>Ga0209986_10001098_pt1 | contig 26300 bp, 27 predicted proteins | sample BlataG_FD_183168 | JGI IMG/M metagenome (GOLD analysis project Ga0209986, IMG submission 183168) | Deep subsurface microbial communities from Black Sea to uncover new lineages of life (NeLLi) - Black_00105 metaG (SPAdes) (version 2) | ecosystem: Environmental > Aquatic > Marine > Oceanic >... | reverse complement strand
CACACACACATAGATTCACAATTTCAAGGATACTTCATCAGTTCTGGTGGCTTCATAAGCTGCGCATTGGTGTCAGGCGTTGGCTCAGCCATGTGCTGGGGATCACCAGTGCCTGAAGTCTCATGGCCCTCTCCCACTCTTTTAGACACCGGCATTTCCTTCAATTCCATCTCCTGTGGCGGTAATTTCTGCTGTGGTATTCAAAATGGAATGGAAAAAGTATGGTGCTTTGGTGTCGGTAGCACTGGACAGCTCGGAACCGGAAACACCTCCAGCAGCACTACACCAGTGCCAGCCCAAGACGGAGAGGCCTACTCCTTTCTGAGTTGTGGCGAGTTCCATTGCTGCGGGATTTTAGCTGAGACTGGAAAAATGAAATGTTGGGGTGACAATGGATCAAATCAGCTGGCTCAAGGTTCTGTTACCAGGAGCACAACTCCTGTTTTGATTGAAGATGGCCAGAATAAGATGTACAGTCAAGTAGCTTCTGGTCACTTTTCTACGTGTGCTTTGGCAGGTTTTGGAGGCGAAGCCTGGTGTTGGGGGGCAAACTGGCATGGTAAGAAAGGAAGAGAAGAGAAGAACACAATTCAAAGTCGCTACATCTACTCACAGATCTACTCACATTATCTCTTCCCTTCATTTCTTATTCTTCTTCTACAGGGCAACTGGGTGATGGTACAAAAAATGACAGTTCTAAACCAGTCCTGGTCAAAGGTGGCTACTCTTTCCGAATGATTGGATGCGGGTGGAACCATTGCTGTGCTTCCACATCAGCAGGAGATGCCTACTGCTGGGGTCGAGGGGAGGAAGGACAACTTGGAGATGGTACAAACCAAGAAAAAAGCACACCTACCTTGGTAAAAGGCGGCCACATCTTCTCCTTCATAACTACTTCTGGGAATCACAGTTGTGGGCTCATCAGAGACTCTAGTAAAGGTCTTTGTTGGGGATTGGGAGACTCAGGACAACTGGGAAATGGTTCTTTTACAAATACAAATGTTCCAACTGTAGTTCAAGGCAACAGCGAATTCCAACAAATCACAGCTGGAGGCTACAAGACTTGTGGAGTCAAATCTGACAACACTGCTGTGTGCTTTGGCGGTAACGCGGAAAAAACAAAACCATATAGTTTACTTGGAATTGGTGCGGCTACCCCCGACAGAATTAATATCCCCACTCCAGTTGACAGTAGAGAGGAGTTTGGAGCATCTTCAGGAATCATCCCATCAACATCTCCTTCTCCTCCTTCGGTATCTCGTCCCACACTGCTTTCTCCCGTCCAATCTCCTCCACCATCAAGAACAGTGCCAACTCCATCTTCAGTAGCAGGCATATCATCTGATGATGACAGCTCAAGCTCATCTGATACAGCAGCTATCATTGGAGGGGCTGTAGGTGGTGCTGTTTTGTTGATTCTCATTGCTGTGGCTGCTGTTTTCATTGTTAGGAAACGTAACCGACAGCAAGAACAACAAAATCAAAGCCAAAACTTCATTACTCCTGCCACTCGTCCAGATTTCCAACCACCCAACACCAATACCTTTCTCTCAAACTGGACCAACCCCGGCAATAACAGTGTAGTTTATGCTACCAGGGAAGCCCCATACTACCCGGTACTGCCTCCAGTTGCTGGTTCCACCCCAAGAGCTGCTGATAATGGCAGTGAAGATGCTTTGAGAGATCCTCTCCTTTCATGGGCATATTCAACAGCCACAGCCTCACAGTCCCCCCGGCCTACCGCCCCCAGCAGAGCCAGCAGTGGTAATATCTCCTACGATGACATTGAGTACATGGACCTGGATATTAAAGAAAGACTTGGCTATGGCAGCTTTGGAGCAGCATACCTTGCAATCTACAATCTTACCCCAGTCGCTGTCAAGATACTGATGAACCCTCACCTTGCCCATACTGTCCATAATGAAGAGTATAAAGCTCAGCTACTGGAGGATTTGCATAAAGAAGCTACCTTGATGGCATCCCCAGGTTTACGTCATCCAAATATCATCCAAATGATGGGAGTCTGCAATACACCTCCGTGTATAGTGACTGAATATTGCCCTAGGGGATCTTTGACCAAGGTTTTGGGTAATTGCAAAGCACACATGGCAGGATATGAGCTTTCATGGTCCAGACGTGTCAGCATGGCTCTTGATGCAGCCAAAGGAATGCTCCATCTACATACCCGCCTACCACCTGCCATTCACCGTGATCTCAAGTCCCCCAACCTGTTGGTAACTGAAAATTGGCATATTAAAGTGGCCGATTTCAATCTGAGCAAATTGATGCCCGAAGACGGCCTTAGTTTGGGCAGCCTTCAACTCAATACAAAAGGTGGCGGACAAAACCCTCTGTGGTTGAGTCCTGAGAACTTGCGTGGCGATCCATGCACTGCTGCTACTGACGTATTTGCATTTGGTGTCATTATGTGGGAGCTGTTAACTGCCTCCATTCCTTGGACCGGTACTTCTCAGCTGCAGGTGGCTATGAAGGTGATGAGTAATGAGAGATTGCCAGTGCCTTCTGCATCAGAGGTCTTTGGGCTGGAGGGGCAGCAGCTGCCTGGGTATGGCCAGTACGTTGATCTGTTGCAGCAGTGTTGGGCTCAGGAGAAAGATAGCAGGCCAACGTTTAGACATATAGCTGCTATATTGACTGAACTTGCACAGCATACTGGTAACTAATGATTATATTTTAATATTATGGGCGGTTGGATTCTGGTTTGATAGGAGGTCACATAATTACTTTATATAGATTAGACACAGCAAAGCACAGCACAGCACAGCTGAGCTGCTGCAGAGAGAACAAGATAGTCATTTTTCACAACGTTGATATCCATAGATCTTAAGCTTTGTGGCAAGAAGCCTTTTAATTAATTTCCTTGTGGTGTCTCTAATATTTTCATTTGAGCGACAATTTCAAAGACCTACTTGAAGCTGTAAAATTCCACATTTATTGTTGCAGAGGCAATCGCTCTCCATCAAACCCAGCCTCGCCATGACGGGGCAGGTAGGGAGCAGGTTCAGTTTTCCACATTATACAAGTACGTAATAGGTGTCTAAAAGATGCAGCTGCACTAATGAAGGTACAATGACATCGATTAGTCGAAATAATTCAAATAATGTCGGGCCCTTCGGTTCATTCTCGGGAGATCGATTCCTCCCTAGATTATTCAAACACCTTTCAAGTTACTTGCCTCATTTCAATTCAATATCTTCGTTTAATTATGGCATTTTGACAACTACCAACACCCTTGACGAAGTCTAAATATGAATCTAACGTGGACAATCCTGGCCATTGGGGCTTTATTCCTTGCCACCTTGACTCTCGCTCAACAGCAACAAACCACCCCAGCTGGCAATAGTTCACAGGTCGTCCTTGCCTCGTACGACAACTCCAAAGTCCTCCTTGAACAAGGCTCCCCCGAGTTCATCCTCTGGGACACGTCTCTATGCAACTCAGTGGAAACCTGCCCTGAAACACTCATCACCAAACTCACAAACATATACGAAACAGATGCATTCGGTACCAAGGTCCCTCACAGAGCAGCATCCGACATCCTCAACATTCCATTGGGTGGCTGGAGCAGCACCCGTCTCCCTATTGGCTCTCCAGCAGTAGACGCCATGGAGGCATACTATAGGATACCATTCAAACAGTCAATGCCTACTTGTGATGGCATGCTCGGCCAACCATCAGCTCCAGGGGGGGGGGTTATTTTGGAGTTGTTTGTCGTGGGGGAAGCAACCAATGTGACCACTAGTACTGGAACCACCTTGGCCAGCACCAGGATGAAAACCGAGTTAATTCCTGGTAATGTTAAGTGGAATATTAGGGTTGATAAGTGGCCATTCTGCGGATCTAATGATAAGCTTCACTTGGATGTTATGTTGAGATCTGGAGCTACCAATGACAAGAGCAGCCAGATTTCCTCACCATCTTCAGCAAGCACAGGTAATGGCATTGTGATCAAGTCGTACGAACAAGTAGCTCAAGATTTGCAAATGGAATATGATCTCATTAACTCGGTACTTCCTAGGGAGGTTATTTCTCCTCCTGAGGTCATTGTTTTTGAAGGACAGCAGCTACCATTCCCACAAGCCCTGGCTCCTCAATCTGAGGAAGAGTTTGAAGAAGGACAGCAGCAGCAGCAGTCTGGAGGAAGGAAGTTGAAGACAGCGCCCAATCCAGGTCCTTCCGCTGAGTCATGGCCTATGACTGGCCCCAGATCAGGCTCTACTCCAGGCAATAGTACTATCACTGCACCAATGAAGAATCCAAAAGAAAGAAGAGCAGCAGCCCTGGAGATCATCCTCGCATCACCAGGCGTCTCCCAACCACAAAAAGCCAAATTGATAGAGAAGTTCTCCAACTCAAGACCAGTCTACGGCCTAGGAAGACGGGATTTAAGCACAGAAAAAGGTAATTTCATATTCTTCAACGAAACCAGCAACGCCAGACAAGCAAAGGTCGATGCCCCAGCCGTTGCACTGTTGGATGGGAATGTCGCATCAGTGGTAGTGACAGCTGCTGCTCCTGAGAATAATGATCAATTGGTCATGTTGAGAATACAGACTCCTGTGTTTGCTAATACTATGGTGTATGACCCAGTGGCTGTGATATCAGAGACAGAGGAGAGAGTGGATGGTGAAATTAGGGATGCCATTATGGCAGCGGCGGTGGAACAAGGTGGTGATACAGCTATGGTGGGTGGTGTTCCTTCATTGCCTCCTGTTGAGAAGACTGAGGAGGATTTTGATCCTGTTCTTGTTTTTATAGATGTGGAGAGTGGGGCTTGGATGAGGCGTGGTGGTGGTGGTGTGCTGTTGGCTTTGGTCTTGGGTGCTGCAGTGGTTTTCTTATGATGAACAACGAGTGGTGACTTGAAAAAACAAGTGGGGTTTTAAAGTGAATGGTAATTTTTGAATATTGATTTAGAGTGTAAAGACACGAATGGGTAGTGTTATTATTATTTAGTCTTTTCAAAGAAACATGGCTATAGCATCGTCTTTGCCTACAAGAAGGCGATTTGGTGACAATGGAAGGCGGAGATTTGAAACTAGCACTGCCAAGATAATGGCTTACTTGATCATTGGCTTCTTAATAGGTTCATTTGGGGGCTATGTATTCATGGGTAAGTTCTCAGATCACTTTTGAGTAATCCCCACACTCTCACGTTCTCAAACTCGTTCTTCCCTTCCTCCAGGAACATCACATGCAATCCTAGAAGTACACACCAACAATCCCAACTCCCACAAAAGCACCGATAAAACGCAACCCACCACCACCACCACCGCCCAAGCCAACGACGATGACCGAATCCACATCCTCTGCACCAGCAATGGCAGCCCATACCAAAACTACCAAACCCGCATTCTTTATGCCACATGGCAGCTAATTCAAGACATGGCAGGTGGTGACAAAATGGTAGCCTTCACTCGCATCCTACACAGGTCCAGAGACGATTTCCTCAGTGATACCATACCTACTTTTCGAGTTGACCCTCTCCACCCCAAATGTGACGATTGGTGCGAGTACCCAGTCACTGATAGAGGCAATGCAGTTAGAGTCTTCCTGGATGCAGCCAAGAAGGATAGTAGCCTGATCAAGGCTCCCTGGATTTATATGGTAGAAAGTGATTACGTGTTTATGAAACCACTAGTGGTCCCAAATCCAGCTGCTCCTCGAGGTACTGCCTGGGGGTCACCGTTTGGGTACATAGTACCAACTGCAGTACCAGCTATGATGCGGAAAATGTACCCAGAGTCGGCTGGTCCTGTGAGCGACATTCCAGGTACCGGTCCGGCTCCTATTCTGATGCATAGAGAAGATTGGGAGACTGTTACACCCGATTGGGAACGACTGGCTGCTGTTATAGAAAATGACAAGGAAATGGTGGATAGACTCGCCTGGGTGAGAGAAATGTACGGATTCAGCGTGGCACTAGCATTAAACAAGGTTAAAATAGACCTCACATCACCTCCAGATAATATTTTTATCTCCCAACTTCCCCCAGATAAAATACTGGGCAAAGCGCAATCCTACCACTACACGCTGTGCACTTGGTATAAAACAATGGATACAAATGAAGATGTATGGAGTTATGATAAGAGGTTTTATACGAGTGAGAGGAATGCTACTAATGTGCCTTTGATTCAGTTGCCTCCTCCGTACCCTGGGGATGGGAAGTGGAAATTTTTGGAAGGGATGCCAGTGACCAAGGTGGAGTATGATTCTGTGTTGGAGATGATTCAGCAGATGAATCTGGCAATTGAAAAATTAGAGCCTATGGCTTAGTTGGGAATATAAATATATGTAATTATATTGGTAGAAAGATATATTGTAATATAAACTGGATAGCTTATAGAAATAGAAATAGGAGGGAAGAGGCGGGTTTTATTGACGGGGTAGAGGGCAGATGTGGGGGATCCCCCGGGAGAGCACACATAAGAACAGCATGAAGTCTTGCAATGGTGGTTTTGTTTTGTTTTCAAATTCAACTGAACACTAGAATATTCAATATGGAAGGAAGACGAACGTCTAGTCGCAGACAGGCCATTCAGGCAGATAATGAATCGAAAGGTAAATTTAATCAAAAGATTTTAATCAACTACCAAAAAATTAACACCCCCTTAGCATGCGACAGTCTTTCCAGTACATTCATTCAAATGCGTACATACTCTAACTCTCCATTCCCACGCACGCGCAGACAACCAATGTCTCTCCGCCGGCCCATCCTACGCCACCGAGCAAAAGGTATACATACAAGCCCCATCTCCTTCCCTCTCTTAACTCTGACTCCTTCACACCTCTAACAAATTAAACATTCATAACCCTGAAAAATCATCCCCTACCACCCAACCACAGCCTAGATTCAAACCAACAAACTTCGCCCGACCTGCCCCATCTTCCACTACCAGACCTACCCCAACTCCTCCTCCCGACATGACAGAAGCAGCAGCAGCAACAGCAGCATCTGGTAAATTACCCACCAGATCAACTAGATCGCAACAACATCAAGATACCAGAAGAACCAGACTACCAAATGCAGACGCAGCAGATGCTCCGGTCACATTTGGAGGAGGACTAGCTCCCAAGCCATTCAAATCAACCCGAGGAGGAGCAGGAGGAGCTGGTGGTAGCAGTACTGCAGCTGCAGCAGCAGGAGCTAAAGCTGACACTACTACTCCAAGTAAAAGACTTCACAAAGCAGGTGACCAAGATAAATTCCTAAAACCAGTCCAACCCAAAGACGACGAACACATCAAGTACGCGTCACTACTAGGAACGAGTAATGCAATGATGGACAGTGATTATGACGAGGCATACGGGTCAGAAGAGAACGCCATGAGTGATAATGATGAAGGAATAGATCCTCAAGATCCTGCATTTCTAGATCATACCAAGTACTATCCCGTACAATTGCCTTGGCGCCCTGAGGATATATTTTCCTCCATGACTAGGAATATTAGTAATAGTACTCATACCAAAGGGAAGGGACAGAGGGGTCCAGCTGTCATAGAAGATGATGAGGATGATACTATTGCTGGCGGTCCTTCCAGTAAAAATCCAACATCAGTAGCAAAATCACCAAGATCAAAGTCAAAAATTCGATTGAGACGGGATGGCCTAGATTTCCTTAGAGATCCCACCATTCTTGGACCTGATGAGCTGGTGATGTGGCAGCTGCCTCCTGTATTGCCAATCCCAATAGGAGCCAAGGCTGTTAAGGGTAAAGAAGGGGAAGACAAGGAGGAGGAGGAGAAGGATGTTGTTGTTGGAAGTCCTGGTGGTGGCAAGGGCAGTAAGAAGAAGAATAGTGCTGCCAATAGTACTTTTAATGGTAGTGGCGCCCAGGTACAACAGCAACAGATAATTGACGCACAACCATCAACATTCAAACAAATCCCCTCAGGCAAGATTGGCAAGATTAGAGTATATGAAAGCGGTAAAATTAAAATGCACATAGGAGAAGTAGTGTTTGACATCACTCCCGGGATACCAAGAACATGTAGACAAGAGGTTGTGGGGATTAGCGAGGCAAAGAAGAAGATGATAGTGTTGGGGCATGTCGTGCATAGCGTGGTGTGTGTTCCTGATTTGGATGTATTGCTTCAGGATCAAGGAGGTGGGGCTGTGGCGAAGACTATTAATACATTTGACAGTAATGGTGGAGCTGAAGGTGGTGGTAAGGGTAGAGAGGAAGGTGGGAGGAGGAGCGGTAGAGAGAAGAGAACAGCTGACAAGAGCAAGGTGGTGGGAGGTGTTATTGAAGATTCTGATGATGATGAGATCATAATGTAGTGTAATGTAATGTAATGTATGTAAGCAGATGTAAGGTATATAGTTACAAGTAAGAAACATCCGATTATTACCTACCAACTATTTCAAAATCAGGTACTTCTTTCCATCAGGATCAGGTTGAGGATCCAATTTCGCCACCTTTTTCACCAATGCAGTGAAATCCTTCTTGTCTTGAGGAGTCTTAAGACGCGCTTTGAAATATGCTGCAATATCTGACAGCGACATCTTTCCCCTTCCTCTCAGCAGTATCACAATTTCGTCTGCTGTTACTGGTCCAACCGTCACTTCAGCTTGCTGTTGTTGGGTATCTATTTTGGGTTTCTTTGCTTGACCATCTTGTTGTAGTTGATCAAATACTGCGCCACCAGCTGCTGGAGGTGTTGGTGATTTCCTCTTCCTCACTCCACCACCACCACTGCTCTCTTCCTCCTTCACTTCATTCTTCTTCTTCCCTCCTCCTCTTCCTCCTCCAGACATCATATCTTCAGCCATCCTATCAAGAGCATCAATATCTTCTATCATATCTGAATCAGAATCATCATCAGAATCCCCATCAGTATACAAATCATCCTCTTCGCTGCTCATTCCATCACCATCTGCATTACCAGATTCCTTCATCATCTTCTTCAATCTTCTATGTACTCTGGCAGCAGCAGCTACACCATCATCATCGTCGCTATCACTGGGACTACCCAGACGACTATCTCTCTTCCCTCCTCCTCCTCCACCACCCACTCCACCTCCCTTCTCTCCTCCTCCTCCTCCTCCTATTCGAAGATCATCGTTATCAGATCCATCCTCATCACCACCACCACCGCCCATATCAAGATCGTCATCTGCAGCTTCATCCTCATGTTCCCAGTCCTCGGCATCCTTTGGAGGCTCCTGAAAGACTTCATTCCATGTTGCTTCATGTTTTTCAGCGACGGCGTCGTCAAGAGCGAGGTTGGGGGCTTCTTGCTGCTGTTGACGTCGAGCTCGGTGGTTGGCTGCTCGTTGTTTCAGTGCGGCTGTGACTGCAGCTCTGGCTTTGATGTCTTTGAATTCCTCGTCGCTATCTTCATCTTCGTCATTAGCTTGACCAGTAGACTCTTCTGTGGCCTTGCCTCCTCCACCTCCTCCACTCGCCGCTGTAACGTCTGCTCCTCCTTCTCCCTCTCCAACTGCAGCAAGTCTGGTGTTAATCTTAGAAAATTGCTCTCTTCTATACTTCATCTCAGCCTCTGCATCTTCTAGATTAATTGCCCCCCCTCTTCTGACCGGTTTGAAGTTGTAGGTCTGCTCAATGGGCATGGCAATGAAGTCATCACCACGCCTGGCCTTGACGAGAAGAAAGTAAGAAGAGCCGCCGCCTGCATCTTCTGGTTTGCCTTTTAATATTGGCATTCCAGGTTTACTCTCCAAGATCCAGTCTTCTGGGGTTTCTAGTGGCTTTGGGGTGGGGGTGGGATCTTGCGTGTTGGGAGGTTGAGGAGGTTGGCCGCGTCGCATCCTCCAAGGGCCACCGTCGATGGAATGTTTCAAGTCTGGAATGCCACCTGGGAACTTGCCGAGGAAAAATTTGGAGAAACTGCGGTCGGCACCAGCGGCGAGAAGGTTGAATTCTCTAGCATCTCCTCTCTTTGACATTGTGAAGAGAAGAAGAAATGATCTATTTGGTTCTTTTTGATCACTTTGAAGTGTGTGTAGTAGCCGACGATTAGACTACCAAGTAAACGCCAAATGCAATATAGGTTTATTGTGAACTTTCAACAAGCTGTTAAAACAAAAAAACGAGTGCGCAACATTCGTTCACCTTCAGTGCACTTGATTTTTGCTGAACGATGGCCTTTTTCTCCAACACCGTCCTCTCTTCTCTCTCAATCCCCACCACCACCTACCAACTTCTCCAGCCACTCAGGCCTCTTTTGAACACCACTCTTAGTCATGCCAGGAATTAACCTTAGCCCCGCACAATCACCCACCCCCAACTCAGCCTGTCTACGACAATATGTATCTTGTAATTTCTTCTTATTAGCATCTCTGTTTTGCTCTGACTTCTCCTTTAACTCTTTCAGGAGATCACTGTCCTGGAAGCTCTTTTCTGCTGCATTTAGCTTTTCTTTATTGCGTTGTTGGATCTGCTGGACAATCTCAGGGGCAGCAGGGAGCTGGATGGGAGAGTCCATGGATTCTATGCCTGCAAAGGCAACTGCTGCAGGCAGTGTTGGTGATGAGAGGGAGGTAGCGACAGTAAATATGCTTGAAAGGCTGCCTAGCAATATCTGGCGTTTAGTTAATGTAGCTGATGGTAAAGGGATAGCCTTTAAGCTTGCATTTTTAAAGGGTTGGTGGGATATTTTTGGACTACTTGATGACAAAATCAACATCTTTACTAGCGATTCTAAGGGTGACGTGAATTGCTGAGGTCTAAGCTTGGTAGCTTCATGAGATATTAGGATTTTAATTATAACATCCCCTGAATCGACCATTTTTTTTCGGCTCTTATTGTTTTCCTTCTCCCCGTCATCGTTACTTCCTGCATCATTCGGTGGCAGTCCACTCAAGGGCATTTGAAGATTGAATATGGCTACGATGCAATGAGCATCCGGTCATTCCCTTGCATACAGGTTAGCGTGACGGCAATGCCACAACAGTGACCATGAGAGGGCCAACAAATTCAGTATGCACTTGAGGTGAGTGGCAACGACAGCAGGTAGCAACGAGGAACGTTGGAGGAAGATGATGGTAAACAGTTTGGGCATTTGACGCTTCAAGTTTAGCTGTGTACCCATACAATTTTTAATAATTCTAAACTTTATTTCAAAGCTAAGCATCTTCAACTCCATTTTATGAAGAACTGGGTCTCGATCACTTTGAAATCCTTCAAATTTGATCGGAAAACAGCCTGAGTTAAAATGTTCCGCTGTGATCCATGGATTAGATGCAAATGTCAAGCAACAGTACCTAGAAGGACGCGAGTCCGTCTAATTTCACCCCGTGCTGCACAATCTTCCTCCTCAGCATCGCCCGACAGTGAGCCGACAACAACAACCACAGACTCAGTCCTCGAGCGTTTCCAAGACAGTGCGCAAACTTTAGCAGATGAAGAAGCTGCATCCTTTCTTCAAGCTCAAGAGCAACTAGTAAAGCAGCAACAGGCATCACAAGCAGTAGCAGCAACAGCAGCAGCACAACCACCCACCACTTCACCACAACAACAACAACAACAACAACAACAACAACAACAACAACAACAACAACAACAACAACAACAACAACAACAACAACAACAACAACAACAACAACAATCTTCCTCATCGGGCGGTAACCCCAAGGATGCTATGCTGGCAAGAATACAGGCTGCCAAGGAATATAAAGAAAAGAAGCCAACTTCTGATACAGATACAGGTACTTCCAAAACTGCAAGTAGCAGCAGCAGTACTACTACCACTTCTACTCCCAACCAACCATCAACATTTACAGAAGAACAAGAAGATGGCAACAGAGCCATGTGGTTGCCCTCAGAACAACCTGAAAACTTAGCAGCAACTATAGACAAAAACATCAGAGCCGAGTCCTTCACTATTAAAAAAGAAGAACTCAAGAAGGATCTAGGTGCATCGGTTGAACGTGGTTCCTTTGACCCCTCCAATGTAGGAAAGAGGACTCAGCAACTGACTGAGGACTTGAAGCAGGAAATGGAGCAGCAACGATCATCCATTGCTCCTCCTTCCTCTCTTGCAGTCCCTGATTTCCAAACAGATAGCGATTGTAGCAGCAGCAGCAGCAGCAGCAGCAGCAGCAGTGCTAGTGATGGTACTAGTGGATATAAGCCAACAGTACAAACATGGGGAGTATTCCCCCGGCCTAAAGACATCAGTAAAACATACGGCGGAGGCAGAAATATCAAACCAGGAGAAGCACTAGAAACTGAAGAAGAAGCTGCAGCACGTAAAGAGAGAGTCTCCACAGCAATGGCAGCATATAGAAAGGCATCAGGGCTTGTTGTAGACCCTGTAGTAGAGGCAGATTGCAGCCGATTGTATGAGGAAGGAAAGGTGTTGTTTGACCAAGGTGAGATTGCTGCTGCTTTGGAGAAGTTTACGCAGGGTTTGGATTTGGTACCAATACAATGCCGCATTGGAGGTGAAGTAGCATTACAAAAGGCGATTTGTTTGGATTCGCTGGGGAGGAATAAAGAAGCGTATGCAATTTATGTGAGGATAGAGAGACATAATGCTCCTGGAGTAGCAAAAGCAGCAAAGCGTATGATATTTGGATTCAAAGCAGCAGAAGAGTTGAAGGTGACAGATTTGCGGTATGCGCCCGATGAAAAGGCGTGGAAGTCTTATTTTGATCAGATATCTGCTGCATCTTGGCAGGCTTCATATTACAAACCTGCAGAAGGGGAGGAGGAGCAAGATGCAGAGGCGGCAAAGGCTGCTGGGATTACGGCACTGTTCGTGATGGCCACACCTTTGTTGATTGTTGCCTTCTTCATTTGGTCTAGATGAGGAGAATATCTTTTCTTGAAGTGGTTTTGTTTTACTTTCCATTTAAAAATGAAGCATGCAGTAAGTCTGTGATAAATTAGACATTACACATACAAATCAAGCACTGTTAGTATTCAACATTTGACTATTTTCCTTTGGGCATTCCCTCCTCTCCACGTTCTTCTTCCTTCTCCTCGCCACTACTATCCTTCTTCTTCTTCCATAAACTATTCCATTCTCTTCCGCTCAGTGTTTCCACCACTTTGGGAGCTATTCTATTCCTCCATGGACCCCATCTCTTTGTAGTATCGGGCATCTCAGGACTTTCTAATAAAAACAGTGCCAGCGTCCTAGCATTGTCTCCCTCCTGCTCCCCTCCTGATTGACACCAAGATTTCAAAGACTCCAAGCTCTCATGTTGCCTGCCTCCCAGTTTCATAGTAAGAGCCAATGTCTGAGCTACCTTCTCTCCAATGCCTTCAACGGTTTCAAACTCTGCTGCTGCCTTCTCTCTGGGCCCTAGATCTGATCGCAGGCGCTCTCCAGCAATGGCAGCGGCTCTATCTGCTTCGTCATAGCAACAGCAAGCAATAGCGTTTTGTGTTATAGAATCTGAAAAACCAAAGAACAGAGGTCCACTGATGCGTTGCCCTGTCTTTTGTGCCAGGCACACTTTTGTCCAAGGGGCAGTCGGGGAGTCACCTCGGAAGGAATATTTCCCATCAGTGACGATGAAAATGGGGCCAGATATACCTTCTTCTATTCTCATCTCCCATACTCTGTTGAATATCTCCTTTTGGGCTTTGAATCCTACAGGATAGGCATGGTGGTATAGGCAGCCCTTGTTGGACCAGTAGCGGTGAGCCCATTCTCCTCGGTGGACGTGGCCCAGGTCGAGGATGGTGGTGTTGATTGATCTGATGGTGAAGGGCGGGGCATATGAGACATTTGGGTCTAATTGAAGTGGGATTGCCAATCTCTTCTTGTTATAAGATTGAACTTGTTGTGCATAGTCATTCTCTTCTTCTTCTTCTTGGAGTTCTGCCTTGGCTACGTCAACAGAGAGATGTTCAGGCAAGGCTTGCTCGCCCTTGAGGCGTTTGCTGGCTCGAGCCGCGGGTGCAGGAGGTTGAAATGACTTCTTCTTGGGTCTTGGAGCGTTTGATTTGCCTGTGGGAGCTTTAATTGCAATGATGGATGACATCATCGTGCCTGAGAACTGTTTGCTGGCGTCAAGTAGGCCTAGCTTCTGCATTTGAGCTCGGTTTGCTGCAATTCTTGCAGCTCTTTGAGCCTCATACGCTGTGTTTTCAGACATTATTGGGGTATGTTGCATGATGTTGTTATAAAGAATTGAGGGAAAGCTACCACTTGCCAGCTAAAGTCACATTTTAATTTGAAATTTGAGGCATGTCGCTGCTCTCTCTCGAAATCGCTCGTTCCTCTCTTTGCTTCTTCTGGAATGGTCTCTTCTCAAGCTATGTATTTCCCAGGTTGCTTGATTCACGGCATAAATAAACAAATACATAGTTCATTACTGGACATAACAAGCAAACAAGACGTCTGAATAGTTAGAAATTTGAGCTACAATCACAATCTGAATAAATAATCAATTACACAACTGTTGTTTTCGGGGTTTTGGCAGGATTGGATCATCTCTGCATCAACCATTGAACTCTATAAAGACTATCAAGGCTCAGTGAATCATCTCATTTGCGTCCAAAGACTCGTCCAACCCAAAAGTTCCACCGACACCAGCAACTCTGCTCTCTTAATTAATTAAACACAAGAAACAACAATGGGAAAAGACTACTATGCAATCCTAGGACTACCAAAAGGTACATCAGATGAGAATGAATTGAAAAAGGCCTATAGAAAACTAGCAATGAAATGGCACCCAGATAAAAACCCAGACAACAACGAGGAAGCAGAGAAGAAGTTCAAAGAAGTATCCGAAGCCTATGAAGTCTTATCAGACCCTCAGAAACGACAAATATACGACCAATACGGAGAAGAAGGCCTTAAAGAAGGATTCCCAGGTGCCGGCGGAGGTGGAGGAGGGTTTGGAGGCGGTGGGGGTGCTCGTGGTTTCCACCCCAGAGCAGCAGAAGATTTATTCGCCGAGCTGTTTGGCCAAGCAGGCATGGGCGGTGGTGGTTTCTCCTTTGGAGGACCTGGTGGAGGTGGCAGTGGAGGGTACGAAGATATGTTCTTTGGCCCTGGTATGGGAGGAGTGGGAGGAATGAGCTCTGGAGGCTTCTCCTCTAGAGGAAGCAGCGGCAGGTACCAACAACAACCAAGGAAAGATCCAACACTAGAAGTGAAGCTTCCCTGCACCCTGGAAGACTTGTACCAAGGATGCACCAAGAAGATGAAAATATCAAGAAACAAATTAGGATCAAAAGAAGAAGAAACACTGTCAATTGATGTCAAGCCTGGCTGGAAGAGGGGGACTAAAGTGACATTCAAAGATAAGGGAGATGAGCATCCCGGAAGACTCCCTGCTGACATATCATTTGTAGTAGATGAAAAGCCACATACAGTGTATACAAGGGATGGTAATGATCTAGTACATTCGGCGAATATTCACCTGAGAGATGCATTATGTGGTACTACCATTCAACTGAGGACGTTGGATGGAAGGATACTGAAAGTGGAGGTGAATGATGTTGTTACTCCTAATAGCGTCAAGGTGGTGGCTGGGGAAGGAATGCCTGTGAGTAAGATGCCTGGGAAGAGAGGGAATTTGAAGGTGAAGTTTAATGTGGTGTTTCCAAAGACGTTGGATGAGGAGCAGAAGGAGTTGGTGAGGAAGGCTCTTCCTGAAGTATAGTAGTAAGAGGTGGTGGAGATGGTAGGGATTGATGTTAGGTTATGTAATGGACATTGTTCAAAAACTATCACTTACTCCAGCATACCTCAACTTTCTTTGAGTTAAGTTACTTTAGTAAAATTACTAAATAATTTCATATTGGGCATAAATAATAATATGCATTGAATGTCCAAAAAAAGCAGAGAGAGAAGGAGAGATGGTTGTCAAACTGTCAGCCGCTTAAGGTTACAAAGTTGAAGTTACAAAGTAAGCCGCTTCACAATATAAATTTTTTTTCCATTAATACACTGTGATTCGTACAAACCACTGGTGAGAAAATGCCGATTCCTCATTCATTAAGAGAATTTCAGGTAACCAAACAAAGAAGAAAGAGAAGACTCACTGGATTCAGCTGTAATTTCTTCATCTTCTTGCTGTGATGGAATATGGGAGGCTTTACGTTTTTCTTCTTTTGCTTTTTGATCGCGTTCATAGATTGCTTTTACTGTCGAAGCCTCATTTAAGCGGGTACCGCCTTGGGCCCTGCAAGCATTGTCTAACCCCGTTCTATGCCCCTTCCCTGTTGGCACGGCACCAACATGAACCCCTTCGTTAACATAGTGTCTCACCACTTCTCCAAATGGATGAATGGATTTACCTTTTTTGGTATTGCAAGTGTTGCATGTTAGCATCAAATTATTGAGGGACCATACCATATAACTGGTGTCCTCATGGACACTGACAACGTATTTTGGGTTGATATGGTCCAAGTGGATTTTGCTTGCCCCGATCGAAAATTTGGTAGAGCACATGTAGCATTTACCTTTTGAGTGAGCCAACAGGAATGCTCTTTCCTCGATTGAAAGAGCTCTGGCATCCCAATCTTGGCGCCTTTTACGACTCCATTTCCTGGCCATTGATAGCACTGGCGTCTTGGTGCAGTTCTTGCATCTTTCCTGCGCCAAGATGATAGCTGCCTATATTTTCATAGTTAAACCCACGTTCTTCAAGCTCCCATTTAGCTTCTGTCCAAGGATTTCCCATTGAATCCAACAGGTCTTGAAAAACGGGATTAATGTGGAGACTGCCTCAGAAAAGTATTTTGAATGACTCCAATCTTCAGCTGTTTTACAAAGAAAGTATTTTTGCTGCCACGCACTCCTGAAAGGCGAGAGAAAAGCCGACCCTAAGCTTGAGTACTGCAAAATGTGGGGGTATGTACCAGCTGGCGATCCCAATCAGCCTGATTTAATAACTTTGAACATAGATCTATCAGTTCAAATGGTTGTCATGCATTCAGTATAGGTGTGAAACACTTGAGAAGATGGCAAAGGTTATTTTCTATCTTTGCACACTATATAATTAGCTAATCGGATTAAGTGAGCAAAGCACATTAATCAGCATGTTAGGAATATTTAAAAGGCAACACAGCAGTTGCCACTGGTATCACAAACCCCAGCACCACCCACCCTAATGTCCACATTACTAATCTCAGATACCCCCCCTCCTCCTTCTCCCCCTCCGTCTCCTCTTCATCACCATCACCCCAATAATGACCACTCAACGTGGGAACACCCCCAGCATCAGCAGCCTTCGTCCTTGCCTTCTTTATTTTCTGCCTCTCTATAATCTTGGCTGCACCGACTAATCCAGTGTGCAACACAACCCATAGCTCCCATAACACTACCCAAACATCAGCGTTACCACCCAAAGCAGGAATAATCAACAAATAACCAGCCATTCCCCCGAAAACGCCCAGTACTGTCAATTTGAATATTGGCATGTCTTTATTTTTTCCCCAGAAATCAGTCTTGTAGAGCAGTACTACTAGAGCAATTAATACTGCCACACCTGTAAGTGCATATGCAAGGGAGCTTGCCCAACAAACGACGGCATTGGCTGATCTCCAAGCTGCCCACACACCCCATCCTCTTCCCCCGAAAGATGTGCACGTAGCTGCTATTCCTTTTAAAAACCCTAATTTAGATGCTTGTTGGAATCCAGCAGCAGCCATGAAGAGAATACCACACAGAAACACCTCTGCAGCAGTTGATCGTAGTTGTTCTGCTCTTCTTTCTTCTATCCTGGACAGCTCTTTGTCTGCTTCGTTTGTTGCACTTGTCCTCTCTGTGTCTCGCCTTTCAGCACTGATACTATTGGCTTCAGTGCCCAGGCCTACTACAGTTTGAATGTGATACATTCTAAGTCTATTTTCGGTATCCTTTTGTTGTAATTCTTTCTCTTTTTGAATCAGCTGCAACAGTACCACTGGATCTATCTTTTTTGTAGACACCCCAGTTTGCTGTTCTATTTCTGCTAGGGCATGGGATACCCAGTCGGCAGCTGTTGTGGTGTTTATATATTTAATGGGAGAACTGAGCTCTACGATCTTTGATTCTATTTGAGCTGACGAAATTATTGATACATCATTCTCTGTTTCTTCTATTGCTGGAGGGATGTTTGGTTGTTGTTGTTGTGATGACGATTGCTCTGCCTGCTCCTCCTCTTTTATTTGGTCTTCAGCAATGGCAGACGTTATGGTGGTGGTACTAGTCTCTTTTATCGTTTCTACCTTGGTTATTACATTTTTATCCTGCTCTTGGGGTTGTAGTTCTATAGGACTATGTTCACTAGGTGCTGCTTCTTGTTGGTGTTGTTTGCCGAGGATGTAGCCGAGGCCCGTGAAGAGTAGGGCGGTGGTGAGAAAGAGGAAGACCGTGGGGATAGTGACTAGCGTAGTTTCTCGGGTTGAAGGGCAGAAATGAGTTCCTAGAGATGGTAAGATTGTGCTGTCTTGAAGTGCTGCACGCCATGACCTCGGATTCACAGCTGTTGTGAATCTCAAAATTAAAAAGATCGTTAATAGGTGGACAAACAGAGCCCTATACATTTCTGGTATCCATTTTGTCATCATTGGTTTATATTTATGTCTAATCGTTGGTTTCAAATGATCTGCAGTCGAATTAAATTTTGTTTAAAGTTAGAACAGACATCTCAACGTTTTCAAAAAACAGTGAAAATGTGGCCCCTGGCGTCATTGTAACTCACTTGAGTTGTTGATTTAGAAATTCAATACTGACATGGCTGTATTAGGATTGGGTTGGGCGGCTGCTGTCGCAGCTGCTAGTGCGTTAGTAGCAATCTTCAGTGGTATGAGATTCTGATCACTTTCACCAATAAAAGTACTATGTTCCCTTTGATTTCCTACGATTTGACATCTCAACCACTTTTACTATAGGTACAACACATTTCCATCCCGAAGCATGCCAAAGATTTGAATCACACTTGACATCCCATCTCGTCGGCCAAGACCTCGCCCTCCATCAAGCTTCCGATGCCATTTGCGACCACCTCAACAAACCAAACCCCACAAAACCCCTCTTACTATCAATACACGGCCCTCCAGGGGTAGGTAAATCTCTATTCCACAGACTAGGTGCACAAGCTTTATATGCTAGAAACCCAGCAGCAGATTCCCACCATCTCCGCTGCCCTGGCCCTGATTGTTCAGGCTACAAAGTACTCTACGGAATGGACTACACTGCATCAGAGAGAGCAGCCCAGCATGCAGCACTCCGATCATCTATTTTGACCCACGTAAACCATTATCCCGAGTCGTTTTTAATTATAGAAGAGTATGACAAATTAGATTGTTCAATGAGGGGCTTTTTCCGACAAATTCTTGAGAATAGTATAGTGACCAATGTTACCATGGCTAAGAGCATAGTTGTATTAGAAAGCAATCTAGGGTGGACAGAACTGCATCAGATGCTGGATGATGTGGATGGGAAAAGGTCTGCAATCAAGGCAGAGCATGCACAGAGTACGTTGAAAAACTTGGTGTTTCGACGGTGGTTGGAAGAGGGGTGTGAAGATAGGACGGATACTTTGAAAATGGTAGGGTTGGTTGATTTTTTCCTGCCATTTTTTCCACTTGGCAGGGATGAATTGATAAAAGTAGTTGATTTGCGTCTTAATGAGAAGATAGATGGGGCTACAAAGGGAGGAACCAGGGGCCGATTAAGATGGAGCCCCGAGGTGGCTGATTTTCTCTTGGAAAATGTTGATTTTGAAGAAAATTATGCAGTCGAAGGTGGTAAAGAGGTGGAAACGGTGATCACTAGGTATGTATCTAGACCAGTAAGGGTATGGGCTACTGAGATGGAGGAGAAGATGGCACAGGCCAAGACAAAGGAAGAGAAGAAGAGGGAGGCGGGGAGAGTGGAGGGAAGGTTGGTGGTGAAGAAATCCGGTGGTGATAGTGGGAGACAAGAAGTGGCTGTGGAGAGTATCAGTATGATATGATTGGCTCTATATTTATTATCTATTCCTGTATACACGTATAGGACCCTTCCATTTTGTTTGTTTAAAAAGCAAAACAATAACAATAGCAGCAACTGTTACTCATTCCTAGTTAAACTTGCATCTTTCTATATATCTCTATCCCATTCTAACTACTTTCCTCCCTCCACTCTTCAAACTCCAACCTTAAGAGCAGCCTCCTTTGGCTTCACCACCAAAGCATCTCTCCCAGGGCCCACCCCAATCCACTTACAATGCACCCCCATTGCTTTCTCTACATAACTCACATAGCTCTTTGCAGCAGCAGGCATCTCCTCCCAGCTCCTCACTTTGGAAATATCCTCCTTCCACCCAGGCAGCGTCTCATAAACAACCTCACATTGCTCCAACAATGACAAATCAGAAGGAACTGTCTGTAGTATATCTCCGCTGGGTGTCTTGTATGCCACGCCGACCTTGATCTCCTCCAGCCCCGACAAAACATCCAGCTTTGTCAAATTAACATGTGTCAGACCGTTGATACGAGATGTATATTTCAATGCTACCATGTCTAGCCAGCCTATACGGCGAGGACGTCCTGTTGTTGTGCCATACTCTGCTCCCACCTCTCTCAGTTCTTCTGCCAGCTCCCCGAATACCTCAGTGGGGTAGGGACCCTCTCCTACTCTGGTGGTGTAGGCTTTGGCCACACCAATCACTGCTCCCAGTCGGTTGGGGGCCAGTCCCAGTCCAGAAATGACCCCTCCGATACTGGGGTTTGATGATGTTACATAGGGATACGTCCCGAAATCAATATCAAGCATGGTAGCATTGGCACCTTCAATAAGAATGCGCTTTCCGCTGTCGGCCCATTCGTTGATCTGAAAGACGGTATCCCCGACATAAGGAGCTACAGTGGCTGCAATTTCCTTGTACCTCTCTATTTCTTTATCGACATCATAGTCAAAATCGGCAAATCTGCGTTCACCATCCAGGGCCAGCTTTCTTAGTTTCTCAGCGAACGTTTTCGGGTCTTTCAAGTCGCCAACACGTACACCATTCCTGGTGGCTTTGGAGGCATATGCTGGACCAATTCCTCTCTTTGTTGTGCCTATAGACTTGCCATCACCAGCCAACTCAGCTTCTCTGAGCCCATCAATCTCCTTGTGGAGCTCAAACAGAAGGTGAGCTCTGTCCGAGATGATGAGGCGTCCCTTTGCAGATACGCCCCTGGCTTCCAAGCCCCTGATCTCTTCAAACAAACCTGGGAGATGGATAACTACGCCATTACCGACGACGCAGATAGCCTTAGGGTTGAGAATACCGGAAGGAATAAGGTGGAGTTTGTATTTGTTGCCTTCATTGTCATAGATGGTGTGGCCGGCATTGGCACCGCCCTGTGCTCTGGCGACGACGTCGTATTGCTGAGCGAGAATGTCTACGAGTTTGCCCTTGCCCTCGTCACCCCACTGGGTCCCTAAGACTACTGCAATCTGTGGGTCGAATGGTTCTTGTGCGGTGATGGCGGTTGCTGATGGAGGGGAGGTTGTGTGGTGCCTTGGAGGAAAAAGGCGGTGGAGGGAGGGGAGGAAGGGGGTCGTGGTTGGCTGCAGCCGGCATTGCTTGCCAGTGATGGCTTTTGGACGAGCGATTCCATGAGTAGTTGCGATTGGCAAGGATGATAATTTGCCTTTGGTATTAATTGTGTTGAATTTCATTGGATGTAATGTGGTTTGTGAGACAAATAAGAAGATGTTTCCCACCAAACTTTGATGGGACGAGTTGTTGGAATAGCTCACCGGCCAAGGCGAGCTTTTATGATGGATTTGAACTACAGCCTGGTGCTAACGGTTGATTTGAATTGATGAAAGGATTATGGGCACTGGATGGAAATTGAGGGAAGAAATTTTGAATTTCGACTCTTCGAGTTTCGGCTCAATTTCGAGAGCGGCGAAAAAGCTGTTGAAAACTGAAACTTGAAACCCCCCTTAGAGCACATTAAACGTGCATACGTGGACTGTTCTGATCTTTGGAAGTCATCAAGATTGCACTGTCTCATGGGTTTAAATCATATTAACCAGATATACATAGTAAATTCATTGATCGATTTACCCCAACTTGACTTTTACCCGTGCAAAGCATCTTCTCAAACTTTATTGATACCTTGATGCAAGACAAGTCCCAGGCATGTCGATTTGCAAGGGCCCTCGAGCCTTCACAACAATCCTGGCCACCGCTTTTCTCTGCCTATCCGTCACAGCAACGCAAAAAACAACCAACCCAACCACCATCACCAACGAACAACAACCCACCTTATGTGAAGACCTAACCTCCCTTCCTCCAGACTCAGACAAATGTGCCTTCATCAAAACCAACTGCCATTCAGAGAGCCTTATCAACTACCTCTCCCTATATTACTGCCACATCCAACCACACGAAAGTGCCATCCTCTCCACCGCCACATTCTTCTCCTGCTTCCTCATCCTCACCCTTCTGTTCAGAGTAATGAGCAGAGCAGCAGATGAATTCTTCTCTTGTATCCTCTCCCAAATCTCACAAGATATGGGTCTCCCCCCTAGGCTGGCAGGCGTCACTTTGTTGGCCCTGGGCAATGGCGCCCCTGATCTTTCATCTAGCATTGCAGCCGTGAGAACAGGGGAGACTAAGCTGGCCCTGGGTGCTCTTACTGGAGCTGGTATGTTTGTAGGGTTTGTAGTAGGAGGCAGAATAGTGACCATCAGTGGCGGTGTCAAGGCTAGAGGAGCTCAAATAAGAGATATCCTATTCCAAACACTCGCAGTGGTGGCTGTCTTGGTGATGATCTTGGGCGGCAGTGTTGGCTATGGTGGTGTAGGGTTTCTATTATCGCTATATGCCTTGTATGTTGTGATTGTAGCTATTGCAGATTTTACCAAGAGAGCAGGAGTGGAATGGCATGAAATTGGGAGGGATTTGAGTCGGGTGATGACTGGTGGTAGATTCAAATTATTACCAGCTGGAGAACGAGGAGAAGGAGAAGGAGGAGAAGGAGGAGGAGGAGGAGGTGGAGATCACTTATCTGATGTCAGTATTGAAACTGACTTAGAGGCAGAATATCTACTAGAAGATCAGCAATTACAACAATTGCAACAGCAACATTATGTCCATCCTCCACAGGCAACACTAACTAACACCAAGGTATTACTACATGATCATGATAACAAAGCAGCTGGAGCAGGGAAAGGTAGTGGTGGTGCTATTAGAAATGGGAGTGGAACAGGGAGCCATTCCAGTCAGGTTGAGCTCACTGAGACTCAACATCTTCATACTCCATCAGCAGCAGCAGCAGCAGTAGGAGTTGAGGAAGGTACAGTAATGAAAGCTGACCTATTCCAATCATCACAACAACAACAACAACAACAACAGCAGCAACAGCAACAGCAACCCCCTCATGATCACCAACATCAATCAGGCCAATCCCCAATAGTGTCATTCCAACCCAGGATCAATTATGATGAAATGGTCCACATGCCTGCGGCTGAATATAGGCAAAGAGCACTGGCTGACATGGCTCAGGCTAAATCATTCTATAGAAGAGGAGGAGGAGGAGAGGAAAGTGAAGAGGAAGAGGAGGATGAAGAAGAGTATGGGGCGAGTACCACTACAAGGAAGAGTACATATACAGCTCCTGATGTTGTATCTTTATTAGAACAAAGAGAAGGAGGAAGCGGAGAAGGTGGTGGTGATGGTGATGGTGATGTTATTCAGAGAGAGCAGCGATATGTGTCTCCACCTCCTCCTCCTGCTGCAGTAGTAGTGTTGACAGACCAAGCTGGTCTGATACTACCTGGTGACGGTGGTGATATTGGAAAATATGATGATGGACAAATTGCATACATCAAGCAGCTGCCATTATTATTCCAACATCTACACCATGTACTGCTAACGGTGGAAATGCCACTCATGTACATGTTGAGAGGTACGATACCAATGGTGGAGGTAAACAGCTACAGACGACGATGGTTTATCTTGGCCATGGCCCTCTCTCCATTAGTTATTACATTCCACTTGGAAGCGTATAAACATGTGTTAGGAGTGTTGGTATGTATTGTAACAGGAGGTGTACTAGGAGGAATAGCTGCATTGTCAACTGCTGGATTGGAAGACGAAGAAGCCCCGCTGGGCACCCTGGGAACTCCTTTCCCCATTGGAGCAGCGGTTGTTGCAGTGTATGGTTTTGGAGTGGCGGCTTTATGGATAGACAGCTTTGCATCAGAGATTGTAGGTATATTAAAGTTGTTTGGAATAGCAGCAGGAGTGGATTCTGCAATACTAGGACTGACGGTACTTGCATGGGGCAATTCGTTGATGGACTTTGTGAACAACACAACATTGGCGGAGAAGAATGCCGGTGGAAATAGCATGGCGATGACTGCCTGCTTTGCTGGTCCATTGTTTAATTTATTATGCGGACTCGGGCTGGGATTCTGGTCAGCATTGAGAGATGGAGGAGACGGTGTCCTTAGAGTGGCGGTGTATGTCGATCCAGTCGTGGTGGTTGGATGTTTGTTTATTGTGGTAGGTTCTATTGGATTAATTATAGTGGCATTCCAGCATTCCCATTGGTTGTCAGAAAAGGTAGGGAGGATGATGGTGGGGTGGTACGGGCTGTATATGATCATAATATTGTTGATTGCCGTATTTGTGTAAACAAGTTTTGAGGGGTTGCAAAAGAAGATGGATCAGGATAGCATAGCATGTTCTATATATTGTATGCTCATCGTCGGTGTATTTTTGCATCAATAGTTTGGATTAATTTTACAATCCAAACCTTCAAGGTTGTCTCGGGTGGATTTCCAAAGTGGGAGGGAATATGCCAAAACTGTAGGAAGTTCCTCCTCCTCTCAATGGTCCAAGCTCCTCTCTCTTGCATTGTGAATCAAGTTATCAAGGGACTGATCCGATTGGGTACAAATCAAATCTGAGGGCTTTCGACACTGCTAGTCATTCATCGATGTCTTCACTTGGTGGTTTGGCCACCACACCGCCAGCTCTGGCTTTGATCTGTGTCAAGAACAGTTGTCTGCAGAATTTTGGTCTAGACCATTGTTAGCAAGTCTGGATTGTCGGCCAGCTCCCTGACTGGGGGGGTATCTTTCCTACAAGCATAGTCAAAGCCTGAGGTGGTGCATGGAATGGTACCTTCTTCAGAGTACATTATTGTGCACGGGAGTAAATGGGAATGAAGACTGCTCAAGTATTCAACCTTTCGTATTCAATTCTTGACCAGCTTCTAGCTGACTTCCAAAAGACGAGGAAATCCACCCAATGTTTTCTAAAGCACTTTGGACTTGTCTTCCATCTAGAGTTTGGATTAATATCATTTAACACCGAAACTCGATATTTTTCTATCATATATACGCTCAAAAATGTCGTTATTCACCTGCAACACCATGGTGCAGCCAATAGGTACTAAGCAAAACAGACTGGCCATGCCCAGTCCCTTCCTTTCCCGCCATCGTCCCCTCCCCACCACCGTCACTCATGCTGGCAGAGAAAGAGAAAAGGAAAAGGGAGAGACTGTCACAGGTATAGTATTCAAACCATTCAAAGAAGTAGATGAAATGTTCAAAACCACCACCAACAAGGGCCAGCTCAACAAACCAGAACCAGAGCACTCTTTTGCTCGTATGCACTACCCCACCGATCTAGAATCGGCCATCAATGAACAAATAAACATCGAATACAACATCTCCTATGTCTACCACAGTCTGAGCAACTACTTCTACAGAGACAACGTTGCTCTCAACGGCCTGGGCAAGTACTTCCTCGACTCTCGAGACGACGAGGTCCATCACGCCCAACTGCTCATCGACTTTCAAAACACCCGTGGTGGCCGGGTCAAGCTACTCCCTATCATTTCTCCTGACACTGAATTTGATCACCCAGACAAAGGCGACGCTTTGTACGCTATGGAGTTGGCACTCAGTTTGGAGAAGCTTAATTATGAAAAGCTCCTCAAGCTGTGGGATGTCGCAGATAAACATGGTGATCCCCAGGCCCCTCATTGGATTGAGGATAATTTACTGGATGATCAGGTGGCAGATATTAAGAAAGCAGCAGATTATGTGTCTCAATTGAGGCGTATAGGCAGGGATGGGCATGGGGTGTGGCATTGGGATTATGAGTTATATCAGAATGAGATTCCCTATCGTACTTTTCAATATGCTACAGGAGGAGGTGATGGAGCTGTTGATGGGGTGGGTGGGTAGGAAGATGGGGAGGAGGGGAAGAAACAATTCTTCATGTGTGTCGGCTGAGCTGTGTGTATACAAATGTATGAACATTGATTTGATTCTTCTTTTTCTCTTCATCTATAGATATTTTCATTGGTTGGTTGGTTGAATACAGTAGAATGTAATTACACTACAGTATTCTTTTTTTTGGGG
>Ga0209986_10001097_pt1 | contig 26306 bp, 18 predicted proteins | sample BlataG_FD_183168 | JGI IMG/M metagenome (GOLD analysis project Ga0209986, IMG submission 183168) | Deep subsurface microbial communities from Black Sea to uncover new lineages of life (NeLLi) - Black_00105 metaG (SPAdes) (version 2) | ecosystem: Environmental > Aquatic > Marine > Oceanic >... | reverse complement strand
AAGACCCGGTGCACTTCTTCAAAACTGAGCACTGTCGGTAGTTTCTGCTCCTGCGGCAGCCGGACAAAGTCGAGCGTAGGCCATGCCCGTTTGAGTGAATGCTGGTAGAAGAACTTGATGCCGCACAGAGCGATCCTGCAGGTACTGATGGAAGCGCGTTTTTCATTCTTGAGATACAGAAAGTACTGGCGAAGTTCTTCCTCGGTGATTGCATCCGGGGGTTTGCCGTAATGCTCAGCCAGTTGGCGGACGGCGCGCACATAGGCGACCTGAGTTCTCGGGGACAGGCCCCGCAGCTGCAGGTCTTCGATCATGCGTTGTCTTAATTTGGTCATGGCTATATCTCCTATCTATGTGAAATGAGGTTTGACAGGAAATATAGCGTTTTGTTATTGAGGGACTAAATTAACGGAGAGTGGGCGAGGTAAGGAAAGTCTGCGCGAAGCGCTTAGTTCAACTATTATTGTATGGTGATCATCCCCCTAGCATGATAAATGACTATACATAACAATCGCTATATTCTCTTGAATGATCAGTTATTGCGACTACAGTCTGCATAAGCCACGATCATGTAATCGATGATCTGTGTCTGTCACCAACGAACATAAGAACAGCCCGACCTCCTGCGAAGTCGGGCTTTTTCTTCGGTGAAAGTGCCTGGCTCCCCACTACGCCGAGGCTGCAATTGATTTGCTGAAGCTTACAGTAAATATTAGGCATATGCAAACGAGACATCAACTGTGCTCCCAAGCTGAAGTAGCCCAGCGGTATAAATCACTGAGAGTTATATTTATGATACACAATCCAACCTTAGGATTTCCTCAAGATAAAATTACTGTTTCTCAATTGAGTTAGTTCCGATTGAAAGACACCGTCCCCCTAGGTATGCTACAATCTTAACTCCGGTGAAGTCATTACTCACTCATGTAGTTTTTTTTTTAGATGAATCACATCAACCAGCCATAATTAGTAATGAGGTTTACATGACAACCGCCAATGCCCCTGGTAAAATCATCCTCTTCGGCGAACATGCCGTAGTCTATGGTCGACCGGCGATCGCCGTCCCGGTGCGCGAGGTCATCGCCACGGCTGAGGTAACCGATATAACCCAAACCACGCAGGGCGAGATTCGCATCGAAGCACCTAATATCAAGCTTGATAAATGGCTACACGTATTAAACCCTGATCACCCGCTGGCCAAAATCGTCCATCTAACGCTTCATGCAATTGGTTCCCCTAAATTCCCCCCTCTGCAGCTGCGAATTACCTCTACCATACCCATCTCATCCGGTCTTGGTTCCGGCACGGCCGTCTCAATCGCCGTAGTTCGCGCTCTGAGCACTCACCTCGGTCAACCCCTGCCTCTCCACCGCCAATCCGCTCTGGCTTTCGAGGTCGAGCGGATCCACCACGGGACTCCCTCCGGGATCGATAACTCTGTCGTGACCTACGACCAACCCATCTATTTCGTCCAAGGCGAGGAGCCGGAGATCCTCCACAACGAGACCCCTTTCACCCTGGTTATCGGTGACACAGGTCGGACTTCCCCTACCGCCGTCGCCGTCAGTCAGGTCAGACGGGCTTGGCAGGAGGATACCCCCAAATACGAGGCAGCCTTCGAAGCCATTGGTCAGATTGCTTCTCAAGCGCGGGAGTGCCTTATGGAAGGTCGCGTCCAAGAACTGGGTCGATTGATGAATCAGAATCAAACCCTGCTGGAGGACATCGGTGTGAGCTCACCTGAACTGAGGGCCCTAATCGACGCGGCTCGTGCTTCCGGAGCAAGCGGGGCTAAACTTTCCGGAGCGGGTTTAGGTGGTAATATGATCGCCATGGTCGACCCCGACGCTGCCGACCGGGTGGAGATCGCTCTGCGGGAGGCCGGCGCCGTACGCACGCTGAGGACTGAGGTGTCAACATGATCCTGCTCAAATTAGGTGGCTCGCTGATTACCGACAAGCACCGCCCTGAGACTTCCCGACCACATGTCATCACCCGCTTGGCTCGGGAAATTGCCCAAGCCAGACAGGAGCAGCCCGAAATAAAACTGTTAGTTGGGCATGGTTCAGGCTCTTTTGGACATCCGGCTGCCGCGCGCCACGGAACTCACCTGGGCGCCTCCAGCGTCGCTGATTGGTTGGGTTTCGCCGAGGTCTGGGCGGCGGCGCAGCGTCTCAATCGGTTGGTGATCGACGCATTGATCGAGGCCGGGCTTCCCGCGATCGCTTTCCCCCCTTCCGCCTCGGTCACCTCCGACGATGGGATAATACTTGATATGGCCATTGAACCGATCAAACGGGCTCTTGATACCGGACTGCTTCCGGTAGTCTTTGGCGATGTCGCTTTTGATTGCACCCACGGGTCGACCATTCTCTCAACCGAGAAAATTTTCGCATATTTGGCGGAGTACCTACGGCCTGACCGGGTCCTGATCGCCGGTTTCGACCCCGGTGTTTATGCAAACCATCCCCATTCGGATGAAATCCTACCGGTCGTCACCGAGCACGACCTGCTCGAGATCCCCCTCGAAGGCGCTGTAGCTCCGGATGTAACCGGTGGGATGGGAAACAAGGTCCAAGAAGCAATGGCCTTGGCGCGAACCCTGTCCGATCTTGAGGTGAGGATTTTCTCGGGTGAAGAGCCCGGGACCTTGATTTCAACCCTTCTTGGTGGCACACCTGGTACACTGATCACTATTGACAAATAGTCAACTTTTACCGCACCCTTCAGGGTGCGCTTCGCAGGCTAAAGCCCGCGAAGCTACAGGAACGTTCCTCCGAACAGGATATGTGTAACTTGTTATCAGTGTCGCTTTGACCTAGACTTAACCCTAACTCATCAATATTAGGTGGAAGATTCTGAAGATATATAAGCCATAGGGATTATATGAAGGTCGGGCCATAGACTGCGCCGGTGGCTTAGGACTGCTTATAGAGAGACTTGCACCCACGGAGGTCAAGAATGACGGAACGAAAGAAGGTCATGTTGCCAACCCTTTCTAAGAAGGTCGCTGAGAGCGAGCCGATCACATTTCTTACCTGCTACGACTACCCCACAGCGTATTTTCAGGAGCAGGCGGGAGTTGATATGATCCTTGTCGGAGACAGTTTGGGGATGACGATGCTCGGTTACGATAGCACCCTGCCAGTAACAATGGATGACATGATCCGCCATACTCAGGCCGTACGCAGGGGCTCACCCAACGCCTGGTTGATCGGCGACATGCCCTACATGAGTTATCAACCCAGCGTAGAAACCGCCATCCGCAATGCTGGACGCTTTATGGCTGAAGCTGGCTGTGATGCAATTAAACTCGAAGGTGGGGCTGAGATGGCATCCCGAATTACAGGAATCATCACAGCAGGCATCCCGACAATGGGACATCTAGGTTTAACACCTCAAAGCGTCAGCGCGTTGGGCGGCTTCCGTTTGCAAGGGAAAACTGCACCGCAAGCGAAAAAGATTGCCGACGACGCTAAGGCTCTCGAACAAGCCGGGGTCTTCGCCATCCTGCTGGAAATGGTCCCTGATCGTCTATGTCAACTGATCACTGAACGAGCACAGGATTGTTTCATCATCGGCCTCGGATCTGGCCCCCATGCCCATGGTCAGTTATTGATCTATCACGACATGTTTGGTCTATATCCAAAGTTCAAGCCTCGCATGGCTAAGGTCTTTGGCCAGGCCGGGAAGGTCATCCTGGACGGACTGAATCAATACGTTCAGGAGGTGACTGAGCGCCAATTCCCCCAACCCGAGAATTGGTTTGGTATGCCAGACGAGGAGTATGACCAACTGATCAAAATGCTCGATTGATCCGCTTGATTTTCAATAGTCAACCGTGTTGAAGACGAAGAAGGAGGACTCCTTGGACGAGAACCTGCGCGACCTCTTGAGGATCAACCCCACCCGCCTGGAAGACATCAACGCCGTTCTCCTCGATCCAAACATGATCGCCATTAACGATTTCCTTGAGGTTGTGGCCAAATTTGGTACTCCGGAGGAGATAAACCGAAAGGCTTCCCAAGCCAGAGAGATGTCAACTCTACTGCAGCGAGTAGAGGACACTCACCCCGGGTACCTAATAGACCTTGATTGGCTCATCGAGCAACGTGATGCAGGCGCCTTTATCAGCATTTCAGACTACCAGCGCAAGGTTCTCGGTGAAAAATCCGATGATATGATCTTCAAAGACGACTTCGCTGTAACGCTTGAGATCAGCGCCTGCCAATATTTCCCATATGTGATTGAGATCGCCAAACGAGCCATTAAAGATGGAATGCTCATGCCCGGCCGTTTTATCCGGGTGCGCAGGATGAAAGAGCAGGAGGCCGACGGAGACCTACCAGCCTTCGCCGCCGCCATGCAAATTATCGGCGCCAGTTACGTAGAAACCCTTGATACAAAAGGAACGGATGGGTCCAACGTCCATCTTGGTGGTCCGGAGACTATCACTGGCTACTTCGGTGGTGTCGGCCAACCCAATGACTATGCATTAAAGTGGTTGGAAGAATTCCTATATTACTTCACCAACTACGGCGTACAGCAGGTCCTCAATGTCAATCCTGGCACAGTGCTGCTCAGCTATATGTTGCATCGTCTTGGGGTGGACATCGAGTTCAAGATCTCAGTCTACATGGGCAACGACAACCCCTACGCCGCGCTGTGGACGCTGATCGGCGCCAAGTTGTTCTCTCGTGATGACGGCTCCTCACCATTGATTGGCTTCAATTGGAGCAACTCGATCAACAACCAGACTATGGAGATCACGGCACAATTCCGCCAGGAACTCGGTTTCGAGGATATTGTGCGCTTCGAGCACCACATCGTCGAGACCTATAAGAGCATCGTGCGCCAACCCTACAACCGCCGGGACGAGCTTCTCGAAATTGCTGACCACGTCGCCAACATATCCGCCAAGCATGAAGGCGCAGATCCGGAGATCGACGAGACCCGAGAGCACCCATCGGATATCCTCGATTATTTCCGCGAGAAAGAGGAGATAATCGCATCAGGTGACTGGGATCACCTGATGTTGAATTTCCTCGATAAATTGGACGCTCTCAACCGCACCGCCTGGGCGCTCACTGAACAAGGTCTTTCATTCGTCGCGGCGAAAAATCTCCATCGCTGAACCCGCCATAAATACAATGAGCTCCTGGATACCAAGAGCCCTTGATAACCACCGGTGATGTCCATCAAGCGAGAGTGAAACGGTGTCGATCAAGCTGACCAACCAGGATGTCTGGTTAGAGCACATTGTTATTCAGCTAGATGTTGGAACCCTGCCCAAGCAGAGTAAGAGTGTCCTATGATTCCTAAACAGATGGAAGGATTTCTCCGTGAAAGACTGGCGGAGCGTACCTGGCAAAATCGTCTGATACGCGAGGACGGATTGGCTTTCATGGAGTTTGGCCCCCTCGATGTAGACCGCTTGGCGAGACTGGGGATCCAAGTTGACAGCCTCGGACCCAGGCTGGTTGTGTGTATGTGGGATGTGGAAACCGAGATGGAGATTGGCGGTTATTTAGTAGTGGATAACCTGGCAATGGGTCAACCCGCAATGGGTGGAATCCGCATGCTCCCTGACATCACGCCGGCCGTAGTCCACAACCTGGCGCGCGGGATGACCTTGAAGAACGCTGCAGCCGACCTGCCCTATGGCGGTGGTAAATCTGGTATTGTTGCTGAACGAAACCTCTCCCCTGAAAAACACACACAGGTCGTGCGTGGATTCGCTCGTTTGCTCCACCGTTACCACACTATCTATTTGCCAGGACCAGATGTCGGCACTAATGATGCTGACATGAAAACCATAGCCATCATGAACGGCCTCGACAACGCGCTCTCCAAGCCTATTGATATGGGCGGCAACCGGATCGACCAGCTTGGTGCTGCTGCAGGAGGGGTGATTATTGCCCTGGAAGCCCTGCTGGAAGAGATGTCACGCCTGACTGCACTACCCCAATTTGCTAACCTGGAAGTGCCTTCACCCAATCAGCTCACCACGCTGATCCAGGGCTTCGGCGCCGTTGGCGCGCACGCCGCGCGTATCTTGTGTGAACGCTATCCACAGGCATTGGTGAAAGGTATCAGTGATGAAACTGGTTATCTTTATGACCAAAATGGGCTATTAATTGATTCTCTTTTTAACATGTGGCAGGACCGAGGTCTGGTAACCCGAGCTTATTATTCAGAGAACCTTTCGAAAGAAGTGTCCAGACCGTCACCGATAAAATACTCCAACACCCCCGACGATTTATTACGCGAGTCTGCCTTCTGCCTGATCCCGGCGGCACCTATTGCCAACTATCTTGATGTAGACCCCTCCAGCTGTCCATCCATGACTGTTGATCAAATGGGTAGTTGGTCGCTTATAGTTGAGGGAGCAAATACCTACTCACCAGACCCTGTTCGAAAGATGGCGCGAGCTCGCATGGAGAGGGAAGTATATCGAGAGCAGGGCGTCCTGATTGCCACCGACTACCTTGTAAACTCAGGCGGGGTGATCTTCGCCGCTCAGGAACACCTGATCAAGACCCCAAACCATCTACGTATTCCTGAGGATATACTTGGTGACCGAGAGGCTGTTGACCGTTGGCTACACGATCATACCGCTGACTTTGAGATGCTAGCTGAGAAACGACGCCTGGCCGGTGAAACTTATCGAAATGAGGTCATCCGTCGAAACATGGGCGAATTAATCGATTTGTTGGTCTCCGACGCCGACATGCTCCCATGTGAGGCAGCTGAGCGGATCAGCATCCGCCGCATCGCCGCCAGGGAAAGCGATCGAAATGCGTCCGACATTATGGAGCCCATCCCAACCGCGGCAATAGACAGCCCTCTCCGACATGCCGCCACAATGCTCATCGAAACCGGCAGCTCGATCCTGGCCGTAGTCTCGGAGAAGGGAGAATTGGCCGGTGTAGTGACAGAGTGGGACATCACCCGAGCTGTCTCCCTCGGCTGTGAAGAGGATATGTTGATCTCAGAAATCATGACCAGCAATGTGATCTCCGTCGCCCCGGATGAGGGGATCCTTGAGATGGTACGCAAACTCGAGCATCACGAGATCTCGGCTATGCCGGTGGTCGATGACGGCGTAGTCGTAGGTATGGTTAGCTCCGACCTACTTGCCAGGCGGTCCCTGCTCCGCCTGCTACAATCGCAGTCTACCTGAACACCCTGCTGGAGATGAAAAGAATATATCCAGGGCGTACCACACCTTGGTAGACGGCTTTCGCTTAATACTTATTGAGTCTGGAAAAGGTGGTATGTTCCCTTTCTCGCGCTTGGGCTTTTTCAGTGCAGTCAAATAAACTCTGATCGGTTCTATTCAGTAGGCGTTGGGGTAGGCGGCGCCTCCAGAAATGGCACACCGCCCGCGTAACCTGAAAGTGTCACCGCACCACTCCAAATCCACCCATCCTTCCCTTCACCAATTCGACGGATGTACCACCAAGTACCAGTGATGCTATTCTCGTAACGACCAACCACTTCAGCAGTATGATCAGCTAAAAGGAAATCGATATGTTGGTACACCTCATCTGGTCCGTTACGGACATAGGCGTTGTAATTGGCGGTAACGATCGGTATGTTAGGTGTTTCAGTCGGCTCTGGGGTCGATGTCTCCTGGATAGCAGTTGGCGACGGTGTGATAGGTGTTGGAGGCGGTGTCTGCGCAGTCGCTTGGCGAGTCTGCTCGGCATAAGCTTTTGCCGTGCTGATAATGCTTTCACCTGATCGAGTTGGTATCATCTGGGGGTCCTGGCTTGGATTACAGCCACAGAGCAGGGAGCCAATCAAGATAATGAGCGCGAAGGTCGGTTTACCTGTCTGCATATGATTATCCTTCTACCGTTGACATTGGGGGTATTCATGCCCCAGACCTGAACAGGGTATGAGTACAGTCATGAGTATACCGCAGACGATGAAGTGCGTCATGACCTCATTCTCATGATGGTACATCTGTCCTCTCACTCGACGAAGCTTTAGCATGCTAAGATGAATGCGTATGGAAAAACCATCCAAACCAGTTTATGATTCCTACCAAGTTCAGACTGAGGCACAAACAGTATCCTCAGAGTCAAAACAAGCTGGTTCAACACGTCCAGAGTTACTAGATGCTAAGAAGCGTCTCGATCAAGCCAAGGAGCGCCTCCTCTCTGCTGCCATCGCCTTTTGTGATGGTTCCATCAGCGTTGGTCAATTACGAACTGTACGAGAGCTGATGCGCGAGAAGGAACTTCACCTGGCGCAGCTCGAAAGCGGTGTAGAGCCCCCATTAATCGAAGAGCCACTCCCTGAAAAGCAGCCAACTAAGTTAGATGTAGTGGACACTGGACCGATTGAGGTGGAACCGATCGTTGACTTGACTATACCTTCAGAAATCGCCCCTCAGTTCAGGCAAAAGTTGGTCGAGCTAAACCAAAAACTTAAACTCCTGGAAGAGGATTACAAGCGAGGTCATATCAATCCCTCACAATACCAGGCGATCCAACACCACTACCTTCAACAACGGGAAATCGCCTTACGGCTAAGCGAAACCCACCCCGACAGCGACCGCTGGCAGGTGGTGCTCGAGGAGGGAAAGACTACTTTTTTGATGCAATTGAACGAGGCCACCTGTCACAGTATAGGGATCTACGATGTCAATACGCGTGAGCGGATCTTCGTCCATGGTGATATGCCTACCATGGCCGAGGAAGCCATGGCGCTGCTCGGCACCTTTGGCAAATCCGAACCCGACTCCGCCATAGGTCGGATGTATGCCACACAAACCGAAGATGGCTCATCCTTGCTTTTAATCCCTGGCCTGTATACCGTCTGTCTGGTTGTCTTCTCTCAAGCTCCACCTGATTGGCAAGTTCGTGCATTACGTGAAGTCCACCGTCACTTCGAGACGGCAAACAAAGGCGCTTTGGAGCGTGGAGAGCGGATGGGATTAATCTTCCCCAATATGCACCGGTTCATCCGAGGTTGACCCCCAAGCTAGCTTCCCTCTATCTACCCCCCAGATTACAATTAGCATCTACACGATCATGTGTCGAAGCTTTATATGCCCACTACTAGCCTATTTGCGGTCTTTGTCTTCGCCTTCGCGGTCTCTTTCGGCGCTGTGATCTATCTTCCCTATAGATTATTTTAACGTGACTACTCAGCCTGCCCTCCCGCAGGTTATGACTGAGAGCATTTATTGGTTTGAATATCCGGTCGAGACGCGATTCTAAGTCAAAATAACATCTAAACCTGCGGGAGGGTAAAAAGTTACATTTAAACCATGACTTCGCTCGAAGATAGTGAGGTTTATTAGCAGCTATTGCCCATCCCCAGGTTTACCATTCCTCATAGGAAGTAAACACAATTTTGTCTGGATCTTGACAGAGAAAAGGCGCTAGAATTTCCTCTTCCCAAACCCTCCAATTCTCAGGATAGTCATTCTTTCCTTTTGGCTTGTCTGGCGAGCCCCAGAGCTTCTCCCAGGCTTGACGTTCTTGATAAACCCAGATCGCGGCGTAACTGCCAGTGCGCGAACCTTTGATCCCCTTTAACAAGTGATACTCGGTAAGCCCAGCTAGCTGAAGTAAACCCCGTTTTTTCGCGTCCAAGATGGCTTGCTTAAAAGCTCTTTCGTCAACACCTGGTTTAAGTTCATACTCATGAACGCTGATGATTTTGGCCATTACAATAAGCCTCCAATCGTAACTACTCAGGCATCGTCTGGAAATAGGCAGTTCTACTCACGAAACAGCTTTTTGATGTCATTGCGAGCCCTTCGATACCTCAGGACCTTCGGCTCCGCGAAGCAATCTCCTGCCTTCAACATGTAAGCAACGGTGGAGATTGCTTCGTCACTTCGTTCCTCGCAATGACAGACTGAGTAGTTACCTCCAATCAAAGCTAATACATTGATTCAATGCCCAACGATCTTGGTTAGTATCTACTACATGCCATCTAATTGGGGTGCTTGCCCTTCGCCTTTTGCATATCCCACTTCTGTCTTAGCAGCAGGGAAAGTATTGAAGAGAATGTGTGTAGTTGTAGCTATTCAATTGGGGGATTGAAGTAGTTATAGACCGCCTGGGATAAGCCGGCAACCAGCTTCGAGGTTGGCTCCCATATCATCTCATGTTCATTCCACAAGAAGATCGAGAGTACATAATCCCCGCCTGGAGAGAATACGATCCCTGCATCGCTGACCATATCAAGCGGGGAGGATGTCCAGCCATGTTTGTGGGCGACTCGCGTCCCTTCGGGCACCCCAGCTTCGATGAGTACACCGATTTTATTCTGCGACATCAAGTCGAGAATAACGCTGCATTCATCCCGACTGATCTGATCCGGAAATACAGCCATCAGTGTTCCACCGCCACGAGTGCAGTTGTAGATATCGGAAAGCAGCATTCCTACTTCTGACGCCGTTGTCTGGTTCAATATATCCGGATTGGTTTTGATGTCAGTTCTCTGGTTACCCGGCGTTTGTGGATACCCTCCTGAGACTGGAACGGCTGGAGGGTGGTACCAAGCAATGATATAGGAACTCTCTAGCCCAAGTTCTTCCAAGGTCTCTGTCACCAGGATCGGCCCCATTTCTCTATCCATCCGCTCCATCAACCAATCAGCAGGGTCATTGCCTGAGAGGGTGAGCATCTCCGACAGCAAGCGATCTGCTTCTGGATCAAGAGGCTGATCGAAGAAACGGAAGAATGCCATCGCGATACCGATCTTGATCGTGGATGCTGCGCTAAAGGCAATGTCGGGTTCAACCTGGAGGTCATTGTTGCCGAAATATGCGAAATGAATCTCATCACCATTACGCAGATTAACCAGGTAAAGCACAATCAGACCATCAAACCCAACGATGTCAATATTCTGTTTAAGCAAAACCTCAAGCGTCTCCATCGTCGGCTTGGGTGGTGCGTCGGCAACTACTGGAAGGTTAACCCGCCGGTTATTTGGAATCTGCAAGATCTCCCCGATAAGCTCCGCGGCACGCGAAATATCAAGCACTCTACCAGGTTTACCTGGACTGAAGTTCGGGCTTCCAGGGATAGGGTCTACCGGTATTGGAGGCTGGTCGTATCGAGCGGCGATATCAATTAGGACGGCTTCAAGTTGGGCAGGTGAATATTCTGCCCGGAGAGGGATAGAGGCGGCTTCACCAGCTCGGTTCCATAGAAAGTCCCAGAAACCGGACCAAAAATCTGTACCCGTTCGTTCAAGTTCGGCAGCGGCAAGCATCACCTCGGTGTCCAAACGAAAGCCAATGCTTGCTGGCATCAACAGGATCAACTGATCACCATAAAAAACTTCGACCGGCGTACTATAGGTTTGCAGAACCTGTTCAAGGGCTCCAGATTGGCTCAGGCCAGCAACGGGAACACCGGCGATTGTTAACCCCCCGGGCATACGTGCCCGTCGGCGGCTGAATGCCACCAGCTCGTAGAAGGAAAGCGCAACAGCTGCCAGCAGCAGTCCAAGAGAGACCCAGCGCAGTACATTCGGCCCACCTCGTCTCATCAACCCTCCAATTGCGAGAGTATATCATAGCCACATATAGGTTGAGCTGACTACACGAAGATACGCATAATTCCAGGCAACACATTGGCGAACCCGTGCGCCCCCCAGGCTGCCCAAATCGAGCCACGCCTTTCCACCAACCAGCCAGTCATTAGGCCAAAAATAAAAATACTAACCAGATGAAGGTATCCCTGCGCCCAATGACCTGGATGCAATGAAAAGAGGACAGTTTGTATTAGGATTGCCGGCCACCTGCCTACTCTTGGCGCCAGTGCACGGCCAAGGTAACCTCGAAAAAAGGTCTCCTCAACTAGCGGGACCAGGACTACCCCCCCCAGCCAGTACCCCACTCCCCAACCGATGTTGGTCCAACCACCCTGCCACCAGAGATTGAACCCCATACTCAGCCCACGCCAGACGCCTCCAGCTACCATCCCCCAACCAAACTCGGCAAGCACTCGGTCTAACGTGTAGCCTAACGCTGAAGGCGATTGGCGCAATACAAGCAGAGTCACCCAAGGTAAGACTAACAACACGAGGCTCCAGGTTTGAACAAGCCAGGGAATAAACCCGATCATGCCCGTAACCATCAGCAAATCAATGACCACAATATAGACCAGACCCGGCAGTACCGCCCAAAGCGGAAGTGGAGTGTTTTTCACTCCATTCGTCGTTCCTCCTCCGTTACATTGAAATCCAGGCACCAGGTGAGTCATCTACATATAGCGTCCTGGAAATAATAAGATGTATGCTCGATATTCAAATCTTGCGCAAGCATAAGGGCAACCGTCTCGACATCGGAAGTCTTGACAGTTCCTGCTAGTGCATTGTCAACCATGAAAGATGCCATCTGATCATCCTTCGACTTCGGCTCTCCTTAACTTACTAAATATATCTTGGCATCCTGAGCCCTTCGACTACGCTCAGGACAAGCTCCGCGAGCCATGAAGTGGCGAGTGCAGTCGAAGGACGAGCCTCCGCTCTGGATGCTTGTTTAATTTTCTAGTTTCCTGATATGAGCCTATCTTTTGGTATATGACAATGACTCGCTTCCAAAGCCTAAATTCCATTCTAACTCAGCCTATCACTTCCAGCTGGCTTGCTAATTTTATCGCGGTCTCCTTCAGCAATGATAGTTTTATCCGTTCCTTCTGGACCACATCGGCTGGTGCACGCTCAGAGAAAGGTCCAGCTAAAAGGTCTTCGAGCCTTTTAATTTGCACCTCGACCACCTCCAGTTCTTTCGCCAGACGTGCCCGCTCAACATCTATATCAAACATTCGCGCCAGAGGTAAATAAACCTCAATCGGTCCTACGACAAGCGACACTGAATCCGACGGTGGAGTTTCAAGCGAAGTATGTATTTGCAGCTGTTTAGGATCCAGACCAGCCAACACGGCAATCACTTGGCGTTGAGATCCAATCAAACCAGTCAAATCGCCGCCGCTTATAATAGCTGCCATACGGCGCGCTGGTTCGACCCCCTTCTCAGCCCGCAGGTTGCGAATGGCGCGTACCAGATCCATGATCAGGGTAAAGCGTTCGATAACCTGCTCATCATCTTCCGACCCGGGCAGCGGTTCAGGCCATCGGGCTACGATCAGCGCCTCCTCCCAGCCGCCCTCTGGTCCGTATCCAGCAGGATGATGTTGGCAGGCATGCTTTAGGTGTCCCCATAGCTCCTCGGTTACGTAAGGTATAAAAGGATGCAACAGCCGTAAACAGGTGTCGAGCACCGATACCATCGTTTCCGCGGTGAGCCAAGTACGATCGCCGCCTGTATTTAATTGCAGTTTGGCGATCTCCAGGTACCAGTCGGCGAATTCACCCCAGAAGAACTCATACATCTGGCGCCCCGCCTCAGCATATTGGTAGGAGGAAAATAAGCGATCGATGTCGCGCACCAGCACATTGAGGCGCGCTTTGATCCAACGGTCAGCTTCCGTTGGTTCTAGGGCTCCTGAACTGCTAGCAGGCGCTTTCTCCAGCGCCATCAGCACCAGCCTTCCCGCGTTCCACAATTTATTAGCGAAGTTTCGGTTGGCTTGCACCCGTTGGATACTGAGGCTCATATCATTACCGGGCGTCGATCCGGTGAGCAACGTAAAACGGAGCGCATCGGTTCCAAACTCATCCATCACTCCCAGAGGGTCAATCACATTACCCAAGGTCTTGCTCATCTTGCGCCCATGCTCGTCTCGCACAAGACCATGCAGGTAGACTATGTGGAAGGGTGACTGGCCGGTGAATTCCAGTCCCATCATGATCATGCGCGCTACCCAAAAGAAGAGGATATCGTACCCGGTCTCCATCATCGATGTTGGATAGAAGTAATGGAAGTCCTCGGTGTCATCCGGCCAACCGAGCGTAGAAAAGGGCCACAGACCGGAGGAGAACCAGGTATCCAGGACGTCAGGATCCTGTTCGATCTTCGTCGAACCGCAGTGTATGCAACAATCAGGATCCTTAATGGCGACGGTAATTTCTGAGCAATCCGCACAATGCCAGGCTGGTATTCGGTGCCCCCACCAAAGTTGACGTGAGATACACCAGTCACGAATGCTTTCCAGCCAGTTGTAGTACACCTTGGTGAACCGCTCCGGGACGATCTGGATGTTCCCTCGGCGCACAACCTCTAGCGCTGGCTTAGCCAAAGGTTTCATGCGAACAAACCACTGAGTGGACACCATAGGCTCGACAACTTCCCCGCCCCGCTGTGTACAAGGCACCTGTAATACATAGGGCTCGGTCTTTATGGTCAGACCTGCCGCCTGCATGTCAGCCCAAAGACGCTCACGACACTCGTAGCGATCGAGCCCTTCGTATGGTCCAGCGTTGGCGTTCATCGTGGCGTCAGGATTGAGCACACCGATGATTTGGAGATCGTGGCGCTGACCGATTTCATAGTCAGCTAGGTCATGACCAGGAGTGATCTTTAGCGCGCCAGTGCCGAATTCGAGGTCGACATAGTCATCTTGGATAATTGGGATTGACCGGTCCAGCATGGGAACCCTGCAGGACTTGCCAACCAGATGTCGATACCTTTCGTCCTTTGGGTGGATTGCGACCGCCGTGTCACCGAGGATAGTCTCTGGGCGGGTGGTAGCCACTGGTATGAAATCATCAGATTCAGCCACCGGATATCTGAAGTAATACAGCGTTCCTTGCTCCTCGCGGTACTCCACCTCCAGATCACTGACCGCCGTGCGTAACCCGGGCGACCAGTTAATGAGATAAGTGCCTCGATAAATAAGCCCTTTCTGGTAAAGGCGCACAAAGGCCTCGCGCACCGCGCGTGAGAGACCTTCGTCGAGAGTGAAACGTTCACGATCCCAATCACATGAGGCGCCCAGGCGGCGCAACTGTTCGGTGATAATCCCACCGTACTTTGCTTTCCATGCCCAGGCTCGCTCAATGAAGGCCTCTCTACCCAACTCCTCCCTGGTGATACCTTCTTCCTTTTGGAGATGTGTTTCTACCAAGAGCTGGGTGGCGATCCCAGCATGATCCGTCCCTGGAACCCACAGGGTGGGGACACCCTTCATCCGGCTGTGGCGGATCATTAGGTCTTCCATCGCCACAAACATTGCATGGCCAAGGTGCAGTTCGCCGGTGACATTTGGCGGCGGGATGGAGATTACATATGGCTGATGTTCCGGCTCAATCCTGGGCTTGAAGTAGCCGTTTGATTCCCACCACTCATACAGGCGTGCCTCTACTGATTTGAAATCGTAGGTTTTGGGTAGGGTATATTGGCTCATGTGGGTTCCTCCTGGCTCATCGATTGGCCCCTTATAGAAAAGCCCTTCGTCCTCGAGGACGAAGGGCAAGGCCTCCGCGGTACCACCTCACTTCGCCGGGTATTGCTGCCACGGCGCTCTCACCACCCCGACCATCATCAGGGCTTCGCTGTAACGGGCTCACCCGCGCTGTTCTATTCCCCGCCGATTATTAAAGACGAGTTTCTTCAGCGGATCTACCGGGCGACGTTCAGCGGCTGCTGCTGTGGAGGCTCTCAGCCTATGGCCACTCCATCTCTGCCAGTTCCTGACCGCTTACTCCTCCCGGCATTATCTGATGATATGCAATTGTTGCCCGAATTATAGCATAGAAAGCGGATTGCTTTTCGATATTCCATTGTCTGTGTCGCCACGCCCTAATCACACGAGTGTAGAGGATACAATCCCCCAATATCTTCTGTCTCAGCGTGGTAGGTTCACAAACATTAAGTTGCCTGTATTTTCCGCTCCTTTCTACCCCTATTTGTTGGTCTTATTCGCTTCGTTTGCGTCGTCCTCAGCACACAAAGGGGAACGTATCGGGATTTCAAGAGTGAAAGTGCTGCCCACACCCAGTCGGCTCTCGACCGCGATTCGCCCCCCATGTTGTTCAGCGATCGACTTCACGATCGCCAGACCAAGCCCTAAACCACCCTCGCGGTCCCCTTCGCGCCGACGGGCACGGTAGAACTTTTCGAATAAGCGCGCTTGATCTGTTGGCGCGATGCCCACACCGGTGTCTTGTACGATTATCAGCTGCTGCCCCCGCTTTTGATCTATCTTGATCGTCACCTGCCCCTCAGCCGGTGTGTACTGGATCGCGTTGTCAACCAGATTGGAAACCGCTTGGCGGAGCAGGGTCGGGTCAACATCAATGACTTCCATCCCCTCAGCCATGTCTACGTCCAAGGTGATCTGTTTGTTGGCCGCTTGTGGCTTGTACCCATCAATAATTTCGGTTATCAAAGACGCAATGTCGACACTCTCCAGACCTAAGCCCATTCCAGCTTCGATCCGTCCAAGGTCCAGCAAATTATCGACCAGATTACCCATCCGATCAACGCTGGCAAGGATCTTGTTCATGAACTCTCTTTGCTGGTCATTCATCGTACCGACCATAGTGAGCATGGTCGCGTAACCGCGCATTAAAGTCAGAGGCGCCCTCAAGTCGTGACTGACTGTCGAGACGAACTCAGACTTCAGTGAATCGAGTTTCTTATAGTGAGTGATATCCCATAATACGCATACTCGACCGGAAGTTTCCTCACCTCCTGGGTTGATGTCGGAAACGGAGGCGAACATCACCCGGCCAGGGCCGATCTCCACTTCAGCCGTTCGCATCTCCTTATCTGGCTCGAGCAGGAGCTCAATCAATTCTGGCGTTACCAGCCAATCGTCTGCTGGCTTACCGATTACCTCCCCATGCTCAACCCCTAGAAGGGCTTCAGCTGCCGGGTTGAAAAGCGAGATGCATCCGTCACGATCGACGACGATAACCACGTTCGGAGTGCCCTCGAGCACAGCCATCAGTCGCATCCGTTCCTGTTCCGCACGATGGTAAAGGCGAGAGTTAGCGACCGCAGTGCCTAACTGACTTGCGAGAATGGAGAGCAAATTTTCCTCATCGGGCGTAAATGTCCGTGGTACACGGTTACCTAGCCAGAGTACCCCGACGAACTCATCTTCATGCTTTATCGGCAACGCAGCAAGGGACTCTATTGATTCGGTTAAAGCCTCAACGTCGATCACCGCTCTAGCCCGACTTGGATTCTCGAGCATAAAGCGACCACGCTCCTGACACAGAGCCAGCACTTGTGAGTCGATTGCAGCCCAGTTGCCAGGGTCTTCTCCTGCTTGATATGCTTCCAATGAACTCCTGCTCTCATCTGGGATGGGGATAAGAGCCAACCTAACGAAATCGGTATTCATAGTACGCGCAATCCCAGTCAAGATCGGTGGTAATACTGTGGACAGCTCAAAACTGGTAGTCACCTGACGACTCACCAACAAGAGCAGCGCCATCTCATCCATGCGGGCCTTTAAGCCGCGCCTCATTTGCTCAAAGGAGACCGCCAATTGGCCGATCTCGTCTTCACCAGCAGCGGTGATCGGTTGGGCCAAGTCACCACGGGTTATGGACCGCGCTACTTTGGCCATCACCCGCAAGGGCTGTGTCAAGCGCCGGCTGATGGCATACACCATTACTACTACAACCACTCCTACCGCGGCAATTACCAAGGTCAGGCGGGTTGCAATCTGCAAAGCCTGCCGCTGCACTTCGCGCATCGGCATGGTGACAACAATGTGCCAGGGATAGCCATCAATCGCATAGGCAAACACCAAACGCCGCGTGCCATCAGGTGCAGTATCCACCCGCACATGCTCTTCCGATAGTAGATTAAGATCGAAAGTTTCCACTATCTCATCAACGCCCGGATGGAGCAAGATCAACCCTCGACCGTCGGTCATGAATGCCTCGCCGGGGAAGGCATTCTCAAGACTAGTAATGACAGGAGATAGTAATGGGTTCGATACAAGATCGGTCCAACCTACCAAAACTCCCAATGGCTGCTCAGTTTCAGGTTGATGGATTGGCCAGAGGAAAGCAATTTGCGCAGCCCGACTCTGCGGTAATGGCTCAAGAATGACTTCTTCAGGCACGCCCTTTGAGACTGCCACCAAGCCCACCTCCAGCCCATGTGAGATCTCAACCGTAAGACTTATTTCAGAGGGATAAGTTACCAGAAGTTGGGCTTCAGTATCAAAAACGGCCAATCGGTTAAAGAAGGTGTCAGCTCGTAGATGTTCCTTCAACTCCTCCGGGGAAAGAGCGTCCGCCTCGACCAGCGAGCTGACTTCACCGGAAATTCGGCGGCTAAGGTCCCGACCAGTCTGGATGAAGTACGGAATGGCCCCACCGGCCTGACCTGCAGTGTGCTTCATTTGTCTCTCTACCAAATCTCGGGCAGAGGACTGTGCTAGTAACCAATCTCCGTAGAGCAGAACTACACTGGCGACTGCTCCTAAGATAACAAAGACCGTCAACAACCGGGCAGCCAGGGAACGATTATAGGGACCAACAACCAACTGCTGTGGGTTAAACCAAGTTTCCACTTCAGACGAACGCACGATCTCACAAATCGCACCGGAAAAAATGGATTCAATGACCGCGGCTAGCAAAGTCGGTCCCAGAAAGCCGAAGGCGTAATCCAAGCCATCGTATAGGCTTCCTCCACTATAAACATACTGTTCGACGGTTTGCATTAAGCCTAAGAATAGTCCGCCGATGAGACCACTGACCAGTGGGTTGCGGGCTGCCTGGCCGGGCCACTCGGCGTAATCACGCCGTATCAGCCATGCTACTAACGCCGCTTGTAGAACCACATGTAATGGGGTTAAGATACGGAATGTCTCCCATCCACCTCTAGCTAAACCCCCAGCCAGCGCTACCAGAGCCGCCTGCCACTGACCCAGTAATCCAGCCGCGAGCATCCAGGGTAGCACGCCGAATAGTGAAAAGGCAGGACCCTTGGGCTCAAGGGTAACTCCAGGTGTGACGAGCGGGCCATGCAGCGGTAACCGGACCAGGATGGTTTGTGAAGCAATAGGAGATAATAGTATGAGAGTAACCAGCAACGGCCAATGCCACTTGCGTTTCCCCCAATCTCCCTGTTTAGCAAAGCGGCGATAGGCAAGGATGAGACCTAATAGAGCCAAACACTCAAATCCCAGTAAGATGTTGCCCGATAACCGCAGGGGGAACCCGAAATTAGGAAGCCCCTCCAATCCCCATAACTCAATCGTCATGCGCGTCCCAAATATATCCGTGCCGAGGATTATAGCACCGGCGAATAAACCTCCACAACCGGGCCATATCCGATCAGTGATTCAAGAGGAAGCCACGGACAAGCTATTGCGAGGCGTATCCGAAAGATGTCCAAAGTCTGAATCCAACTGAAATTACACCAGAGGAGGTTATAACATTGCTGAGGTTGAAGTTGTCATAGACCCATGCCTGTCTGAACTAACGGGAAATCATTGGTTAAGGTAATTGGAATGGCTATGCGCAACCCTTGCCCAGCCCGTCTTGCTCGGCGGTATTCTTTATGTTAGACTGCCTTCAATGAGAGAATAGTGTTCTGCTGGAGTAAGCAGAATGGCAGATAGAATCCTTTTTATAGACGACGACATCGATACCTTGAAGCTTGTAGGCCTGATGCTTGAGCGGCAGGGATACGAAATCGCAGTCGCAAGCGATGGCATATCAGGACTGACCAAAGCAGCTACCGAGCTGCCAGACTTGATCCTGCTCGATGTCATGATGCCGGACCTTGACGGCTTAGAGGTCACACGACGACTGCGTGCCGACCCTGCACTGGCTCACATCCCAATTATCATGTTCACCGCCAAGACTATGGTCGATGACAAGGTCGCGGGTTTTGAAGCCGGAGTGGATGATTATCTAACCAAACCGACCCACCCTGCTGAACTGACAGCGCACGTCAAAGCCGTCTTGGCGCGATCGGCCCAGGCTCGAACCGTAGGCGCTGAGAAAGCAAACATAATTGCTCTGCTTGGCTCGCGCGGTGGAATTGGCACAACAACGCTAGCGTTAAACATCAGCATCATTCTCCAAAGAAGCGGTCATGAAGTAATCTTGACTGAGTTCAATCCTGGTCGCGGTACGCTGGCCCTTGAACTTAATATTCACAACCCGCTAGGACTTTCCAATCTATTAGCCCGATCGCTAAATGATATCCACCTGCGTTCCGTCGAATCGGAAATTATCAGTCACTCTGTTGGCATTCGTGTGCTGCCAGCTTCCTTCCAGCCCAAAGAAACCGAATTGGAACAAGCCGTTCCCCAAATGGAAGCGATCCTCAACAGCTTGGCATCGATGTGTACTACTCTAATATTAGATCTTGGTTCTGGTCTCAGGTCGTATGTCAAGCCAATACTCAGGCAATGTGATCGGTTGATCCTTGTCGTGGAGCCAGTTTTCCCCTCCAACATCATGGGGCTCACCCTGCTTGAGGAGTTGGAAACCGACGGTATAAGTCGTCATAAAATAAGCTTAGCACTTATCAACCGGGTTCGGACCAGCCTTCAAATTCCCTGGCGACAGGTGGAAACCGATCTCGGAGTTGAGCTAGCCGGGATCGTCTCGCCTGCGCCAGAACAAGCGCATCAAGCCTCGCAAGGAGGGATGCCGATCATCCTCTCCCATCCGGATAGTCTTGTGAGTGACCAGCTTCGTAAGCTTGCTCAGGGGGTTGCAGTTCACCTCAGACCCGAAGAAGGGTAAGTTGCTTGGTGGCATATTCCCTCCCTGCTGCGAAGGTAAAGCAGACTGCAGAGGTTCTTGGTGAACAGGAATAAATCTGAACGATCGGTACGAGAAATATCTGCCATTACTAACTACCCCCGTTTGCTTAAACGTTATGCACGCCTGCTTGAACTCACCTCCGACCTGGTCTCGACGTTCGATCTAGGAACTCTACTTCAGCATATTGTCGATGCCGCTCAGGAATTAACTGAAAGTGAAGGGGCTTCACTCCTGCTTTACGATCCACAAACCAATCAACTTTACTTTCAAGCAGCTACTGGACCATTAGAAGAGGAAGACAAGCAAACTGCTGTTCCAGCGGATCAAAGCATCGCCGGTTGGATTTTTACTCATGGCGAGCCACTCCTATTAGAGGATGCTAAAACCGACCCGCGCTTTTTCCGCGAAGTTGATGTGCTGACCCGCTTCCAAACCCGATCGATCCTGGGCGTCCCTCTACACGCCAAGGATAAAACGCTGGGAGTGATTGAAGTCGTCAACAAGCGGAAGGGCACATTCCAAGAAATGGATCTCAGGTTGTTACAATCCTTGGCTGCTCAAGCAGCGATCGCGATTGAAAACAGCCGCCTGTTCCAGCAAAGTGACTTGGTGGCCGAAATGGTCCACGAACTTCGAACTCCGCTCGCAGCCCTTACAGCTGCCGCCTATTTGATGCAGCGGCAAGAGTTGGAAGTCGACCAACGAAATAAGCTTAGCCGCACGATCTATGGTGAGGTCCAGCGGCTGAACGATATGACTACCGATTTCTTAGACCTGGCACGATTAGAATCTGGTCGAATGCGCTTTGTTCGTGAGCCTGTTCACCTTGAGGGATTAATTAGAGAATGCCTGGAGGTTATTCGTCCACAGGCGGAAGCCGAGTGTATTACCCTCGAGACAGAGATCGATCGCAGTCTATCCCCGGTACAAGGCGATCGGAATCAACTCAAACAACTGCTCCTCAACCTACTAACCAACGCTATTAAGTACAACCATCATGGGGGACGGGTGCGGGTTCAACTCCACCGAAAAAGTGATAAGTTGCTGCTGGCTGTAGAAGACACAGGACGAGGCATCCCCCCCGAAAGCTTGCCGCGTATTTTTGATCGTTTCTATAGAGTACCTGATAAGACAGCGAGCATCACCGGAACTGGCCTTGGTTTGTTGATCTCCAAGCGGATTGCTGAGAACCATCAAGGTAAGATTGAGGTCGAAAGCGAACCTGGTCGAGGAAGCAAGTTCATACTGCACCTACCGGCCGATCACTCACCGATAACCTCGCCACAAACACCAAAGGGAGTCCCCTAACCACGCCGCCCGAATTGTCGTTCCAGCGCATCGACAGAAAGGTGAATCATCGTTGGCCGCCCATGAGGACATGTTCGCGGCGATTTACACCTCTCTAAATCACGTAGCAGCTGCTGCTGCTCTGCTAAGGATAGGACCTGGCCGGCTTTAATGGAGGCGCGCTTACATACCCGCGCGGCAAGGCGCGCTTCAAGTTCTGAAGATAAAGGCGTCTCATCCTCCTCGAAATCACCCACGACTGCTCTCAGAGCCTGTTCAGGTGCGATCCTAACTAGCAAAACAGGCAACCTGCGCAATCTAAAAGCTCTCTGACCAAAAGGTTCGACATCGAACCCTAGACGCTTTAGAACCACAAGGTTCTCCTCAAGTAATGACGCCTCTGCTGGCGTGAATTCAATTGTAATCGGCTCTAACAGGGCTTGCGACTCTACCACTCCCTGATCGTGAGCTGCCATCAGCGCCTCGAATAACACACGCTCGTGAGCCGCATGTTGGTCGATCAGGTACAGTCCATCCGGACCCTCAGCAACTAAATAGGCCGCTCCAACTTGCCCCACAGCACGGAGTAGTGGTAGTGCGCTTCCAGGTAACGCTGGCTGGAGTCCCTGCCTCGACCCAGGCTGCCCTTCTTCTATGGTTGGATGAGCCAACGCCCAATCCGGGTTGATCACGCTGGGCTTACCCATCCAACCACCTGCACTCCACCTCGACTCGAAGTCAACAACCGGTGATGGCGCTTGTCCCAAGAGCGTCGCCCGTATTACTCGCTGGGTGATGGAGAAAACCACCTCTGGTTGGCGAAACCGTACCTCAGCCTTGGTCGGGTGTACATTTACATCGACCTCCTCAGGGGGTATATTGAGCAAGATGATTGCCAGAGGGTAACGGCCGACCATCAAGAGCCCGTGGTACGCCTGGAGTACCGCCGCTGATAGACTTGCATCTTGAACCCAGCGACCATTGACGAAGAAGGTCAAACCGCGCCTGCTCCCCCGATGGATCGAGGGGGGGCTGATGAAACCTTCGACCTTCACCTGCGGGCCTTCCGCTGCTGGTAGACTTATCATCTGACGGGCAGCATCTACCCCGAAGACCGCCGCCAGAACTTCCCGCCGATCACCATTGCCTGACGATTGAAATGTCAGCCGACCACGCTGGGTGAGGCGGAAACGGATTTCAGGATAGGCGATTGCGTAACGCGTCACCTGTTCACTGATCCTGCGTCGTTCTGTGGTCTCAGATTTCAGGAATTCTTTCCTGGCGGGTACGTTAAAGAAAAGGTCCCTCACCCGCACTACAGTGCCTTGAGGCACGCCAATAGGCTGGGGTTCGCTGATCCGACCCCCTTCCATTACCAGGCGGGAACCGTGCAGCTCCCCCTCCACCTTGGTGACCAGTTCCAATCTAGAAACTGCACCAATAGATGATAGCGCCTCACCCCGAAAACCTAAGGTGCTAATAGCATGTAGATCGGCTGTCGTACGCAACTTCGAGGTGGCGAAGCGAGCGACGGCCAACGGCAACTCCGCCGCCGGTATACCGATTCCATCATCAGCAACTTCAACCAATTCACGTCCACCACGCTCAACTGATATCTCGATTCGGCGCGCTCCCGCGTCCAAAGCATTTTCAATTAACTCCTTCACCACCGACGCGGGGCGCGATACTACCTCCCCGGCTGCAATAGCGGAGGCAACCTCCTCAGGCAAAATCCGAATCGGCAAAGGAACCTCCTCTTTGTTCCTGAATTATAACCCTGTCACCGACAGTTGACACCTGCTCACCCGCCACCTATACTGCCAAAAATGTCTTGGAAATTTGACCCATTCGGAATCCCACTCTCTCCTCCTCCCCAACCACCTTCCGCGTCACTTATATCTGGTTGGGTGGTTGTTGATTAAGATGACTGGCTACCGCACCCTTCTCTTGGACCTAGATGATACGCTATACCCAAGCACTTGTGGTTTGTGGCAAGCGATCGGCGACCGCATCCTGGCTTTCATGACTGAGCGGTTGGGCATCCCTGCCGACAAGGCTGATGCGCTGCGCGCTGAATACTACCACGCCTATGGGACCACTCTCAACGGACTACGAATCCACTTCCAGGTAGACCCCCATGACTACCTGACTTTCGTCCACAATGTTCCTGTAGTCGACCTCCTTCAGCCAGACCCAAAGCTGCGCACTATGCTGGCGAACTTACCACAAAAGCGAGTTATATTCACTAACGCAAGTCATGACCACGCCGAGCGGGTGATCCTTCGCTTGGGCATCGAAAATGTGATTGACCAGGTGATCGATATCATCGCGCTGGATTTCCAAAATAAACCCAAACCTGACGCGTATAAGAAAGCGCTATCCCTGGCTAGAGAGCAAAATCCAACCGCCTGCCTCATCGTGGATGATCGGATTGTCAACCTCATACCAGCAAAATCATTGGGAATGACAACCGTGCTCATCAGTGACGACCAGACACATCCACAAATCGATTTTTGCATCAGCCGCATTTCTGAGCTTTCCAGTGTTGTGCCCAGCCTCGACGTTGGACTCCCTTCAGGTGAAGTTGGATGAGATATCGAGGAACTTCCTGATGAGCAATGATAAAATCTTATCGCTTGGGGAAGCAGTATACATGGTTGCCGATGAAGGTTGTCGTCTGGCGTTCGGCGGGGTGACCCTGTACCGTCGACCAATGGCCTTCGCCCTGGCGCTACTCGCACGCCATTCCCAAGAGTCTAAGCCACATGATCTGACATTGCTCTGCTTCACCGCCGGATTGGAGAGCGACATCCTGGTCGGAGCGGGCATGGTCTCCAAAGTGCGAACGTGCTACTTCGGGTTGGAGGGCTTTGGCTTGGCGCCTCACTTCACAACCGCAGCTGGGGAGGGCGCAATCGAAATCATCGAGGAGACAGAAGCCAGTTTAGCCTTCGGCCTGCGAGCGACGCTCGCCGGCATTGGTTTCATGCCCTCGACCGCATGGCAAGGCACGGATTTACTCACATTGAGACCTGATGTAAAACAAATCGTCGGCCCATATACCGGAGAAGAATACACCGCCTTTCCAGCCATAACCTGCGACCTTGCTGTGATTCATGCCCTGGAAGCTGATCCTGAAGGTAATGCTATTATCGGCGGTAATCAAGGGGTGGATTGTGAGCTGGTCTTTGTGGCTGAGACAGTAATTGTGACCACGGAGAAAATTGTCCCCCGTCTAAGCAAAGCGGATATATTCGGATTAGTTGTTGATGCGGTTGTCGAAACCCCAGGCGGTGCTTGGCCCACTTCCTGCCACCCACTTTGCTCCCTCGATGGCCTCGCCACCTTGGAGTACACCGAGACAGCAGGTAGCGACTCCTTTCCCTCATTATTGGCCACCTGGTGCAGCCGGCATGGCTTGGATTATCCCGTCTAAAGTTACAAAATTTCGTAACTACTCACCCTCCCGCAGGTTTAGATGTTGTTTTGACATAGAATCGCGTCTCGACCGGATATTCAAACCAATAAATGCTCTCAGTCATAACCTGCGGGAGGGTAGGCTTAGTGGTCACTAATTCTTATAATAACGTGGTATTGTAGCAACACATCTAAACTGATGTGTAGGAGGTGTTAAACAATGTCTTCTAGGTTGAGGATGATACTCTTTGGAGGGGTAATTGGCGCCATCCTGGCCACTGCTCTCTTCTCCGCGGGCTTAGCTGTGGGCATAAGACTACCGCAAAGAGAGAGCGTGATTATTGAAAGTCCTACAGTGATTGCACCCCCAACGAGCATAGAATCCCCAAACGAAACCGCTTTTCCGCTCCCTACTCCATCTGAAGATATTGAAACATTCTTTGAGCCATTCTGGGGAATCTGGGACATCATCCACGACCAGTTCGTCGACCAACCGGTTGATGACATGGAGTTAATCCGTGGCGCTGTCCGCGGCATGCTCGACGCATTGGATGACCCTCATACTTCCTATATGGATCCCGACGAATATACCCAGGCCAACATGCCAATAGAAGGATCATATGAAGGTATTGGCGCCTGGGTTGACCCCGATGCCGAATACCTGACCATCGTCTCTCCCATGCCCAATTCCCCGGCGGAAAAAGCCGGTCTAAAGCCAGGCGATGAGGTAATCGCGATTGATGGAGAGGATATGACCGGCGTGGATGGGAACCTCGTCATCCGACGGGTACTTGGCCCAGCCGGCACCTCCGTAACCCTTACCATCCGCCGCGAGGGAGAGCCCGAGCTGCTCGAATTCGAGATCATCCGTGGGACTATTATCCTCCCCAGCATCGAGAGTGAGATGCTGGAAGAGAACATCGCCTACATCCACCTTTTCACCTTCGCCGACGAAACTGTCCACGACCTTCGCC
>Ga0209986_10001096_pt1 | contig 26308 bp, 22 predicted proteins | sample BlataG_FD_183168 | JGI IMG/M metagenome (GOLD analysis project Ga0209986, IMG submission 183168) | Deep subsurface microbial communities from Black Sea to uncover new lineages of life (NeLLi) - Black_00105 metaG (SPAdes) (version 2) | ecosystem: Environmental > Aquatic > Marine > Oceanic >... | reverse complement strand
TTCCTTCCCGTCCCCGAGATTGTGGAAGAAAAATGCACCTATTGCGGGAAATGTGCCGAAGTTTGCGCTTACAATGCTATAGCAGTCCTTAAAGACAATGTCCTGGTTTTCCCAGAACTCTGTCATGGATGTGGAGGCTGCAGCCTCCTTTGTCCGGAGCAAGCCATAAAAGAGAAGGGGCAGAGAATAGGCGTTATGGAGATTGGAGCAGCTAATGGCCTCCAGTTCATCCACGGAAAACTCGATATCGGCCAAGCAATGTCTCCTCCCCTAATAAGGGAAGTGAAAAAACAGATGAATCGAGAGCGGACAATCATTATCGATGCCCCCCCAGGAACATCTTGTCCGGTGGTTGAATCTGTTAAAGGAAGCGATGTATCTCTTCTGGTTACTGAACCGACTCCTTTTGGCCTCAACGATCTGCGCTTAGCTGTTGAGACTTTAAGAGAGCTGAAAATTCCATTCGGCATTATCCTCAATCGAGCTGATATAGGGGATAAGCAAGTTCAGGATTATTGCCTTAAAGAAAATATCCCTGTCTTGATGACCATACCCACAGATAGAAATATTGCTGTGGCCTACTCTGAGGGAAAAACTATCATCGAAACTCAACCTGCTTACAAACAAAAATTTCTTGAATTATTCAAAAAGGTACAAAAATTAATAAAATGAAACAACTGGTTGTCATAAGCGGCAAGGGCGGAACAGGAAAAACGATTATCTCAGCTTGCTTCGCCACCCTTGCTCAAAAAAAAGTAATCGCCGACTGCGATGTCGATGCTTCTAATCTCTATCTCCTGCTTCATCCTGAAATTCAAGAAACTCATCAATTTACCGGTGGAATGAAAGCAAGGATCGAACAAGAAAATTGCACTGGATGTGGTGAATGTGTAAATACCTGCCGCTTTTCAGCAATTAGCGAGAAAGGGGACGGAGAAGTCATCATCGATCCCATATCCTGTGAAGGATGCGGGGTCTGTTCTTACATCTGTCCTGTAGAAGCAATAAAAATGGAACATAGTATCGCCGGAGAATGGTTTGTCTCTCAAACCAAATACGGACCCTTTGTCCACGCCAGACTTGGAATTGCAGAGGAAAGTTCAGGGAAGTTGGTAACTGAAGTCAGGAAAAAGGCAAAAGATATTGCTGAGAAAGAGAAGCTGGATTTGGCCATCATCGACGGTCCTCCAGGAATAGGCTGCCCAGTTATTGCCTCCCTTTCAGGGGTAGATCTGGCATTGGTCGTAACAGAACCCTCTCTTTCCGGAATTCATGATATGGAACGAGTGATTCAAATGGCCCATCATTTCAAAACTCAAACAGCCTGCTGCATCAACAAATACGATCTCAATCTTCAAAACTCCGCTCAAATCGAAAGCTGGTGCGAAAAAAATTCTATACCTCTTGTAGGAAAAATACCTTTTGATGAAGAAGTCACAAAATCCATGGTTCAGGGAATTCCTTTGACTGAATATACAAATAATTCTGTATCAAAGGAGATAAAAAAAATGTGGCAAAAGCTGGACAAATTAATTGCTAGAGAGGAAATTAAAAAATGAAAAAAACAGATTGGCAATATCTAGTAGATACGCTTCTTTTTCTTTGCATCGTGGGAATTGCCTTTATCGGGTTTCTCATGGGCCTTGTTATTCCCAAAGGACCTACAGCCCCGGAAAGCGCCAAATATTTCCTGTGGCTTCACCGGCATCAATGGGGAAATATTCATTTTTACCTATCTATTGCCTTTACCGTACTCGTAATCATCCATCTTATTTTTAGCTGGAAGTGGATAAAGGCCAAAGCCCGTCAGATTTTCAAAGGAAGATGGGCTACCGCACTGATCCTCACAGCTATCGCCTCTTTCCTCGTGCTCTTTCTTTTCTGGTCCCTCTACCCAAAGGTTCCAGGTGCTTATGAAGACTATGGAATAAGAGCTGGAGAAAGAGCAAGGCGGCAACAGATATCAAAAGAAGGATACCCAATACGCGAAGAAAAGGATGAGGAAACTCATGGGGAAGAACACGAAGATACATTGACAAGAGGAAAAATGGCTGAAGTCACATCCGGAATCCTGATTACAGGTCGAATGACTCTTTATGATTTAGAAGACAAAACAGGTGTTCCTGCCCGCAAGATCGCAGACAAATTAGGCCTTCCCTCCAATGCCCCTCTCAATGAAACCTTAGGCAGGCTTAGAAAAAGATATCTCTTTTCCATGCAAGATCTAAGGGATGCTATCGCCAATTTAATGAAGAAATGAAAATCTCTATGTTTTTGATTAAATTTTTATTTTGATATAATAGCTCTTCGCTTAAATATATCTTCATCTTTAATTCCTCAGCAAATCAAGAGTGAGGAACTTAGAAGCGAAATTTTTTTGAATCTTTCTAAAAAAAGAGGCCCATGGCCAAAGACAAAGACGTAGACAAATTTTCTCAAGAACTCCAGAAACAAATTATGGAACAAATAAGAAAACAATACTCTGAAACTGTCATCGATCATTGGCAAAATCCCCGAAACTTCAGAAAAATTGAGAATCCAGATGGCTATGCTAAAGTGAAAGGCTCCTGTGGAGATACGATGGAGATGTACTTAAAAACAGATAAGGAAAATATTTCAGAATGCGGATTTCAAACCGATGGCTGTGGAACGACAATTGTTTGCGGAAGTATAGCCACAGAATTGGCTCTGAATAAATCCTTCATCCAAGCTCTGGGTTTGGTTAGTGCTGATGAAATATTAAAAAGACTCGGAGGATTGCCTCAATCTGATGTCCATTGCGCCCAGCTCGCGGCAGAAACACTAAGACGGGCCTTAGCCGACCATCTCTACCAGAAAAGAGCTCCATGGAAAAAACATCACAAGGGAACATGATCCTATAATTATCTTATTATCGATGGAGTCTACGATGAAAGAATGCAATAGTGAAAAAAATATGGAAAAATGCAACTGCACCTATGAACCGTGCAGCCGAAAGGGAATCTGCTGCGACTGCATCCAGTATCACTGGGGCATGAAAGAACTTCCTGCCTGTTTTTTCCCTGATGATGTCGAAAGAACTTTTGACCGTTCCATAAGAAAATTCATCGAGGTCTATAAAGATAGAGGTTGACCACAGGCGCCTTGAGTATAAGGGAAGATAAAAGCCAGACCATTCATATCTACGGGCCTGTTCCTTCAAGACGCCTGGGATTCTCTCTTGGAATAGATATCATTCCTTTTAAAGCATGCTCTCTTAACTGTATCTACTGTCAACTCGGCCCCACAACCAAAAAAACTATCCATAGAAAAGAATATTTATCCTCGTCAGAAATACTCTCCCAAATAAAAAAGAAACTTTCCTCAGGTCAGCGGATTGACTACATAACATTTTCAGGCTCAGGAGAACCAACTTTAAACAAGACCTTGGGAAAACTCATTAGAGAAATAAGAAAAATCACATCAATTCCTGTGGCCGTCTTAACCAATAGCACACTCCTCTCTCAAAAAAGCACAAGAAATGCCTTGATGGATGCAGATCTAGTCGTTCCTTCTTTAGACGCAGCTACCCAAGAGATTTTCGTCAAAGTTAACCGACCTCACTCCTCCCTCAAACTTGAAGAAATCATAGAAGGCCTGCGGAAGCTTCGCCAGGAATTCAAAGGCTCAATCTGGCTGGAAATAATGCTGGTTAAAGGAGTAAACGATTCTCCTTCTCATATCAGAAAGCTTAAAGAAGCCATCGCCAAGATAAAGCCTGATAAAGTACAGCTCAACACAGTTATCCGTCCTCCTGCTGAAGAGTTTGCTCGGCCTTTGAGCATGAGAGAACTTGAAAAAATAAACAAAGTTTTTGGTAAAAACTGCGAAATCATCGCTGAATTCTCTAGAGAAGCGCAAAAATCGACCCCAGAAAATCTTGAAGGAGCAATACTTTCCCTGATTCAAAGAAGGCCTGCTACTCTGGCTGACATCTCCAACTCTTTAGGAAAGCACAAAAATGAGATCATAAAATATCTGAATTTCCTCCTCGTAGAAGGAAAAATTAAATCTGTCATCCACAAAGGCTTAAAATATTTTGAGCCAAAATAGATGAGTAATGTGTAATCAGTTTTTAATTATCATGTTTACGCTGTAAGGTTAAATCGCAATTATAAGTTGAAAAACATATACGGAACATAAAAAGATAGCTTACTGCTGAATTGATCCATTATTAAAGGCTAAAAAGCAAGCACCTAAGCTATATCAAGAATTTCTGATTGAATGATTTCAATACAAAATATTGAATGAGGGGATTAGGATGAAGGAAGTCAATGATTTGTCAAAGGAAGAGCTCACCGGACTACTGGAAGATGCTTCAAAGAACTGGCTCACTCATGACGGTCTCTGGTTTCGAGCAGTTGAGGATAAATTCGGAATCGAGGCTGCCATGGAGCTTGACCGGAAAGCCTGGGAAAAGTTCACTGTCATTGAAGCTAAAAGAATCATGGGTAGGCTTGGGATTGAACCGGGAGGAGGAATCCCTGCCCTTGCTCAAGCCCTCAAATTCAGGCTCTATGCGCATATCAATGTCCAGGAAATAAAAGAAGTAAGCGACACCCACTGTGTCTTCCGCATGAACAGATGCCGAGTCCAGGAGGCAAGAAAAAGGCAGGGGCTCCCCGATTTTCCCTGCAAATCAGTGGGAATCGTTGAATACAGCGGCTTTGCCAAAACAATAGACCCCCGGATTAAAACAACCTGCTTGGTCTGTCCCCCTGATCCTCATCCTCCTGATGTCTGGTGTGCCTGGGAATTCCGTTTCGAACCTTAACTTCTATGAGCAAAGAAAAAGTAGCACATTATGAAAAAAACTGGCAGGAATATGATGAGTGGTATGATACTCATCAGTCCCTTTACCAAACTGAGATAAAAGCTCTGGAGAAAGTGATGCCTTCAGGTTTGGGTTTGGAGATAGGAGTGGGAACAGGAAGGTTCGCCTCTCCGTTATCTGTCCGATATGGCTTGGATCCCTCATTCAATATGCTCAAACTTGCCAAGCAAAGAAATATTAATGTAATCCAGGGCTTTGGTGAAAACCTTCCTTTTAAGGATGAGTCTTTTCATTTTGTCCTAATTGTGTTTACAATAGAGCTTGTTGATGATCCCCCTCGTTTCTTAAAAGAGACGGCAAGAACATTAAAGAAGGACGGCACCTTAATCTTGGGCATAATGGATAGGAATAGTCTATGGGGAGAATTTTATGAACAGAAGGCGGCTCAAGGCGAATCTTACACTGGTTTCAGTTTTCTAACCCCAGAAGAAATTCTTGAAATTTTTAAAAACATCGATGTGGAATTCGAAGAGGCATTTCAAACTCTTTTCCAAACTCCTCCAGATATCAAAGACATAGAGCAGCCAAAAAGGGGGTTCGGAAAAGGGGGATTTGTAGTTCTAACAGCCATAAAAAATATGTGATGCTGAAGATTTAACGAAACAAGAGGAAATTATTTTCATAATATATAAGCATAATACAAGGAGTGATAATGTTTAATAACACCCATTTTCCCCGGGCAAAAAAGTTCTGGTATATGGGAAAAATTTACAAATGGAATCATCCCAGCATTCACGTCATGAGCCATGCCCTCCATTATGGCACTTCGGTGTTCGAAGGAATCCGCGCCTATAAGACTTCTAAAGGGCCTGCAGTTTTTCGCCTTCCTGAGCATGTGGACAGGTTTTTCCATTCAGCTTCAATTTTATCCATGGAAGTGCCATACAGCAAAGAGGAAATAATTGAGGCAATTAAATCAGTCATAAAGGAAAACAAATTTGAATTCGCTTATATTCGCCCCCTCCTGTTTTATTCTTTTGGAAACCTGGGCCTTGTGCCAAAATTCTCTCCTGTGGAATTAACAATCGGTGCCTGGGAATGGGGGGCCTATCTTGGGGAAAAAACGGAAAAAGGAGCTCGTGCCTATATCACTCCCTGGAAGAGGATTCATCACTCCCAGCTGAAAATGACGGCTAAACTCGGCGGCGTCTATGTCCAGTCGACAATTTGTGGTATAGAAGCCCGCTCCCTGGGATATGATGAGGCAATTTTTCTTAACCTTGAAGGAAACATAGCTGAAGGTCCAGGAGAGAACATTTTCATGATAAAGGAAGGAGTTCTTAAAACAAATGATAAGACAGAATCCGTCCTTGAGGGAATCACTCGAGCAAGCGTATTGGAGATGGCCAAAAACCTCGGCATTGAAACCCGTATTGGACCTATGACAAAGGAGGATTTCCTCCAGGCCGACGAGATCTTTTTTACAGGGACGGCCGTCGAGATCGCGCCTATTATTCATGTAGCAGATGGCTCGAACCCTCAAGGAGAGAAAAAAGAATACGTTATTGGATCAGGCAATGCTGGAGACATAACCCAAAAATTAGCTAAAACCTTTAATAGTGCTGTGAGGGGAAATATTAAAGATTACGAAAAGTGGCTGAGTTACGTTTATGATTAAATATATCCTTTCTCTCTCTAGAAAAAATTCGGCTCCTCAGATTGCCGCTGCACCAGTCATCTTATCTATCTATCTCGTAGCAAAGAAGGTTTAGAATCCTTGAGGAAAAAACTATCCTTCGAAAAGGTTGACATCCATGGAAATCAAGCTTAAACCCATCGGAATAATTCATTCTCCTTTCAAGAGAAAAAAGGATATTGAGTCTAAAAAATACGCTGATTTCCGAGGATTTGATTCTATCCAAGGGGAGCTTGAAATATTTAAAGAATACGAGAAGGGATTAAAGGATGTAGAAGGATTTTCACATCTCGTCGTGCTTTTTGCCTTTCACAAATCTGAGGGATATAAGCTTCACACGAAACCCTTGCTCGGGGGTATACTGAGAGGAGTCTTTGCCACCCGAAGCCCTAATCGACCAAATCCTATCGGAATGACAGTGGTCAAAGTGCTCGAGCGAAATAGAAATCGTCTTAAAGTCTCAGGAGTCGATATGATCGAAGGGACTCCTATTCTGGATATTAAGCCCTTCACATCCAGAGATCAAAAATTACGCATCAAGCTCGGCTGGCTGAAAGAGAAAATGAACAGGGAGAGGCTTTGATTCATCAAGCCCACATCTAATTGTTTTTTCTGTAGGGGTTTGATAAATCAACCCTGCATTTTGAGATTGTTTTAGATTAAACTTCAATCTCTCTTTTCCCATCATCCAGGATAGCTGTTCTGATGTCTCCTCCGCAATATTTTGTAATCAACTGGTTTAATTCCTCCTCAACTTCATCTAATTCTCCTCTTGTCACGGGAGGAAGCGCTTCGATAACCAGAATGACATCTTTAGTCTCTTCTGTCATTTTTGTTTTATCACATTCCCTCCAGTTCCATCTTCTGCAAAGGACCTCTTTGCTATCCGTATAGACGACTTCTCCTTCTTTGGCGGTTTCCTTCTCCTTAGAATTGAGGGCAGTGAAGGGTTCATCTCCGACGGCGAACTTTTAAGGTAATATCTCCATCTACTTTTGCCATATCGTCTCCCCCAGCAGGGATCATGCACTTTATGGAAATATAGTTAAATAAATCAACGATCTTATTGATGTGTCTTAAATCAAGCCCTTTCAAGATCATTCGATAAAGGCTTTCAACCGAACTCTTGTATTTCTTAGGCTTGGCTCCAAAAGACGAATAAGCTCCCCTCCAAGAGTTGATTTTTGAGTGCTGAGAGAGTGTCTCAGTGTCATAATTCTCTCGTATTTCCCTTTCTTTTTCCCGGATCAGCTGCATGATTTCATCGCTAAAGCCATGGTTATCGATATTTCTGGCAGTGACAACTCCTATTTTTAGCCCTGGAAACTTCTCAAAAATCTTAGTGTCAATTTTAAGTTTCATCATTCATCTCCTGGAAATTGCGACCAGACCCAGCATTAATAGAGCGAGGTTTCGCAGATTGTACTTAGCGAAGGGAGAAATCGTCTTCTCTCCTCAAATTTTCGTTCTGCCTATCTTCCTAATCAAAATTAATGGCAACAGTCAAAAGTGCATGTAAAAATCACTTCAACACTTCTGCTGCTTTTGTTTTTATCAGCTCCCATGCTTCTTTTACATGATGCTCCTCGGTGGTCCTCGAGCCGATTGATAACCGAAGCACGTATTTTCCCCTTAGAGAAGTGTGCGTCAAAAAGACTTTTCCAGTCTGGTTCAGGCTCTCAAGAAGCCGTCTGTTCAAATCATTGAGGGCTTCTTCATCCCTCCCATCATTCAAACGAAAACAGACTAAACTCAAGCTTACTGGCGCCATGAGCTCAAAATCTTCATACTCTTCTACCCATTCTTTAAATTTCTGGGCTAAACGAATATGCTCTCTCACTATCTTTTGAAGCCCTTCGACTCCGTAGGAGCGAATCACAAACCAAAGCTTAAGAGCCCGGAACCTTCTTCCAAGTTGGATGCCCCAATCTCGGAAATTTTTCACCTGGGCATCCAGCCCGGTTTTTAAATATTCGGGATGAATCTCGAAAGTTCGGATCAAAACATCCGGATCTTTGACAAAATATGCCGAGCAGTCAAAATTTGTAAGCATCCATTTATGGGGATTAAAAACAAAAGAGTCCACATCCTCTGCTCCTTCAAGCATTGACTTTTTCTCGGGGAGGATGGCGGCTGTTCCGGCAAAAGCGGCATCAACATGAAGCCAGAGGCTGTGACGGCGGCAGATCTTGCCGATGGCGGCTAAAGGATCTATGGCTGTGGAGGATGTTGTTCCGAGAGTAGCCACGACACAGGCTGGCTGCAAACCATCTTTTTTATCCCTCTCCACTGCTTCTTCAAGCTCGGAAGGGATCATGGCGAACGACTCGTCTGTGGGGATATAACGAAGGTTTTCGCTGCCGTAGCCAGCGATTTTCGCTCCTTTCTCGATACTTGAATGAGTTTCCTCTGAAGCGTAGATTACCAGAGTCTTCTTCAGTCCCTCCTGGTTTGCCTTAAAATCTGTAGCCTTCTCTCTGGCTGTAAGAAGAGCGACCAGAGTTGCGGTAGAAGCTGTATCCTGGATAACTCCCGCCATCCCCTCTGGAAGTCCAAGCATCTGGCGCAACCATTCCATAACAACCTCCTCAAGCTCTGCTGCAGCTGGAGAGGTCTGCCAGATCATACACTGGGTACCAAGAGCGGCGGTTAGCAATTCTGCAAGAATGGAAGGAGGGCTGTTTGTGGCAGGAAAATAAGCATACCAGGAAGGATGCTGCCAGTGGGATATGCCCGGCAGTATAATCTCTTTAAAATCATGGAAAACCCTCTCCATGGGCTCCCCCTGAGCCGGCGGTTCAAGAGGGAGCTTATTCCGAATCTCACCAGGTTTAACCTGAGAGAGAACAGGAAACTTTTCCAGCTCGGCCATGTAATCGGCCACCCAATCTACGAACTTATAACCATATTCCTTGAATAATTCCTTGTCCATGATGTCACTCCTTTTCTTTCACGACAGCCTTCTGTATCATTTTAAAAAATATAATTCTGTTAGTCAAAACGAACTAAGGAATCGAGCCTTTTTTTCATAAATCTGAAAATACGGCCAAAAAGGCTTGAAATAAGGCATAAAATGCGCCAAAAGATGGTCAAAATAACGGATTTTAAAAAATTAGAAAAAATATGTTGAAATTTGATTACCATTTATGATATAATATAAGTTCATTTGGTTGGGACCCAAAAAACAAAATCAAAACACAGGTTCTTTTCTATCTTCCTTGCCTTAAAAAACCCAAATAATTCCTTTTTATCAGGAAAAATAATTCTGGCAGATAAATAAAAAATAAGACATCTTCAATAACTATTAACCTGATTTATTCATAAATTATGCCTACAACAATATTTATTTTTATTGATATCTACTCGTTACGCTGATTTCACCTCTAGCAGAACATTCAATCGGTTTCAAATGCGTTTCTTTTTATTATATGTCGGCATAATTTACCCTTTGGGCGGGCCGATTTCACCGCATCTGCTTCGTTACAGGGCATTTGCGGAGAAGAACCACAGCCGCATACCCTGTGCCTCGCATCTGCGGCAAACTCGATCCGTGAATAATCCAGGTTACTCATATATTTCTAAGAAAATTACTAAAATTGATAATTATTCATTCAAACTTGCAACTTTTCTTTGATATTTAACGTATTTATATATGGAGAACAAAAATGAAGCAGATCGAAGAGCAAATCAACAGGAAATCCCTCCTTGGTACCCCTCCTTTTTTCAGGGAGTTTAAAATAAATCCCTTTATTTACTGATTTATCCCATTAAACAGGCTGTCATTTTTCTCCTTCGAGAAAAAGACAGCCTGTTCTCTTTTAAAGGACATAAGCATCAGGCCCCATCATGGGCATGCCCGGACAATCAAGGGCAGAAAAATTTCTCTTCGATAAAATGGGGACAGGCCCCATTTTGTAAAAGAGAGGACATTCTCAAATTGTGGACAGAAAATCAGTAAATGGGGCCTGTCCCCATTTACTCAGCAATAACTCAACGGGATTTCACTGAGTATCCCGCATTTTGTTATAAAGCCAGAAATCTCTTGACAAGTAAGGAAAAAGAATTTTTAATTACTGTGCTTGGATAGTATTTCTTTGACAATCGAAATTCAGGTTTAAAGGAAAGGGAAGTCCGTGAGAAGCGGACGCAGCCCCCGCTACTGTAATCGGGTACGAATTCCAGATTATGCCACTGTCTTCTTCTTAGAGGACGGGAAGGCCTGGAAAGAGGATAACCCGAGAGTCAGGAGACCCCCTTTAAACTTCTGAAGCCCATCTTCGGGAGGAAGGTAGGGTGGTTTTTTTTTGCTTGCCCCTCCCCTGAAAAATAAAGCAAGCATAAGTTTAAATTTTTCCTGTTTATTTAACTGCGGGGGCAAAAAAGTTAAGGAGGAATAGAATATGATTAAAAAAGTCCTTTGTTTTGTCCTCGCTTTAACAATCTTAGCCTTCAATGTTTACTCACAGGAAAAGCCAGAGAAAGAAAAAGTCTCTACCCCTTCAATCCAACATGAGATAGTCGTTACCGCCACTCGCCTCGAAACACCGGCCAAAGAGATTGCAAGCTCTGTGACCGTGATAACAAGAGAGAGATTAGAGCAGTCAAAGAAGGCCACGGTCATTGAAGCCCTCCAGGAAGTTTTAGGAGTATCTATCATCCAAAGCGGCCCCCCCGGAGCAGTAGCATCTGTTTTCCTTCGCGGAGCAAATTCTGAGCACACATTAATCCTTATGGACGGAGTTGAGCTTAACGATCCCATCTCTCCTTCCCGCTCTTTTGACCTCGCCCATCTTACTCTTGATAACATTGAACGCATAGAGATTCTCCGCGGCCCCCAGAGCACCCTCTACGGGTCTGACGCTTTAGGGGGAGTGGTGCACATCATAACCAAAAAAGGGCAAGGAAAACCCAAGTTTTCTCTTTCAAGCGTTGCCGGCTCATACGGAACAATCATTACCAGTGCGGGAATAAACGGCAGTACTGAGAGAATGCATTATTCGCTTGGAACATCTTATTTTCGAAGCGACGGATTCTCTGCTGCCAGTGCAAATTATGAAGGAAATGAGGAAAAGGATGGTTACCGGAATCTTTCGTTATGGGGAAGATTGGGATTTCGCCTTTCTGATAATCTCGATGTTGATCTCATCCTGCGAACTCTAAATACTCAAATCGATATTGACAACGTCGGAGGTGCCCAAGGTGATGACCCGAACAATGTACAAGATTACAATGCTCTATTCATCAAGACCCAGATTCGGAATCTCATGTTAAATAACCGCTGGGAACTAAAATTAGGATTATCTCTTGTGGATTATGACCGCCAGCATGAAAATCCTACAGACGAAGCTCATCTCTTGGACTCAGAGAATGGATTTTTCAAAAGCAAACTGTTCAAGATTGACTGGCAAAATAATTTCTTCCTGCATGAGACGAATACTTTCACCCTTGGAATTGACTATCAACAGGAGCAAGGAGAATCAGAGTACAACTCTAATGGAATTTGGGGGCCTTTCTCGAGCATATTCCCGTCGAGGCGAGCCCATGTCGCAGGCTTCTATCTTCAAGATCAAATTAGACTCGCCAATCGATTTTTCGCAACGCTGGGTTTGCGGCTCGATGACCACAGTCAATTTGGACCTGCAGTGACATACCGGCTCGCGCCTGCTTTTTTCATCGAAGCTACCCAGACAAAGCTCAGGGCAACCTACGGGACAGCCTTTAAGTCGCCCTCCCTCTACCAACTCTACGCACCAGGAACATTTTTAGGGCCTATCGGGAATGCGGAATTAAATCCAGAAAAATCCATAGGCTGGGATATTGGAGTCGAACAGCAACTTCTGGGTGGAAAAGTCCTGCTGGCAGTAACATATTTTTTCAATGACTATAAAGACCTTATCAATTTTGACTTCATTAAAGGATACATGAATATCGGAAAAGCAGAATCTAAGGGAACAGAAATTCTTATCCAGGCCCGTCCTTTTGATGATATGTCGTTTAACGCAACTTACACCAGAACAGAGGCCAAGGATAAGGACACTGGTGCTGATCTTTTGAGAAGGCCAAAGCAAAAATTTTCGGCAAGCCTGAATTATAACTTCCAAAAAAAGGCCAATATCAATCTTACTTTTATCCGCATAGGAGAACAGGATGATATGGACTTCTCAGCTTGGCCTTCCACCCGACTGACTCTGCCCGGCTATTCGCTCCTTAATGCCGCCGTATCCTTCAATTTTACCTCTAACCTCCAAATTTTCTGCCGCCTGGATAACATTTTTAATAAAGAATACGAGATGATCAAAGGATACGGAACGCCCGGCTTTTCCGTTTATGGCGGAGTGAATTTTTTCTTATGAGAAAAAAAACGATCAACAAATCATTCTGCTAATTGACATTTTAATCTTTTCTATTTATATTTAGTCCAACAAGCAAAATAACATGAGCATAAAGAGGATTAAGCTTTTCAACCTGGCTTTTCTTTTCATTTTCCTGCTCATCACCGTATCCATCAACTTTTTTCACACTGAAAAAACTACTAAGGGCAATGATAACTGCCCTGCCTGTCACTTCCAAAATTCCTCTCTAAATACCGGCCAGATTAACTTTTTCCATCTTCCTCCACCTTCTATTTCAGGCATACTGAGAACATTTAAGTCCTTTAATTATACATTTATCTTCACTATTGATCCTTCCTCTCGTTCCCCTCCTCAAATTTAACTCTCCATAGATAATCCGATTAAGCCTCTCACATCTACTTAAAATTCAAACAAAGCTCGAAAGGTAATCCCTTAAAGTAGATGACAGGCTAAAAGAGGGGAAATATGAAAATAAAAATTTTAATCTTAAATATTATATTCTTAATGTTCATTTTCACTCAATTCATCCATGGCCAACAACTCCATCAAAGCCGTCAACAACACCGTCAAGGACAAGAAAGGCTCCTCATCCTTAAAGGAAACGTTGAAAACTGGGAAGGCAATCCTGTAAAAAAAGCAACTGTCTTGATTCCAGAAATAAGTAAATCCACAGAATCAGATGAATCAGGCAACTTTGAGATAACGCAAATCCCTCCAGGAAGTTACCATGTTGAAGTCTATGCTGAGGGATACATGGATTATTCCTCTGATCCTTTTGTCCTAAAACAAAGTAAGCTTAGCTATGAAGTAATTTTGATGAAAAAAATAACAAGAGAAATAGTGGTAACCGCCACCCGGACACCAAAGCTCTACGCTGAAACACCTGTAAGAACTGAGGTTATTACCCTCAAAGATATTGAGAAAAAAGCAGCAATAAATTTAGCTGAGGCTCTTAGTCAGACAACAGGAGTTAGAGTTGAAAATAACTGCCAAAACTGTAACTTCACTCAGATTCGCATCAACGGTATGGAAGGAAAATATACCCAAATCCTTATTGACAGTTCACCTGTAGTCAGCGCCATGACAGGTGTCTATGGATTAGAGCAAATACCGGCAGAAATGCTTGAAAGGGTAGAAATTGTCAAAGGAGGCGGATCAGCTCTTTATGGAGGTAATGCCGTAGCTGGAGTGATAAACGTTTTAACTAAAGAACCTCAAGAAAATAAGACTGCTTTAAAACTGCACCAAGAATCCACTTCAGGAAAACCTTTCACCAATTTTGGTTTTCATTCCAGCCTAGTTTCCAAAGATTTAAACACCAAAGCTTTTTTATTTGGAACTTACCAAAAAAGAGAGCCCGTTGACTTAAACGAAGACAGCTTCTCCGAACTTGGCACCATATCTAACACTTCTTTTGGTCTCAACTTTTATAATTATTTTTCTAAAATCAAAGGTAACCTTAAATTAGGTTTTTTTAGAATTTTTGAAGAAAGAAGAGGAGGAGACCTCTTTGATAAGCCTCCCCATGAAGCCAACACAGCTGAATGGATAAAAACAGACCAGATAGGCCTCTCCTCTGAATGGAATCACTCTCTTTCCAAAAAAATTCACTACAACCTTTCCTTTTCTCTCGTAGATGCCAAAAGAAATACTTATTATGGCAGCCATAAGGACTTAAACGCATACGGAAATACAAAAAATCCCCTATTATTTCTCAGCTGCCAGTTTAACTACCAAATAGGAAGCCACGTTTTTTCTCTCGGCGCTCAGTATAAACGAGATAAAATCAAAGATGAGGCTACTGGCTATGGCAGGATAATCGAAGATGTCTATCATGAGAGCGGGTTTTTCATCCAGGATGATTTTAAAATAAGCAAGGCTTTTTCTCTCTTAACTGGAGTTAGACTAAACAAACATTCAGCTCTGGATAAAACCATCATTACTCCTAGATTAAGTATCCTTTTTAATATCACAAAAGATCTTGCCTTCAGAACTTCATTCTCAACTGGATTTAGAGCTCCCCAGGTCTTTGATGAAGACTTACACATAACCCAGGTCGGAGGGGAAGGAATGGTGATAACAAATTCACCAAATTTAAAAGAAGAGAAATCTTACAGTATAAGCGGCGGTCTCGATTATGGAAAACAGATTAAAAGAAACCTTATTCAACTCAGTCTAGAGGCCTTTTATACCAAATTAACTGACACCTTTATCCTCCATGAAGTAGGTCGAATAGAAAACGCCAGAATCTTAGAGAGAATAAACCGGTCTGGTTCAAGAGTGTATGGATTTTCATTTGACTTCGGTTTGGTCTTAGGACCAAGATTTTCTCTTGCCTCAGGCTGGACTATCCAGCGAAGCAGGCTCGACGAGCCAGAGCCGGATTTCAACTCCAAAGAATTTTTCAGAACGCCCGACTACTACGGCTACGCCAGTATAAGCTACGAAAACAAAAAAATTATCAACGCTGAGCTATCCATGGAATACACTGGAGAAATGAAGGTCCCTCACTATGCAGGTTACATCGAGAATGATAGATTAGAAAGAACTGACCCTTTCTGGGTGTTGAACGCAAAGCTTCGAAAGCTTATCAACATCACTGAGAACTATAATGTCTCTATCTTCATCGGCGCCTACAATCTGCTTGATTCTTATCAAAAAGACCTGGATAAAAGCGTAGATAGGGATTCAGGCTATGTCTATGGCCCGGCAAAACCCAGATCTTTTTACGCTGGCTTTAAATTTTCCTTTTAAAAGATTATTTTTAAAATTTGACTTCTAGGTCCATCTCCTCTAATATTTTATAAAAAAAAGCATGGTAAAAAGATACAAAAAGCTCTTATGTCTGAAATTCCTTCTTACCTTCCTGTTTTTAACCCTCTTCATAAACTTTTTTCACACTGAAAAAAATATTCAAGCCAATCACTTTTGCCCCGCTTGCCATTTCCTAAATTCGACTCTCGCCACTAACCAGATCAATTTTTTCCACCTGCCTCAGCTTTATCTTCTGGAAATACTGAAAACACTCGAATCTTTCCATTACTCGCAAAATTGTTTTCTAAATCCCACATCTCGCTCCCCTCCTCAAATCTAAAACCCCGCCTCTTTATTATACAAGAGAAATAAATTATACTGTTTTCCTTTCAAAACTTAGGAGGTCAAATGATGAGAAGAAAGTCACATATTCTGCTCATAACAACCTTTTTAGCAAGTTGCTCTTTGTGGTGTCAAACTCCGGAAAATACTGCCCTCACCCTAGAGCAATGTATATCCATTACTCTTCAACAAAATCCCCTTATCCTATCCTCCCTACAACAACATCAAGCATCTTTAGCTCGTATAAGCCAGGCAAAAGCACTTCCCCAACCTTCCATAAATTTTGACTCGGATTTGCAGCCCAAGTTTTTCAACTTCAAGGATTCAGGTGAATCCTATTTTGGCTTAAGCCAGTCTATCGAGTTTCCCGGGAAAAGGCATCTCAGAGGAAAGATCGCATCAAAGGAATCAAATGAAATAATGGCAGAGATAGACCTCCTCAAACTCGATATCGTTTTTCATGTGAAGCAAGCTTTCTACGGCCTTCTTCTCGCCCAGGAAAAATTAAAATATGCCCAGCAGGATTTAGAGCTTGCCCAGGATTTCCTTAAAAAGGCTGAGCTAAAGTTCGACGCTGGCGATGTGGCCAAGGTGGAAGCCCTAAGAGCTCGTGTTGAATCCGCTAAAGCAGCCAACGAGGTTAGATCATCAACAAATGAGGTTAGGTTGGCGAAAGCCATGTTGAATTTTCTTTTGGCGAGGAAAAAATATGCTCCCTTAGAAATAAAAGGGGAATTGAAGAGACCTTCCATAAGCCTTAATTTTGAAGAATTGATAAAAAGAGCATTATCCTTTCGCCCTGAGATTAAAAGAATGGGTTATTCCTTGGAAAAAGAAAACCTCAAGAAAAAACAGGGCTTTTTAAGCTATCTTCCCGACTTTGACCTGGGAGTTTCCAGACATCGTTTAGAAGGAGAAGGGACTTACTGGGATGTCACTCTCTCGTTTCCCATTCCCCTCTTCTTCTGGCAGCCTAAAAAGGGGGAGATCCGGGAAGCTCAGGCGAATGTCGAAGCTCTGAAAAGAGAAGCAGAACACTTAAAAAATGCCATCACTTTGGAAGTTGAAGAGGCATACATGAACGCCTTGACAGCAAGCAACATGATTCAGCTCTTCGAAGAAGAGATGCTGACCCAAGCAGAAGAGGTCTATAACATGTTTCTCTTCAGCTATCAGGAAGGGGAGATAGGCGGTATAGAGCTGATCGAAGCTCGCAGAACACTTGTCGAAACCAGAAAATCTTATGCTGATGCTCTCTATCATTATGATGCCTCTTTGGCTGCATTGGAGAAATCCATAGGCCAAACTCTTGAAGGAGAAAAACAATGAGAAGAAAACATATCTTTTTATTCCTGATTATCTCATTATTTGTTTTTGGAATATCTTGCACAAAAACTCAGGAAGAAAAAACAGCAAAAGAGACTGCCCAATTTGAATCAGGGAGGCCAAAAGGTCCCGGAGAATCTGCCCAGCGAAGAAGAAAAAGAGGGCAACCGCTACAAGTCGCAGAAGCAGAGCGCCGATCGTGGGGATCAGACGATGTGGTTTATTTATCTAAAGAAGAAGAAGGAGCAATAGAGATAGAAACTATAAAAGCCTCTCTCAAACCCATCAGATCTCATCTTACTGCCATGGGAAAAGTCCTGGCTCATCAGTACAGAAAAGCTATCGTGAGTTACGCCTTCCCAGCCAGAATCGCGCAAATACATGTGCGAACAGGGGATTGGGTAAATTCAGGGCAAAAACTTGTTACCCTTCAAAGTGAAGAAGTTGGCAATGCTAAATCTGAATTCTACAAGGCTAAGGCTGACCATGAATTGGCCAAAGTAAACTTCGAAAGGGAAAAAAGCCTTTTTGATCGAGGGGTAGGAGCCAAAAAGAACTTCTTTACAAGTGAAGCTGGATTAAAGGTTGCTGAAGCTAGCCTGGATGCTGCCCATAAAAAACTTCATGTTTTGGGATTTAGCGAGGAGCAAGTTAAAACTATCTCCGAGAATCATCAAATAAATCCTATCATCACTCTCTTTGCTCCCATCTTTGGAAAGGTTATCGAAAACAAAGCAGTTCTGGGGGCCTTGATAGACCAGACGAATGAAATTTTGACCATAATGGATCCCACACTCCTTTGGATAGACGCCGAAATTTACGAAAAGGATATTGCCAAAATAAGAATCGGACAGGAAGTTGAGGCTACGGTCCCCGCTTATCCTGAAGAAACATTTAAAGGGAAAATAACCTATATCAGCGACGTTTTAAAAGAGGAGACAAGAACGATCACTGTCAGAACTGAGGTTGAAAATAAAAGCTATAAACTTAAGCCTGGAATGTTTGCAGATATAAAAATTTTCTTTAATCATCAGAGTAAAGTATTAGTCTTACCTAAAGAAGCTGTTCTGGATGATAAAGAAGAAAAAATTGTTTTTATCAAAGTCAATGATAAATACCTTCCATTAGTGGTGGAGATAGGAGCAAGAGAAGGCGGTTTCATTGAGATTATTCGAGGAATTCAGGAAGGTGACGAAGTCGTAACCAAAGGGAATTTTCAACTCAAGTCAAAGCTCTATGATGAAATTCTAAAGAAAGCTCATGTGCATTAACCTCTCAATCGGACCAACGAAAAAACTGTAGATTTAACAAAATAATTATACACGGAGAATTTAAGATGATAGATAGAATCATTGATTATGCTTTAAAACATAGATTGCTTACCATACTTCTGGTCGTTCTGGTTTCAATACTGGGAGTTATAGTCTATTTACAAATGCCTAAAGATATATACCCCGACCTCAATGCTCCCCTTGTAAAGATTATCACTGAAAATCCTGGCATGGCAGCAGAAGATGTGGAGAGACTCATATCTTTTCCCCTTGAAAGCTTACTCAACGGAGCTCCTCATGTCACTCGTGTGAGGTCGGAATCCACAACCGGAGACTCTGTTGTCACCGTGGAATTCGAATGGGGCATGGATATTTATCTCGCCCGGCAAATCGTCTCCAGTAAATTAGAACTCATCACAGGGCGACTCCCTCTCGGCACAACACAGCCTATCCTGGGACCGGTTTCCTCGAGGATGGGAGAGATATTCGAGTTTGCTGTCGTTGGTGAGGAGACAAGCCCCATAGAACTCAGGTCTGTAGCGGACTGGACAATTCGCTACAGATTACAAGGAGTACGTGGGGTCTCCTTTGTCATCAATCTGGGGGGTTTTGTCAAGCAGTTCCAGGTCTACATCAAACCCGAGATGCTCAAAAATTACGACATCACCATAAACGAAGTCAAAGAAGCCCTGGAAAACAGCAATAGGAATTTTTCAGGGGGTATCATCCTGAAAGGTTCCCAGGAAGTCCTGATTAAAGGAGTGGGACGGATCGAAACTATAGAACACATTAAAAACACCGTCATCACTTCGCGGAACAATGTTCCGGTCTACATCAAGGATGTTGCCGAAGTAAAAATCGGAGGAAAATTCAGAAGAGATGCAGCCAGTCATAATGCAAAGGAAGCTGTGTACGTCACGGTAGAAAAACAGTACGGAGGAGATACACTAGCCGCTATCCGTAACATTAAAAACGCCCTTACCCAGATTGCAAAGGATCTTCCTGAAAACATTAATATCAAGCCTTTCTATGATCAATCGATCCTCATCCTGAAATCCTTAAAACATGTTGAGGCCTCAATCTTTGAAGGAGCCATCCTCATCATCCTGGTTATGATTTTTTTCATGTGGAATTTGAGAAGTTCTCTCATCGCCTCTTTAACCATCCCCTTTTCTATTCTGATTGCCTTAGTCCTCATGGACATTTTTGGAATAGGTCTCACAGTTATGTCCATCGGAGGATTAGCCATAGGCATCGGCAAGGTTGCCAACGGTTCTATCATCATGGTCGAAAACATATTCCGGGTGCTCAAAGAAAAAAAGGGCCAGGCTTCCACTCTTGAATTAACATCTGAGGCAGCCCGGGATGTAGGGAAGCATCTTTTCTCAGCCAATTTAATCATCATCCTAGTTTTTCTCCCCCTGTTAACCCTCAAAGGAATTGAAGGCGCCATGTTCCGGCCCACCGCTTTTGCTGTGGCTGCAGCCCTTTTTGGCTCTTTAATATTGAATCTCACCTTAAAGCCGGTTCTGGGTTCTGTCTTTCTGACAGAAAAACATCTAAAAGACAGAAAAAATCCTGTTATCGAATTTTTAACAAAAAAATATCATTCTATCCTTTCTAAATCTCTCGAATACAAAAAAATCATCTTGATAGCTTTTTTGATTCTGATCATAGGGGCAGGAATCTCTTATAATTTCCTGGGTAAAGAATTCGTCCCTCCCCTCGATGAAGGCGCAATCATGGCTTCAACTGTCATGCTGCCTGAAACGTCGCTTGAAGAGTCCATGAAAATGGGAACGCGAATTGAAAAGATATTCCTCTCCTTTCCCGAAGTTATATCTGTATCCAGAACGACTGGCACAGCCGAGGCTTCAGAACATCTTCATCCTGTCAATCACAGCCATTACAACATAGAGCTTTTGCCCCGGGAGAAGCGCAAAAGAGGATTTAAGGAAATAACCCAGGCTATGAGAGAAGAACTGGATAAGCTGCCAGGAGTTGCCTATATATTCGAACAGCCTATAGCCAATAAACTGGCTGAAATGTTAACAGGCACCGAAGGACAGCTTTCGGTAAAACTCTTCGGCCAAGATTTGCACACTCTTAACGATAAAATTGAAGAAATAAGAAACGTCATGTCTGAGATTAAAGGGGTAGCAGATTTACAGATAGAACAGACAACAGGCATCCCTCAATTGGTTATAAAATTAAAAAGAGAAAACTTGGCCCGCTTTGGGATTCCTGTCAGCAACGTTGCTGATATCATTGAGACCGCCCTGAACGGAATAGAAGCCACCGATGTCTATGAACCGGATCGAATCACATCTGTGCTCATTCGGCTCCCCGAGAAGTACCGCAGTGAAGAGGAAGCCATAAAAAATCTCCTTGTAGATGCCCCAAACGGAGAAAGAATTCCTCTTTCTGAGTTGGCTGAGATAACCAAGAGCGAAGGTCCTCAGACCATCTTTCGTGAGAATCTGATGCGGCGAAAGATTATCCTCTGCAACGTTGTCAAACGCGACATCGTAAGCTTTGTTAAAGAAGCTCAACAGAAGATAGAGGAAGAAGTTTCTCTTCCGCCCGGCTATTTTGTTTCCTTTGGAGGACAGTTTGAGAGTCAACAGAGAGCCATGGAGCACCTTGCGACACTCATGCTCATTGTGATCCTTATTATTTTCGTTGTTCTTTTCTCCTCCTTTGGGTCCATATGGCAGGCATTACTTATCATACTGAACATTCCCTCGACCCTGATTGGAGGCATCTTAGGGCTTCTGATCGCGGGTCAGACTATAAATGTATCATCTACTATCGGACTCATCGCTCTTTTCGGTATATGCGTTCAAAACGATGTCATTCTCGTAGCAAAGATTAACGACTTTAGACGTCAGGGCCTTTCACTTCGAGACGCCGTTATGAAAGGTGCTCTGACAAAATTCAGGCCTATCATCATGACAGATATGGTCATGATTGTGGCCGTTCTTCCTTTAGCTTTAACCGTCACCACAGGAGCAGAGCTCCATCGGCCGCTGGCCGTCGTCTATATCGGAGGCTTTTTCTTCGCCATTCTCCTCAGGCTGATTGTTGTTCCCGTTCTATATGAAGCTCTAGCTAGACTGGGAAAAAAATAAGTAGGGGTTTGTTCAATTTCTATTATAAATGATCTAAGAGAGTCTTTACTCCTATCAGAATAAGGATTAATCCCCCCAAAAGCCCCGCTCTTTTGCCGACTAACCGGCCAAGAAACGGTCCTATCTTTATACCAAGGACAGTCATAAAAAAAGCGACCAGTCCAATGACAACGGCTGGATACAAGATTGCCACATGAAGAGCAGCAAGGCTTAAACCCACTGCCAAAGCATCAATGCTGGTAGCGACAGAGAGCACGAGAAGAGATATGCCTTTTGTGGGATCAGCCTTAATATTTTTAATTTTTTTCCCGCGCCTAAATGATTCATAAATCATTTTTCCGCCTACGATAACGAGTAGGCTAAAGGCAACCCAATGGTCAAAAGGCTCTATGTACCTCACCAAGATATTTTGCGTGGCATACCAGCCAACGAGAGGCATCATGAATTGAAAAAAGCCAAAGTGCGAGGCCAGTCTCAGAGTCTGGCGTTTTGTTATTGTTTCAAGGCTTGAGCTTATCCCCACGGAAACAGCAAAGGCATCCATTGCCAGAGCTAAGGCTATGGCAAAAACAAGAAATAAATTCATGCTTTCATACAAAGGTCTCTAATTATATCAAAAGCAGAAAAAAGAAAAAATCTAGAAGAGGAATGTTTTGTATTTCTGGCGGGAAAAAGCGCAATAAAGATCTACTTTTATCATTAAACCGTTATCCATATAATAAAATATGATAGTATATTTGTTTGATAAAGTTTATTAGCTAACTTTATCTTTTCTTTCTATTAAAAAGGAAAAGAAATAATTCAATTAAAAGCTATGAATCTGAATGGATCAAATGCCTAATGAAAAATGCAATAATGCTCAGGGGAGTAAGGGTTCATAACCTAAAAAATATAAATCTTGATATTCCCCTTAATAAATTCATTGTGGTAACCGGTGTTAGCGGCTCGGGGAAATCTTCTCTGGCTTTTGATACCTTGTACGCAGAGGGGCAGCGCCGTTACATCGAATCCCTCTCTTCTTATGCCCGTCAGTTTCTGGAGAGGATGGAAAAGCCAGATGCTGACCTCATAGAAGGAATCACTCCCGCTATTGCCATTCAGCAAAAGGCTGTTACAAAAAATCCGCGTTCCACTGTGGCCACTGTTACGGAAATCTATGATTTTTTAAGAGTTCTCTTTGCCCGAATAGGAACCGTACACTGCATCAAGTGCGGACAGCCTGTCAAAAGAGATACAGTTGACGCTATTGTCGAGAAACTCTACACCCTCCCTCCAAAAACAAAAATATGGATCTCCTTCTCCTGGCCTCTGAAAAAAGGCACAGCCGCTCTTAAAAAAGGCGGCTTTTTCCGGATCATTCATAGAAAAAAAATCATGAATCTTAACGATGTCAAACTCGAAAAGAGAAAAAAAATTGATATTCTTGTCGACAGGATGACTTTGGAAAGAGACGAGAGAGAAAGGTTGGTAGATTCTCTGGAGATCGCTTTAAAGAAAGGAGAAGGGAAAATCAAAGTCCAGACAGACAAGCACCGGGAGTTCATTTTTTCTGATAAGCTCGAGTGCAAGGGGTGCAGGATTGTCTACGAGGACCCGTTTCCCAATTTCTTTTCATTTAACAGTCCTCAGGGCGCTTGCCCCACATGTCATGGCTTCGGCGACCTGGCAGTGCTTGATGAGGATAAGATTATTCCTGACAAAAACAAGTCTCTTGAAGAAGGAGCAATAGAGCCCTGGACAAAGCCAGTCTCCCGGGGAAAGATGGATGAACTGATTTCTGAAGCAAAGAAAAGAGGAATTGCTGCAGATATTCCCTTTAAGGATTTAAAAGAAGAGGAAAAGAAATTTATCCTGGATGGAGGTGACGGTTACAACGGGATCAAAGGTTTCTTTGATTGGCTCCAGAAAAAAAAATACAAGATCCAAGTGAGAGTCTTCTTAAGCCGCTATCGAAAATATGAACCTTGCCCCGATTGCAAGAAGATGCGTCTCAATCCTCAAGCGCTTAGCGTCAAGATAGAAGGACTTTCCATAGGTCAAGTCGTTCAGATGACAGTTCAGCAGGCTCATGAGTTTTTTAAGAGGCTCAAGATTTCTCCTTTTCAAAAACTCGTGGCTGAAAAACTCATTGAGGAAATCCAGAATAGACTAAAATTTCTGTTAGAAGTTGGCTTGGATTATATAACCCTGGACCGCATGACTTTCACTTTAAGCGGAGGCGAAGCACAAAGGATAAATCTGGCTGCAGCCCTGAGTGCACCTCTTGTAGGAACCCTCTTTGTTCTGGATGAGCCGAGTATCGGCCTCCATGCTAGGGACAACCACCGCCTGGTGGAGATCCTTGGATCTTTAAAAGAGATCGGAAACACAGTGATGGTGGTCGAGCATGATCCAGAAATCATAAAATCTGCTGATAATTTGATTGATCTGGGGCCCGGAGCAGGTGAGGGAGGAGGAGAAGTTATCTTCAACGGACCTGTGGAAGAATTTCTCAAGAATCATGATTCCCTCACTGCTCAATATCTGAGGGGAGAAAAAGAGATAAAAATTCCAGAAGACCGTAGGATATCCAGGAGCTTTATAGAAATAAAAGATGCTCACAAGCATAATCTTAAACATCCGGATGTAAAACTCCCTCTGAACACATTCACCTGCATAACTGGAGTTTCAGGCTCAGGAAAAAGCACTTTACTCAATGATGTTCTCTACCAGGGCTGGCTGGGCGAAGCAAAGGATGGATATAAGGAAATAAAGGGGAAAGAGCAGATCGACAGAATCATCATGGTTGATCAGTCTCCACTCAGTACCTCACCCCGTTCCATTCCAGCCACTTACACCAAGGCCATGGATGAAATCAGAGAGCTTTTCAGCCAAGCAAGAGAGGCGAAAGCTCTTGGATATAAGCCCGGATTTTTCTCTTTTAACACTCCTGGAGGAAGATGCGAGCAATGCAAAGGTGCTGGCCAGCAAATTGTAGAAATGCAATTTCTCTCTGATGTAGCATTGACCTGTGAGGCCTGCAATGGGAAAAGGTTCAAAAGCGATATTCTCGAGATCAAATACAAAGAAAAAAACATTGATCAAGTCTTGCAAATGACCGTTTCTGAAGCTTTTGATTTTTTCTCTGAGCAGGCAAAGATCAGGAAAAAACTGACTCCGCTTGTGGAAGTGGGGTTGGGGTATTTGAAACTAGGCCAGCCCACCACCACCCTATCTGGAGGAGAGCTTCAGAGGATCAAACTTGCTTATCACCTCATCCACCAGAGGGAAAAAAGAACTCTCTATCTCTTTGACGAACCCACAATCGGCCTCCATCCTGATGACATCTCAGTGCTCCTCCGCTGCTTTCAAAAGTTAGTAGAGAAAGGGCATACAGTTATAGTTATCGAACACAACCTGGATGTGATCAAATGCGCTGATCATATTATCGATTTGGGACCAGAGGGAGGAGAAAAAGGAGGCGAGATAGTAGCTCAAGGGCCTCCTGAAGAAATCATCAAGTCAAAAAAATCTCACACTTCCCGCTACCTGAAGAAATATCTTCCTTAAAACCAGACAATTTATTTATCAAAAATATCTTTAAAATAATTATCTAAATCCATATTGAAATTCTTTGATAGGCGATTTTCTCTATCTAATGCCCATTTTATCGGATTATTTATAATGTATTCTCTGATAGAATTTAACTCTCGAGCAGAACGTACCGTATGTTCATAATAATTGCGTTGCCATTGGAAACTGGGAAAGAACTTATCATGAACAATCTTTGCGGTTTTTGCTTTGAAATATCTAATGATTTTTCCAACAGTTCGCTTAGAGTCTTGCATTAAATTCCAATTCTTCGCTCTTGTAAAAGCCTTGTTTTTTGTCGGGATTCGATTTATCAAGCTCCCGTTCTTGCCATTTAAATGATTTCCTGTAGGGGCATGATTTATCAAGCCCACTTTATTGTCCTTTGTAAAATTATTTGCAGGAGTTTGATTTATAAAACTCACCTCTGAATCATTAATATAATCTTTAATGCGGATTTGGTGAATCAAACCTCCGCGTATATTTTCAGTACTATTTCTGCGCGTTTGTTGAATCATATTCCTGCATTCTTTATTAATAATAACTATCCCATGAACATGGTTCGGCATTATGATAAAGGCATAAAGGTCAACACCTTGAAATTTTTCAGGAATTTCCTGCCAAATTTCTCGAATGATATCACTGATTGAATATGAAATCGTAATCCCATCAACAATATTCCCCAAATAGCAAATTTTGTTCTCTGTACATATCGTTATGAAATAAGCACCAGGTTGAGAATAATCATAACCTTTCAAGCGAAGTGAATTATGCACAAGGTTTTTTTGAATATCTATCGCCATTTCTCCTTAATAAAAGTGCGGGTTTGATAAGTCCGGCTTCTAGAGTAAAGACATAAGTTGTTTGTTTTTTTTCTCATTATCCACGGATTTTATAGAGAAGTACGTCTGGCAAATCATATTCCTATAATAGAAATTATATTAATAATAGGGCTTCACAAAACTCGCAATATTAAGGATTGAAGTTAGGTAAGAAGGACTTGATAAAGCGAATCTTGTCTTTCATGTTATTTTTGGCTGCTGTCAAAGCAACGAGTAATACAGTGATATGAG
>Ga0209986_10001095_pt1 | contig 26309 bp, 20 predicted proteins | sample BlataG_FD_183168 | JGI IMG/M metagenome (GOLD analysis project Ga0209986, IMG submission 183168) | Deep subsurface microbial communities from Black Sea to uncover new lineages of life (NeLLi) - Black_00105 metaG (SPAdes) (version 2) | ecosystem: Environmental > Aquatic > Marine > Oceanic >... | reverse complement strand
TCTTGCATAGAGAGCAAATAGGGGCGATAGAATTCCTCATCATCAGCTCGCTGGCCTTCGGCCCCAGCCGTTCGGCTGAGCTCACCGTCGAAGCCTCAGTCGAACCGAGGGCTGGATAGAGGGGCTTGCCCCGTGTAATAGTATTGCGTGGAACCTCTTTCCTTGTAGTATTTATTACACAGGGCTTGCGGCGTTTGCGACCTCTTTTGATTAGGCCATGGCAGCGAAGGACGTGGCGGATCAGGATAGAGAAGCGGGTCGGGGAGTATCTCAATAGTTACTACGAGAGCCTACTTCGATGACAGGAATAATCATCGTTCCACACACCCACTGGGATCGGGAAAGGTGGCGATTCTCATGAGGGCCAGTTTGGACGTCACGCTGCCCTCCCTGCTGCTGACGTCCAAACTGGCGCGGGTGCGCAGCAAGAAGTGGGCCTACGCGCTGGCCATGCTGGTGCTGGTCTTCTACTTGCCGCTGATGTACTTCGTCGGCTTCCTGCCTGGCATCCCCAGGATGGTGCAGCGGGCGGTTGCACACGGGGTTGACAGGGGGGGCTGCCCTCCTGTGCCCTCTACGTCTTCCCCAACGCTCTGCTGGGGGACGTGATTGACTACGACGAGTTGCGCACACGAGAGCGGCGCGAGGCCATGTACTTCGGCGTCTTCGCCACCATCTCCAAAATCGCCCGCGCCCTTTCCACCGCTCTCGTCAGCTTCACCCTGGGCACCTTCGGCTACAGCGCAGCCAACCCGCTGGGCATTCGCTTGATGGGGCCGGTGAGCGGCCTTTGCGTTCTGGTGGTCTGGCTCATCTTTCGTCACTACACGCTGCCCGATCAAGTCGGGCGGCCGGTTGAAGCAGGTCAAGAGCTATGAAGGAGTTAGACCTGAACCCGTTTTTCTTCGAAGGCGGCCCGACGGGCTGTCTTCTCATCCACGGCTTCAGCGGCAGCCCGCCGGAGATGCGGCCTATGGGGGAGTACCTGGCCCAGAAGGGACTGGCCGTCCTGGGGGTGCGATTGGCCGGCCACGGCACCGCCCCCGAAGACATGGCCCGCACCGGCTGGCGCGATTGGGTCGCCTCGGCCGAGGAGGGACTACGGGAGTTGCAAAGGCGCCGCGACAAGGTTTTTGTCGCCGGCCTCTCTATGGGTGGGTTGATCACTCTGCACCTGGCGGCCCATCATCCCGTGGCCGGGATCGTCGCCATGTCCACGCCGGCCCACATCGCCGACTGGCGCTTTCGCTTCCTGCCGCTGGTGCAGCCCTTCGTGCGCTGGGTCACCCCCGACATTGAATCGGACCTGACTGACCCTGAGGCCGAAGAGCGCATCTTCTCCTACAACAGGCTCCCCACCCGCTGCGTGGTCAGTTTGGGGTCACTTTTGCGGCTGGTCAGGCAGGAGCTCCCCCACGTCAAGGTGGTGCCGGCTCTCGTCATGCAGGGTGAAAAAGACCACCACATCTCCTCTGACAGCGCCCGCATCATCTTCGAGGGGCTGGGGACGGAGGAAAAGGAGATTGTCTGCTGGCCCAACTCCGGCCACTGCATCACCGTGGACAGCGAGCGGGAGGCGGTGTGGGCCAGGGCCTACGAGTTCATCGCCAAGCACAGCTAAAGGAGCGAAAATGGCCGAGATAATCGTCGTTCCACACACCCACTGGGATCGGGAATGGTATCTACCCTTTGAAAAATACCGCTATCTGCTCGTCCGGCTGGTGGACGAACTCCTCGATCTCCTCCGCAAGGACAGGGAATACGTTCACTTCCTCCTCGACGGCCAGATGAGCATCGCCGAGGATTACCTGGAGATTCGGTCTGAGAATGAAAGCAGGCTGCGAGAGGAGGTGGTCAGGGGCCGCATCGGCATCGGCCCCTGGTACACTCTCCCCGACGAGTTCCTGGCCGGAGGCGAGGGCATTATCAGGAATCTGCTGATGGGCCACCGGCTGGGCCGCAGGCTCGGCGGCGTGATGAAGATCGGATACATCCCCGACCCCTTCGGCCACATCGCCCAGATGCCCCAGATACTCAAGGGCTTCGGCATTGATGCCGCCTTCTTGATGCGAGGCGTTGACTCACCCCAAACGGAGTTCCTCTGGGAGGCGCCCGATGGCTCCCGCGTGCTCACCCACTTCTTCGCCGCCGGCTACTGCACCACCCTCCGCCTGCGGGAGGACCCGGCCGAGTGCGTCACCTCCGTCCCTGGCGGGTTGGAGGCGGTGCGCGACTTCCTGGCCGCCCGCGCTTCCACGGATACCCTGTTGGTCATGAACGGCTGCGACCACACGGCACCCCAGCCCGACCTCACCCAGGTATTACAGGCCCTCAACCGGCGACTCCCGGAGCGTCTAACCCACGGCTCCCTGGCCGACTTCGTGGCCCGCATACGGGCACAGAACCCACAACTTCCCGTCGTGCGCGGGGAACAGCGCACAGCCCGCCACGCCTCCATCATCCCTGGCACCCTCTCGGCACGGATGGGCCTCAAGCAGGCCAACCATCGGGCCCGGACCCTGCTAGAGGGCTACGCGGAGCCGTTGGCGACCTTCGCCTGGAGCCTGGGGGAAGAATACCCCGCGTCCTTCCTGAACCGGGCCTGGAGGCTGCTCCTCCAAACCCATTTCCACGATGCCATCTGCGGCTGCGGTGTGGACGAGGTCCACCGCGAGGGCCAGGTCCGCCTGGAAAAGGCGGCCCAGATCGCCGAGATGATCATCGAGGATAGCCTGGAGCGCCTTGGACGGCACGTGGCCACCGATGGCGAGGGAAAACCCATCCTCGTCTTCAACCTGACCCCCCAACCCCGCTCGGAGCGGGTCTCCGTCTGGCTCGATGCCGAGGAGGTCCCCTCCGTTCCCGTCCTGATCTCACCCCAGGGTGAGGTAGTATCCGCTCATGTCGGAGAACGACGCACCTTCGTTGAGGGCATTCTGAAGGGTTCTTACAACGCGGAACGGGTCGAGTTGCGCTTCCGGGCCGGGGAGATACCCCCCTTCGGCTACCGGGTTTACGAGCCCCACCCCTCCGACGGGGAGAAGGCGCGCCGCGGGAGCTTGCTTCGAAATGAGAGAACCATGGAGAACGAGTTCCTCCAAGTGGAGATCGAGGACGATGGCACGCTGACCATCACGGACAAGGCCACGGGCGCGGTTTACCGCTCGCTCGGCTACTTCGAGAATTCCGGCGACGCAGGGGACGAGTACAACTACAGTCCGCCTGACCTCCAGGAGATCTTGGATACCAGGGGGAGCGAGGCGGAGATAGATGTGGCCGAGGACGAGCCCGACTGGGCCACAGTCCGCATCCGCCGCCTCTTCTACCTTCCCGAGGGGCTGACACACGACCGCAATGGGAGGAGCCGGGAGAAAGTGGCCTGCCAAATCATCAGTTTCGTCACCCTCCAGAGGGGGGCAAGGCGGGTTGACATCCACACCATCGTCGAGAACAGGGCACGCGACCACCGGCTGCGCGTTGCCTTCCCCACGGGCATCCGGACGGAGGAGTCCGTCGCCGAGAGCGCTTTCGTCGTGGTGCGCCGCCCCGTTCGGCTTCCCAAAGGCGAGGGCTGGGCCGAGAGCCCCAGCCCCACCCACCCCCAGGAACGCTTCGTGGCGGTGGAGGGGGAGGGCCAGGGGCTGGCCCTCCTCAACAAAGGGCTGCCCGAGTACGAGGTCACCGAGGACGGCGTCATCCACCTGACCCTGTTGAGGTGCGTGAGGTGGCTCTCCAGAGACGATCTGAAGACCCGCCCAGGACACGCCGGCCCACCCTACGAGACCCCGGAGGCGCAGTGTCTGGGGAGGCATGCCTTCGAATACGCCATAATGCCTTATGAGGGGGATTGGCTCGAAGCGCGGGTCTGGGAGGAAGCCGCTCGCTTCAACCTGCCTCTCGTGGCCCTCCGCATCGAGGGCGGGGGAAAGCTCGCCCCAGCGATGAGTTTCCTCGAGGTTAAGCCGGAAGGTCTCCTCGTCAGCGCGGTGAAGAGGGCCGAGGATGGCGCCTCTTTGATCGTGCGCCTCTACAATCCAACCGACCAGGAGGCGAAGGGGCGATTATGGCTAGCCAGCCAAATCGTGGGGGCGGCAGAGGCCAACCTAAACGAGGAGGTGCAGTCTCCGTTAGCGGTGGAGGAGGGGCAGAGAGTGCGGTTCACCCTACGGGCGCATGAGATCAAAACCCTCAGGCTTGTCCTATGAAGCTCAAGCGTTACAAACACAACCCCAAGGCCATCGCCCTCACGCCCACGCCAACGGTGACTCCAACGCCTACCCTCATCGGCTAACCGAGAATCGATCGTTTGTACCGAGGCCCTCGAAAGGAGGGCTTTTTGGTTTGCCTGGGGGGGTATGATATGATCTGAAATGTAGCTCTCTTCGGCTCCAAATCAAAGGAACGCCTGGCAATGAAATGACGGTGGTTTTATTTCTCAATCCTTCTCCTGATCCTCTGATCATAAAAGAGCGGGGTATTGGGGAAACCGTTTGTTGTAGCGTATTACAAGTGACACGTTGTCGATCAGTTGTTGGCGATTTGTCATTCTGAGCGACCAGAGGGAGCGAAGAATCTCCTTTTCAACAAACGAGACTCTTCGCTTCGCTCAGAGTGACAAAAGCAAGTGCGCCTTTTGTCTTAATGCGTTGTGGCTCTCAAAACGTCAATCAAAGCGTCGAGGTTTTTGTTTTCAGGGGATTGTATGATATAATATGGACAGCAACTGGGAAAATCACTCTGGATTATGGCGAAGCGAAGGCGATCTAAGAAAAAGAAGGGTGTCCCCCGCGTAAATCTTTCTGGAGTATTGCGAGCAGATAGAGTGGGTATAGCCTTATTAGCCCTGGCTCTGCTGACTCTGCTCAGCCTGATCTCCCTCAGCCGAGGTGCCCTTACCGAGGGCTGGCTACGCATCTTGCGCCTGGCCTTCGGCTGGGGCGCATATCTCACCCCTCTCTTGTTTGGGGCAGCGGGGGTCTGGTTGCTCCTGAAGGGATCGGGCCGCGAACCACAAGTGGCCTGGGAAAAAGTCTTGGGGGCAGCTCTGCTTTTCGCCCTGGGCTTAGCCCTGAGCCATTTGCTTTCCCCCGTTGCTGATCCACGAGCCTGGGCTGCTCAAGGGGGCGGTGGAGGCTACTTGGCCTGGCTGGTAAGCTGGGCCCTGGTCTCGAGCATTGGCCGCTTAGGAGCTTACATCGCCATCGCAGCCCTAGCCGGCGTAGCCATCATCATGCTCTCCGGCCTTTCCCCTGCCAAGATAGGGCAGGCTTTGAAACAAGGATGGACCAGGCCTCGCTATCTCGGCCAGAGTCGCCTTTCTCGCCTCCGACGCTGGGGCAGAGCAAGGCCCTCCATTGCTCCCTCGCCTGAGCCTGCAACTGAGCCACCCCGCCCCGTACGAGGCCCCATCTTCCCCCCTATCATCGGCGGCGATCAAGAGTGGCGTCTGCCTCCTGTGGCCGAAATCCTGGAAGAGAGCCTGGACCAGGATATCAGTCAGGCAGAGATTCGCATGCGAGTCAAGATCATCGAAGAGACCCTGGTCAGCCTTGGCGTGCCAGCTAAAGTAGTCGAGGTCAACCAGGGGCCGGTGATCACCCAGTTTGGCGTCGAACCGGGCTTCGTCGAAGGGCGCGGAGGGAGACACACGAAGGTCAAGGTGTCAAAGATCAGTGCCTTGGCCGATGACCTGGCCCTGGCCCTGGCCGCCTCGCCTGTCCGCGTCGAGGCCCCCGTGCCTGGTCGCTCCATTGTGGGCATCGAGGTGCCCAATGCTGAGTTGACTTTAGTGGCTTTGCGTGGAGCGATGGAGTCGGAGGCCTTCAAAAGGATAAAATCCAACCTCGCTATCGCCCTGGGCCGTGACGTATCTGGCGAGCCGATAGTGGCTGATCTAAGAACCATGCCTCACCTGTTGATCGCAGGGGCCACTGGCTCAGGTAAATCCGTCTGCATCAACTCTATTATTTCCTGCCTGCTGTGCAATAACACACCCAATCACCTGAGACTATTGATGATAGATCCCAAGCGGGTGGAGCTGACCAATTTCAACGGCATTCCCCATCTCCTAGCGCCCGTAGTAGTGGACCTGGAGCGGGTCGTGGGCTCTCTGCGGTGGGTCATGCGTGAGATGGATCAGCGCTATAGGAAGCTGGCCAGAGCCGAGGTGCGCAACGTTGAGGAGTATAACAAACGCGTCAGCGCCCAGGGAGAGAATCGTCTGCCCTACCTGGTGGTCTTTGTCGACGAGTTGGCCGACTTGATGATGCTGGCCCACGACGAAGTGGAGAGGTCGCTCTGTCGCATCGCCCAGATGGCCCGGGCCACGGGTATCCACCTGGTTATCGCCACCCAAAGGCCCTCGGTGAATGTAGTCACAGGGCTCATCAAGGCCAACTTCCCCGCTCGTATCTCCTTCGCCGTTACCAGCCAGGTGGACTCGCGGGTAGTTCTGGACATGGGAGGGGCGGAAAGGCTGCTGGGGCGGGGAGACATGCTCTACATGGCTTCCGACTCCAGCCAGTTGGTGAGGCTGCAGGGTTGTTTCGTCTCCGATCGGGAACTGGATCGCCTGGTGCGCTACTGGAAGGGCACGGAGGTGGGCGCGCGCGTTCCCGCCAGCTTCTACAGGGCTGAGGACATGATCCAGCGACCGCTTTGGGAGGAGATGAGAGCCAAGGAGAGGGAAGCCAGTCGGGGAGATGATCTCCTGGAGGAAGCCGTCGCGATGGTGCGTAGGCACAACCGGGCCTCTATCTCCCTCCTACAGCGGAGGTTACGCATCGGTTACTCGCGGGCCGCTCGCCTGATAGATCTGCTGGAGGAACAGGGTATCGTCGGGCCAGACCGAGGAGCCGGTCGCTCGCGGGAGGTTCTGATCAAGGAAGAGGAAAAAGCACGCGAATAAGTGGTCATCATCTGTGGGGCACAGTGGAGGATTTGCACGTTTAAACAAAATAGATTATAATAGCTGCGGTGTCAGCTACGGAGATGCAGCGAAAGGGGTTGAGCTATCTGCGCAGGTGGACCGCCCACAGCATCTGGAGAGGGGGTGATAGCTAGTCAGATAGATGGAGGGCGTAGCTATTTCCTGGGGGGCTTCTCAATCAACCATATTTAGCCGACTGAAAGGGGGGATGCCTACTGGACAAGCAACTGTGGAAATTGCCAATTAGTCAACAATTGTAACTACAAGGAGGAGTAACAAATGTTTAAGAAGAGTTTGGTCAATCTAGCTGTAGTGCTGTCACTGCTATTGAGCCTGGGGTTCAGTGTGGTCGGCGCTGCTCCGCCGGCCCAGGAGGAAATGACCTACACGGTGAAGCTGGGTGACAACCTCTGGACCCTGGCGGAGAAGTATCTGGGCAACGGTCCAGCGTACTGGGCGATTGTCAACGCTACCAACGCCAAGCGTAGTGAAGATGACAGCTTCGCCAGGATTGACAATCCCAATCTGATCCATCCCGGTTGGAAGCTTCTGATACCCAGTCCGGAGGCTGAAGCAGCAGAGTTCGTCGTCGGCCAAGTGACGGACATGGGCGGCATTGATGACAAGAGCTTCAACGCTACTGCATGGAAAGGGATCACGGACGCCATGACCCAACTTGGCGTCGAGGGTAAATTCCTGGAGTCCCAGCAGCAGGCTGACTATGCCAAGAACATCCAGCAGTTCCTGGCCGAGGATCTTGATCTGATCGTCACCGTTGGCTTCCTCCTGGGGGTAGACACCGCCATTGCGGCCATCGCCAACCCCGCCACTAACTTCACCATCGTGGACTACGCCTACCCCGACTGCTGGCCTGGGGCGGAACCTGGCAAGGACTGTGGTGCCGATGAGGAACTGGCCAACGTTCTTGGTTTGACCTTTGCCACCGATGAGGCCGCCTTCCTGGCTGGCTACTTGGCGGCCGGGATGACCAAGACAGGCAAGGTGGGCACCTTCGGCGGCATCAAGATCCCGCCGGTGACCATCTTCATGGTGGGCTTCGAGGCTGGGGTCAAGTACTACAACCAGCAGCATGGGACGAGTGTGGAGGTGCTGGGCTGGGAGACGGCCTCGGACGAGGGCCTCTTCACCGGCAACTTCGAGTCCACCGACGACGGGCGTCGCTTTGCCGAGTCGCTGATGGACGAGGGTGCCGACGTCATCCTGCCTGTGGCTGGGCCTGTTGGTTTGGGCTCTGCCGCTGCCTGCAAGGAGCGCGGCACCATGCTCATCGGCGTGGACACCGACTGGTACGTATCGGCTCCTGAGTTCAAGGAGACCTATCTGACCAGCATCCTCAAGAACATGGACGTGGCCGTGTTCGACGCCATTAAGGACGTGCTTGACGGCACCTTCAAGGGAGGCATGTACTTAGGCACCCTGAAGAACGACGGCGTAGGCATCGCCCCGTACCATGAGTTCGAGAACAAGGTGGCTGCTGACCTGAAGGCCGAGATCGAGCAGGCCAAGGCAGACCTGATCGCCGGCACCATCACCGTGAGCGGCGTCTTGGGCCAGTAGGCCCTCGGTATCTGTACAACAGGTTCGGGCCAGGGAGCTTCCCTGGCCCGAACCTTGCCATAAATGGAGAGTGCACATGCCCCCAGTGCTAGAATTGCGCGGCATTACCAAGGCTTTCCCCGGCGTTTTGGCCAACGATCACATTGACCTGGCGCTGGAGCAAGGGGAAATCCACGCCCTCCTGGGCGAAAACGGGGCAGGGAAGACCACCCTGGTGAACATCCTTTACGGTCTCTACACCCCAGACGAAGGCCAGATCATGCTCAATGGTCGGGAGGTTCAGATCCAGGACCCCTCCGACGCCATTGATCAGGGCATCGGCATGGTGCATCAACACTTCATGCTCATCCCCGTCATGACCGTCACCGAGAACGTCATGTTGGGCGTGGAACCCACCCGCAACGGCATCCTCCTCGACCAGGCCCAGGTGGCCCAACGCATCCGGGAGATCTCCCAACAGCATGGCCTGGAGGTGGACCCTGAGACCTACATCGAAGACATCCCCGTCGGCGTGCAGCAGCGGGTGGAGATCATCAAGGTGCTGTACCGCCAGGCCGACACCCTCATCCTGGACGAGCCCACTGCCGTACTCACTCCTCAGGAAGCCGAAGACCTCTTCAAAGTACTGCGTTCCCTGTCCTCTCAAGGCAAGTCCATCATCTTCATCACCCACAAGCTGAAAGAGGTCATGGCCCTGGCCGACCGCATCACCGTGCTGCGGGACGGGCGGGTGGTGGGCACCACCACGCCAGATGAGACCACCGAGGTGGATCTGGCAACCATGATGGTGGGGCGTGAGGTGGATCTGGTGGTGCGCAAGAAGCCGGCCTCCCCGGATGGAGTAGTGCTGGAGGTAAAGGACCTGCAGGTACTGGACAAGCGCCAGAACCTGATGGTGAACGGGGTGTCCTTTGAAGTCAGAGCGGGAGAGATCCTGGGAATCGCAGGGGTGCAGGGCAACGGGCAGACGGAGCTGGTGTACGCCCTCACCGGCCTGCAGCCGATTATCGGCGGGGAGATGCGTATTCTGGGCGAGCGTGTGGATCATGCCACCCCCCGGCAGATCCTGGAAAAAGGGGTGGCCCACATACCGGAGGATCGGCTGCGGCACGGTTTGGTTCTCAGTTTCCCGGTCCACGACAACCTGGTGTTGTGCTCGTACTACCTGCCACCCTTCGCCAGAGGCATAGTCACCCAGGAGGAGTCAGTCATCGCCACGGCCCGGAACCTGGTGGAGCAGTTTGACGTGCGCACTCCCAACGTATTCGTGCCCACATCCACCCTGTCCGGTGGCAATCAGCAAAAGGTCATCGTGGCCCGGGAGTTCTCCCGTCCCATCAAGCTGCTCATCGCCTCGCAGCCCACGCGAGGTCTGGACGTGGGTTCCATCGAGTACATCCACAACCGCATTATTGAGAAACGAGATGAGGGGACGGCGGTACTGCTGGTCTCTCCGGAACTAGATGAGATTATCGCTCTGTCCGATCGCATCGCAGTGATGTACAAAGGCGAGATCGTGGACACCGTGCCGGCGCCGGGGGTCAACAAGGAGTACCTGGGCCTGCTGATGGCCGGGGTCAAACCGGCCGAGGCCATCGAGGCAGCTCCTCCGCTGGCAGAGGAGATCGAGGTCGAGCGAGTCTTCTAGGAGAGAGCCCGACCGCGGGTGAACTATGAATGCCTCAACTGTCTCAACGCCGCGTCGCTACGACGACGTGATTGACGAAATTGGGTTTGGACCGTTTCAGCGCAAACTGATGGTCATTTGCGGCGTTGGCTGGGCTGCCGACGCGATGGAAGTACTGCTGATCTCGTTTGTTCTGCCGGCCATCATTCAGGAGTAGGGGCCTAGCGCGGGGCAGGCCGGATTGCTGGCCACGGCCATCTTCCTGGGGATGCTGGGTGGGGCCTGGTTCTGGGGCACTATCTCCGATTACATCGGGCGCAAGCTCGGTTTCCAACTTACAGTGCTCATTGACTCGGTCTTCGGTTTCCTATCCGCGCTGTCACCCAGCTACGCGTGGCTGGTAGTGTTCCGCACACTGACCGGGTTCGGCGTTGGCGGCACGCTGCCGGTGGACTATTCCATCTTCGCTGAGTACTTGCCGCGCAACAAGCGAGGCCGCTACCTGGTCTACCTGGAGAGCTTCTGGGCGCTGGCCACCATCGTCGCCGCAGGGCTGGCCTGGCTGGTCGTCCCTCGTTTTGGTTGGCGAGTGCTGCTGGCGCTATCGGCGCTGCCGGGCCTCGTCATCTACTTCATCCGGCGCTACGTGCCCGAGTCGCCGCGATACCTGCTGGTCAATGGCCAGCAAGAGGAGATGCGCGCTGTACTGACCCAGGTCGCCAACGAAAACGGTGTGCCGGTTCCCGACCTGACCATCACTGTGCCCTCTCGCCAACGGGGCGTGACCGTGGCCGCCCTCCGGCGACACCCCTACGTCCGCGCCGCACGCTGATGCTGTGGATCACCTGGTTCGCCATCTCCCTGGGCTGCTACGGCACCTTCATCTGGTTGCCGCGCATCTTCGTCGGGAAGGGCTTTACTTTCTTAAAAACGTATCAAAACGTCTTCCTGATGGCGCTGGCCCAACTGCCCGGCTACTTCTCGGCGGCCTACCTCGTCGAACGGTGGGGGCGCCGCCCGACGCTGGCTCTCTACCTGGTGATGAGCGACGTCTTCACCTACCTGTTCGCCGTCGTCACCGGTCTGACCAGCATCGTCGGCATGGCGGTGTTGATGTCCTTCTTCTGCCTGGGGGCGTGGGGCGCGCTCTACGCCTACACGCCTGAGCTCTATCCGACCGAAATCCGCTCCACTGGCATGGGCTGGCCAGCGGCATGACCCGCATCGCCGGTTCGCTGGGGCCACTGCTGGGGGCCAGCCGACTTCAAACCTCCTTCACCGCCGGCTTGAACCTGTACGCTGTGGCCTTCGTCGTGGGAGGAGTGGTCGTCTTCGCGTTGGGGACAGAGACGAAGGGCTTGCCCCTGGCCAATACCCTGGAGCCGTAGCCAGAGTCACTGCAAGTTACATAAAGGAGCTGCAATTCCCGTTTTAGCGTTATCATCACGTGGCACAGGTTTGTAGTGGGGACTTTAGTCGCTGGTTACGCAGTGCAAACGACTAAAGTCGTTACTACGAACTCCATAACGGGAACTACCGATAAAGGAGTGAGCCTTGGACAAATCTAACAGCGAACAGAAAGCCGTTGAGACCGAGGACCCCGAGGCCTCGGCGGGCCTGCCGGCCTGGCGGCGTGCCCTGAGGCCGATGCTGGTACCGGCCCTGGCGGTGTTCACCGGTCTGGTCATTGGGGCCATCGTCATCGCCATCACCGATGCCACGGTGGTAGCCGCGTACCGCAACTTCCTGAACGCACCAGGGGCAGCTCTCTCAGCCACCTGGCACTCGATTGCGACCGCGTACGGTGCCCTTTTCCAGGGCTCCATCGGCAGTCCGTCGGAGGTCTACCAGGGCATCCGAGCCTATGTCGCCAGCGGGGACTCCGCTCCTTTGGTGAAGGCCCTCTGGCCCATCACCGAGAGCCTGGTCACTGCGACGCCGTACATTCTGGCTGGACTGGGCGTGGCTTTGGGATTCCGCTGTGGCCTGTTCAACATCGGCGTCGAAGGGCAATTCTTCATCGGAGCACTGTGCTCGGCTTGGGTCGGCTACACTTTTACTGATCTCCCCTGGTTTATCCACCTGCCTCTGGCCGTACTGGCCGGGGCGGTGGGGGGAGCTTTCTGGGGAGCCATCCCCGGCTACCTCAAGGCCGTCACCGGAGCTCACGAGGTGGTCAACACCATCATGATGAACTGGATCGCCTTCCGCCTCAGCGACTGGCTGCTCAACGGCCCCATGAAGGCTACTGGCTACCGTCCGATCACGCCCCAGATCGAGTCCACGGCCGCTTTGCCCCGCATCTTTCCCCCTCCGCTGCGCTTTCACGTCGGCTTCTTCCTGGCCCTGGCGGTGGCGGCCCTGGTGTATTGGCTGCTGTTCAAGACCACCGTCGGCTTCGAGATTCGCGCCGTGGGGGCCAACCCCGATGCGGCCCGCTATGCAGGCGTTAACATCACCTGGAACTTCGTCCTGGCCATGGTCCTCAGTGGCGCGTTGGCAGGGCTGGCCGGAGCCACCCAGGTGCTGGGGACGGATCACTGGGTGGGGCAGGGGTTCTCAGCCGGCTACGGCTTCGATGCCATCGCTCTGGCCCTGCTGGGGAAGAGTCACCCGCTGGGCGTGGTGATAGCTGGTGTATTGTTCGGTACCCTGCGCAGCGGCGCCACCCGCATGCAATCCATGGCGGGCATACCCATTGATATCATCTCCATCATCCAGGCGCTGGTCATCATCTTCGTGGCCGCCCCGGCCATCATCCGCTGGGTCTATCGCATCCGCATGCCCCGGGCCGAGGAGATCGTGCTCACACGAGGGTGGGGGAGTTAGTTCAAACTTCAAAAAGATGGTGCACAAGAACCTGACCGCCTGACCAAGGAGAAGTTGCTATGACAACAACTACTGCACAAATCGCCAGACCCGTTTCCATGAGCCGCAGCCGGTGGATGGGCATCCTGTTCCTGGCCATCGGCCTGGCCATTTTTCTCCTGTTTGGAAGGGCCCTGGAACCTGGTCTGCAGGCCAAGTTTGGACTCAATCCCGGCTATGCTTCCCAGGCCATCCACATCCCAGACCTGGTTCTCCCGGTGCAGTCCACTATATATGTTCTGGCCCTCCTCATCCTATTCCTGGGCGGGTGGCAACTGGCGCGTGGCTTTCGCTCTTCCGATGCTGTGTTGGGAGTGGTGGCCCTCTTTTTCGTGGTTGCTTTCCTGACCTGGGCCGCCCAGGGCAAGTCCTTCAACCTGGTGGGGATGCTGGGCAGCTCGTTGGTCCGGGCCACCCCCATCGCCCTGGCTGCCCTGTGCGGCGTCATGTCCGAGCGGTGCGGGGTGGTCAACATCGCTATCGAAGGCATCATGCTGTCTTCAGCCCTGGCAGCCGTGGTTGCCGGCACCGTGACTCATAACCTCTACATCGGGCTTCTGGTGGCCATGCTCACCGGGGGCCTCCTGGCCGCCGTCCACGCCGTGCTTTCCATTTCCTTAAAGGTGGATCAGATCGTCAGTGGCACAGCCATCAACATTTTCGCTGCGGGGGCCACCAGTTTCATTGCCGCCCGCTTTCTGGAGAAGAACATTGACAAGTTGAACAACTCCGGCACCTTCCCCATCCTCCCCATTCCGTTGTTGTCGAAGATCCCCCTCGTGGGTCCTATTCTCTTCGAGAACGGCCTCATCGTCTACCTGACGCTCATTCTCGCTGTGCTCATCCACTTTATGCTCTTCTACACGCCGTGGGGCCTGCGCACCCGCGCCGTAGGCGAGCATCCCCGTGCTGCCGACACGCTGGGCATCAACGTCTACCTGGTGCGCTACGTCAACGTCATCCTGGGCGGGATGGTGGCTGGCGTCGGTGGGGCCTACTTCACCATCGGCTCGGTGGGCCGCTTCGACGAGATCATGACTGCAGGCAAAGGCTTCATCGGCCTGGCAGCGATGATCTTCGGCAAGTGGAACCCCTTTGGCGCTTTCGCCTCCTCGCTCATCTTCGGGTTCGCCGATTCCTTGCAGATCAAACTGCAGATCCTGCGCGTGCCCATCCCCTCTGAGTTCCTGCTGATGGCTCCCTACGTAGTGACCATGATCGTGCTGGCCGGTGTCGTCGGCCGGGCCATCCCACCGGCCGCGGATGGGCAGCCGTATGAGAAGCAGTAGGATTCTCTACCGGATAGTTCTTCAACACAAATACCACAAATGTACGAATGACACGAATTCCGTTGAGCCTAATTCGTGAGATTCGCTTATTCGTGCCACTCGTGATAAAAGCCTGAGCGCTTGATAAGAGTGTCCGCCAGTGAGTTTTGGCCCTTAAGGTAACTGCTGCACCAGCGGCCTGTATGGTAAGAAATGGAAGCGGATTCCTTGACGCGAGGTTGGAAGCGCAATCTGTACGTTATCTGGGCAGCGGAGCTGGTGGCTATCGCTGGCTTCACTGTAGTCCTCCCCTTCCTGCCCTACTACGTGCAGGAGTTGGGGGTGACCGACCTGGCACAGGCGGAGATCTGGTCAGGGCTTCTGTTCACTGGCCACGCTATCACCATGGCTATCTTTGCCCCCATCTGGGGTTCCCTGGCCGACCGCTACGGGCGCAAGCTGATGGTGGTGCGGGCGATGTTCGGCGGGGCGGTGCTGCTCTGCGCTATGGGATTTGTACGCAACGTGCAGCAACTGGCGATTCTGCGGGCCCTACAGGGCTGCGTGACAGGCACCGTGCCAGCGGCCACCACGTTGGTAGCCAGCTCAGTGCCCCGCCAGAGGTCCGGCTATGCGCTGGGGCTGTTACAGATGGCGATCTACAGCGGAGCCTCGGTCGGGCCACTGCTGGGCGGTTTGGTAGCCGACGCCTTCGGCTATCGAGCCGCCTTCTGGGTGACGGCCACTTTGCTCTTCGCCGCAGGCCTGGGCGTGTTCTTCCTGGTCGAGGAGCGAGTCGAGCCCTCCCGGCGGAAGGAGGATTCGTCAGCAGAGGGCTCTGGCCCGGCCGAGGGCTTCCGGCAGGGATTGGCTTTGGTGCTGGGGTCGCAGACGCTGTTGTTCATGTTCGGCACCAGGGTGGTAATGCATTTTGGATCGGGGATCATGGGGCCGATGTTGCCGCTTTTCGTTCAGTCCCTGATGCCGGATCGGGATCGGGTGGCCTCCGTCACTGGGCTGATCACGGGGGCGGGGGCGGCCACCGGCGCTCTGGGGGCGGTGGCCCTGGGGCGGATCGGCGATCGCATCGGCCATCAGCGGGTGCTGGTGGCTTGTGCGCTAGGGGCGGCAGCGCTGTACGCCCCTCAGTTCCTTGTAGCCACACCCACCGAACTGTTGATCCTGCAAGGTGCAGTGGGAGTAGCGCTGGGGGGCATCCTGGCCTCCGTCAGCGCAACGCTGGCCCAATTGGCACCTGAGGGCCGGCAGGGGGTGGTGTACGGCCTGGACTCCAGTGCTAACTCCGTGGCCAGGGCCATAGCTCCAATGGCTGGCGCGGCCATCGCCGCGAGCCTGGGCATACGCTTCATTTTTCTCTGCGCGGCGGGGGTCTTTGCTCTGGCTGCTTTGGGGATGGCAGGACTGTTAGTGAGAACGAAGGAATCAAAGCAATGACGGAGTCCCACGATGTTGCCTGACGACAAAGCCATCACCCTCGGCCACCCCAGCTACGTCTGGCGCTTTGGGCAGGACAGGAGGTTGGCCCTGATCCGTAAGTACGCGCCTCTGGAGGGCCAGCGCATCCTGGACGTGGGCTGCGGCCTGGGGACGTACGTGAAAAAGATGCGGGATTTCAGCCAGGAGGTCTACGGCATAGACGTAGACCCGGAGAGGGTGGCGGAGGCTAGCCAGACGCTACCCAACATCCAGCTCGCTCCAGCAGAGAAGTTACCCTTTCCCGATGGCTTCTTCGATGTGGTGCTCCTGCACGAGATCATCGAGCACGTCGAGGACGATCGCCAGGCCATCCGCGAGGCCCACCGGGTGATCAGAGGGGGAGGACGCATGGTCATCTTCGCTCCCAACCGTCTCTATCCCTTAGAGACCCACGGCGTCTTCTGGCGAGGAAAGTACCACTTTGGTAACATCCCGCTGGTCAACTATCTGCCGGATTTCCTGCGGCAGCGCCTTTGCCCCCACGTGCGGGCTTATACGAGAGGCGACATGCGGCGACTGTTCGAGGGCCTGGACGTTGAGGTCATCATTCACATCCAAATCTATCCCGGCTACGATAAGATCGCTGCCCGCCGTCCCATGATAGGCACCTTCTTGCGCCGGGTCACTTATGCCTTGGAGAGCACACCGCTGCGGGCCTTTGGACTCTCACACTTCGTGGTGGTGGAGAAACAAACAGAACCCAGCAGGTAAGCGTCTAGCGAAGCTTCGCCTCAAACCGACAGGTCAAAGGGTGTCATTCCTTCGGCAAGCTCAGGACAGGTCTGAGCGACCGAAAGCCTGTCCTGAGGAACGCCCAAGGGGAGCGAAGAATCTCGCGTGACAGTGGACCAAAGACTCTTAACTCCGCAAGCCTTCGGGCTGAGGCCCTCAAGGCCGAAGGCTCCGCTCAGAGTGACAAACCACGGGGAAATCTTGCTCTGTTTGTAAACAACTTCGGGAGTCAAGCAGTTCAGGGGGAGGTCGGCAAACCTCCCCGAAAGCTCTAGGACATCGCGGTTTGGTCAAAGATGTGTCCAAAAGGCTCCCGAACCCCCAGTTGATGCGCCCTGGAGCTTTCGGGGAGGCGGGGGCTGAACGCTTGCCCCAGCAGTGGGCACTGTTTTGTGGTCTCGTAAGGTGAAGCAGTTTTACCTAGAGACCAACTTCACTACAGTTGCACCTTCCCCGCCCTCATGCTCGTCTCCAGACCGCCAACCGGCTACCAGGGGGTGATTTGCTACCGAGTCACGCACGACGCGACGGAGCGCCCCCGTTCCTTTGCCGTGGATGATGCGCACCTGGTGCAGCCCCGCCAGGTAAGCATCGTTCAGGTACTTATCCAGGCGAGGCATCACCTCCTCAACCGTCTGTCCCCGCAGGTTCAGTTCCAGACCAGGCGAGGAGACTTCAGAGACACTCACAAGTCGCTCCCTGACCTCAGGTTGAGCGGCTCTCTGCCGCAACTCCAAGTCCCCCACCTTGGCCCTAATCCGGAAAGGGCCCACTTGGACTTCGGCCTCATCGCCCAATAGCTCGGTGATCTCACCGCTGGCCCCAAGTCCCGCCACCCATACGGTGTCGCCCAAGCTCAGCGTCTCCTTGGGCTTGAAGCGCCGCTGAACGATGGGTTCGACGGGCTCAGGCTCCAACGACGCCAGTCTATCCTCGGCCTGGGCCACCCACTCCTGGGTGACGGCGGTCATCCCTAGTCCAGCCCTGATTGTCCTCAGCTCGGCTCGCACTTCCTCAAGTTTCTGCTGAGCCTCCTCACGAGCGGCACTCAGTATCTCGTGCCTTGTTTTCTCGATGTCAGCCAACTCCTGACGCAGCTCCCTCTCCAGATCCTCTGCCCGATACCGGGCGGCCTCCGTTGCCTCTTGAGAGGCCAGGGCTTCCTGGTGAGCCTGCTTGATCTCGGCCAGCAGACTCTCCGCTTCCAAGCTCTCAGGCGAGACCAGGCTCTCGGCCTCGCTCACGATCTCAGGCCAGAGGCCCAGGCGTCTGGCGATGGCGAAAGCGTTGCTGCGGCCAGGCAAGCCGATGCTCAGCTCGTAGGTGGGGGAGAGGGTCTCCAAGTCGAACTCCACGCAGGCGTTTTCCACCCCCGGCGTGGTGTGGGCATAGACCTTCAACTCCGGGTAGTGGGTGGCGATGAAAGTCGTGATCCTCCGCCGCAGCAGGTGAGAAAGCAAAGCTCTCGCTATGGCCGAACCTTCGCCCGGGTCAGTGCCGGCTCCCAGGTCGTCCAGTAGAACGAGGGAGCGCTCTTCGGCCTGGCCCAGGATGTTGATGACGTTGGTTATGTGGGCAGAGAAGGTGGAGAGGCTTTGCTCGATGGACTGCTCGTCGCCGATGTCGGCATAGATGTTGCTGAAGACGGAGAGGGCGGAGCCCTGGGCAGCGGGGATGGCCAGGCCACACTGGGCCATCAAGGACAGGACACCAAGCGTCTTAAGGGAAACGGTCTTGCCTCCGGTGTTAGGCCCGGTGATTACCAGGATGAAATAATCGTCGCGCAGGTGGATATCAATGGGTACCACCTTTGCTGGGTCGAGCAGCGGGTGACGAGCTTTGATCAGTTGGATGCTGGATCCAGGGTGCAGACCATCGGCCACTTTTCTAAAGGCGACCAACTTGGGCTCAACCCCTGCGATCTCCTCTGCGTACTTTGCCTTAGCGAAAGCCAAGTCAAGCTCAGCCAGGGCTTCAACGGTGCGCTTGATGAACTCTCCTTCCTCGGCCACCAGGTTGGAGAGCCCAGCCAGGATGCGCTGTACCTCCCGCTCCTCTTCCAATTGCAGCTCTCGCCAGCGGTTGTTCAGCTCGACGGTGGAGAGGGGCTCAATGAAGAGGGTAGCACCGCTGGCTGATTGGTCGTGGACGATGCCCGGGATGCGCCCCTTGAAACCGGCCTTGAGAGGGATGACGTAGCGCCCGCTCCGCTGGGTGACGAAGGCGTCCTGGAGAAAGGGGGCATTGGAGGGAGAGGATACGATCCTCTCCAGCTTGGCCAAAAGCCGCTGGTGGGCTTCTCTCATCTCGCGGCGGATGCGGGCCAGATTCTGACTCGCTCCATCCACCACTTCGGCCCGGTCGTTGATGCAACGGGCGATCTCCGCGATAACGTTAGAGCACTCCTCGATCCTTCCAGTGGTGCTCGCCAAAAGGGGGAACTGATTCCTCAAGCGGGTGATAACGCGTCGCAGGGTTCGCCCGCTGATCAGGGTGTCGCGGACATCCAAGAGCTCGCCGGGCACCAGGATGACGCCGTGTTCCGCTCTGTCCGCCAGAGGGCGCACGTCCCGCGCCCCACCCAAGGAGAGATCAGCCCTGGCATTGAGCAGGGCTTTGGCCTCACTAGTCTCTCCCTGTCGTCTTGCCACCTCATCGAAGTCAGGGGAGGGCTGCAAGCTCAAGGCCATCTCCCGGCCGGCAGAGAAGGAGGTGTGTTTCGCCAGGCGCTCCAATATCTTGGGCAATTCGAGGGTTTGCAGGTATTTAGGGTTCATCATTACTCCAAAGGCCCGGGCTCTTCTATGACCAACTCGTCTTCCTCCCGGCCAGCGTAGAGATAGCGTTTCAGCAGAGTGTCGTACTCAGTCCAGGGCTTGGTCTCATCCCGTCGAGCAGCAATGATCCGAGCGAAGCGGTTAACCTGGGCATCCAAGTTATCGATATAGTGGAGGGCGCAAGCCTCCAGGGTCTTGGGCCGACGGGGCGAGCCCCACTCGTAGCGGCCATGGTGGCTGACGACCACGTGGCGCAAGCGCAACGCAAGCTCCGGCGGCAAGTCGGGGATTTCAGCTATGCGTTCGGTTATCATCTGGTCGCTGAGTACTACATGACCCAGGAGGCGACCTTCGTCGCTGTACTCGATATCGCGCTCGTAGGTGAGCTCTTTGGTCTTGCCAACGTCGTGCAGGAGAGCCCCTGTCATCAGCAGGTCGCGGTTGATCTGGGGATAGAGGGTTAGCACCGTCCGGCAGAGGACGATGACCTCCACTACGTGCTCCAGGAGGCCGCCCACGTAAGCGTGGTGGATGCGGCGGGCGGAGGGTGCCTGTGAGAAAGCGGCTACAAACTCTTCGTCGGCGAAGAATTTGTCCAATAGAGCACGCAGATAAGGGTTCCCGACCGAGGCGATGGTCTCGCGCGCCGTCACCAGCATCTCCTCGATATCCCGCTCAGTGTGGGGCAAAAAGTCCTCCAGGTCGTACTCATCCTCTTTGGCCGGCCGCAACTTGTCAATGATGACCTGGAGCCGGCCAAGATACTCCTCCACCTCGCCCAGCACCTTGACCACATTGCCCTCTTCGAAGGTTTCGGCCAGCTCCAGCGCCTTCTCCCAGACGCGGGCCAGGACCTGGCCCGTCTTGTCGCTCAGGGCTAAGGTCAAGAACTGCCCCTTCGTCCGGTCGCGGAAGTATTCCAACTGTTTATGCTTCACCAGGAAGAAACTCAGCACCTTATCGCCTTCTTTTAAATCCCTGACGAACTGTTCTTTCATACCCTCCTCCCGCTTTCATCCGTCACCCAAAAGTGTAACACAATTTCCCTCATCTGACAAGGCCGGTTTCTGTCAGTGTATCACGTTGGGACATATGGTTGCCGATTTGACTTCTATCTGGTATAATTGGCTCATCTAAAATCCCTTGTCGTGGAGTAGCGAAAATGAGAGCTCTTTTCGTTTCCGTATCCGTAATTGCGCTGTTGCTATGTGGCTGCGGCCAAGTGATAACTGTGCCCACCTCCACGCCAATGGCCACGGCTCCTGTGAATCTGCCTGCGGTGACTCCCAGGCCCACCTCAACGCCAGCGCCGGCCACGCCTGCCCCGACCTCCACTTTTGCACCTACCCCTACCCCGGTGATCCACACAGTACAGGCAGGCGATACCCTGATCGGGATCGCTAAACAGTATGGGATCAGTGCCGAGGCTCTTCAGGAGGCCAACGCTATCCTGGACCCCCGGCGCTTGCAAGTAGGTCAGGAGCTCGTCATCCCCCGTGAGGACCGGTCTCTGGCGGAAGCCCCGACCTCCACGCCCACCCCTCTACCTTTTGAAGTCAAGGGGTTAGGCTTCTACGAGACCCCCGCAGGCAGCCTCTGGTGCCTGGGGGAAGTGGGCAACACCTCGGGCCCAGACATCGAACGAGTCCAGGTAGAGGTCTCACTCTACGACGAGAAGGACGAGGTGCTGGCCACGGAATCGGCCTTCGTCGCTTTGGAGATCGTTCCTCAAGGGGGCAAGGTTCCCTTCGCCATCCTCTTTGCTAACCCGCCAGCGAGCTTTGCCAAATATCAGGCCATCGCCCTGAGCGGAGAACCTGTGACTTATCTGGGAAATCGCTATTTGGATCTAACCGTCACCAAACAGCAAGGTGAATCCGAGGGGCACTTTTTCGCTGTGGAGGGCTGGGTCCAAAACACTGGTCAGACCGACACCGAGACGGTTACAGCATTGGTCACTGCCTATGATGCCAAAGGCCGGGTGACGGGCTTTCGTCAAGTCGATCTGGAGAATGTCCCAGCAGTAGGAGAGTCCTCTCCCTTCCAGGTAAATCTATTGCCTTTCGGAGCCACGGTAGTAACCTACACTGTGCAGGCCCAAGGAACGCGCCTCGAATAAAGAAACAGAGTACACCGCCAAAATAATGCACCGCATCGCTGAGCTGTTGCCCGAGGAATATCGGGGGCTCTATCGCTAAAAAGGAGGTTCACATGATTGGAAGAGGACTCGATGTCAGAACAATAGCGATCACCGGCATCATGATGGCAATGGTCTGCGTCTTGACCATGTGGGGGAGGATTTTATACATCCCACCCACCCAGGGCTACATTCACCTGGGCGACGCTGCGGCCAACTTCACCGCCTTGGCCTTTGGCCCTTGGATCGGCATGGTAGCCGCCGGTGTAGGGATGGCTATAGCCGATGCCGTAGGCTTTCCCCTCTATATTGTACCTACCCTCATCATCCATGGCTTGCAAGGGCTGGTCGTTGGCTACCTCGGTTGGCGTAAATCGTGGCCGCTCATGGTCATAGCGGCCGTCATTGGTCAGCTCATCGTAGCAAGCGGCTACTTCGTAGTTCAAAGCTTCCTAATGGGGCTAGGAGCAGCTCTCTTCGAGCTGCCTTGGAATGGGCTGCAAGGGTTGTTTGGCGTCGTCGGGGGCCTGCCTTTATTTCTCCTGGTGCGAAAGGCCTATCCCCCCATCACTCAAATGGGTCCTTGGAGGGAACAATAGATTCCGGTGGATGACTTCGGCGAGCCCTTCGGCGGAGTTTCTCCTGAGCAAGGTCGAAGGGCTCAGGACAAGCTCAGTCGAGCCGACATAGTGATCGTGGAGAACCTCCACTACGCTTATCCCCCCTTGACGCCGGGCGGAGAACCGCTTCCCGTGCTCAAGGGGGTTAATTTGCGAGTGCGAAGGGGTGAGTTCCTGGCTATCATGGGCCCTACCGGAGGGGGAAAGACTACCCTCTGCCTGACCCTGAACGGCATCTTGCCCCACCTCATGGGAGGCACCTTCGAGGGGAGGGTCGTCGTGGCCGGGATGGACACCAGAGATCACGGCCCCGGCGAGATGAGCCACAAAGTAGGGCTCGTCTTCCAGGATCCAGAGAGCCAGCTCTTCAACATGACCGTGGAGGACGAGGTGGCCTTCGGCCTGGAAAGCTTGGGTCTATCGCCATCGGAGATGGAAGAGCGCATTGCCTGGGCTTTGGAGGTGGTCAGGCTGCCAGGACTGCGCAAACGGTCCCCGTTTCAGTTGTCGGGCGGCCAGAAGAAACGACTGGCCATTGCCACAGTGCTGGCCATGCGTCCCCAGGTGCTGGTGTTGGATGAGCCAGTAACTGGCCTGGACCCGCTGGGCCGGCATGAGGTGCTCGCCGTGATCGAGAAGCTGAAAAGAGAGGAAGAGGCCACCGTCGTCATGGTAGAGCAGGATGCGGAGGCCGTGACGGCCTGGGCCGACCGAGTGGTGATCATGGAGCGGGGGCGACTGGTGCTCGAAGGATCGCCCCGCCAGGTCTTCTCCCAGGTAGAGTCGTTACACGGCTGGGGCCTGGCCGTCCCGCAAATGAGCGCGTTGGCCCACCTCTTCAACCGCCGGCAGGGGACATCCTTTCACTTCATCACCGAGGACGAAGCTTGTTCCGCATTGGCGGGCGAGCTGCAATCCGAAACTTGTACTGGGCCACGTGGAAGTATCCAATACCCAATACCCAATATCCAATATCCAGTATCTTTCGAACATTCATCAGCCGTCAAGGTGGAGGATCTGTGGCATCGCTACGATGATGGACCCTTGGCCCTGGCGGGAGTGAATCTAAGCGTTGAAGCCGGTGACTTCCTGGCCATTATCGGCCAGAACGGTTCCGGCAAGACCACCTTGGTCAAACACTTCAATGGCCTGCTACGTCCCACCCGTGGCCGAGTCCTCGTCTTGGGTCAAGACACAGCCGGTCAGAGCGTGGGGCAGTTGGCACGGAAAGTCGGTTATCTCTTCCAGAATCCCGATCATCAGATCTTCGCCCCCACGGTCTGGGAGGAGCTGGCTTTTGGCCCTCGCAATTTGGGTTTCTCAGAAGGGGAGGTGGCGGCCCGTACAACTGAAGCCTTGGCTCTCTTCGGGCTCAGAGACCAGGCCGATACCCCTCCAGCCATCCTCGGATATGGCTTGAGGCGGCACGTAACCCTGGCGGCGGTCTGGGCTATGCGCCCTCAGATCCTGGTGTTGGACGAGCCGACAGTGGGCCTGGATTGGCGCGGCACCCGCACCTTGATGGAAGAAGTAACTAACCTCAACAGCCAAGGCCACACCATCATCCTGGTCACCCACGACATGAAGCTGGTGGCCGAGTTCGCTAGCAAAGTCCTGGTCCTGGACGAGGGGCGGACTTTGGCCTACGGGCCCACCAGGCAGTTGTTTCAGCAAGAGGCGCTCCTGCGACAAGCCTTCCTGGCTCCGCCTCCCATCACTGCGCTGGCTCGACGGATGCGGCTTGTCCTGAGTCCTTCGACCTTGCTCAGGATAAACTCCGCCGAAGGGCCCTATGGCCTGAGGGGTGACAGCTTGACAGTAGAAGAATTCTACCAGGAGTACACGGCATTGCGGCGGCTTGGCCAGGGGGGATGAGAGATGAGTCTCGCCTTCGACTTATATGTGGATCGTTCCTCTTGGCTGCATCGGCTAGACCCGCGGACTAAGCTCGCTTTTGTGGTCTTGAGCAGCATCTTGCTGCTGAATTACAGCCACCTCTTAGTCTCGGCCGCCTTTCTACTGGGAATCCACGGGATACTTTGGTCTGGCAAAGTCCCGGCAAGTCGCGTGCGCTGGGCCTGGCAGAGAATGTGGCCTATTACTTTTCTCATTCTCTTCCTGTGGCCCATTTTTTACCCCCAGGGGAACGAGGTTCTTTTACAACTGTGGCGGGTTAGAATCACAACTCAGAGCCTATTGCAGGGTCTGAGCACAGCCCTGCGGGTAGATGCCTTAGCCTTCGCCTTCCTGGTCTTGCTCTTCTCCACCGATCAGGCTCGTTTGGTACGGGGCCTGGTGAAGTTGGGATTGCCCTATGAATGGGGATTGACTTTAGCCATTGCTCTTCGGTACCTGCCGACCCTCTACGGGATATACACCACCGTGAGCGAGGCCCAGCAAGCACGCGGATGGGTAATTGGCAAAGGGAACCTCGTTCAGCGTATCAAGTCGTATCTACCCATTTTGGTGGCCGTCATCGTCACCGCTCTGCGCCTGGCCGACAACTTGTCCATGGCCCTCGCCGCGCGAGGATTCCAGTCTGGAGCCAAAAGGACGTATCTAAGGGAGTTGAAACTCGGCCTGGCGGACAAGGTCTGCCTGCCCCTTTTCGCCGTCTCACTCATTGTCTTTCTAATCGTCCGATTCGCTTAGCGGGAAAATCTTCTGTTGGCGCGAATAAGTAATTGGTCAAGTTGCGGAGTCCTCAACTTGTTGAGGCGTTCCCGTTGCAGTGCAGATTGCTGGAAGACGAAGATCACTCTGGCAACACCCGAACAAGTTCGGGAGTCCGACTGACTTTACCCAACGGTTATGCGCGCTACTGAAAATTTCGAGCTTCAAGCCCTTGACAAAGAAGCAACACTATGATATACTTAGGCATAAGAACGTCAGGTATAAACAGGAGGGGATGAACTATGGCTCTTTACGATCAGATTCGAAAAGGAAGCACTAACACTCTGATCCTGTCTTTGTTGAGCGAAGAGCCCATGTATGGCTATCAGATCACGCAGGAGCTGGAGCGGCGCAGCGAGGGCTACTTCGAGATGAAGGAGGGCCTGCTCTACCCTGCCCTGCACCGGATGGAGCGGGATGGCTTGCTAAAGAGCGAGTGGCGAACCGCGGCTGGCTCAAGAAGGCGGCGCAAATACTATTTCATTACCGACAAAGGCCGCAAAATGCTGGCCAACTCGGTGACGGAGTGGCAAACCTTCATCGAGCAGTTGCTGGGGATCATCGGCAGGCGGAGGGAGCCGCAGCCGGTACCCAGATGAGAGATCCGCTGATGCAAACGCACTATCTGACGACGTATCTGATGACAATGGAAGCCGCGCTGGGCCGGCTCGAGGAGGCCCGTCGACGGGAGATCGTAGCCGAGATCGGCGGCCACCTGGAGGATAACGCCCGCTGGCTGATGCTGCGTGGGCTTTCGGAGGAGGCAAGCATGGAAAAGGCAATGGAAGCATTGGGCGATCCGGCCGAGGTGGGCCGGGAGTTGAAGCAGGTGCACGGCGGGGCGACGAGGCGAGACGCCTGGCTGGCGGCGTTGCCGGCAGTGCTCCTCGGCCTGAGCATCACCGTTTCCTTACTGCTGAGGGCGCCCCTGAGCCGGTTGGTGATCGGTGGACCGACCCGCGTCCGCTATGGGCCAGGCATCAACACGGGAGGGATGGTGGTCGGCATCGGCGTGCTGCTGTTGGCCGTGCTGACCCTGGTTGCCGGCAGCGTAGTCTCCGTGGTGAGACGGCTGCCGCTCTGGGGATACACCTGGGCCGGGGCGGCAGTCATGGCCATCCTGTGTGCCCTGATTGCTGTCGCCGACGATTCGCCGTACCTCGTGTCTCCGGTGATTGACGTGCTGATCGTGATCGTCCTGCTGCTGATGATGGGGGCGGCGCTGGGGGCAGCCGGTTGGCGCGGGCCGCTGCTGGGCGGACTGGCCGGCCTGAGCACGACCATGATCCTCAGCCTGGTGGTGGTCTCTTGGGCCTCGGCCGCCCCCTTCAGCCGCTTGGACATCGCGCTGCTGGCCGGGCCACTGGGTCTGCTCTATGGTGGGCTGCTGTACGGCTTCGTTACCGGGCCGCCAGCACGGCGGGCGGCGTTGCTGGCCGTCGGCGGGCTCCTCTGCCTAGGGACAATGGGGGGCGTCGAGTACAGCGTCTTCTGGCAATGGCGGCTGAGCCAAGGCCAGACCGGACAGATTTGGACCCTGCTGGCGATCGGCGCAGCTCTATTGACTTTCGGCCCGGTGGTCGGATTCGTGGCCCAAACGCTGC
>Ga0209986_10001094_pt1 | contig 26357 bp, 19 predicted proteins | sample BlataG_FD_183168 | JGI IMG/M metagenome (GOLD analysis project Ga0209986, IMG submission 183168) | Deep subsurface microbial communities from Black Sea to uncover new lineages of life (NeLLi) - Black_00105 metaG (SPAdes) (version 2) | ecosystem: Environmental > Aquatic > Marine > Oceanic >... | reverse complement strand
CGACCCGGCCAAGGCGAGTTTTGCCCGGGCCTGCCTGATTGCCCGGCGGTTGGTGGAACGGGGGGTACGGTTTGTCACGATCTACCATGAGGGCTGGGATGCCCACTCTAACGTCGCCGGCAACGTTAAGAGTAACTGCGGGGCGACTGATCAGGCCTCGGCTGCCCTGGTGGCCGATCTCAAGCAGCGGGGCATGCTCGATGAAACGCTGGTGGTCTGGGGGGGCGAGTTCGGCCGCACGCCGATGGTCGAATCGAGTGCCGTGCTGGGCCGGTCGATGGGACGGGATCATCATCCCAATGCCTTTACGATGTGGCTGGCCGGCGGCGGTATCAAGGGTGGCGTGAGCCATGGCAAGACAGATGACCTCGGATTTCATATTGTCGAGGACGAGGTTCACGTTCACGACCTGCAGGCGACGATCCTTCACTGCCTCGGCCTCGACCACGAACGGCTCACCTACCGCTATCAGGGCCGCGACTTCCGGCTCACCGACGTGCATGGGCATGTCGTCGATGCGCTGCTGACCTAGCAGTAGCGGGGCGGCTGCGCACGTGACGAATCCGCCGCAAGATTTGATGGTGCGCTGAGCGGAGCCGAACTTGGGGAAGCCCGAGGCGCGAGCCGAGCGGATACGGTTCTTGGATCAAAAACGCGGTTTCCCTCAGCTTGCGCTTCGGGCTTCGAAGAATGTGCTTTTTTGCCGGCAGACGTGAAGACGCACCAACAAAAGCCGTGAGCCGGTGATCTGCATCGCGAGTCGACGTGGCGTTAACCGTGCCGCCTGTCCCGTCGCTGCCGCCCCCGGCTATTCGAGGAAAGCATTCTTCGCGTAGGCTTCGATTTTCATTTTGGCGGAGTTGCATTCGTGATGATCTGAGTCTGATTCTGGAAGTGGGTGAAGAGTGAAGAAACTCAGCGTGTTTTGTCTGCTGGTGCTTCTGATCCATCCGCAGCCGACGTCGGCAGTCGAGCTGCCAGCGAATCCTGATGATTTTCACATTATCCTGCTTGTCGGCCAGTCGAATATGGCAGGCCGGGGCAAGGTGTCCGGTCGAGACCGCGATCCTCACCCGCGGGTGCTGATGTTCACCAAGGAGCAGTCCTGGCAGCCTGCTGTCGAACCGCTCCACTTCGACAAACCAAAGATTGTCGGGGTCGGACCGGGCCGGAGCTTCGGCATTGCCTACGCCGAGGCCAACCCCGGGGTGACAGTTGGGCTCGTGCCCTGCGCTGTGGGCGGCTCAGCCATCACCAGCTGGGTGCCGGGTGGCTACCACGAGCAGACGAAGTCTCATCCCTGGGATGACATGCTGCCGCGGGCGAAGGCTGCCCTGCGGGCCGGGCGGCTGAAGGCGATTCTCTGGCATCAGGGTGAGGCCGACTGCACCCCGGACGCAGCCGCGGCCTATGCCGAGCGGCTGCAGGAACTTGTCGGCCGATTTCGGAAAAGCCTCGATGCTCCGGCGGCTCCCTTTCTGGTCGGGCAACTTGGGGTTTTCCCCAGCCGGCCCTGGACCGCCGCCACCCGACAGGTCGATCGTGCCCATCGGCAGCTTCCGGAGCAGCTTCCTGCCGTTGGTTTCGTTTCAGCCGAAGGGCTGACCGACAAGGGCGATGCCCTCCACTTCGATGCCGCATCGTATGGGGCACTGGGCCGACGGTATTTCACGACCTTCCAGTGGCTCTCTGGGCAGGCTGGCGGAACAACGCCAGCGGCGACCGATTCATCGCACCTATCTGCTCCTGAGTCGGCCTTTCTCTCTCTCTGTGATGGCAGGGGTTTGGCGGGCTGGGAGCACGCCGGCAACTGGGTAGTCGACGAGGGCGCCTTTCACCGAGTGCGTGGAGGTGGGCCGCTGACCTATACGGCAGCTCCGGTGCCCGATGACTTTGAGCTGCGGTTCGAATGGAAGGTTTCGGCCGGCTGCAACAGCGGGGTCTATTACCGGCCTGGACAGGTGGAATATCAGGTGCTCGACAATGCCGGCAGTCCTTATGGCGAAAATCCGCGACAGGCCGCGGCTTCACTCTTCTTCTGCATGGCTCCAGCTCAGGATCTCACGAAACCGGTCGGTGAGTGGAACAGCGGCAGGATTCTCTGCAAGGGCTCGGTGATTGAGCATTGGCTCAACGGCGAGCCAGTGATTTCATTCGACTACGATGACCCCAGATGGGAACCGTTCGTCGACCTGCTGGCGTTCCGCGGCGGTGACCTCACCGGCCGCGGTGGCCGTCTCTGGTTCCAGGACCACGGCCATGAAGTCTGGTACCGGCGGCTCCGGTGGCGGACCATTCCCGCCGCTGAGCCGCTGGCTCCCAATCGGTTTTTTCAACCGGAACCGGTGACCGGCACAGCCCTGGCCGCCGAGCAGGCGCGGGTCCGGAAGATGCGTGAGGAGTCAGTGGCTCATGAAAGCGAATTGAATCGTTGACGCCGCAGACAAAAAAACCGGCAGCCTTGCGGCTGCCGGTTCACGGTTGGCGGTCGTTTGCAACACCTGTGGGCATCAATCCATTAAGACTGGTTCCCCACCCGACCGGGTGCAGAGGGCCCGAAAGACGTCGGGCGAGGTGCTGTCGTTGATGAGCCGGCAGGAACCGTCAAGGTTCAGGAACTGCGTGCCGGCCTGGTGGGGGCCGATGAATCCGCCGGGGCTGCCGGTCAGGCTTGGTGCACTGGAACGAACGTGGACGAGAAGCGAGACGATGGCGGGTCGCTCCTTGAAGCCAGGATTGCTGGGGTCATAGTTGGGCGACTCGGGCGAGTAGTACATCTTCTGATTCGGTGTGACGCCGCACCAGCTGGTCTCGGTGTGGCGGCTCATCCGCTCACCAATGCCGATCGTCTTGCTGGTCCCGTCGGTGATGTCATCCAACCGCACCCGACTGTTGCGATGGAACACGCCGGTGAAGGGCTGTTCTTCATAGGCCAGCGTGCCGAGGCAGCCGGCATAGCTGCAGACGGCCGCCTGAGCGAGAGTCGTTGATGGACCGCTCTTAATGTCGATCAGCTTTGGCGCCGTGTCACCCGGGTCAACGAAGGCCGGCACGATCGTCTCGCGGGCGTTCTTATTACTCACGTCGGTGATGAGAGCGTCGAGATTGATCTGCTCGGCGAGCGTTGCCTCTTCCATGAAGGGCAGGATCTCGGCGAAGAAGCCCCAGCCTGGGCCGTTCTCAGGAACCGGGTCGTTCGATCCACCCGGCCAGGCACCGGTCACGGTCGACGTAAACCCCGGCGGCAGCCGCCGCCGGCCGTCGTGATAGGTGTGCAGGGCAATGCCCATCTGCTTGAGATTGTTGAGACTCGACATTCGACGAGCCGCCCCGCGGGCCTGCTGAACGGCCGGTAGAAGCAGGCCGACCAGCACGCCGATGATCGCGATCACCACCAACAATTCGATCAGGGTAAACGCCGTGGGGCCGTTCACTCTTTTCATGAAGCGGTTCCGCGCAGGTGCTGTCAGAAAAAGCGGGCGTGAATTTTTTTTTGCGAAAGCCATCGAAAAACCTCGTTTCAAGACGTTGTGTGAAGCGTGGCTGGCTGGGGGATCAAGCGATCCGAGGCTGGCTGGCAATTGAAAAACCAGGAGACTGATATTGAGAATCAGTCTCATTAGCGGTATCGTACCCAGCAGCCTGTTTCCGTCAAGCGCAATCCCACCTGGTTTTTCATGGCTAACGAATCATCACCACAAGCTGGGCCGGCGAGCGGGAAAACAGCGGGGGAACCGAGGAAGCAGGTGAGCCGACCCGGGCCGGTCGTTGCCCAGCAGCCAATTCGCTCTGAAGACCTGCTGCAGGGTGGACGCGAGGTTCAGATTCTCCATGCCGGCGAACTCTATCGGCTCACCCTCACTCGGGCCGGGAAGCTGATCCTCCACAAGTAGCCCGTTCGTCGGGCGTATGCGAGTGGGTGAGGTGCGGATGAGATCAATCCACCGGACGCCAGGAGCGGAAGCGACTGGACCGCGAGACGTCGGGCGTCGCGGCCGTCCGCCGGCGCCCGCCGGTGGCTTCCAGCGTTGGTGCGGCTGGCGTGGCAGTCATCCGCCGGAGGCTTGCGACTCCGAGTTGCGGAGCACTAGGTTCTGTCTGAAAAAGCTACCGTTGGCCTGAGAGCGAGCTGCTTTGGTCTCTGGCAAGGACGGCGAAGCAGCCAGGTTGCAGATCTGGCGATGGAGCCGGACGTAGCCAGAGGGCAAATGAGCCGCTCGAAGCCAGGTACTGAGTTTTCAGACAGAGCCTAGCCTTCCGTTTCGCTCAGCATGTTTTTGAGCGTCGGTTCGATCGCCTCGCCCCAGATCGCATAGCCCTTCTGCTTCGGGTGCAGCAGGTCGGGCATGATCTCTTTCGAAAGCCGGCCGTCCGGCATCAACAGCCGGTCGTTGATGTCGAGAAAGACAACCCGTTCGCCATCCGCCAGTTTGGCCAGCAACGCGTTGGCCTTGTCGTTGTTGACCCGCGGTGGATCAGTCTTCTGTTCGGCGCGGGGGAAGATCGCCAGGAGCAGAACCTTCGTCTCTGGTGACTTCGCCTTGATCCGCTCCAGGATTTTTTCCACACCGGCCGCAATCGCCTCGGGAGGATCCTTGCGGTGACCGGTGTTGTTGGTGCCGATCATCATCACCACCACCTTCGGCTCGAAGCCATCAAGTTCGCCTTCATCCAGCCGCCAGAGGACGTGCTCGGTACGGTCGCCGCTGAAGCCAAGGTTCAGGGCCTTGCGGTTGCCGTAATATTGCTTCCAGGTCTGCGTGCCCGCGTTCTCCCAGGCGTGGGTGATCGAGTCACCGAGGAAGACCAGTTCCCAGCCGCCCTGCTTGGCAAGTGCCAGCTTGTCCTCGTGCCGCTGCTGCCACCAATTTTTCTTTTCACTCTCCATGCGATGCGCTGGAGTGGTCGCAGTTTTGATGGCGGCCTGCACATGGTTTTCGGCCCGCGCAAGGATGGGCGAGACCATCAGGGCAGCGACCACGAGAAACTGCAGAGCGGAGCGGGGCATCTGATTTGCCTTTGGTTGGATGAATGATGGAACCTGAAATCAGGAAATATTTTTTTGATCGTATCAGATCAAACCACCGCCGGCAGCCGGACGCAACTTTGTCGCGGCCGCTCTGCGAATCACCGCCGGATCATTCCTCAGCCGCATCCTGCCGGTCCAGTTTCAGCAGACTGCCGAGGTCATCGAGGGCCTGCTGCGATTCCTGCAGCAGGGCGGGGTCGGCCAAATCGGAAACAGCCAGCCGATCGCGGTAGTGTGTTTGCACCCAGGTCTCGAGGCGGTCGAGTCGCTCGGGGGTCATCAGCACCGGCTGGTGAACCGCCGCCAGTTGATCGGCCGTGAGCACCAGCCGTAGCCGCAGGCAGGCCGGGCCGCCACCGTTTCGCATGCTCTGCCGCACAGCGACGGCATGGACCGCCGTCACGGGGTTCTCGCCGGCGATCAGACCGTCGAGCCAGTCGCTCACCGCGGGGTGCTCACGGCATTCGGCCGGGCAGATCAGGGCCATGCCGCCGCCCGGCAGGCTGACCAGTTGGCTGTTAAACAGATAGGTCTCGACAGCGACGGCGAGGGGGATCTGCCGCTGGGCAACTTCGATGACCGTCAGATCCTCACCGCAGCCAGCCCGGTAGCAGGCTCGCAGGGCAGCGATGGCCGCCGGCCCATCGGCATAGGCCTGTTCGTGAACCAGCAGCAGATTTTCGTTGCCGACAGCGATGACGTCGTTGTGGAACACGCCGGCGTCGATCGCCGCCGAACTCTGCCGCAGAAAGACGGTGCGGTCGGCCGCCAGGCCGTGCAGCCGGGCCACCGCGTGGGACGCAGCCAGCGACTGCCGGGCGGGCTGCCGGCCCCGGGTGGGAGCCACGGCGTCGCGGCCGAAGACGAACAGCTCGATGCCGGCCTTGCCGTGGGCCGGGGCCAGCCGGGTGTGGTTGGCCGCCCCCTCGTCGGCGAAGGCGACTGCAGCCGGAAGCGGCGGGTGGTGAATGAAGTGTTGTGGATCGGCAAAGATCTGCCGCAGCACGGCGGCAGTCCGGGGCGTCTCCAGCGAGCGGTGCCACTGGCTGACGAGGTTGGCCGGCGTCAGGTGCAGCCGGCCGTCGGCGGTGTCGGCACTCGGCGAGACCGTCGCGGCATTGGCTGCCCACATCGACGAGGTGCTCGCCGCTGCCGAGAGCAACTCCGGAGCCTCGCGGGCCGCCGCCGCCAGCACCGCGGCGTCGTCGCCGGCAAAGCCGACCTGCCGCAGCGCCGGTACCAGCGGCCGCTCCTGGGATGGCAGCACCGCCTGCGGAATGCCGAGGCTGACCAGCAGCCGCATCTTGGCGATGCCCTCGAGCGCCGCCGCTCGGGGGTTCGACACCTCGTGCCGGTGCCGCTGCGAGGCGAGATTACCCAGCCCGAGCCCGCCGTAGTGGTGCGTCGGGCCGACAAGGCCGTCGAGGTTGAGTTCGACGGCAGTGGGGGGCGTGACGTCTGGCATGGCTCAGCCGCTACGCCGACGGCTTCCCGAAGAAACGCTCACAATTTTTTTGGGGGTTCGCCGATCAGCGGGCTCCTCCGATCAGCGTCGCCGAACAAAAAGCGACTCGACTGCAAGCCCGGCCTCGGGTTGCGAAAGCGGAGCAATCGTATCTCCGCGTCCCGCAACCCGCTTCTCGGCATACCCGCTTGAGGCTGGGTGACGAAACAGATGAACGACCTCGCTTGCGAGATCGACTACCAAGTATTCGGGAACGCCTCCGCTCGCGTAAACAGCCGCCTTTTCTTGCAGGTCGTACTGCAGGCTGGTCTCGGCCACCTCGATGACAAGCAGGGCGTCGCTGGCATCAGGACGTTTGGTGGTGTAGTCCCGGGGCTGGACCCAGGCGACATCGGGCTGCGGGACGCTCTCCTGGCCGGGAATCCCCAGCGACTGCTGAATGCGGATGCGGGCCACCTGACGGGAAACAACCGCACCGCTCCACTCGTTGAGCCGATCGACGATCTCTTCATGCCGCGAGCCGATCGGGCTCATCATCATGATGTCTCCTGCGATCAGTTCGACACGCAATGGCCCAACCCCCGGCGAGTCTGCCCCCCAGGAATGAGCGAATACTCCGGCATCGATCATGAGATCGTATTGCTCAGTCGTGAACTTGACGGTCGAAGTCGCGGTCGCCATTGGGTCTGCCTGCTGGAGTTGCCACCATCAGCCTGCGATTCTTGTATGTATATACACAGGTACAGTTTCCGTCAACCCTTCAACCATTTTGGTGAAAGGCCTGTTCTGCGTTGGCGGGCTCGTTGGCCCGGTCTCCTTTCACTCACCCTCATGGCCCTCATGGTCATGGGCCTCCTCGGCAAAATCGCCGGCATAGGGGGTGCCGTCGACCAGGCCGCTGATCGTGCCGGCAAACTCCCGGACAATCCCCAGCGTGTCGTCAGTGCCGACAAAGCACGAGCAGGCACCGGCGGTCTCATCGGCGAGTGGCCGGGGTGTGAGTGTCAGCTGCACCGCCGGCTCGGTGAGGGTCAGCAGCAGGCCGCCTTCAGCGGTCTTGATCGGCGTGGGGGTCTTTTCATCACTGCCAAGGACATAGACAACCGCCTCGCGTTTGTCGTGATCGACCGTGAACTCGACATGGTATGTCCCGCCGCCCCAGTCGACGATCGTGCCGCCGTGCGGGCCGGGGGCATGGTCGTGGCCTTCGACCGCGTGGTGGTTGTGGTCATGGCCGTCAGCGTGATCCGCCGCCGCCGGCTGGCTGGCGGCCGGCGCCGGTGCCGGGGGCGGCGATCCGCAGCCCGTGGTCAGGCTGACGGCGATCCAGAGGGCGGGAAGGACAAGCGCGCCAGCGGTCAACGAAAAAGAACGGGTCATGGGGAACTCCTTTGGTGGGAACGGTCAGAAAGGGGATCGTCGAGCAGAATGTCTGCGTTTGCTCCGGCCTCAGCGAGCCGCACTGCGTCGCGACCGCTGAACCGCCAGAACAGGCCGGGGTGGATCAGGAACTCGCAGAAGGTCGAGGTGAGCAGGCCGCCGAGAATCACGGTGGCCAGGGGATAGAGGATCTCGCGGCCCGGCTCCTGGCCGCCGAGCACCAGCGGCACCAGGCCGATGCCGGCGGTCAGCGCCGTCATCAGCACCGGAGCCAGCCGCTCGAGACTGCCACGGAGGATCGTCTCGCGGCTGAAGGGCTGGCCCTCCTCGGTCAAAAGATGAAAGTAGTGCGTCACCAGCAGGATGCCGTTCCGCACGGCAATGCCGCCGAGCGAAATGAAGCCGACCAGGCTGGCCACGGTCAGCGGCTGCTGGGTGATGACCAGCGCCACCGCCCCGCCGATGAAGGCAGTCGGCAGGGCGTTGAGCAGCTGCAGCACGATCCGCACCGAGGGAAACAGCAGCATGAGCACGACGAACATGCCGACCACCGACACCGCCGCCAGCACGGTGATCAACGTTGTCGCCCGCTGCTGGCTCTCGAACTGGCCGCCGTACTCGATGAAAAATCCCGCGGGGACTTCCACCTCGCGGCCAACCCGCTGTCTGATCTCGGCCACCGCCGTGGCCAGGTCGCGGCCCTGGGTGTTGCAGCGGACCACCAGCCGCCGGCGGGCGTTTTCCCGGTTGACCGAGTTCGGGCCGGTGCCCGGGCCGATGTCGGCCAGGTCGCGAAGCTCGATCTGGCCGCGGCCGCTCGGCAGGTCGATCCGCAGCCGGCCGAGGTTGGTGTAGTCGGTCCGCGAGCCTTCATCGAGCCGCACCAGCAGGTCGAACCGCCGCTGCCCCTCGAGCACCTGCGAGACGACCGCCCCCTGCAGCGCCGTCTGGATCACCCGGGCGACATACTCCCGGGGAATGCCGTGGAAGGCGAGGTCATCGCTCCGCAGCCGAATGTGCAGCTCCTCGGTCCGCTGGATCGGCTCGACCACCGGCGGCGTGATGCCCGGCACCGTTCGCACGACCGCGGCAATCTGCTCCGCGACCCGAATCAGCCCGTCGAGGTCGTCGCCGACCACCTTGATGGCGATCTGGGCGTAGACGCCTGAGACCATGTGGCTGATCAGGTGGGCCAGCGGCTGTTCGACCTCGATTGCCACCCCGGGCACCTCGGCCGAAAGCTCCTCCAGCAGCTGTTCGATGATCTCGTCGCGTTTCCGGTCGGTGTCGGGGTTGACGCTGACGATGTACTCGCTGGCGTTGACCGGGGCGGCATGTTCGTCCATCTCGGCCCGGCCGGTGCGGCGGACGAACGACAGCAGCTCGCCATCCGGCCGGGTGTCGGACCGCTGCAGAGCCCGCAGCTTAGCGTCGATCAGCCCACAGGTTTCGTTCGAGGCCGCCAGCGACGCCCCCGGCGGCAGCGTGACGTTGATCAGCACGCTGCCCTCGTCGAACGGCGGCAGGAAATCCCGCCCCAGCCCCGCCACCTGCCAGCCGGCAACCGCCACACCGATCCAGGTCAGCAGCAACAGCGGCCCGGGCACCGCCATGCTCAGCCGGATCAGGTAGCCCGCCAGAAACTTCAGTACCCGCAGCAGCAGGCCGTCCTGCTCACGATGGGCCGCCGGCGACTGCGGCAGCAGGTAATACGAGAGCACGGGTGTGACCGTCAGCGAGACCAGCAGGGAAGCCAGGATCGAAACGGTGTAGGCCAGGCCCAGCGGGGCGAACAGCCGCCCCTCGATGCCCGAGAGGGCAAACAGCGGCAGGAAGACGAGGATCACCACCGCCGTGCCAAAGACGATCGCCGCCCTGATCTCGCGGCTGGCGTCATAGACCACCCGCAGGGCCGGCCGGGGCTGGGGCAGGGCGTTGTTTTCCTTCAGCCGCCGGAAGATGTTTTCGACATCGACGATCGCATCGTCGACCAGTTCGCCCATCGCCACGGCGATGCCGCCGAGGGTCATCACGTTGATCGACAGCGTGGTGCCGGTGAGCATGCCGGCCAGCCGGAAGACGAGCGTGGTCAGCACCAGCGACAGCGGGATCGCCGTCAGCGTGATGAAGGTGGTGCGGACATTCATCAGGAAGGCGAACAGCACGATCAGCACGAGGGCCGCCCCGATCACGAGCGCCTCGCCGACGTTGAAGATGCCGCGGTCGATGAAGTCCTTCAGCTGGAACAGCCCGGGGTCGATGACGATGTCGGCCGGCAGGGCGGCTTCGACTTCCGCCAACGCCGCGGTGATCCGGTCGGTCAGGGCCCGGGTATCGACATGCGGCTGCTTGGCGACGGTGAAGACCACCCCCGGCAGACCGTTGACGGCGCCGTCGCCCCGTTTGAACTCGGGGCCTTCAACCACCTTGGCCACCTGTTCCAGCAGGATCGTCCGCTTGTCGCTGGCCACCAGCGGCACCTTGCGGAGGTCGTCGAGCACCCGGGCGGGCTCCGGCCCGAGGCGGCCGAGCACCCGGATCGGCCGCTCCTGCTCGCCCTCGACGGCAAAGCCACCGCTGGTGTTGATGTTGCTCGCCCGCAGGGCCGCTTCGACCATCGGGAGCGTCACGCCGTATTCCAGCAGGGCGGTCGGATCGACCCGAATCTGGTACTGCTTGCGGTCGCCCCCCTGCACGAAAACCTCGGCGATACCGGGAATCTTCAGCAGCCGCCGCCGCACGATCCAGTCGGCTGTCGTTCGCAGCCGCATCGACTGCTCGACCGGCGCGGGGAACTCAAGCTCATAGCGGTCGCCGGCCGCCGTGGTCACCGAGGCGGCCCGGGCTTCAGTCGGCTCGCCGTCGGCAGCGGCGGTGTCGTGCCACTGGCAGTCCTCAATCGGCACCTCCTGCCAGCTGCCGGGCCGGTGCCGGTCGGTCACCCGCCAGAGCTTCAGGCTCGGGCCCTGTTCACCCGTCAGCGGTCCGCCCGCCAGCCGTTCGGCCACGAGCGGCTCATCCGGAACGGCAACCAGGTCGCCGCCCCCCGGGCCCCGCTGCCGGTACATGCCGGCGATCACGATCTGCCCCATGATCGAGGCGGTCGGCGTCATCTGCGGCGTGATGCCCTCCGGCAGGCTGTCGGCGATCGTCGTCAGCCGTTCCTGCACTGTCTGCCGGGCGGCCCGGACATTCACGTCCCAGCCGAACTCGACATAGATCACCGTCAGGCTCGCGGTGGACTGGCTGCGGACCGCCTCGACCCCGCTGGCCCCCAGCAGGGCGATCTCGATCGGCTGGGTGACGAGGGTTTCAACCTCCTCGGTGGCCAGGCCCGGGCACTCGGTGATGATCACCACCCGCGGCCGGTCGAGGTCGGGAAAGACGTCGATCGGCAGCAGCGTCGCGAGATAGCCGCCGTAGCCCAGCAGGGCCAGGCTGCCGACCAGCACGAGCAGCCGGGAGCGAAGCGCGAAGCGAATGACAGCGTTGAGCATCAGGGACAGGACGTTCAGACGGATGTGTGGGAGGTGTGATCAGGAGCGAGTGCGGACCGGGTCAGTGCGCACCGTGGACGGTGCCGTCGGCATGGACGTGGACGCCGACGGGCATGCCGCTGGCCGACTGGGCCTTGAGCACCCGGTTGAGCGTGGCGGCGGCCGACTGGGCGAGGTACCAGCCCGGGGCGACGCTGCCGTCGTTGGCAATTGCCACCTGGCGGCGATCCTGGTGCAGCACGTGAACCGGCAGCCGGTTGAACAGGTCGCCGTTCTGCCGGAAGACGTAGGCCTCGGGCCCCTCGCGGACGACCGCCGCCGCCGGCAGGACGATCACCCCCTCAAGCTCCTCGACCGGCACCCGCAGCCGCACCCGTTGGCCGGGGCGGAACCGCCAGACAACAAAGTTTTTTTCGTCCCGGCTGTAGCGGCGGGACTGGTTGGTCAGCGGAATGAAGAAGTCGAGCGTGCGGGTCTCGGGGTCGATGGTGTTGGAGAAGTGGTGGATTTCGAAGGCCTGGCGCAGCGGCGGCCAGGCTGCCGGATCGTCCTCGGCAAACTCGACTGCGATCGGCCAGCCCGCCTGGGCGGTTCGCTCCAGCAGGGTCGTCTCCCGCTTGAAGGCATGCCCGGCGATGAACAGCTGCCGGTGGTCGGCCAACATCCCCAGCAGTTGGCCGGCCTGCACCTGGCTGCCGAGGTCGACCTGCAGTTCCTGCATTTCATAGGCGATGTCCGCTGGCTCGCCGGTCGGTGGGCCGCCGTCGGTGGCGGGCCGGGGGGCGGGGGTCTTCACCTCGATCGTCGTCACAAACTGGCCGGCTGCGATCCGATCAAGCTCCTCGGGGGAAAGCCCCCGGGTGAGCAGGTCCTGCCGGTGGCCCTGGCTGGCGGCCTGGAGCCGCCGTAGCTGCTGGTCGACCTCGATCAGCCGCACCGGGGCGATCGCCCCCTCGCCGATCTGCTTGAGCCGGTTCTGCTTCTCGGTCTCCAGCTCAATCTCGCGGGTCACCTTGAAGAGTTCCGCCTGGGTGTTCTGGACATGCTCGCTGAGCAGCCGCAGCGTGAACAGCCGTTCGCCCGGCCGAACGATGTCACCGGGAAAGGCGTGGATGGCGGTGACAACGCCGACCGCCGGCGATGTGACCCCGCGGTCGGAGAGGCCGGGCCGGTCGACGACCCGGCCCGGCAGGTCGATCGTCCGGCGGAGGGTCGAGATCCGGGCCGGTCGCGCCACCAGCCCGAGGTTCTTGCGGGCTTGCACACTCAGTTCAAGGATGTCGGCTGCCGGGGTAGCCGGCTCGCCGTGGTCGTCGTCGCCGTCGTGCGCTGCTGCAGGCGGGGTTGGGCTGGCGAACAACGGCAGCCAGCGATCGCGAGTGAGATAGCCCGCGGCGGCCAGGCCGGCGACCAGGCCGAGCAGCAGCAGATTTTTCCCAAGACGCAGCATGGACGTGAACATGGTCGGGATTCCCGAAGTTCGGGCCCTGGAACGCCGCCGTGACGGCTGTCGGCCACGGTCAGAATCAAACGGAGAGATGCACCAGCGGGGTGGGTCGCGGCGGCCCGCTCGTGGCCGGCGGCCACGGCATCAGGGCGGAAGGTGCTGGACCGTCAAACCTGCAGCCGGTGCGGAAAGCGTCCGCGGAAGTCGGGCGGCGGACCACCCGGGGCCGAGCTGCCGAGGCAGCCGCAGCCGGTGGCGGGGCTGGCCGTTGCGAGCGGCTCTGGCCAGCTGATCGGGGCGTCATCGGCCGCCAGCAAGATCCGCTCTGCCGCCGGCGTGATCACCAGCGAGGCATCGAGATAGATCGCATCGTTGTCGTGATCGGCAGGGCAGGTGTCGCGCGGCGGGTGCGATCCGCCCTCCTCGGCCACTGCCAACCGGTCGCAGCACTGCCCGTATTTAGTCGGGCCGTGTTCGTCAGCGGCATGTTTGCCGTGATGGTGATCAGCCCAGTGGTCGGCCTGGTCGGGCCCTCGGCCGTGATGATGGCCGTGGTGGTCGTGATGATGGTGCAGGTGGCCGGTCAGATGGACGTGCGGCGCCGGCCGCCCGTCGGTTCCGCCGCCGGCGACAGGCTCCGGCAGGGCAATCCCCCGCAGCAGCAACTGAAACAGCACCGCCGCCATTACCGCAACCCGCCCGGCCGTCCCGAAAAAGCGGGCCGGCACACACCGGCGAAATCGAACGTCGGCGTGGGGGGTGCTGACTGTCATGCGAATAAATGATCCAGCGTTGGACAGCTCGAAAGAATCGCTCGAACAAGAGGGATGAATGACTGCAAGCTCCCGCCGCTCCCAGTGTTTGTCCAGAACATATCGGCTGGTCGCCAGAAAAGAAAAGATTGAAAATGTAGCGGTTTCCCGATTTCAGCAGATTCCTGCTTGACCAGTCCCTCGCTCATTTCCCGTCGGTTTCGTTGCAGCCTTTTTTCGGAGGCTCAGTGAGCATTCGGAGAATTCGCCGGGCGAGGGGCTCCTTGATTTCTCTGTGCCGCGGCACGGGCTGAGCGATGCCCGTGGCTCGATTGCGATACCAGTCGTGTCTGCCGCCGTGCCGAATGAGGACGCAACCCGCTGCTTCCAGTGATCGAATCAGGTCGACACGCTTCATCGCAGCACAAACTCGCCGACCTTGCGGGCCCCCGGAATCTCATCGCCAGCGAGGTCGATGTAAAGATCTCTTAGATGCTCTTCAAGGTCAGCTAGTGATTCCCCCTGCGTCCAATAATCGGGGTAATCCTCAAGGTAGCCAAGCCACCATTCTCCCTCTTGCCAGTGAACGTATTTGATTTTCTTCACAACTGGGGTCCTTTGTGAGCCGCTTCGCTCCACCGTTAAGTTTATTCCGGCCAGAGGCTCGACGGCCAGCGGGAGTTCCAATCCCTAGCAGGCTGTGGAAATAGTCTGCTGCCGCAGGATGCGGCGATCGGGAACCCCGAAAATCCTCGGCGTTTTCGGGTGTTGCCCAAGTGGGCTATTGTGCGCCCGCATTCGCGGGCAGGGGCCACGGAGGGCTTTTTCCACGGACAGCGAGCCTCTCGTTGCCATGCTACTGCGGTCATAGACTGCAATTTGCGGTTTCTACATCACCCCGCCGCCGGGCCGAGGCCCGGCACGGCCGGTGGCAGTTCCAGCCGGTCGCGTTCCAATGACGCAACCGGATAGCCGCACGAGTCGATTGCATAAAAGCCGCTCGGTCGGTGGTTGCCGCTGTGGCCGACGCCGCCGAAGGGCAGCCGCGAGCTTGCTCCGGTGGTCTGGCGGTTCCAGTTGACCAGCCCCGCCCGCACCCGCCGGCGAAAGGTTTCGTAGTCGGTCCGGTGGTCGCAGAGCAGGGCGGCGGCCAGACCGTAGGCGGTGCGGTTGGCCTCGGTGATCGCCGCGTCGAGGTCGGGCACCCGCACAAGCTGCAGCAGCGGGCCAAACCACTCGGCGTCGGCGCGGTCGGCAACATCGGTGACGTCAATCAGCCCGGGGGTCAGCAGCGTCGGCCGGTCGCCCAGCGGCTGCAGCGATCTGATTGCCACCCCGCCACGGGCCAGCAGGTCGTGCTGGACAGCCAACAGTTCGGCGGCGGCCGCCTCATGAATCACCGGCCCCATGAAGGGCTCGGGCTCAGCATCGGGCGGGCCGACCCGGATGGCGTCGATTGCCGCGGCCAGCCGATCGAGGAAGGCCTGGCGGCCGGGAAAGTCGGTGACGACGAGCCGGCGGGCGCAACTGCACCGCTGGCCGGCGGTCAGAAAAGCCGACAGGATGGTCAGCCGCACGGCGGCGTCGAGGTCTTGCACGTCGTGGACCACCAGCGGATTGTTGCCGCCGAGTTCGAGGGCCAGCATTTTGCCCGGCTCGGCGACTAGCGCCTGCCGCAAGGCCACGCCGGTTCGGTAGCTGCCGGTGAACAGGATGCCGTCGTGGTCGGGGTGATTCGTCAGGGCCGTGCCCGTCTTGCGGCCACCCTGCACGACGTTGAGCACCCCCGCCGGCAGGCCTGCCCGCTGCCACACTTCAGCGAGCCGGCGGCCTGCCAGCGGGGTGAACTCACTTGGTTTGAAGACAACCGTGTTGCCCGCCAGCAACGCCGGCACGATGTGGCCTTGCGGGATATGGCCGGGAAAGTTGAACGGACCGATCACCGCCAGCACCCCGTGGGGCCGGTAGCGGGTGGCGGTCGTGCTGCCGGCTGCCGTTTCAATGCTGTCCTGCTGCCGCTGCCGCCAGGCATCGATCGTGGCGGGAATCTTGGCTGCCATTGCCTTGACCTCAGTGGCAACCTCCCAATGGGGCTTGCCGGTTTCTGTGACGATCGCCGCGTGCAGGTCCTCCGCGTCGGCCTGCAGCACGGCGGCGGCCGCCTGCAACAGGTCAATCCGTTCCGCGGCCGGCCGGTCGGCCCAGGCGGCCTGGGCCTGCCGAGCGGCGGCGACGGCGGCAGCGACATCAGCCGCCGTGGCGGCAGCACCCCGCCAGACCGGTGCGCCGGTGGCGGGGTTGGTTGAGTGAAATGGCTCGCCGCTACCGGCGGACCACGCGCCGCCGATCAGGTGCGGCCGGTCCTCGATGAAGGAGGTTTTGGGGGGCGGCATGCGCATCATCCTCGTCACGCGTTCTCGGATCAGGGGGTTGGCTCAACACGGAGCCGTTCTCCCTCTCCCTCTGGGAGAGGGCCGGGGTGAGGGTGCTTTCGTCGAAGGTTCCATCACGGAAGGCACCCTCACGCGGCCTGCGGCCGGCCTCTCCCAGAGGGAGAGGCGAGGAAGACAGCGTCGACCGGTTGCCGATGGTGCGTTGTCATCTGCCCGCATCATCCCTCCTCCTCCCGCAGCTTGCCGATGCGAACCGTGTCACCCACGCGCACGCCGAGGGCGGCGGCGGCGTCCTGCGGCAGGCGGATGCCCTCCGGTGTTTCCTCGAGCGTTGTGCCGCAGCAGCGGAAGGGCGTCTCGGCGGTTGCGCTGGCGACGAGGTGGTCGGCAGCGTCGGTCATCCGCCTGGTCACCGCGGTCACCGTCACTTGCCGGCTGGTTCGTACCAGCCGCAGGCTGTCGCGGGGGCAACTGACAATCGGGCCGGCCTCGAAGATGTCGACCATGCCGGTGAAGGCAAAGCCTTCCTGCTCAAGAATCCGCAGGGCGGGCCTGGTCTGCTCGTGCACCTGGCCGATCACGGCCTGCGCCGCTGCCGGCAGCAACGGAATGTAGATTGGATGCTGCGGCATCAGGTCCGCGATGAACCGCTTGTTCAAAATGCTGAGGTAGTCGGCCCTGGGAAAATCGATTTCAAAAAAGTGCTTGCCGACGGCGTCCCAGAAGTCGCTGTGGCCGCGGTCGTCGATCACGCCCCGCATCTCGGCGATCACCGTTTCGTCAAAGCACTGAGGATGCTCGGCGATGAACAGAAACCGGGCCAGTGACAGGGTCCGGCCGACGCCCCGGCCCCGGGCGTCGGGGTGCAGGAACATGCTGCCGATTTCGCACGGACCGTCGTGTTCCTTGACCAGATGCAGCGTCGCAATCTCCTTGCGGATGCCGAGGTCCTTCGACTCATGCACCGAGGTTTCGATGCGATAGGCCCAGAACGGCTCAAAGCCGCCCACCTTCGAGACAATGCCGGCGGTGCCGAGCAGCCGGCCGGTGTCGGTCTCTTCCAGCACCAGCAGATAGCCCTCGCCGCGGGGCCGACCGTCGGCCAGCCGGCCAAAGCCCTCCTCGGACTCGGCGATCCGCTGCCGCAGATAGTCGGCATCGCGGGGCAGGGTGGTGAGGCCAAACGACGTCTGCCCCGCCAGCTTCAGCAGGTCGTCGAGGTCACTGGCGGCAACGGGACGGATGAGCATCATGGCTGCGGCTCCTGGGGCCGGTCGGCCTCGGTGGCAAGCACCTGTTCAAGGATTGCACTGACCGCATCAATTTCGGCATCACTGATCACCGCCACCGGCGGCAGGAACCGTACCCGGGTGGGATCCGCCCCGGCAGCAAAGGCGATCACGCCGGCCTCGAAAAGCGTGGCCAGCAGCCGCTTCGTGCGGCCGGCGTCGCCAGCGAACGCCTGGAAGGCAATCATGCCGCCGGTTCCATAGGGGCCACTGATGCTGCCGGGGAGCCGCGAGGCGATGGCGTTGAAGTGCTGCCCAAAGCGGCGGTGAATGGTGGCGATGCGGCCGTCGGGGCCGTAATAGCAGCCGCTTTGCAGTTCCTGCACGACCGTCTGGCCGGCGACGATGGCCGACGTCGCGGCGGTGAAGGTCTGACTGAGCAGCCCGGGCCGGGGCGTGAAGCTGTCGCGGAAGAAGGTGGCACAGACCTGGCTGAGTTTGCCGATCGTGACCAGATCGACCTGGTCGGCCAGGCCGAACTGCTCAAAGGCAAACAGCCGCTCAAGCCTGCCAAAGGTCTGCACTTCGTCGACAAAGACGGCCACGCCCGCCTCCCGCAGCACGGCGACGATCGCCGCGAAGAAGGCGGGGCTGCCCGGGTTGCAGCCGCCTTCGCCCTGCACCATCTCGAGGCACATCACCGCATGGCGGCCGGGGTGCCGGGCCAGGTGCCGCTTGAGCACGGCAACCGCCCGCTGGGTGCTGCCCGCGGGGTCGGCGGCATCAAAGAAGGGCACATAGTCCACGGCGAGAGCCAGCGGCAGGCCGTCGCGATAGCCCGGCTTGTCGGTGATCGAGGCCATGGCCAGGGTCCGGCCCATGAAGCACCGCTCGAAGGCGAGCACCCGGTTGGCGGGATATTTTTTCTGCAGGGCGATCTTCAGGGCGTTCTCATTGGCCATTGCCCCGCTGGTCGAGAGAAAGCAGTGGGGCAGGTCGGCCCCCGTGGCGGCCGCTGCTGTCAGCAGGGTGTCAAGCAGCCGGGCCGACTCGAGGTTCTGCTGCAGGTTGCCCTGCATGACGGTGTCGGACAGGGCGGCGTCGAGGCCGGCGGCGAGCAACGCGGGGTGGCCGTGGCCCATGATGTGCACGCCGATGCCGCCGATCAGGTCGTACTTCACGCTGCCGTCGGCCAGTTCGACCAGCGGTCCCCGGCCCAGGCCGCTGCCTATATATGGATAGAACAGCCCGCCGCCGCGGGCTGCGGCAAAGCGGTCGAGCAGCTGCTGATAGGCAATCTGCCGGTCGGCCTGAGGCGGCCGCACGCCGGACAGCTCCCGCTGGTGCGCGGCCACGGCCTCCAGCAGCCGCCGCCGGGCCTCAGTGACCTGCGGGTCAGCCCGCAGGGCCTCGGCCGCCAGCGGCTCGTGCGTCAGGTCGTCATGGTGAACGATCATAGGCGTCTCCTTTACGCCGCCGGCCAGGCCAGCGACCCGTCGGCGAGGCCGGTGAGCAGGCAGGCGGTCAGTTTGGCCCGCTCGGCGAGGCTTTCCACAAGCAGGTATTCATCCGGGCTGTGAATGCCGCCGCCCCGCACGCCGAGGGTGTCGACGTTTGGCAGGCCGGCCGCCGCCAGCTTGTTGCCGTCGCAGACGCCGCCGGTCGGCTGGCTGGTGATGGCGAGGCCGAGCGATCGGCCGCAGCTGGCCACATGCTCAAGCAGCCGCGCGGTCGCGGCATCGACCGGCTTGGGCGGGCAGTGGAAGCCGCCGTGCAGGCTGGCCGTGATGCCATCGCGATCATTCGCCGCGGCGACGAGCGTTCGGACCTGGCCGACCGCCCAGTCGGCCTCGGCGGCCGTCGTGACGCGGATGTTCAGCCGCAGGATCGCCAGGTCGGGCACGACGTTGACCGCCGCGCCGCCGTCGATAGCCGCCACATTGAAGGTCGCCTCAGCCGGTTCGCGATTGAGCCGGTCGATCGCCACGGCAAGCTCGGCCGCGGCGGCAACGGCGCTGCGGCCCTCATGAAAATGCCGGCCGGCGTGGGCGGCCCGGCCGCGGACGACGATCGCCAGGTTGGCCGAGCCCTTGCGGGCCCCGGCCAGCGTGCCCGCCTCGTCGAGGGCCGGCTCGAACAGCAGGCCGAGGTCGTTGCGGCCAGCCGCCGCGGTCAGCGCCGCGGCTGAGCCGGGCGAGCCGAGTTCCTCATCGCCACTGAGCAGCACCTCCCAGCTGAGCTGGTCGGCCTGCCCGAACTGCCTGAAAGCCTCGAGGGCGACGAGCATTACGGCGAGGCCCCCCTTGGCGTCGGTGACACCCGGCCCCCGCAGCACGCGGCCGTCATCGCTGAGCCTGACCTGCTGCGGCTCGGCGTTGGCCGGATAGACGGTGTCGTAGTGAATCGCCAGCAACACCCGCGGGCCGGCGGCAGCCTCATGCCGCAGCGATAACATTTCACCGACCGGCTCAGACACTTCGTTGCCGCCGGCATCCACCACCAGCCGTCGACCGGCCGCTTTCCCTGCGAGCCGGCCGAGCGGTGCGAAGTCCTCGATCAACCGGGCCCGCATCCTGCTCAGCCCGGCTGGATCGAGGCTGTGCGAACTGATCATTGCCCAGTCAGTCACCAGCTTCAGCAGCCGCTCCTGCTGGCTGTCGATCCAAGCGGTGCACTGGTCATACGGCGGCGGCATCGAACGGCCTCTGGAAAAGCGGCCAGGGCCGTCCTCCCCGGTGCGGTCCCTCCGCTGCGATTGCTTATTCTACGCATTCCAGGCTGGTTCCGGTCGGTCCGGCAGGTCTGAAAATCGGCTGGCAGGGCCTCCCTGGCGTGCTGCAGCCGCATCTGTGGTAGATTTCCAAGGTGTCCTTCAAAGGGGGTATCAAGTTGGGTGCTCCCGGTCCTTGCACTCGGCTCCACCGGTTTCAATTCATGGCCCACACCCTGCTCGCCGTTGGCAAAGAAGGCGAGGTCACCACCATTCGCTTCCTGCTCGGCCGGATCGTCGATGGACCGGAACTCGACACGATTCGCGAGGAACTCGTGCAATGCGTCCTCGCGGCCGATCCGGCCAAGCTGCTGGTCGAATTCTCCGGCGTCGCGCTGATTTCCAGCGCCGCCATCACACTGCTGCGGGATCTCTACCGGGCGGTGGCCAGCCGTCAGGGTGAGCTTCGCCTGTGCTGCGTGTGTCCGGAAATCGCCGACGTGCTCCGGTTCACTCGGATCGACACGCTGTTCCAGATCGCCCCGGACCGACAGGCGGCCCTCGCCGACTTCTGATGAATCGCCGGTCGCCCGCAGCGGAAGACATGCAGCGTTCACCCGGCCAACCGGTGCGGATCATCGCCCGGCTGGCGGTGATCTATGCCATCATGGGGCTGGTCGGTCTGCAGTTGGCGATACCGCCAAGCACCGCCAGCCCACTCTTTCCGGCCGCCGGTTTCGCGCTGGCAGCCGTGCTCTGGTATGGCTGGCCGGCGATTGTTGCCACGGGTCTCGGCCAGTTTCTCATGCACATGGTTCGCTGCTGGCTTGAGGGAAACGGCTGGCCGCCGGTCCAGCTCATGTTGGCAATCGGGTTCGCCGTCGGGGCCGCCGCCCAGGCGGCCGCTGCGGCCGAGTTGGTGAGACGCTGGACCGGCAATGCCTGGCGGGAGCTCGCCCTCGAGCGGCAGCTGTTCGGCTTCCTCATCGTGGGAGGTGGCCTCGCCTGCCTGATCTCGGCAACGGTGGGAATGGCATGCCTGGGGATCGCCGGCTTTGTCCGGCCAGCCGACCTGCTTTATGAGGGCTGGAAGTGGTATGTCGGCGACACGCTTGGCGTTTTCATCTTCGCGCCGCTCACGCTCGTCCTGGTGGCTGGCGGCGGGGGCGGCTGGCGGGCCGACAGCCGGCGGGTGGTGCTCAAGATGCTGGTCATCTTCGGCCTGGTGATGGTCGCCTTTGTTGGTGCGGGCCGCTGGGAACAGGTAGCCCGTCAGCGACAGTTGGCCAATGAGGGCAACCTGGCGGTTGCTCGGCTGGCCGACCGGCTGCGGCTGCGGGTTGGCGGCTTCCGGCTGACCCGGGCCCTGTTGGCCGCCGACGAAGATTCCATCACAACCGTTCCGGTGGTGGCACAGCGCTGGTTTCAGGCTGCCGACGACGTCGTCTTCATCGCCTGGTGCCCGCCACCCGATGCCACCGGCCAATCCCCTGCCGAGCGGTGCCTGGTGGAGGTTCGCGGGGAGGCTGTTGTTGCCGGCGATCTGCCGGCAGTTGTTGCTGACCTGGCCGCGGCAGCCGTTGCTGCCGGTGAACTTCGTGCGTCCGACGGCAGTGCCCTCGGGCAGCCAGCGGCTGAGCAGTCGCCGGGCCTGCTCGTCGCCGTTCCCGAGGACGACGCTGAAACCCTGCCGGCGACATCGGGCTGCCTGGTGGCCGGGCTCGATCAGCGACGGCTCATCCGTGAGGCGATCCCTGACCTGCCCACCGGCCTTGAGCTGAAGGTGGGCGGAGTCAGTCTCGGTAGCCGGGACGACGAGGGGGTGTTGCGGGATGGTGCCCTGCGTTGGGCGGAACGGCTGCCGCTGAAGTGGCTTGACTGGCAGGTCGAGGCGATCGCCGACAGCCGGTATCTCAAGGGCGAGTTTGACGTCACCTGGATCGTCGCGATTTTGTCGCTGCTCTTCTCGGCCCTCTTTGCCGACCGCGATGTGGCAATCTCGGCTGCCGTCTCGCGGGAGGAGATCGCCCACGAAGCGAAGCGGCGGCTCGAGCAAGAGCTGCTCGTCGCCCACCACATTCAAAAGGGGCTGCTGCCGCGGCGGCCGCCGAACCTGCCCGGCTTCGAGCTGGCGGGATGCAGCCGGCCGGCGGCCCAGACCGGCGGCGACTTCTACGACCTGATGCCGCTGCCCGACGGCCGGGTGGCCGTGGCGATTGCCGATGTGACCGGCCATGGGCTGGGGCCCGCCCTAGTGGCCGCTGAAGTGCGGGCGCTGTTTCGGGCCCTGATCGGCCGCGGTGAATCACTTGGCGAAGTGGTCGGGGCGATGCACCGGCTGCTGGCTGCCGACCTGCCGGCTGAACGGCTGGTGACCGCCTGCTTCGCAGTGGTCGATGCGGCCACCGGCCGGCTTGAGTATGTCAGTGCCGGGCATGGTCCGCTGCTGTTCTGCCGGGCAACCGGCCAGCTGGAGGAGCTGCCCGCGCAGGGGCTGCCCTTCGGCTTTCTCGACGAGCCTCCGACGGCGCCGGCGGGGCAGATCGTGTTGGAACCGGGCGACCTGTTCGTGTTGACGACCGACGGATTTTTCGAGGCGGCCGATTCCAGCGGCCGGCCGTTTGGGGTGGCGGCCCTGGGCGATGTCGTGCGGCGGCACCGGCAGGCCTCGGCAGACCGGCTGGTCGCCGCCCTCGAGCGGTCGTTGGCGTTGTTTCTCGGCGGCACGGCCCCCCAGGACGACCTCACCGCAGTTGTGCTCAAGCGGGCAGCGGCCGAACCCGCCGCGGCCGATCAAACAAGTTGAGCAGCTTGCAGCCCAAAGGCTCGCCACACCACGGGCTGCTTTCGCGAGGCTGCTCTAACGCTTGGTTCGCCCCGCTCTGGCACTGATTCCCTCAACCCGCGTCTGACGCGACCACGATGACACGGGAGTGCTCAGGGATGCTGACCCCTTCGCCCAATAAGCGGACGACGCCATTCTCAACAATTCCAAGAACCGCTACTGGGCGACGCGGAGGGAGATAGGCCTCGAGCGGCTGCGGCGCATCGCCCGGCGACGGAGCAGGAATTGGCAGCATTGGAGCAGCGGCCAACTCCTCATCGCGCACCTTACGACTTTCACTGCGAGTGTCTGATTGAGGGTTCGGCATGGGCGGCAATCTTCTCCAGGTTCCATTCAATCCACTTGAACCGTCGCATCCCTTCAAGATAGCGGGGTGCTGATCATCGATCCAAAGCGGTTCGGGGGACTGCTGCAACCACAGAGACGGCACACCGACCCGGCTGGGATACTCGCGGCTCAAGCCTTGGGCCTTGTGGGGATCGATGGCGTTGATCCCCCAGCTTGCGCTCTTGCGTTGGGGGGCTTCCTCGGGTGCTGAGTGACTGCCTGCAGCGACGACGGTCGGCATGAGCTCCCAAAGACTTCTCGATCGCTCTGCCTGCCGAACAGGATTGCCATCCATGGCTTTTGCTCGCGCAGGCGGGCGACAGGCGTTCCACTGCGGCAACCCCCGATAACGCCGCTGGTTTTCGGGGTTGCAGATCGCCGCATCCGACCGGCGGCAGACTATTGCCACAGCCTACCCCCTCCCGGGATTTTCCCAAGATGATCCGGGCCGAGTACATTGCTGGTTTCCGCCGCCGTCAGCGGATGCGGGAGAACTTCATCCAGCGGCATCGCGTTGAACCCGCTGAACCAACCCGGTCGCACACCAGGAGTTTCACCATGCGGATCATGATCATCGTCGGCAGCCACCGGCAGCAGAGCGAGTCGAGCCGCGTCGCCGCCTTTGTCGCGGCCGACCTCAAGCAGCTCGACTCGACCCTGGTGATCGACACGCTCGACCTGGCCGGCAATCCGCTGCCGCTGTGGGACGAAAGCCTCTGGCAGGCCGACAGCCCGCTGGCTGCCGCCTGGAAGCCGATCCGCAACCGTATGCGAGAGGCGGCCGGCTTTGTGCTGGTGACGCCCGAGTGGGCCGGTATGGTGCCGCCGGGCCTGAAGAACCTCCTGCTGTTTGCCAGTGCCAAAGAGGTCGGCCACAAGCCGGCGTTGGTCGTGGCCGTGTCGGCTTCGCGGGGCGGCAGTTATCCGGTCAACGAGCTGCGGACCAGCGGCTACAAGAACAATCGGCTGCTGGTGATTCCCGAGCACGTGCTGGTGCATGACGTTGCCGATGTGCTGGTCGCCGCCGAGCCGGCCGGTGAGCGGGACGCCTGGCTGCGGAAGCGGATCACATTTGCCGACCGGCTACTGCTGGAATATGCCAAGGCCCTCGGCTCGGTCCGGGCCAGCGGGCTGACCGAAGACGCCGATTTTCCGTACGGTATGTGATCGCCCTCAGGTGGCCGCTCGGGCCACCGCCGCAAGCCGATGAAGGGAGACCGTCGCATGAGTCGCTCGAAAGGTGTTCAGGTTTCCGTCACCGCCAGATGGGGCATCGGGCTTTTCCTGCTGCTGCCGCTGCTATTCGGCGGTGGTGCGATCGCCGCAGAGCCGCAGCCGCCGCGGGCTGCCTCGGGCCGGCTGGCCGAGACGGTCGAACTTGGCCGCCTGCTGGTCGAGCAGACGGCGACCCATCCGCTCACCCGCGACTATGTCGGCGCGGCGCTGAACTGCACCTCGTGCCATCTCGACAACGGCACCCACCCGACGGCGGCGAGCTTTCTCGACGTCGCCACCGCCTATCCCGCCTGGGCCGGCCGCGAGGGCCGGGTGATCACGCTGGAGGACCGCATCCTCAACTGCTTCATGCGCAGCTGCAACGGCATCCGGCCGCCCCAGGGCAGCACGCCGGCGGTGGCGATCGCCGCCTACATCACCTCGCTGTCGGCCGGCAGGCCGATCAAGATGAACGCCGACAGCCCCCACGGCCCGCGGCGGGTGCCGGCCCTCGCACTCGACCCGGCCACGGCCGACGCCGTCGCCGGGCAAAAGCTCTACGCGGCCCGCTGCGGCGACTGCCATGCCGCCGACGGCAACGGCACGGCCGACGGCCCGCCGGTCTGGGGCCCGCGGAGTTTCAACCGGGGGGCGGGGCTTTCGCACGTTGAGCACCTGGCCGCCTGGCTGAAGCTGGCGATGCCGCTCGACGAGGCCGACTTGACCGAGCGGGAGGCTCTCGACATCGCCGCCTACGTCAACAGCCACCCGCGGCCGGAGTTTGTCATTGACGAGCACCTGCCGCCGGCTGAAAAGCTTGGCGTCTACAACGGCAAGCAGTCGCGATGAGGGGGCCGACCGCCTGCCGCTGCGGGGCCCGATGATGCGTGGGGGCGGCTGCACAAGGTGGCTGCGAAACAGCCATGGCCGGTCGTTCCCGTCGGGCACCACCCTGAACTGCCGAGGGGGGCGGCGTTGCCGGTCGCCGCAGCCTGCTGCGGTGTGCAATCGTGCCCGGACGCTGGCCTGGTTCTGGCAGGAATTGGCGAATGGTGATTGGGTTAGCGAGCCTCTAAGAGCTAGTAGACTGTGAAATAAGTCTGCCGCCGCAGGATGCGGCGACCGGCAACCCCGAAAACCCTCGGAGTTTTCGGGTGTTTCCCAAGTGGGCTGTTGATCGCCCGCATTCGCGGGCAGGGGCCATGGATGGCTTTCTCCACGGACAGCTAGCGGCGGCAACTCTCCGACTGGAGTGCTGCCGCCACGAAATCGCCTTCCTCGCAATCCTGTGGGATGTCGGAGTGTGAGGTGGACCCCATTTGTTGGACAGGTGGGGGCCCTGTTGAAGGTGTAGCGCCACTAGGCGGTGGCCCTTGAGACCCCTACCAAGGGTCACGCGCGGCCACGAGGCTGTTTACGGGTTGTGTTCCTGTTGATGTTCTTTCGTTCTGAGTCCGTCTCAACGGAGATTTGAGCGCGAACACTTTTTTCGCTTCATCCCTCCCGATACACCTCCGCCGGTGTCCGGTAGCCGAGGGCTTGGTGCGGCCGCTCGTGGCAGTAGAAGTCGAAGTAGTCCCCAAGCGATTCCTCCGCCTTCCAGCCGTCCATGTAGTCCCGAAGGTAGACCTCCTCATACTTGACCGTTCGCCATAGTCGTTCGACGAACACGTTGTCGAGAGCCCGGCCGCGACCATCCATCGAGATGGCCACGCCGCTCTTCTCCAATCGGCTGGTGAAGGCCGTCGCCGTGAACTGGGCTCCTTGGTCCGTGTTGAAGATCTGCGGGCGTGCGTCGGCCAACGCCGCCTCGAGAGCGTCCACGCAAAAGTCGCCAGTCAGCGTGTTGGAGAGCCGCCACGACAGCACGTTGCGACTGTAGAGATCCATGACAGCCGTCAGGTAGACGAAGCCGTGCTGCAGGGGGATGTAGGTGATGTCGCTGGCCCAGACCTGATCGGGCCGCGTAATCGCCAAATTTCGCAGCAAATACGGGTAAACCTTGTGGCCTGGCGCCGGACGGCTGGTCGATCGCTTCGCGCACACCGCTTCGAGCCCGAGCAGCCGC
>Ga0209986_10001093_pt1 | contig 26370 bp, 19 predicted proteins | sample BlataG_FD_183168 | JGI IMG/M metagenome (GOLD analysis project Ga0209986, IMG submission 183168) | Deep subsurface microbial communities from Black Sea to uncover new lineages of life (NeLLi) - Black_00105 metaG (SPAdes) (version 2) | ecosystem: Environmental > Aquatic > Marine > Oceanic >... | reverse complement strand
TATTTCATTTAAGCATCCAAAATATAACCAATTGTTAATGAAGAAGATACTACTCTTAAATAAGTTATATAGAGAGTGTTTTTTACTATCATTGTTGAATACATTCAATAAAAACACTAAAATTCAGCTCTATGATGCTTATTTAATTAAAAATACAAATATGATCAACAACAATTTGTGACCTTTATGCCCATTGCGAGCGACAGCGGGAGCGCGGCAATCTCACCTTTTTTCATGTAAGATTACCACACTTCCTCTGATCGTCAGCAATGACTACCTAACACCATTTATTGCATCTATATTAACATAACATTAATAATACTATTTATAACATTTGTATTAATTATAATATATATCAGCCTTATCCACTTTTTTTGGATTGTGAAAATAGTGTCCGACACCATTCTTTACAACTTCAGCATAGCGAGGCACGTTGCGGATTTTTATTGCCCTATCCGGAAATTTTCTTGAAAATTGATGAATAATTTCCAAGGTAACCGAACAGTGTTGACCAACACGTTTTTTCATTGGCCATCCAGTCTCATCATAAGGCACAAATAATTTCTTTTTCTTTGAAAGGCTTAGCAAAAAGGGATCTTTCCCATCCAGGAGTAAAGCTACAGTTTTTGGACCTGTCGGCTGGTCCAAAAAGGGAAGCGGTGCTTCTAGCAAAAAAGGCAGGGTATCCGAATAGTCTCCAATCTCACGGTGAGAAAGCCCGCGGAATCCTGACGGGGAAGGCTCGACATGGTTCTCAAACCCTTCTCTGGCCTTTACTGTTAGAGAGGTCATGGTTGCTATCCTTATAGCTTTTTCAGGAGCCACGATACAATTCGTAACCGGAAACATGGTTTCAGCTCCATGCACATCGAGGGCAATATCCACTTTTTCCTCTCTCATAATCTGCATCGCGCCATAGGTGACCTGCTCCATAAGAGGGCCATTGGGCCTGCCAGGCCATGTCCTGTTGGTATTTCTGACATCAAGAAAGGATAACAGCTGTTTGTCGGGATAGTGAATATAAACATCCGGATCAGGCCATTGGTCTAAGGGCGATGCTTCTCGGTTTCCTATCCTGAACTTTTTGCTGCCCCAGTCTGTGGGGATTTCAAAGTAGAGAGGATAACCGTCTCCAGGTCGAGTATTACGCCCCCCGCTGTTATTAAACTGAGGAATGATAATGAGTGTTCCCTTATCAACGATTGCGTTTTCCAGGAATATGAGGGCAGATAGTATTGCTGATGGCTCATTGGAGTGAGTATTGGCAATGAAGAGCACCTTGGCCCCTTCTTCTTTTCCCTCAAGGAAGAAGACATTTGTATCGGCAATGGTCCCTTTTAGGCTTTCACAATAATCGCTCAACTTGGCAACTTTTGTAACTCCTGGCCCGGCCACAAAGGTCATCATGTAATGTCGATGTTTGTAGAACTGCAAACCTGCAACTGTCATTATGGCTATAACCACCAGGAGAAATATCGATTTTATTTTCCAGCTACGGGACATGCTGTCTTCCTCCTTTTTTTTAAAAAACGTATTCTATTTTATGCGCAAAATCCTGAGAACGAGGGGAATCAAAACAAGTAAATAGAGAAGCATATCGTCTGCACTTTTCTTTTCCCTGATGAAATTCCAGATTAACATGCTTATTATATAGATACAAATCGCATAGTAAAATATCATTATTACAGGCATGAAATTACCTCCACTACATACTCCATCGGACAAGAAACCCTAAACGGGCACTGAAAATAATCATGAGAATTGCCACAATGGTAATAACCAGCCAGGGAACCCAGGTGCTTTTTAAGAAACTCCAGTAAGAATCCTTATAGTCAGAAACCATCACACTGAGTCTTCCTATGAGAGCGGTTGGGGGAAGCCCATCCCCTAATGGCCAGAGTAGACTCAGCGCTGCAATAACAATAGTTGCGTGCAAGCCTATTGAGTCCAAGAACCATATTAGAGGAATACCAATAATCGCAGCAGCACCATAGGTTAAAACGCCTTCTGATATTGGGATGATAATTATAAAAGATATATAGAGCAATATCAAAGGAGTACTGATAACAGCAAAGGACAGGAGCCCCCGGACTCCAGTAGTTGTCATTATCTGTTGCAGCATACCCACAACGACAATGGTTGCCAGCAATGGGAGCAGGCGTTTTACTGTATCTCTCGATAGTGAAAGAATTTTTATCCTTACAGGGCTTACCAGAAGGGCAACTAAAGCAGCAATAACAAATTCCAGGGGTAGCCCTAATATTGGCAAGCTAAAGGGCCAGATGCGATGAGAAACGATCAAGCCCAAAAAGACCAGAAAAGGCAAAAGGACTCTCCACCAGCTCATCCGGGCTGGCACTTGGGGCATTTCTTTCAGCACCTCTTCCAAATCCATGAACCCCTCTCTTCTCCATCCTAAAAAAAGGACGGTAAAAGTCCCCAGGAGAAGAACAGGAATGCCAAGAGGAAGCTCAAAGCCTACATAAGGGATGGCTGTTCCAGCAGATAAAATCATAGCCCAGATGTTAACTGGAGGTGCAGCTGCACTTAAACCAGCTACTATAAAGAGAATAGCAGCCACCCGTCTTTTAGGTATCCCTAAATAACCAAGGGCCAGGGCTATCGGTGCCCCGACGACAAGCAGAGATACGCTGCCTGCTCCTGTAAGAGCACCTGGTATGAGGATGATTATCATTAGCAGCATCAGAACAATAAAACGTTTGTTATAAAAATATTTTATGGTGTTTCTGACAAGATAATTTATGCCACCGGATTCACTGACTATGGCCATAAATATGGTAGCGGTCGTAAAAACCAGGATGACATCTAAGTAGGTAAAAGTACCCTCTACCAGGTGACGCGCTAACTGGCCTATGGGTGGTGTGTTTATAAAGGCACCGGCTAAACCTCCAGCAACAGCCGCGGAAAGCATACTTAACTCTACAGATAATTTCTTCCAATTGACTATGGCGTAAGCGATCACCATAATCGCCAAAATGATTCCAGTTTGTAGATACATGAGGCTAAATCCGCTCCAATTTTACTCTTTGCATTTTGCCTTAGTCAAGGAAAAGAAAAAAATAAGGAATTGATTCATTAAAACAACTCTGCCAAAATAGAGGACAGTTCAATCTGGAGGTTAAACGATGAAAATTTTAATCTGGTTAATTTTACTGGTGATCTGCTGGCCTCTGGCTCTTTTAGCACTTGTGCTCTATCCCATTATCTGGATTCTTCTCATCCCGTTTCGTCTTATTGGCATTACAGTGAGTGCAGTTTTGAATTTGTTTAAAGCCGTTATAATGCTTCCAGCCAGAGTTTTAAGAGGACCATAGCAGAAACAATCTTTTTTGTGGTATAAAAACAATATTATATGAGATATGAGATTGCCTAACCTGTTCTGATTAAAAAGAAGGAATCTTCTTCACTCCTTGCAATGACTTAAGACCAAGCAACTTTGGGACAAAGCTAAAAAATGAATTAATAGAGAAAGATAAAAAATATGACAAAGAAAAAGGAAAAAAATACAGAACCTGTAAAACCTTTTTCCGATGAACTTTCCCTTACTGGCATGAGGAAAAAGCAGGTTTCTCCCCTTAACGCCCCAGTCTGGCGCTTTACTCTGCTTATTTCAGCCGGCTCTGCTGTTACCTGGCTTATCTATGTTCTTTTCGGTTTCACTCATCCTGTTGCAGTCTGGATTATGGCGCTTCTGGCCGGTGCTTCCTGGGTTGTAGCCATCCGGATGTTGCTGCTTGATACCAGGCTAAAAAAATTCTGGATTATATGGCTTGCTTTTGGCTTCCTTTTTATACTTATTTTCAGCACGACGAGAGGAATGTGGATTACCGCTGTTTCCTTCTCCTTTATTTTTCTGTTGTTCCGCCGCTACAAGCCATTCCGGCATCTTACCTCGCGCCGCCGGGCCGGCTTATTCTTGCTTGGCCTTATTGTTTTCAGTTTGCTTACCTTTGGCTGGATTGCTGGAAGGCAAGAAGGTCCTATCCAGCCTGAGCCAGAAAATTTCCCCCAAGCAGAAGATTTTCTTCCTGTAGACTCGAAGTCTGGTGGCTTGGCCGGTTTTGGCCAGAACCTTGCTAACTATGCCCTTTGGTCTCTTCGTCTTTTTTGGTTTTTTTGTCTTCTGCACCTCTTCTTCGCTGTACGTCTTCATTTTATGAAACTGAAGCTAAAACTGGCTGTAAGTGCCTTACTGATAACGGTTGTTCCACTTTTCCTTATTATTGTTATGGGGATTGTCACTCTCTACAGCACTCTGGGAGTAAGCCGTGCTGTTCGTGCGGCCACAATCCTTAAAGACTGGACAGATTTAGCGGTTCTTGATAAAAACTTCATATATACAATTTCTGATCGATCTTTTTCTTATAGGACCTATGATAGCAAGGTTCAAACTAAAGGGGAGAAGCCGTTCTGGCTTCAAGAATTTATCTCATCCCTGAACACTAAAGACTCCCCTTATCAAGAATGGAGCACCTCAGACAGGGCGAAATATTTTTGGATTGGCTCTGAATTGTGGCTTATGAATCTAAGCCGGGCCAAAAAACCGGATGTCCACATTGAAGCCTGCCTGGTTGACAACACCATGATGAACCGGCTGGCTAAAATCCTCCACAGCAATGTCAGGCTCTCCTTTTCCAATCCAATAAATCTTACGGTTAAAAGTGATGAATCAATCCGCTCAATTGAGAGTGATTCACAATCCTCAAAAGATATTTTCGGAAAGTTTCTTGCTGAAAATACGGATCAGCAGGAATCAGCTCAATCCAGGGCCTCTTTCTGGCGGCGTCCATTATACTTTGGCATGACCGATATGGATGTAATTTCCTTTGATGCCGGAAAATTTAAAGTACAAAAAATTCTCCTCCTGGTTGAAGTGAGTCTTTCCAGCATTGCCAGTGAACTTGTCTCTGAGAAGAATCCTCTAAGTCAGATGGTAATGATTGCCCTGCTTACCCTGGCCATATTGATGCTTATCCTTGAAGCTTTTGCTTTTTTCTTCGGAATTAGAATCACCACAGGCTTTACATCTGCAGTAAAAGCGCTGCACCGTGGGACGCGGCGTATTGCTAAAGGTGACCTCAAGACTAAAATCGTCATTCCCAATGAGGATGAATTAGGAGACCTGGCTGCATCATTTAATGAAATGGCTGCTGCTGTAAAAAAGGGTCGTGAGGAGGCAATAGAGCGCGAACGCCTGGAGCATGAACTCAAGACTGCACGCACAATCCAGGAAAAGCTGCTACCCCACGAGATGCCTCTGGTGCCTGGCTTTGAGATCGCTGGTACCAGTCTGCCCAGTCAACAGGTAGGGGGGGATTACTTTGATTTCCTTGACATGGAATCCGGGCAGTTAGGTATTGCCATTGCTGATGTTTCTGGAAAGGGTATACCCGCAGCCCTGCTTATGGCAAATCTTCAGGCAAGTCTGCACGCCCAGGTTGTCAGACCAGGTAAAGTTGCTGAGGTGGTCTTCCGGATGAACAACCTTCTTGTTCGTTCCACGGATACTCATATGTTCGCTACTTTTTTCTACGCTGTACTGGACCGAAATAAAGCAACTTTTACTTCAACCAATGCAGGACATAATCCGCCGCTCCTCTTTCGGGCCGGAGGCAAAATCGAGCGTCTTGAGAAAGGAGGACTTTTACTCGGATTTCTGGCCAATCAGAAATATGTCCAGCAGACCAAGACCATAAAACCAGGAGATGTTGTTGTTCTTTATACGGATGGTGTCACCGAAGCTGTAGGACCTTCTTCTGAAATAATCTCAGAAAATCTTTTCGGAGAAGAAAGGTTAATTGAAGTTGCTCGCGCCAATACATCCAGGTCAGCGAGAGAAATCCAGGCTGCTATCCTCAAGGCTGTTTCAAACCATACAGCCAATATTACCCAGTACGATGACATCACACTTGTAGTCATCAAGCGGAGAAAGTTGAAGAAGAGAAAAGCAAGTTGAAAGTGGGTAAAAAACCGAATCTGATTCAGATTGTGTTAGTGCTGAGTACGTTTCTCCTGACCTGTAGTTATTTTGCAGCAGCAAATATAGAAGCAGCAGCAAATATAGAAGTAGAAGCTGTACTCGGCTTCTGCACTGATTATGTGTGGCGGGGTCTGGTTATAAATGATGAAGCAGTCCTGCAGCCCTCAGTAACAATAACTAAACCAATTACCGAAGATGGTGTATTGTCGTTTAATGTGTGGGGAAATTTTGATCTAACGGACAAGGTTGGAATGCAGTATAAATTTTCAGAAGTTGACCTGACAGCTTCATATAGTCACTCATTTGGGTCTGTCGGCTTTGAGGCCGGATTAATATACTATGTGTTTCCTCATACAAATGAAAATTCAACAAGTGAAGTGTTCCTCAGTGCAGGTTATGAGACTAAAGAGTTCCCTCTGTCCTTCTCACTCACTGGCTATTATGATTTTAAGGAAATTAATGGATTCTATGGTGTCTTGGAGATTGGGTCCAGCATAAATCTTGCTGATAACCTGACCTTGGATCTGGGACTTTCAGCCGGATATGGTGATGCTGCTTTTAACCTTGGATATTTTTATGTTTCCGGTTCATCCTTTGTTGATTGTGTCATTTCCGCAAAACTGATATATGAAGTATCTGATTCGTTTTATATCTCTGGAGGTCTTAATTACATGTATCTTTTAGACAGCGACCTGAGATATACTGCCTCAATTAACAAACCGGATAAAATTACTGGCAGCTTATCCGTGATCTATACTTTTTAGAATTGGAAGCATCTTTTTTCCCGTGATTAGTGAAGGACAAGCGAGGGGTATGCGGTGAAGAAGGTCGTATGAAGGCTGAGCGGGCACGGTTTCCGACTGGAGGGAGGAAGAGCGAAGCCTGAATCGAGCCGCTTTGGCTCGCTGGGACAAAGCGAGCGTGCCTTCAAACCGGCCTACCCCTCGTTGTGACTACTTTATCTCTTATCACGAGAAAAAAGATGCTTAGTTTAGAATTTCCTTGGTTGACATAAAGTATAAATTTATTCTAATTTAAACAAACATATATTTAAAAAAAATTTTGCCTAGGCAACATGGAAGGAGGAAATTATGAAATTAAAAAAATATTCTATAATCTTTTTATTTGTCATTTTCTTTATTCTTTTCTCTTGTCAGAAGCAATCAGAAACCACATCGCCCTCTGAAGAAGCTATTTGTGAGGATAAGGCAATTTCGGCTGACGGAGTTTCTATCAGTTATCAAGTACAGGGGAAAGGCAGGCCAGCGCTCGTTTTTGTCCATGGTTGGTGTTGCGATAAAAGCTATTGGGAGGCCCAATTAACTCCTTTTGCTCAGCAGCACAAAGTGGTAGCGATTGATCTTGCCGGTCACGGCGAGTCAGGGCTTGACCGTAAGGATTGGACCATAGCAGCTTTCGGCGAAGATGTTGCGGCTGTTGTCAAAAAACTTGACCTCAAACAGGTCGTACTCATTGGACACTCCATGGGAGGGCCTGTGATTTTGGCAGCGGCGCGGCTGATGCCTAAGCAAGTTATAGGACTGGTAGGTGTAGACACTTTTAATGATATCGAATGGAAGTATACACAGGAAGAGACTGACGAATTTTTAGCACCATTATATGCCAATTTTGCCAAAGCTACCGATAACTTTGTCCGCTCAATGTTTACAGATACTGCAGATTCTGCCCTGGTCGAAAAAATTGCTGCTGATATGTCTGTCGCTCCTCCAGAAGTTGGAATTGGTGCATTTAAAGGGATGATTAACTTTATGAAAAATGACTCTGCCCAGGTACTCCAAGAGCTGAAAGCGCCAATTCGTTGTATTAATTCTGATATGAAACCTACTAATGTTGAGGCTATTCTGCGTTATGCGCCTTCTTTTAAAGTTGTGTTCATGTCTGGGGTAGGCCATTTCCTCATGATGGAGGACGCAGAGACATTCAACCGCCTTCTTGGGGAAGTTGTGCAGGAATTGGTAAGCATGGCCGCTTCTGAGTAAAAATGTCCATTAACGTAAGTGGATTAAGTGGGGATTAAGTGAGAGGATTAAGTGAGGTGGGGATTAAGTGGGTCAGACCGACTTAACTTGTTGATTTAAAAATAAAAAATCTTAAATTTTAGCTATTTTTCTCCTTAAATGAGAATTTTTATGGCCAAAAACGTCAATCTAAAGATAAAGAGTAAAGAAAATACAGTCAATGAAGAGTAAAGAAAATACAGTCAATGCCGAGAGCCAATAGATATTTTGTTTCAGGGAATATCTGGCATATTACTCATCGCTGTCATAAAAAAGAGTTTCTACTCAGATTCAGAAAAGACCGGAAAAGGTATATAGAATGGCTTTTTCAAGCAAAAAAAAGATACAGGATGTGGGTTTTGAATTATATGGTCACATCTAATCATGTCCATCTTCTTGTCTTAAATTCCAGTAAGAATGATATTATTCCTAAATCAATTCAATTAATAGCTGGAAGAACAGCCCAAGAATATAATCAGAGGAAAAAACGTAAGGGAGCCTTTTGGGAAGATCGATATCATGCTACCGCGATTGATTCTGATGATCATCTCAATCAATGTATGACGTATATTGATATAAATATGGTCCGTGCTGGGATTGTCAAACATCCGAAAGATTGGCTTTATTGTGGCTATTATGAATTACAGGCTAATAGAAAACGCTATACTATAATCGATAAGCAAAGTTTATTACATCTTTTCTCTCTAAGATCTTTAAAAGACTTGGTTGAACATCGTCGATTTGCAGTTGAAGAAGCCATAGAAAAGAAGCGCCATATTGTTCGAGAGGATAAATGGACAGAAAATGTCGCAGTAGGCAGTCTTTCTTTTTTAGAAAAGATAAAAAAACAATGTGGAAGTAAAGCTATAGGCAGAAATATTGAAAAAGGAGAAAGTTCTTATATGTTACGAGAGTCAAAAATCCCTTACTATCCCTTTTTTACCCCTAAAAAAGGGGCTTTAAGAGAATAAAAAAGCTCAATTTTCCTGCTATCTTCTTGATTTTCAATCATATGAGTCGGTCTGACCCAAACCAGCAAACCCAAACCAGCAAACCAGCAAACCAGATTCACACTTTTTTAGTTCGCGGAAAATTTTTGCAACCAATTCGGTAAGTTTTTCGTAGTATAATTATGGACGAAGTCTAATTATGAATTGCCGATATCTCTCGACGCGGGCAATTTATAATAAAAATCCCTTAAGGAGGTAATTTACATGAAACGTTTGTTAATCCTTTCTGGAGTGTTGTTGTATTTATCCGCAGTAATGGTTGTTGCTCAACCCGGCCAAGGCAAAGTGCCAGATGCACTTATGCTGCGTTTTCCAGACGTAAGCGCAGATAAGATTGTGTTTGTCTATGCCGGCGATCTTTGGACAGTAGCCAAAGATGGAGGGCTGGCCCGCAAGCTTAGCTCTCCAAAGGGCCAGGAAATTTTTCCCAAGTTTTCACCAAACGGCCGGATGATTACTTTTAGCGGCAATTATGATGGTAACACAGACATCTACGTCATGCCTGCAGTAGGCGGTAGTCCAATGAGGCTAACTCATCATTCTGGCACTGATTTAGTAGTGGAGTGGTACCCTGACGGAAAAAATATTCTTTACCGCTCTCGGATGAATAGCCCATCTTACCGTTTCAATCGCTTCTTTAAACAACCGGTTAAAGGCGGCATGCCGGAGATGCTTCCTCTTCCCTATGGTGAGCTGGCCAGTTTCAGCCCGGATGGTAATCGTATGGCTTTTCAGTACATTTCCCGTGAATTTCGAACCTGGAAGCGCTACCGCGGCGGCATGGCCAGTGACCTCTGGCTTTATGATTTAGTCAAAAACACATCAGAGAAAATCACTGAATTTGACGGCACCGACGCCTTACCGATGTGGCATGAAGGCACAATTTATTTTCTGTCCGACCGGGATGAGCGAAAAAAACTCAACATCTGGGCCTATGACCTTAGTACGAAAAAAACTCGACAGGTCACCAAGTTTATTGAATACGACGTAAAGTGGCCGAGCATCGGGCCGGATGCAATTATCTTTGAAAACGGCGGCAAGCTTTATTTGCTCGATCTCGAAAGTGAAGCTTCCCTTCCAGTTTCCATTCAAGTGCCGTCCGACCTGCCAGAGGTACGAGCCCAGCTCAAGGATGCTTCCAAGAATATCCAGAGTTTTTCTCTTTCGCCCAGCGGCAAACGGGCCTTGTTTGAAGCCCGCGGCGAGATTTTTACTGTGCCAGAAAAGCATGGCAGTGTCCGCAATTTAACCAGGACTTCAGGAGTGGCCGAGCGATTCCCAGCCTGGTCGCCTGACGGTAAGCATATTGCCTATTTCTCTGATCGCAGCGGCGAATACGAATTATACCTTTGCTCTGGAGACGGCAAGGGAAAAGAACGAAAGATTACTAATTTAGGTAGTGGTTATCCTTTCTTGCCCGCCTGGTCGCCTGACAACAAGCACATTGCCTTTGGCGACAAAACCGGCAGTCTCTTTGTCCTCGATCTGGATGATGGTAAGCCAAAGTTTGTAGATAGAGACGATTGGACAAGAATAAGATCTTATTCTTGGTCGCCTGACAGCCGCTGGATTGCCTACTCTAAGCATATGTCTAATGGCCAGAGCGCGATAATGATTTATGACACAGTCGAGAACAAGAAACATCAGGTAACAAGTAATTATTATGAAGACATTGGTCCGGTGTTTGATCCTGAAGGTAAGTACATTTTCTTCTATTCTAACCGCACTTTTAGACCTGTTTATGGCGATATGGATGCAACCTGGATTTATCCAAATGCCACTGATATTTATGTTGCAACTCTCCGTAAAGATATAAAGTCGCCCCTTGCCCCGCAGAGTGATGAGGAAGAGGGTGAAGAGAAAAAAGAAGAAAAAGGAGATAAGGATAAAGGGAAAGAAAAGGGCAAAGAAAAGGAAAAATCCGAAAAATCTGATAAGAAAGACGATAAAAAAGATAAACCTAAGCCTGTAAAAATTGATTTTGAGGGTTTTGAACAAAGAGTGATTAAGCTCCCAATGGAAGTGGGGAATGTCGGACCGCTGCATGCAGTAAAAGGCAAAGTTGTCTACCTGCGTTATCCTGCTGCCGGTGCTTCAAAGCGCGGCGTGCCTTCAGGTACATTGATATATTTTGATCTGAAAGATAGAAAAGAAAAAACCGTCATTTCAGGAATTGATACCTATGATTTGTCAGCCAACGGCAAAAAGGTGATCTACAGGAGCAAATCAACTTATGGTATTATCGACCTGGCTGAGAAGAAAAAAGTCGGAGACGGTAAAATCGCGACCAATAAGATTAAAACATGGATTAATCCGCGTGAGGAGTGGAGACAGATTTTCAACGAAGCTTGGCGCATCGAGCGCGACTTTTTCTACGATTCCAACATGCACGGGCTTGACTGGAAAGCTATAAAAAAACGGTATAAGGCCATGCTGCCCTATGTAGTGAGCCGTGAAGATTTAAATTATGTGATCGGTGAGATGATTGCCGAGCTAAACGCTTCGCACAGCTATATCGGCGGCGGTGATATTGAGAAACCCAAAAAGATCTCGGTTGGATTATTGGGATGTAATTTTGAGCTGGATAGAGAGAAAAAAGCTTTTCGGATTAAAAAGATTTTAGAAGGTGCTCCCTGGGATGCAGAGGTGCGCTCGCCGTTACGGCAGCCTGGAATCGATGTGAAAAAAGGAGATTATCTCCTGGCAGTCAACGGACAGCCGCCAGATACTTCCAAAGACATCTGGGCTTCCTTTCAAGGGCTTTCCGGTGAGGTGGTCACTTTGACTGTAAATTCCACTCCAGAGATGACCGGTGCTCGCGATGTAATTGTCAAACCCATGTCCAGTGAGTTCCGTTTGCGCAATCTCGCCTGGATCGAGAGCAATCGAAAGAAGGTGGAAAAAGCGACCAGGGGCAAGGTTGGATACGTCTATGTCCCTGATACGGGAATAAACGGCCAGAGCGAGTTGGTCCGCCAGTTCATTCCCCAGCATAGAAAAGAAGGCTTAATCTTCGATGAACGATTTAACAGCGGCGGCCAGTTTTCAGACCGCTTTATTGAAATGATGAATCGCCCGATATATGTCTATGCTGCCCGCAGGGATCTTCGTGATATTCGTGTACCATTTGTCTCACATGTTGGACCGAAAGTAATGATTATCAATGAGTGGGCTGGGTCTGGAGGCGATGCTTTTCCGTACATTTTCCGGAAAGCCGGGCTTGGGTCGATAGTAGGAAAAAGAACCTGGGGAGGCCTTATCGGTATTAGCGGTAATCCCATGTTGGTTGACGGCGGCTTTATCACAGCACCTAACTTAGCCATTTGGAACACAGAAGGCGAGTGGGATGTTGAGGGCTATGGTGTGGATCCTGACTATGAAGTGGAAAATGCACCGCACGAGATGGCTGCTGGAAAAGATCCCCAGTTAGAAAAAGCAATTGAGATTGTCCTTGACCAGTTGAAAAAGGATCCTCCCAAGACACCCAAAAGACCAGCCTATCCAGATCGTTCAGACAGGATAAAGTAGACACAATACCAGGCAACAACGTAAATTGACAAACGGGGACGGCCAAAAAGAGTCGTCCCCAGCTTCATCCGCCACGCCTCGCACCCGACGACCTCTATTTTAATAATATTGTCGTTGCGAGCGGAGCGCGGCAATCTGGCAACATCGACTCGTGAATAATCCAGGGTAATTATGTTGCATTATTTTGTCCCCTTAACTAGTAGTTCGTTTTCAAAATAACAATACATTATATTTTGTCATTGCGAGGAGCGAAGCGACGCGGCAATCTCATTTAATTGCAACTATTTAGAGATTGCTTCGCTATCGCTCGCAATGACAATTTTTGTTGCATTATTGTGTCCCCTTGAATAGGATGTAAAATAATAATTAGAAAATAGAACCGTCCTCAATATTATTTAAACAGAATCTTCGAAGGAGATTAGAAGAAATGAGGAAATCATATTTAATTAAAATTGTTTTATCGCTCTTCTTTCTATTTGCCAGCACTTTATTATTTGCTGCTGAAGATCTTTTAGAAGGATGTACGGTTTTGATTGCAGGGCGAGATACCACGGTTGATGGTTCGATATTATTTGTTAAGAGTGAAGATGACAGCTATAGAGAAGTCGATTATTTATGGTATATCCCGAGAAATCAATATAAACCTGGTGCAGTCATTAAACTTCAGGCAGGAGGGACGATACCTCAGGTCAGAGAAACCTATGCCTATTTCTGGGACCAGTGCCCGGGAAAATCTTACTCAAATCAGATTATTAATGAATGGGGAATCGCCTTTGGGAGCAATGCCTGTGCTTCGAAAGAAGATTCCGTCAAAGAAGTGGAGGCTCGCAATGATTTAATAAACGGCGGCCTTGGCTTCAGGTTAAGAATAATTCTGGCTCAAAGAGCAAAGACAGCCAGGGAAGCGGTATTGCTCGCTGCCCGTCTTCTTGATAAATACGGCTACAATGCCTTAGGAAGAAGTCTGAACATTGTTGGACCGAATGATGCCTGGCAGCTTCAGATGGTGAGAGGGAAAAACTACGTAGCTCGCAGAGTTCAAGATGACGAAGTGGCCATAATCGCCAACACCTTCAGCATTCGCCAAGTGGATATGAATGATAAAGAGAATTTCATCTGTTCTTCAAACCTGATTAAATATGCCATAAAGAAGGGCTGGTATGACCCCAAAAGCAGCGAAAAATTTGATTTTGCCAGAGCTTATTCCCCAGAGAGAATACATAAATCTCTTAGCAACACCTGCCGCACCTGGAATTTGGCCAGGTTGCTCAACAGGAATTTTCCCCTGACCTTGAAGCAAGCTGAAGAAGGGCTCATGCCGGTCTCGGTCAAACCTGACCGGAAGCTGACACTCAAAGATGTGATGGCCATTTTCAGAAACCATTATGAGGGAACTCCGCTTGATAAATCAGGCTTCACTGAGTCAGGAGAATACAAAACAAGCCCTCATAAAAACCCTTACAATATCTGTAATTACGGAACCCACAGGACAACGGTTGTCCAGCAGAGAAAGTGGCTGCCAGTTGAGATTGGTACAGTGACCTGGAGAGCGCTCGACCAGCCCTGTGCCAGTGTGTTTGTTCCCTGGTATTTAGGAGCAACACAAATCCCTGAAGCGTTTCATAAAGCCCCTGAAAGCCTGTATACCACTAAAAAAGACTTGCTCGACTATCATTTCAAGGCTCAACCAAAGACCTCAAAATTGGACCTGGATTCAGCTTCTGGTATCTTTGCCTGTCTGGGTGGGCTGGTGGATGTGACTTATGGCAAAACAATAGAGTATGTGCAAAAGATATGGAACGATTTCGAGGAGGAAGAGTTTACCCTGCAGCCAACGATTGAAAAGGCTGCTCTTGAGCTTTACAAGCAGGATAAGGCCTTGGCGAGATATTTCCTTAATTTTTACACCGAATCCCGGGCATTAAAATCCCTGGAAATGGCCAATAAACTGATAACCAAAATCAAATGGCACTTATGGTGTGCAGGTGGGCAGGATAAAATTCGAGTACCCGTAAAAGTCGATCCCAAAATCTATGCTGCCTATGTTGGCGAATATGATGGTTCTCCTGTTCTTCGCCTAAGAATTATAAAGGAAAATAACCGCCTGTTCTGTAAGGTTATTGACGGTCCGGAATATGAAATCTTTCTAGAGTCTGAAAAAATATTTTTCTTTGAGGAGATTGCTGCACAAATCACCTTCATAAAAAATGAAGAAGGCAAAGTTATAAAACTGATTATCCATCATGCTGGAAGAGACATACCGGCCAAGAAGATAAAATAACAAGGAGGAAGAAATGACCCGAAAAACAAAAACAAAATTAGTAGCTTTCTTAATCCCAATTTTTCTTATTTCCCTGATTTCAATATCCCAGGGACAGATAAGAGGCAAAGCCCTCTATGAGAAGCTGCGAAAAGGAGGGTTTGTAAAATTCGAAGGTTTAAGCAGAGTCTCCTGGACTCCTGATGGAGAGGCCTATTACCTCTTCAAAGATAAAACCTTTAAAAGAGTGGATGCTGCAACCAATAAAATAAGCAGCCTCTTTGAAGACAGTAAGATCATTGAGGCTTACAACACGATAACACAGAAAAATGTGGGACATCTTCCGTTCAAAGACTTCTCCTTTATTGATAATGGCCATAAAATTAGATTTAAAGTCTCCAAAAAAGCCTTTATTTATGATTTATCCACAGGAAAAATTATATCTTACCTGCCAGAAAAAGAATTTAAAGGTGTCCGCGGCAGAATATACAGAGAAGTCTTTTCACCCGATTACAAATATCGCGCTTATATCCGCGATTATAATATTTATATCAAAGACCTTGAAGGAAAGGAAAAAGCCCTGACCAAAGGCGGCCATAAAGATCTGAGGAAAGGCTTTCCCGACTGGGTATACCCTGAAGAGCTGGATCAATATAATGCTTTCTGGTGGTCGCCGGATTCAAGTCGAATCGCCTACATGCAGTTTGATGAAAGTCCGGTGGCTAAATATCCCATTGTTCATGATGTAAGTCCTGCCCCTCTTTTAGAAATGCAGAGCTATCCCAAAGCCGGGACCAACAATCCCATCATCAATTTTTTCATTGTCGACATCAAAACCAAAAAGACCATTCGTATAGAGACTGGCATAGAGACCAATGTTTATTTGCTCAGAGGACAGTGGACAAACGATGGGAAGTTATTTACTTTTCAGCGGCTTAACAGATGGCAGAATGAGCTGGATTTATTTGCTTCAGACCCGAATACTGGAAAAACACGCCGCATTCTGAAGGATGTGGACAAATGTTATGTCGAGGTCGATTTTGACCTTAAATTTTTAAAGGATAACAAACATTTTGTCTGGACATCAGAAAGAAGCGGGTGGAAGGAAATATACCTTTATGACCTCTCGGGGAAACTGGTTAAACAATTGACCAAGGCCAAATTACCTGTGGGCCGCATTCTTGGAGTCGACGAAGAGAACGGATGGGTCTATTTCACAGGATATGAAAACAAGGGACTGGAAGCCCATGCCTACAGAGTTAAACTCGATGGAAAAAAATTTACTAAACTAACAAAAGAACCCGGTTATCATTCTGTGAGTCTCTCTCCTGGAGCAAAATTCTATACGGATTCTTTCACTTCCTTTGAGGAGCCGCGCCGGGTTACCCTTTATAGAGCTGATGGTAAAAAGATAAGAGAAATTGGCAAATCGACCATCAGCCAGAAATTCAAGGACTTAAAGCTTATAAAGCCCGAACATTTCACCTTTAAATCTGCTGATGGCAGGTATGATCTTGACGCCATATTGTATAAACCAGCCCACTTCAAAAAAAATGAAAAATACCCCTTAATCATGTCCATCTATGGCGGTCCGGGCGCCAAAATGATTTATAACAGGTTTAATTTAAACAATAGAAATCAAACTCTGGCCCAACTGGGCTTTATCGTTCTTTCTATTGACCACAGAGGTGTCTCCAGAAGAGGAAAGGCCTTCCAGAACTTGATGTATCTGAATCTCGGCCAGATTGAGCTCGAGGACCATGTGGCTGCTGCTAAATTTGTCGGAAACAGGCCCTATGTCGACGAAAAAAGGGTAGGGATTTTCGGCCATTCTTATGGAGGTTACCTGACCTGTATGGCACTGCTCAAGGCCCCAGAGGTTTTCCATGTGGGGTTTGCCGGAGCTCCTTTAGCTTCCTGGGAAAACTACGACACCATATATACAGAAAAGTTTATGAGAAGACCCCAGGACAACCCGGAAGGATATAAGAAGGGTTCATGTCTGAATTATGCCAAAAATCTTAAGGGACACCTGGCTATCCATTTTGGAGCTGTTGACAATAATGCTCATCCGGGAAACTCCATTCAGCTTATACAGGCTCTTTTAAAACATAATAAAAAGTTTGAGGTGATGATCTATCCTGAACAGCAGCACAGAATAGGTTTTAACCGCTACTGGGAAGCTCGAATCGAATATTTTGTGGAACATCTAAAACCTGAAGTTAAGTAATAAGGGCGGTTGTCCTCAATAATATCGTCATTGCGAACTCCTACCGATCATGTCGTCATTGCGGGCATAATACTCAGAATGTGTTGCTAATTTTTTATAGTACATTGAATCTTAGCCAATTCAACCCAATGTTATTAAAGAAGATACAACGCGAAAATAGACAAGATAAATGGTATTTTTTACTAACATTGTTGGATCGTTTCAACAATCATGCTTAAAATCTTTTCTATCCTACTTATTTTAAAAAAGATACAAATATACCTAACAACACATTCTGAGTATTATGCCCATTGCGAGGAGCAGAGCGACGCGGCAATCCCGACATTTTTAAAGTAATAAGGTAAAATGATATAGATATGAATACTTGATCGTCTATATAGATAATAGATAAAGAGATATATCCATAGTTTTATTTGAATATGACTGAAAATCTCGGGAGCATGTATTTGACAAATTGTACAATGTATTGTACGATTGCTAAGGAGAATATTAAATGGATAAAATTATTGGGATTTCTGAACTAAGAAATTCAATAGCTTCAATAATAAAGCAAGTCTATCGGGGAACGCATTATATAATTATGCAGCGCTCAAAACCTAAGGCAGTTCTTCTGAGCCCGGAAGAGGTTGAGACACTAGAGATAATGGCAGACAGGAAACTTTTAGAAGAGATAAAGCAGGCAAAGGAAGATATTCAAAAAGGATACTTCACTTCTTATTATGATTTTTTTGGTAAAAAATTACCTGAGAAATCCAAGTAATGGAGCTATTTCTTACCAAAACCTTCCAAAAGAATTTTCAAAAACTCCCGAAAAATATGCAAATACAGGTAGAAAAGGCTTTAAGAGATATTTATATAGATCCTTTCCAGGGAAAAAAACTATTAGGGGAATTAGAGGGGGGATTTTCTTATAGAATTGGAAGATATAGAATCATCTATTTTGTTGATAAAAAAGAAAATATCTGGATAGAGACAATCAGACATAGAAAAGACGTGTATAGAAAGAAATAAAAGCCGCTTTTTATGAAAAGCCTTGAGTTGTCTTTTTTTAGATATTATGTTTGAATCAAGGAAAGAATAGTAGGCCATTTAAGAATTATCTGATTGGATCTATAAGAAGTTTCAAAACCTTCAAAGGAGGGGATTATGGATACAGAAGAAAAACCTAAACTTTCAGAAGAAGAATTTATTAGACGGGCAATAAAAAAGCTGCGAGGAAATTATAAAGGGATTCATAGCGTCTACAGTGGCTTTAACCAGGCATTCAAACAGTATTTTGGAACCAATCCAGTAGAGACTACTCAGAGATTAGTCAAAGAAGGAAAGATAAATATTCGACCTGTAAAAGGCGGTGTAGTGCTTTATCTTCCCGAAGATGCTCCTAATAGCCCAGAAAATGTTTTAAGTAAGATTCTTGAAGATGAATAGTTATCTGGACAACCTTCACCAAGTTCTCCAATCACATTCAGTTTCAGTACAAAAGACGTATGATACATGAAAAAAGTTCTATCAGGCTTTTATTTTTTTCGCGGGTTGTTTATCATACTTTCGAATCCCGCAGGAGGGACATCACATCATCAAAAGTTGAAAAAGCGGGAAAAGGGATTGAGCGATTAAAAAGAGTAACAGATTTGAGTAAAAGTGACTCAGAATTAGTTTTACTATGGACTTTATTACTTAATTGATTAAGAAAAGGAGAAAACGTGGGTATTAGAAGAGAATTCTTTGTATCTATAATATTTCTTCTATGTGTAAATTTATTGACGGCATTTTCCGAAGATATAGATACACTTAAAAACAGATTGAAAAATGTAACCGGTAAAGAGAAGATGGAAATTTTGAATGAATTAGCAGGAGCTTATTGGGAATTACCGCCCAATGAAAGAATTGCGTTTGCGGAGCAGGCTATTGATTTAGCTGAAGAATTTTATGATCACAAATCCAAAGCCGACGCTTATAATCATTTAGGTATTGCCTACAATAATATGGGCGATAGTAAAAAATCTATGGAATATTTTCTGAAGGCTTTGAAGATCATGGAACAAATCAACGATAAGAACGGAATCGCTAATTCTTATGTTAATATCGGGCAGGCTAATTTCTATCTGGACAATTTTGATAAAGCGCTGGAATATTTTCAAAAGGCTCTGAAGGTAAGAGAAGAGGTTGGAGATAAAATGGATGTGTCCCAGTCGTTGATTTTAGTCGGGAATATTATGGGCAAAACGGCTAAATATAACGAAGCGTTAGACTACTATTTCGAAGCTCTGGCGATAAAAAAAGAAATCGATGATAAGACCGGCATTTCCCAAGTATATAATAATCTTGGGAACATATATTTTGAGACTGGACATCCGAAGAGGGCTTTGGAATATCGGGAAAAGTCATTGCGAATCGATCGGGAACTTGGCAATAAGTGGGAGATTGCCAACACCGCTTTTAATATTGCCGAGTACTATCTACAAATCAAGCAGCCTGAAAAAGCCTATCCGTATATGCTTGAATCGCAAGAAATATCGGAATATCTTGAAAATAAAGGACTGATTCGAGACAATTTGTATAATTATTCATTGTATCACGAACTAAAAGGAGATTATCAAAAGGCGCTCAAATATCAGAGAGATTATTCGGAATTAACGAAAAGTTTGTTTTCGAAAGAGCTCAGCGAAAAAATCGCCGAAATGCAAATAAAGTATGAAACCGAGAAAAAGGAAAGAGAAAACCAGGCATATAAGCTTCAATTGGAAAAAGCCCGCTCAGAAAGGGTGCGACTCACTCTGGGTTTAGTTATTGCTTTATTAATTGTCTTTATTATTTATTATGGCTATCGAATAAAGAAAAGATCTACCCTGTTATTACAAGAGTTAGTGACAGAACGGACGCATGAATTGCAACAAAAAATTAACGAACTTGAACAGACTGAAAAAGCTCTTCGGGAAAGTGAAGAAAAATATCGTTTGCTTGCTGAACAATCCGGTCAAATGACTTATGATTATGATATTTCAGAAGGTCAAATCAAATGGTCGGGAGATATTCTTGCAATTACTGGTTATACTCCTGATGAGTTTCAGAAAGTGGATATTAAGGCTTGGGAAAAACACATCCATCCCGATGACCGAAAAAAAGCTCTGGAACTACTTGATAAAGCAATAGACAAATGTTCCCATTATCAGGTTGAGTATCGTTTCAAGCACAAAAATGGTAATTATCTATCCATAGAAGACAATGGTATTTTTCTTGCTGATATAAACGGTAAAGCAGCAAAAATGCTTGGTATAATGAAAGACATCACCGAGCGCAAGCGGGCTGAGGAGAAGATCAAAACCTCACTCAGAGAGAAAGAGGTGATGCTGAGGGAGATTCACCATCGGGTTAAAAACAATATGCAGATCATAATTAGTCTGCTTAGACTTCAATCTACGAATACCAAAAACAAAAAGATGCAGGAGGCGTTCAAAGAAAGCCAGAACAGGATCCATTCGATGTCTCTCATTCATGAAAAGCTATATCAGTCTAAGGACTTAGCAAGAATTGATTTCGCTTATTACATCCGAGGCTTGATAGTTCATCTGTTCCAATCTTACAGAGTTGATACGAATCTTATCAGTTTAAAGACATATGTGGAGGATATTTATCTTGACATCAATAGAGCGATTCCCTGCGGATTAATCATCAATGAACTTGTAACGAATTCAATAAAGCATGCTTTTCCTGGAGGCAAAAAAGGGGAAATTTCCGTCAGGCTTCATCTGAATAAACAAGGCAAGATAGCACTCGTTGTCAGTGATAATGGCGTGGGTTTTCCAGAAGATATAGATTTTCTTAACATTAAATCCTTAGGGATGCAACTGGTGAATGATTTGACTCAACAGCTCGAAGGAACGATTGAGTTTGATAGAAAAGGTGGAACAACATTTAATATTGTGTTTTGAGAACTAACGAATATTGAACAAATTATTCTTAAAAATACCCTTCTTTGAATACCAATCTCTCCGATGTTATATGTCTCTCATAAAAAAAGCATCCATAATTCCGGGGACACAATACTGAATTATTCATAAGTTGGGGGAATGATGAATTATGGAATTATCATTTAAGTGTCGTTTCCCCCAGAATTTCCAATAAGCAAATAGCTTTTTATGATAAGCCTTGAGTTGTCTTTTTATAGATATTATGTTTGAATCAAGGAAAGAATAGTATGCCATTTAAGAATTATCTGATTGGATCCATAAGAAGTTTCAAAACCTTCAAAGGAGGAATTATGGATACAGAAGAAAAACCTAAAATTTCAGAAGAAGAATTTATTAAACGGGCAATAAAAAAGCTTCGGGGGAGATATAAAGGAATTCATAGCGTCTACAGCGGTTTTAACCAGGCATTCAGGCAATATTTTGAAACTAATCCAGTTGAAGCCACACAAAGATTAGATAAAGAAGGAAAAATAATCATTCGTCCAGTCACAGGCGGGGTAATGCTCTATCTTCCCGAAGATTCTCCTAATAGCCAAGAAAATGTATTAGGTAAGATTCTTGAAGATGAATAGTTATCTGATCATTTTAAAAGCTGATAGCATTGAATATAAATAAAACTGGCAGCAGTTTTTTATGAATAATTGCGGGATAGAAAAGGAGGGATAAAATGATTAAGATTGTTCCAAGAGTTTTTTTTCTTTTCGTTTTAATGGTTTTTCTTTGTTCTCAAAGCTCAATAACCCAAACGCAGACCCTGAACTCTAAAATTCATCAGAGAATAGAAGTACAGAATGCCCAAAAAGCTCTCAAGGTTGATTTTGATTACGGGAAAATACCTTTGTATTTTATTCCCAACAAGGGCCAGGTGCACGAGAAAGCACTCTTTTATGCTAAAGCTTCAAGATATACCCTGTGGATCACAAAACAAGGATTGGTCTTTGACAGGATATTAGAGCGAGACAGATTACCAGGGATCCGTGATCAGAAATATGAGCGTGATGTATCTAAATTCATCTTCCTCGATTCGAATAAAAACCCTGAAGTTATTCCTCTTGGAAAAACAGAATATAAGGTGAATTATTTTGTAGGTAATGATCAGTCAAAGTGGAGAACAGATATTTCGGCCTCAAAAGCGGTTTTATACAAGGAGCTTTATAAAAGTATTGACCTCAAGGTTTATGGGATTGAGAAGCAGGTAGAATACGACTGGGTTGTCAGACCGGGTGGAAAGGTTTCAGACATAAGATTTGAATATGAAAATGTCAAGGATATCCGGATTGATGAAAAGGGCAACCTTGTTGTAGAAACAGAGTTTGGCGAATTAAGACAAACAAAGCCTGTCTGTTTCCAGGTGATAGAAGAGAAAAGGATTAGCATCAAGGCTGAGTTCAAAAGAATAGAGAAAAATATTTATGGATTCGAGGTCAAAAAATACAACAGAGATTACAAATTAATCATTGATCCCATGGTTTATTCTACTTATTTAGGAGGATCAGAAACTAACTATGATGCTGAAGACAAGGGAAAAGGGATAGCTGTGGACAAAAGAGGGGCTGCTTATGTAACAGGAAATACTAATTCCCTTGATTTTCCTACAAAAAATCCTTTCCAGGGAGATTTAAATCGCAGGGATGCCTTTGTCACCAAGATAAAGCCTAATGGAAAAGATCTAGTCTATTCCACTTTTCTTGGTGGGACTGGTTTAGATTACGGAAATGCAATAGCTGTTGATGAGAAAGGCTGTGCTTATGTCACAGGAGATACACTAACCTCGGATTTTCCTACAAAAAATCCTTTCCAGGCAAATCTCAATGGAAAGTGCGATGTTTTTGTTAGCAAGCTAAATCCTGATGGGAATGCTCTCCTCTATTCCACTTATTTAGGTGGCTCTGATTATGATTATGGTTATGGCATTGCAGTAAACAAGAAAGGCTCAGCCTATGTGACAGGAATTGCTTATTCCTCAGATTTTCCTACCAAAAAGCCTTTTCAGGAAAATTTCAAAGGAGTTGAAGAGGCTTTTGTCACCAGACTAAATAAAAAAGGAAATGGCCTCGTCTACTCCACCTATCTGGGTGGCTCTGATAAGGATCGGGGAGGTGGTATAGCTGTAGATAAAAAAGGTAATGCTTATGTTACAGGATGGACTCTTTCCACAGATTTCCCTACAGAGAATCCTTTGCAGGAAAATAACGCAGGATGGGGGGATGTCTTCATCACCAAGATAAATGCTAAAGGCAAGACCCTCCTCTATTCCACTTATTTGGGCGGTTCTTGTTGGGATACTGCCTATGGTATAGCTATAGACGAGCAAGGCTCGGCTTATGTAATAGGACAGACAAGCTCCTCAGATTATCCAACAAAAAATCCTTTTCAGGATAGTCTCAAAGGAGTTGAAGATGCCTTAGTTGCCAAGATAAATTCTAAAGGAGATACACTGCTTTATTCCACCTATCTTGGTGGTTCTGATGCTGAAATAGGCTGTGGCATAGCTGTAAAAGAGAAATTCGCCTATGTGATAGGACGGACTTATTCCTCAGATTTTCCTACGGAAAAGCCTGTTCAAAAAAAATACAAAGGAGATGGTGATGCCTTTGTTACCAGGCTAAATCTTCAAGGCAATGGCCTCGTCTACTCCACCTATTTAGGAGGTTCTAAAAAAGAATGGGGATTCGGTATAGCTGTAGATAAAAGAGGTGCTGCTTATGCGACAGGAGAAACTTATTCCAAAAATTTTCCTACAAAGAATCCTTTCCAGGAAAATCAAAAAGGTATTGATGCTTTTGTTACCAAGATAAAATAGATTATCCTTTACCATTCGACAAAACACCACAATTATGCTATTTTTCGCCATTGAGCTGAAGAAATAATTTCATCAGGATAAGAATCATGAAAACAAAAACCACGCCAAAAGCAATTGTCTGGCTTTTTATCGCCTGTATTCTGTTCGTATCTATAAATACGAGGACAGAGGCCGCATCAAAGAATTACTATTTCCCCGAAGTCAAAATCGAGGTACATGTCGAAGCAGACGGCTCTTTTATAGTGGATGAATTCCGCACCTACAAATTCCAGGGCAGCTTTTCCTGGGCTTCTATCTGGATTCCTCTCCGCCTAAACCGCAAAGGATATAGATATGATATAAAAATTGAGGATTTTAAAGTCCTTGACGAATACAACCACCCCCTTCGGACAGAAATATCCCGAAGCGCCAATAATCTCGAGGTAAAGTGGTATTTCAACGCTCGAGACGAGCAGCGCACCTTTCATATTCACTATTGCGTTAGAAAGGGTATCATCAGCTATCCTGATGTCTCAGAGCTTTACTGGCAGGTCATTGGCAGTGACTGGGAAAAGCCCACAGGATACGTCACTGTAAATATTCACCTCCCTGAAGGAATCGACAACAAAAACGATATCCTGGTTTACGGCCACGGTCCCCTCTCCGGGAAGGCGGAAATTGTGTCCCAAAAAACAGCCCGCTTCACAATTAAAAACCTGCCTTCCTTCCAATATGTAGAAATCCGTGTAATCTGGCCTGCTAACATCGTCACCGGCGTTCACTCAAACCGCCACACCCTCGAATCCATACGCCGGGAAGAAGCGCGTTTTGTCCAGGAGACAATCGAAAAAGCAAGACGCGCCCTAAAAGCAAAAGAACGTACCCGGAAATTATACCTGCGTCTTGTCTTCATCTGGGTAATCTTGCTTGTTATCGGTTCCCTGGTCTGGCTTTACTTTTACCTCCGTTCCTGGAAAAAAGTCGGGAAAGATTACAGGTTTGAAAATATCCCGGATTATTTCCGCGAGCTTCCTTCAAACCTCTCTCCAGCCCTTGTCGAAATCCTTCTCCGTGAGGGCCGCCCAATCACTCCCAGCTCATTTACCGCTACACTCTTCGACCTGGCCCGCCGCGGCTATCTTGAACTTGAAGACCGGCTAAAAGAGAAAAAAGGCCTCTTTGGAAAAAAGGAAGAGTACGAAACTACGGTTACTCTAAAGAAAGACTTACGCAGCGACCCAGAACTGCTTCCCTATGAGGTAGAGTTCCTGGACCTGCTGTTTGTTACTGTTGGAAGTCAGAGCAGCGGGAAAGGTTCGAAGTTCGAATTATCTGAGTTGAAGTCCTATCTAAAGAAAAGTCCGCGAAAGTTCCAGAAATGGTACAGGAAATGGACAAAAGGAATCCAGGAGGAATCAAAGAAACTCCAGTTTATCGAGCCTGAAAGCAAAAGGATGCGCAATATCTTTCTTGCTGTTACTTTTCCCCTTGCTATCATCACTTTTAACGTGGTCTTGGCAGTTCTTGCCGCCATTCTGGTGCCCAAGATCAAACGAAGGGCCAAAAACTGGGCACGCGAAAACGAGATGTGGAGAGCGCTCGAGCGGTTCCTGGATGATTTCTCAAGCTTCAAGGACCTTCCCCCAGAGGCTTATAAGCTGTGGGAATATTACCTTGTCTTTGGAATCCTGTTCGGAAATGCAAAGAAAATACTCAAGATGCTGCCCATCATTCTCAAAGATGAGAGAGCCGTGGCCCCGGTCTGGTATTATGGCTTTAATCGCGCCCTTTTCGTCCAAACAGGCCGCCTTGACAGCATGATAAAAAGCATCGAATCCATGTCCACCTCAATCCAGCAAGCAAGCGCCTCTGCCGCCCATTACTCCTCTGGCAGTGGAGGCGGATTCAGCGGTGGGGGAGGAGGCGGAGGCGGTGGAGGAGGCGGCCGCGCCGGATAAAAAAGGGGACATGAACTTTTTTTGAAAAAAGTATCGTGTCCCCCTTTTTATCAAGGTAGAGAAGCAGTATCATCCATTATTGAATGTCATTGCGAGGCGCAAAGCGCCGCGGCAATCTCTCCTTATTAATTCACCCAATCTAAAGAATTATCTAAAAATCAAATTCTAGCTGAGGATTTTTTTCTTTTATCAATTTATAGATTACATCTACCAGCTTTTTTGCAGTCTTCAAAGCGTCTTCAGCTTCTTTTGTTGAACAGGGGATATCAGGTTCATAAGTAAAGTGATGTCTTTTCCTTCTCATGAAATCATAATTGGTGATAATTATTCTAAATTTATCTCCTAAAACTGAAGAAATAAATCTTACAACAGTTAAATGTTTATCCTTAATTTCGGGCCTGAAACCCTCATTGAACATTAAGGCCAGTCCAGAACGTAATATGGCATTATAGGCATAATTGAAAGCGCATTCTTCGTCTTCATTTAAATTCCTTCTATGATGATGTGATGCAAGTACTTTCTACATGGCCTCCTTTCTTTTTCTTGTTTCTTACTTTATCTTAGGTCTTGTGAACCACCCTTCTATCCGTGCCCTTAACTTATTTGTTAAGT
>Ga0209986_10001092_pt1 | contig 26381 bp, 28 predicted proteins | sample BlataG_FD_183168 | JGI IMG/M metagenome (GOLD analysis project Ga0209986, IMG submission 183168) | Deep subsurface microbial communities from Black Sea to uncover new lineages of life (NeLLi) - Black_00105 metaG (SPAdes) (version 2) | ecosystem: Environmental > Aquatic > Marine > Oceanic >... | reverse complement strand
ACATGTATCCCCTGGAAAAGGTCGTCTTTGATCCAAGCGCTCTTTCCAAGAGTGTAAACAGAAGTTGACAATGAAGAGATTGTCCTGACAACATCTGTAGTCATACTAGACACTATATCTTCCGAAAAAGCTCAAAAAATCATATAATATAATTCCATTGAGTTAATAATGACGACATAATTAAATATTCATATTGACAATAAAATATGTTAATGGTTTATTAAAAACGGAAACGGGAGGCATAAAATGAAAAAATGGACATATATCATCACTTTTCTAGCGGCAGTCCTTCTCGCTTCACAGATTTCCTTCTCCTGCACCTCCTTTGTGCTCAAGGCGAACAAAACGCTCCTTTTCGGCTCGAATTATGACAACGACATCTGGCCGGGACTGCTGTATGTCAACAAGAAGAACGTGAAAAAGACGGGATGGGAGGCGGGAACGACCGGTGACATCGCGGAATGGGTATCAGAATACGGCAGTGTGACCTTCAATGCAGCCGGATACCAACTGGCCTGGGCGGGTATGAATGAGAAAGGCCTGGTCATGAGCACCATGGCCCTGGGTGAGACAAAGAATCCAGAACCTGACGAGCGGCCCCCTTTCGTCTCCCCGCTTTGGATGCAGTATATCTTTGACACCTGTGCCACCGTGGACGAACTGATTGCCACCGATAAAATTGTCCGAATCAAGGATACGGTGGACCATTATCTCGTATGTGACGCCAGCGGGGATGCTGCGGTCATCGAATTTCTGGATGGAAAGATGGTCGTTCATAGACAAGAATCCCTTCCCATCAAAGCCCTGGCCAACCGGGTGTATTCCGAATGTGTTTCTGAATTGAAAGAGGGGAATCCCAAAGACATCAATCGGTCAAAATCCCGCATGGCCCGTGTCGACGAAAAGTTGTTGGACTTCGATCCAAATGGCAAGATACCTCCTGCCGCGTATGCCTTTGAGATCCTCGATGAGGTCTCTTCTCCACCATACACGCGCTGGATCATCGTCTTTGACATCCAAAACAGGACAATCCATTTCAAAACCTATGCAAACCGGAATGAACGCCGCATAGACCTCAAGAAAATCGATTATGGCTGTGAAACTGCGGCCATGATGATGGATGTGCATGCGGACCTCAAAGGTGATATCACAGATGCCTTCAAGGAGATCGACCAGGAGTACAGCCTCAATCATTTCATCCGTTTCCTCAAGGAATCTGAAATTGAAATGCCTGAAGAACAGGTGAAGATGCTTTTTAACGTATTTGTGAATTTCCCCTGTACTCCGGAAAAGAAGTAGACTTGATATTTCTTTACCAGCTCGCAGAATTTCTCCAAAACCTTCAACACAGAACTGTCATCGAAAACAATAACATGAGTTATTAGTTTCTAAACCAGATTTCTCCGCTTCGCGATGCTGCGCATCTCTCTGGTCGAAAGATAGGAATTTCCTTTTTTCACTTGCCACAAAATCCTCGCCATTTTCCACAATTTTTGCCTGCTGATGTCCCGGAATGAGTGTATCACGGTCAAAACGACAAGTTCAACAGAAAATAAGGTGAATAAAACAATATCGAGTAACGATCAATCAACAAAAGAATAAACTTCATCCCACAAACAGGTGCGGGTGAAGATTTATTCGGGACCCAAACGACTGTATGACGGCGATAATCCCGGGAGTAATCTCCTTGCCTGCAACCGCCTTGAGAAACGCCAGGTAAGAGTCACACTATTACGCCGGGCTGTAAACTTGGATTTCTTTGTCTAAACGATCGGCCAGTTTATCCTCAGCTACATCCAAATCAAAATCTATCTGTAAACCCAACCAGAACTGAGGAGACATCTTGAAATACTTGGCAAAGCGTAAAGCTGTATCAGCCGTAATTCTGCGTTTTCCATGAACAATCTCATTTATCCTTCGGGCAGGCACACGGATATCTAAAGCTAATCTGTTTTGGCTCAATCCCATCGGCTTTAAAAATTCCTCAAGGAGGATTTCCCCCGGATGTAGGGGAAGTATTTTTTTCTTATTCATGGATTCTCTCCTAATGATAATCTGTGATTTCAACATCAAACACATCCTTATCCTGCCATAAAAAGCATATTTGCCATTGATCATTTATTCTAATACTGTGCTGTCCTTTTCTCTTCCCTTTCAGTGCTTCAAGACGATTTCCAGGAGGCACTCTCAGATCATTTAAATCTTCGGCTCTATTTAACATTCTGAGTTTTCTTAATGCGACTCTTTGCATATCAACTGGATATTTCTTTGAGTAGCTTCCCTTGAATATTTTTTCAGTCTCTTTACACTTAAAGGATCTAATCACATATTAAAAATATAACGCTTTGCGTTAAATGTCAAGCGTTATGCTTCAAAAACTCCAGCATCAAATCCTGTTTTTGGCGCTCTATCTCTACTTTGTGGCCATGACCTTGCCGTTTTTCCTGTGCTTCCTCAAGGAAGTGTTGTTACTTGATCAAAAATGCCCAGCAAGCTATTATTTCCAAGCCAGTTTAAAACAACTATATGGTTGGGAACATGTCAAAACACTTCTGAATCAGGTGATAGATGCCTGCCGAATAGTAAATCCATTCATTTTCACAACCGATGGTTTTGAGCCTTATTCTTGGGCTGCTAAAAACCTTTTGGATTCTATTTGCTTATATGCGCAAGTTATCAAGAAACGGAGGAAGAAATCTTTACGGCAGTGGCAATCCTTTTTTGGGGGTTTTCCATGTTTTTGAGAACTCGAGTCCGAGTAGAGAAGTTTTCGTGGTCTTCGGCTCAGTAACAACAGTTAATGAAGGAAGCACCCAATTTTTCCAAATGGAATCAAAGTTCAAATTCATCCTGATATCTCGGTGCCTCCACTTTCCAGTCACCCCTAGAACGGAGATGGCTGGATAAACTCAAGATCGATTTTTCTTCGCCATGTGTCAGGAAAACACGCCCCGGCGGATGTTTGAAATGGTCAAGCCACCGAATAAGGTCGTTCCTGCCTGCGTGAGCGGAAAAACCCTCGATCTGCACGAGCCTCATCTTTACCGGATAACTCTGACCATGAATTCTGACTTCCGGTCTACCATCTAAGATCTGTCTGCCAAGCGTGCCTTCCGCTTGATATCCTACGAACAAAAGAGTGGATTCTGAACGGGTTATGTTTCTTATGAGATGGTGTTTGATACGCCCTCCAGTGATCATTCCCGAACCAGCCATGATGATCGCTGACCCTCTGATCTGATTAATAGCCTTGGAGGCTTCGACCGATTGCACGAGCCTCAGCCCAGGGAAGTCAAACGGTGAATGTCCCCTCTTGAACAGATCCAGTGTTTCTTTATCAAAAAACCTCTGGTTTCGTTTAAAAACCTTTGTGATTTCGACAGCCATCGGGCTATTGAGAAATGTCATGAGATACGGAATTCTTTTTTCGCGAGCTAAACGGCTGATATGAAACAAAAGTTCCTGGGCACGTTCAATGGCAAATGTGGGAATGAGAATATTTCCCCCGGCCTTCACCGTGTCGTTTACGACTTTGCAGAGCTTTTTTTCCACATCCTGGGGATCGTCATGGTTGCGGTTCCCGTATGTTGACTCCATAACCACGTAGTCTGCCCTGTCAAAAAGAGTTGGATTCTTAACAAGGGGCTTATCCCACTGCCCCATATCACCGGAAAAGATAATACTCTTCTTTCCTTTTTTTTCGTGGACAAAAATTTCAATCATGGCAGAACCCAGGATATGACCAGCATCGTGAAAACAGATCTTTACGCTTTGATTTAAAGCAATATATTCATTGTAGGGCACATCTTTGAAGAGGGGAAAACAAAGCCTGGCATCCCGGACTGTATAAAGCGGGATTTCCGGATAGCGTCCTTTTCTTCCTTCCTTTCTGTGACGTTTTTTCTTAAAAGCGGCATCTTCTTTCTGAATCCTGGCAGAATCCAGGATCACGATTGGGTACATCTCCTTGGATGCAGAGGTGGTCATGATGTCTCCGGCAAATCCTTCCCTGACAAGCTTTGGAATGAGCCCTGAGTGATCCAGATGCACATGGGTAAGGAGGATATAGTCTATTTGATCTGGAGGAATCGGAAAGTGTTCCCAATTTCTGTAAACGAAGTCCCGTTCCTGGAATAACCCGCAATCTATGAGGATTCTTAATCCACCGGCTTCAAGATAATAGCATGATCCTGTCACCTGGCGAGATGCACCCAAGATTTTTAGCTTCATCACACGCTCCGTGGTTTTAACAGTCCAGCTAAAAATCTATCAGTTGCGCAAAAAATTGTCCATAACTTCTTATTAAACGAGAATTTCTGTATCGATGTCATTACGATGAGTCAGACGATTATAAAAGGCATCTTTAACAACCCGGATCAAATCCTATCAGTCACTCCTTTTTGTCATTCCCGCGGAGTTTGTGCCCGCGCAGGCGTTTTGTCATTCCCGCGGAAGCGGGAATCTAGAAATATGAAAAAGTTTTACGTTTATAAAGTTAAAAGGGGGTCAAATCTTTATTATTGACAAGATTAGCGAACCATCTGTTAGAGTTAAACATTAAACGGTTTGCCAAAAAGAAAGATTTGACCCCCTTTGCTTAATTTGGCTTGTATTCAGTATAAGACTTTGTCTTCACCGAGCTCTTTTATACGTTCGTCAATGACTTTAAGAATTAAGCCTCTCCGGAGAATGACAGCATTGATTTCCTTCTCTGTCAGATATTCTCCGACAATATCACTAATAAGTTCAAAATTTAAGGATTTCAGTTTTTCGACAAATGCCCGGGGAAGCTCTTTCATGATTTTTGGTCTTTCTTTATTTTTTTCGGTGTAAATAAGTTTTTCTGTGAATTTTCTAGATGTCCGAAAAGAGCGGGAATGGTCGGGAAGGATTATCCGCCAGTCCTTTGTTATAAAAATATTACCCGAATGCCGGTCTTCATTGGCAATTAAATTATCAAAAGCCCACCGTAAGTATGTGGCCTTATTATATAAGTCAATTTTGTAAGAAGGAACTTTGATTTTTTTTTCATTTTTCTCCGTAGCTTTCATCCAATACTCTGCGTAGAGCTGGCAGGAACCACGATTCCCTTGAAATCTCCTTTCCACAGTGGGAGAAACCATGTTCAGGCCCAAATATTTGTCTAATCTGTAAGCAGCGATTTCCCATTTCCAGTTTTCAAGAGATCCCTTACTCCTGCCTTCAACATCTTTCCACAATGCATTTCTTTTGATACCGTCTTTTTCCAGGGTCAATGTCCACGGTTCAGTGACGGCTTCTCGACTCTTCTGCTGGTAGAAACTCACAACTTTCGCATCCTTGAGGAACTCCTCCCATTTGGATCTTTCTGCCAGCTCTTCCTGAGTGAACTGGGCTATTGATAAAAAGTGAACGCCCAGAAAAACAATGAAGAAAAAAGGGATAATAATTCTGTTTCTCATTTTCTTCCCTCCTTGGGGATTGAAAATTGCTTAGTTAATCAAGCTTCCCAGGATTCCTCAATCAACATATGTGAACTATATATATTTTGTTATTAAAACATCAAGGCAATTTTTTCAATCCAACCAGCCTCTTCTTCGCATCTTCAAGTCCAGCAAAAAGGGACCGGCCATTCAGTCAGTATAAAACATTATCTTCGCCATACTTTTCGATAAGCCTTGCAATTTCATCGAGGATTAAATCCCTCCGAATGAGGACCGCTTCTATTTCTTCATCAGAAAGGTAGTTTCCAATAATTTCTTTCATCAATTCAACGTCCAATAACTTCAGACTCTCGACAAAAGCCCTGGGAAGACTTTTCATAATCTTTGTAAGTCGCCGACTATATCGTTTTCTTCGCTTTGTCCTTATCCTTCCTGTGCCATAATAAAAAGGCAAGTTCCTGTCATAAGAAAAATCATTGCGAAAATAGACAATGCTTTAACTTTCATGACTAATTACCTCAAAATCAATCCTGGCTTTTCTCATAAGTTGTAAACCGCTGATCGCAGTCGAGACAGATATATTCTACCTTTTTTCTTCTCCTGATTTTGCGCACAGTGGTATCAAGTAATTTGGTTACGATGGCCACTATGATCAGGATCAGTATAACGGGATGGAGTTGAAGCAGAAAAAACAGCGCCAGCCCTGCACCAATCAGAATAAACACAACTACCAGGGCCAACCAGAATGGATAATCCGTCTTGTACTCCCTCTCAGCAGGCGCAGTATTCTTGGAGTGGCAATGAGGACAGGTCTTCTCTGATGAACCTAGCATGAATGACCAATAATAACATAAAACCTAGCATGCAGATATCGCTCTTCAATTGGCAATACTCTTCCTTGTCATTTTAAAGAATCTCAAGACATCCTCCTGTTTTTGATATTATTTTGTTAATATCATTAATTGTAAAGGTCCACATGTCCCTTTTCCTTCCTGTTGAGCGCATTGTTCTGCCTATGATGCGTTTATCTCGCCAACTCATCAGCTCGATATTGGACGAAATTGTGAAAGATTTGATGCAAACACAAAAAGGAATTTCTTACTTATTCCTTGTCGTATTCGATTATTGGTTGGATGGAAAATCGAGACAAAGATGCTCACTCAGACAGCACAGCCGAAAAGGAAATTCTTATCCCTCTCTATCAGATTAATTTAGCTCTATCATGATTACTTTGTATTTGCTATTGAAATATCCTCTCTATTCCGTTTAAAATTATAAAGTTGCACTTCTGGAGTGTTAAAATATAAAAACAAACCAGAAAATACAGCATAAAACCTGTCAAAGAAGGAGAATTTCCTCATAGATTTATTAAAAAGAAATAAGCTAATGTGGTAATACAATTGGCTGAGAAGGAGTAAAAATGAAAAATAAAAAAATTCATGCCTTTTTTTTCATAACTCTGCTGCTGATCTTTTTCGCTTTCCCAGCTTCAACGATAACTCAGGAAGCCGAGAAAATAGTTAACGAGTTATCCATAACTTCATGGCTCGTGCTTGAGTCTTTTGCCACTCCCCTGCCAACTTTCCATAAAGATAATAAAAACGGGTTTTCTATTAAAGACCTGCTCGAATTTGAAGAGTTTGACATCTCCCGGCTTTTGCCGAAAGCAAACAAACCCTTCAAGCTGCATGATGGGACTTCAGCCAAATGGAAAACAGTCGAAGCAGGAAAAAGGGGGATCAAGTTCACTGAAATACCCTCCGGTCCCTCCACTGCTTACCTCGGAGTTTATCTTGATGTCTCAAGGTGGACAAAAGCAGAAGTTACTCTCACAAGCCCACAGTTATTTAAAGCCTACCTTGACGGCAAAGTTTTCGCCACCAAAGATAAATCTGATAAAACTCAAGAAGGAAAGACTTCAACCGAAGGAACAAAAAAATCCACTGATATAGTTTTAGAAACAGGTAAACACCTGCTCCTTGTTAAAACTCTATACGACCCGGAATCTTCATCTGACTGGACAATTCAGGCAAAGATTGCACGGGATGAAAAATTCGCATCCCCTGTTCCAGCACTCACCCTTTCTTCTGAACAAAAGATGACTATCAAACATCTCCTTGACGGCCCGAAGGTAACAGGCGCTTCCATCTCTCCTGACGGGACACTCGCTGCCCTGACCAAAAGGCAGACTCTTCCTCCCAGCAATAAGTCGGAAGCGTGGGTGGAACTGTACGAGGTTGAAGGCGGCCGTTTGATTCAGACTTTCCGGGGAGACATGGCTATATCAAGGGTTAACTGGGCACCTGAGGGGAAAAGATTCTCCTATACAGCCTACAGTGAATCCAGGGGAACAATCTGGATAGTTGACATGGAAGCAGGTACTTCTTTCCCTCTCCTCAAAAACGTTCAGGACTTAGGAGGTCACACCTGGGCTCCTGACGGAAGCTTTATCATATACTCGATCACGGAGAAAGGGGAACCTGATAGAAAAGGAGTAAAAAGATTCCAGAACATGGCTGACCGTCAGCCCGGCTGGCGAGACCGCAGTTATCTATATAAAATAACCGTGCCCGATGGAGTCCGGCAGAGGCTAACAACGGGAAAACTCTCAACATACCTCAACAGTATCAGCCCAGACGGGAAAAAGCTTCTATTCACCCGCTTGATCGAAGATTATTCCGAGCGCCCCTATTCAATAACCGAGCTTTACTTTCTTGACCTCACAACACTAAAAGCTGAGAGGCTGTGGAAAGGAAAATGGTTTAGAAACGCATCTTGGGGACCAAAAGGGAAAAAGCTTCTTGTCCTGGGAGGCCCTTCCACATTTGGAGACGCCGGAGTTAATGTAACAAACGGTACCATCCCCAACGAATACGACACCCAGGCTTTTCTGTTCGATCTGGCCAGCAAAAAGGTCGATCCCATTTCCAAATCCTTTAATCCAACTATAGATCAGGCTTACTGGAGCCAGCTCAAAGACAATATTTACTTTACTGCCACAAACCGCACTTACAACCACTTCTTCATTTATGACATGAAGAAAAAAATATTTTCCCGCATAGATTGTGGCGCTGAGGTTATCGGGCAAATAGACATAGCCGATAAAAAACCCTTAGCTGTTTATATTGGTTCAAGCGCAGCATCACCTCCTGAAGCCTACGTTTTGAATATTCAAAAAAGGAAATGGGAGATTCTCCATGACCCAGGAAAAGAGGATTATGCAGAAGTCAAGTTCGGGGAGATCAAGCGCTGGACATTCAAGAACAAAAGAGGCCGTAATATCGAAGGCAGGATATATTTTCCACCTGATTTTAACCCGACCAAAAAATACCCCTGCATTGTTTATTATTACGGAGGAACCTCTCCTGTCACTAGAAGTTTTGGTGGACGCTATCCATTTAACCTCTATACGGCACAGGGTTATATTGTCTATGTGCTCCAACCGAGTGGAGCCATAGGATTCGGACAGAAGTTCTCCGCTCTCCATGTCAACGACTGGGGCCTTATTGTCGCAGACGAAATTATAAACGGAGTAAAAAAGTTTCTGAATGCCCATCCTTTTGTTGACCACAAGCGAGTAGGCTGCATGGGCGCTTCCTACGGGGGCTTCATGACCATGCTCCTCCTTACCCGCACCAACATCTTTTGCGCAGCAATCGCGCATGCCGGTATAAGCTCGATTTCCAGCTACTGGGGCGAAGGATACTGGGGATACTCTTACAGTGCCATTGCCACTGCCAACAGCTTCCCCTGGAACCGGAAAGACATCTACGTAAGCCAGAGCGCTCTCTTCCATGCGGATAAAATCTCAACTCCCCTGCTGCTTCTACACGGCTCTGTGGATACAAATGTACCACCCGGAGAAAGCACACAGCTTTTTACAGCCTTAAAACTCCTTGGCAGGGATGTGGAATATATACAGATCTTAGACCAGAACCACCACATTATGACCTACAACAAAAGGATAATCTGGACTAAAACAATCCTGGCCTGGTTCGACAAATGGCTTAAAAGTCAGGGTGAGTGGTGGGTTACTCTCTACCCCAATCTATAGACAAAAAAGTAAAAAAAGGGACAGGCCCCTTTAATTAAATTCAAGTTAAAAAACAGACAAAGAATCAACATTAGAAAAAAATGAACTGTCCCAATCAATTTGGAACTTGATTATTCTGTATGGATTTGATTCATCAAGTCCATCATTTGATAATACTATTGGAATTGACTCTATTTCATAGATGCGGGCTTGATTATTCAAGCTCCTACAATTGAGAAAAAGGGATATAATCGAAAGCTGTGGATTCAGGAAAAAGAAAAGCCTCCCTTTCCCATTCCTGAAAAAACTCTCAAGAAGGATTTAGAGGGCTTCGTGAAAATTTTAAGGGAAGGAATGGAGGACAAAATTTATAAGACTTCCTCAAAAAAGGAGAAATAAAAATGCAGATCAATGATGAAATCATTAAAAAATATTATTCATATGTTTCCCAGACGGAGCTCAAAAGGCTTCATGACTTTTTAAAGACACACACGATTAAACAAATTAATTTCAATGGCAAATCCATTCCCTACTATTCCTGCGGAGAAGGAGAAAAAACCATACTCACATTCAGTGGAGGTCACAGTGGTGTGGAGGTTATGTACGAAAGTATCCTTGGCTTTGAAAATCAATATAAAATGGTTGTCGTGAATATTTCCCCATTCAACAGGCTGGATGACTTCAGCGCTGGAGTCAATTACATCCTTGACGAAGAAGGGATCGGCCGCGTTTCTGTCATGGGGCAATCGGCATCAGGGATATTCGCTCAGGCTTATTTCAAAAGGAACTATGACAGAATGGACGCCATGGTTCTCACAAACACGCTAGCACCGAACAAGAAGAAAAATAAGATGTGGGGAGTTTTTCTCATACGCCTGTTTCCTTTCTCTGTGCTCAAAGCTATTTTTAAGAAAAAGGTACGCAGCTGGACTCCTCCAGAAGGAAAACTGCCTCCTGAGGCCGTAGAAAGAATCCGGTTCAAGCGAGCATTCATGAGACACATCATCGACATGCAGTTCTCTAAAAAGAACATCATGCCCCTGATAAATATAGCTTTTGAATTCAATGAAAAAGATGAATACCCTTTTGAAGATTTCAAGGACTGGAAAGGAAAAATTCTGATTGTCACAAGTGAGGATGATGTATGCTACAAATATGTGGATACTCTAATGAAGCATCTCCCCAACACAGAGCTGTTCAAGTTCCCTGTAGGGTACAAACACATGGCCCCCATGCTCTTCAGGGATGAGTTTCAAAATAGGATAAAAGATTTCTTCAATAAGACTTGATTTTATTCATACCTTAAGGAATCGACTGGATTGGCAGTGGCTGCCTTTATGAAAAAGTAAAAAAAGGGACAGGCCCCTTTAATTAAATTCAAGTTAAAGATTTGAGTTTTGATTTTTTTTAGGATATGATTTCAGAACAAAATGAACGAGCTGAAATGTGCTGAATGCAAGCTTAAACACTGCACACAAAAAATTACAGACGAATCCATCCTTCCTCCTTTTTGCCCTATTAAAAATTTCAAAAGCTTAATCGAAGAAGTAAAAACAAGGTACCAAGCCCAGGATATCCAGAATTTCTTTAAACAAGCCGCCCTGACAGAGAAAGAGGCTTATGACGAAAAAGCTGCAAGGGAAGAAGGAAGAATAGTTCCTGTTAGACCGAGGATAAAGGAAATTGCCGAGTTCTCAAAAAAAATCGGTGCCAAAAGAATCGGTATAGCCTTCTGCAGCGGTCTTGCCGATGAAGCGGCAAGGGCGTCATCCATACTGAAAAAACACGGGTTCGAGATCTTCTCTGCCATATGCAGCTGTGGAGCCGTTGATAAAACCGAAGTGGGCATCCCTCCGGACTACAAGATACGGGATGCGGAAAAATTTGAAGCCGCCTGCAATCCGCTTCTCCAGGCTGAACTTCTGAATCAGGCAAAAACAGCAATCAATGTCATTATAGGCCTCTGCGTTGGTCATGATATGCTCTTCACAAAACATTCCAAGGCTCCGGTCACCACATTAATCGTCAAGGACCGCTTTACAGGGCACAACCCAGTAATCTCCCTATACACAAGGTACCACAGGGATATTGTATAGCCGCTAATTTCACAGATACACAGCCTTCCAGGAAGGCCATTTTATTTTATAAGGAGGGGAAAACATGAAAAAGACAATTTTTGTGCTTGCGCTTCTCTTATTTTACTTTACAATCACCGCTTCATTTGCCTTTGTAACTCAAGAGAAAGCTTCTGAAGAGCAAGTCATCTCCGTTATAGAAGCCAACTCTTTTGCCTACTGCTGCATCCCGCATAAAGGCCCTTTCACTGAGATAGAAAAAGTTATGATCCAGCTGATGCAAGCCCTTCGAAGTCAAAATATCTATCCAGCAGGAGCTCCGATAGGAATATTTTATAACAGCCCGGCAGAGGTTAAACCTGAAGATTTAGAGTGGGAAATGGGATTTCCTATCACGCCCCAGGTTAATGTTCAACCGCCGCTCAAGAAAAAAATATGGGAATTCACTCATGTCGTCTCAACCCTTCACAAGGGTCCCTTTGAGAAAACAGAAGATACTTACTCCAGGATATATGAATGGATGCAGGAGAATGGGCTCGAACTGGCGGGACCTGTACTCGAGAGATACCTGACCATGCCCTCCCCGGAAACCAAGCCTGAAGACATGAAGGCAGAAATCTGGGTTCCCTGCCGGAAAAAATAGAGCAAAAAGAAATTTTCTACGCGCTCAAAATACATTTTCCCATGTTAGAAGGGATTAATCACAGGGAAGAGCCAGGGTCACCAGGGAGGAGCCAGGGTTACTTGAGAGAAACAAAAAAACGAAATTCTACTCTTTCAAATATCACCTCAAAAGGCTATTTACAAATTTATCAATTTGTATTATCCTCTCTTGTAGAAGAAGCGACTTTTTAATTACTTAACAAACAATTTTGGGAGGGTTCACAAGGAATATTTTATTCACAAAATTTAACAAACTGCTATAACCATGGAAACTGACAACAAGGAAAAGGCTTCCAAAGAATCTGAAGAAAAACTCAAGGCCATAATTGATAACCTTAATGATGTGGTTTTCCAGCTTTCCCCATCAGGAATTATTAAGTATGTGAGCCCCAATGTAAAAAATCTTTATGGCTATACGCCTGAAGAGCTCATTGGAAAACACTTCAAGAAAACTACCCCCGCAAGTGAAGTACCTAAGGCTCTCAAATCACTAAAAAGCGTTCTCTCGGGAAATATGGTCAAGAATTTTGAGATAAACCAACTGGACAGTAAAGGAAATATTATCCCTATAGAGATCAGCGGTTCCCCGGTGAAAAAAGACGGCAAAATAGTCGCTGTGCAGGGTGTTATGAGAGACATCAGCGACCGAAAGAAAGCATTCAAAAAGATACGCCAACTTTCCAGCAAGATTGAAGAAACAAATATAAAGCTCAAATCTATCCTTGATAAAATGGCAGGAATAGCCATCCAGGGATACAACAAGAACGGGGAAGTTGTCTACTGGAACCGGCATTCAACAAAACTATATGGATTCACCGAACAAGAGGTTAAAGGGAAAGCCCTCAAGGGTTTTTTTCTTTCAGAATCCGATGAAAAAGAGTTTATAAAACATATAAAAAACGCCATTGTTAACCGCAAATCCTCGCCAAAAAAAGAATTGGGGATAATTTCAAAAACGGGAGAGGTAAAGCATGTCATATGCCACATCTTTCCCGCGGCTCTCGCTGAACAGCAATATATTGCCATAGCAATGAATATAGACATAACAGAAAGCAAGAGCACAAAGGAAAAAATAAATGAAATATTCCGCCAGCTCGAGAGATTCTCAGAGATATCCGCGGATATTTTATCCACCGAAGATGAAGAAGAACTTTTCAACCGCATCTCTCAGGCTGTTGTCGACATCTCAGATTTTGAAAGAGTGCTCATATCCTTCTTCACGGACAAGCCTCCTTTCCGGGAGATCATAGGGCACAGAGGGGTGAAAAGAGCTGACCTGAACAGAGTAAAAAAAGTCAAGATGTCGAAAGAAAAATATTTGAAATACTTTGAAAAAGGCAAAAAAGTCGGAAACCAATCCTGCTACATCCCTCACACGATGAAGGGAATGCTGGAGAAAAACGCACTCATTCCCGGAGAAAAAACATTCCCGACACAAAAAGGCCACTGGCGCAGAGAAGACAACCTCCTTGTAGCCATGAAGGACTCCAAGGGAAAAATAATAGGAATGATCTCTGTTGATGACTCCAAAAGTGGCATTGTTCCCACCAAAGAAACGGTCAGGCCATTGGAAATCTTTGCCAATTTGATCTCCGAAATAATCCAGAGATATAAACTTGCCAAAAAAATTCATGAATCCGAAGAAAAGTACCGGGAACTGGTTAACAATATTAAAATCGGGATCTTCAGAGCAACACCTCGCGGGAAGATCCTTGAAGCTAATCCTTCCTGCGTGGAAATGTTCGGTTACAAAGATGCGGCATCATTTCTTAAAGTCAACAAGGCTGACCTGTATGAAAACCCGGCTGACAATCAAGAATTCATGAAGGAACTCGACGAAACAGGCATTGTCAGAAACAAAGAGGTCACCCTGCAAAGAAAGGACAGAAAGACCTTCTGGGCATCAATCACATCAGCCGCAGTCTGGAACAGCTCAAGAGAAATAGCATATTACGATACAGTGATCGAAGACATCACGGAAAGGAAAAAATTAGAAGAAGAAGTCCTCCGCCTTTCCATCACAGATGAGCTGACAGGATTATTCAACAGAAGATATTTGAATCAGAATCTGCCCGATGAAATCAGAACAGCCGAAAGATGGAGAAGCGCTATATCCTTCATCATGATCGATATTGATGACTTTAAGGAGTACAATGACTCCTTCCTTCACCTGGAAGGAGATGTAGTACTAAAAGAGGCCGCCCAGGTCATATCCCATGTCATCCGCAGAGAGATGGACTGGGCTTCAAGGTTCGGTGGAGATGAATTTGCCGTAATTCTTCCCGGTATCAATGCCAAGGAAGCCGCAGTTGTCGCAGACAGGATCAGAAGAATCGTACAGTCAATAAAGTTCAGACCAAAATCAACAATAGTCCACAAAACATTAAGCCTTGGAGTGGCACACTGTTATTACACGGAAACCAAGCTCACAACAGAGCCTCAAATCAAGGGAAACCCTACGAATTATGAAAAAGTTGCCACAGAGCTGACGATTCTTGCAGACAAAGCGCTGTTTAAGGCGAAAAACACGGGAAGAAACAAGGTCGTCATCTCTGAAGAATCTATAGAGCTCAGCCGGATGCTCAGATAAAAAACTCTTCGCCTTTTTCCCCTTATACCTTTTAACCTTCTGCTATCTATCACGACCTAAACAGCCAGTTAATTTTTAATACAGGAGCCTGAACTGCGCTATTGACGGCTCATTCCCGGGCAGGCCTTGACGCACACACCACAGATGTGCTGTCCGACAATCCCCTGTTTCCGGAATTCCTTCAGTTTTTCAAAACACGCCATGTGGTCAAAATCTTCTTTCCGTTCATTGATTGCCTGGGCAGGACACGGTTCCAGGCATGCCCTGCACTCCCCGCAGTCTCCCTCCAGAGGTTTATCGATTTCAATAGGCATGTCTGTCAGCACTGTGACCAGCCTGAATCTTGCGCCCAGTTCCGGGTTGACAAGAAGATTGTTCCGGCCTATGTATCCCAGCCCCGCCAGATAACCGATTTTTTTATGGGAAAGATGCGCGCTCTGTTTCTCCCAGTCTAAAATCTGGGAGGCAGGAATGGGAAGAGCCTGGAAGCCGAGTTCCTGTATGCGCGAAGACAGCAGAAAGGCTGCCCTGTCAAGGAAAAAATTGAGCTGGCGGTAATGGTGGAAATAAAGCGGAGTGGGACTGTCCTTTATGTCTTCAAGAACAGCATCGATGAGCCTTTTCCCGAGCGAGATTCCCCTGTCAAATTTCTTCTTCAGGTTTTTTTCGAGGCAAATCTCCTCCCTGATTCCCGTTATATCAGCCACTCCGAATAGAGAAAGCCCCCCGTCCAGGGCGAATTCTTTGATCTTCTGGTAATTTTGCTTTTCTTCTGCCATGAAAATCCATTTTACAGGCAGCAATCAGCCCTGTCAACGCAAGAAGCGGAGCCAACAATATAGCAAGCTCGAGGGATAACGCTCAATTCGAGTCTTCAGAAATATCCTTGTGAATCAACGTTTTGACTTTTTCAAGGTCGAGATCCCTGTTGCTGATGTAGTCTTCAAAGGTGTATTCGACTTCTATATCCGGAAGTACCCCTCTATCTGGATTCTTGCCTGGCAAGGCCAAGATGGCTACCGGAATGACAGCCCGTAACGGTGAATTCGGCATTTGAATAGTGATTGGATCGCTCGTGAAAGTCTCTCTTCCCCCTGTTTCTTGTCCGACGATGGTGCCGAGCTTTTGGTGCTTGAAAATAGCGGAAAAAACCACGGCCGCCGAATTTGTGTAATGGGACACGAGGAGATACGTTTTCCCCTTGAATTTTACTTTATTCGGGTCTGGATCATGGTAAGTGGAATGCTCTTCAGCGTATTCACCGATTTTGGCCTGCAACACCTTATCCAGCCAATAGTCATCTTCGATAGATTTCAGCCATGGAAGCCACCACAAAAGCCTCGGAATTTTCTTGTTGTAATACGTCATGTGCTTGTAGTACCAAACAATATCGGAAAACACTTTGCTGATCTTGAAATCAAACCGTAAGCTCGTCAAATAGGGTGATTCCATAAAATAATCCAGGACAAAATATCCCCAGCGGCCGTCTCCGCCAGGATTGTGCCGCAGATCTATCACCATGTAACTCTTATCTTTGTATTTCTGAAAAAAATCATCCATGAATTTATTATAAGCGGATCTGTCAGGATAAAAGAATTTAGGGATTTCAAGAAGAGGAATAGTCTCCACCCCAACTCTGAATAACGACTCTGAATAAAGCTCATCTTTTTTTGTTTTTTCAGGAAATTCCTCGGAACTGATCCCGGCAACTTCAACGGTTTTTTCTTTGTTATCGATCCTATAAGTGACATTCCACGGAGGCCTGAGATTGAAATAGGTTTGAAGCCATTTGTCAAAATTCCTCTCGGCAATCTGCCATTTGTAGTGCGGGAGGGTAACGTTCACAAACTTCCGAGTTTCGGACATAATTTCCTTTAATGGCTTGTCACCAATGCTTATGAGTTCGGCATATTGAGGAATGGCCGCTTGGCTGAGATCTTCCAGGACATAAACCTTTTCTTTGAAGATGCGGATGATCAAAGGAAATCGTTTGCCGACAGTTTTGCGCCAGTTATCACTGAATATGATCGAGGTATGTTCGTCTTGCAGAAATGCAGCAAGTTCTTGCAGGTAGTAATAACAACGGATTAGCGAAATTTTATCATCCTGAAGAAGTCGAATTAGATCCTTCAATTCTTCGGCTTTTTCGATAAAGCTCTCCTTTGGAACCTGCCTGTAAGGATCGCCGTGTGCACTGTCGATCAGCGCTACATAATAGTCAATATCCTTAATTAGGTTCTGTTTTTCGATCAAGGATTTTGGGTCAGACTTCTCTGGGCCTGAGTGAATGTAGGGATACTGGGGTTTGGGTCCCCGACCGACCACAAAAACAACACCGACTAAAACCGCCAAAACAGCCAGAGCCACAATCCCAATAATTTTCTTCATAACGATTCCTTCCTTTCTCTTTAATCATAAAGACGGACTAAAAAGTGTAAAGGTTGCTGAAAAAGCTAGTTTAATTTATTTTTTAGCATATTAATCCATATCCGACTCCTTTCGTCCAGTGATATTTTAATCCTTTATATCATCCGCTTATTTATACAAAAAAAATGGTGCCGTATTGATTCCAAAATTGCTTGGGAACTGCTTTATCATGCAAACAGAAGGTTAAGACTGGATTATAAATTAACGGAATCTTTGCTATTCTCTGTCACAAAGTTGACATGGGGAATATTTATTTCTGTTCGTATACGGACATTAACTGTTCATAAATGATACATGTATGTTTCATAAGTGTTAGAAAATCCCAAGAAGATGAAATTGGCATGTTATTTGCTATTAATGTATGTATATTTGATTTTCTGGATTTTTGGAGGATAATCAGTTAATACATCATGATATTGTTTTGGTAGAGATCAAACATTGGAGGGGACTTTATGGGTCGCAGAGAATTTTTAAAAATCACCGGGGAATATTTTCTTCTGTTCGAAAATGGACATATAGTGTTTTATACTCGCTCGAAAATCCCAGGAGGTAATATTGGCACATTTTTTGCTTCTGAAAATAGGGAATTGAGGATTAATTAAAGAAAACCATGCCGAAATTCATGGCTCACAATGAAGAGATCATCCTCCTGACTATCCTTAAGCTTCAAGGGGGCGATCCGAATAAACTTCGCTTGGAGTTTCATCATGCTTAAAAACTATATAAAAATCTCATTCCGCAATATGAAAAGACACAAAGGATATAGTATCATAAACATTTTGGGACTGGCTATAGGCATGGCCTGCTGTATCCTGATCCTGCTCTATGTGCAGTACGAACTGAGCTATGACAGCTACCACCCACACTCAGAACAGACCTACAGGATTCTTCTCAACCGGGAAGGATTCATCCCCTTTGCTGGCTCGCCTCCGAGCCTCGCTTCTGCCTTGAAAGACAATTACCAAGAAGTCTTCCTTGCCACCCGTGTGAAAGAAGAGGTCACTTCTGTCAGGCGTAAGACTCAATTCTTCCAGGAAAACCGGTTTTATTTTGTAGATCCCGATTTCCTTGAAATCTTCAGCTTTCCCCTCCTGAGTGGAAATCCAAAGACTGTACTCGATAGGCCTTTATCCATCTTGCTCACAAGCGATATGGCCCAAAAGTACTTCGGGAATGAAGATCCTTTGGGCCAGGTGTTAAGCTGCAACACATACGGCCAATCCGTTGACTACCGTGTTACTGGTGTTCTGGACAACATCCCTGACAATTCCCATTTCCATTTCGACTTTCTCACGCCTATGTCTTCCCTGGGGGCACTCAGAGGGGAAGCTTATATCAGCTCCTGGAACAATAATGCCTTCAAGACATATCTCCGGATAGCGGAGAGAAGTTCACCTGAAGAGTTGGAAACAAAAGTGGAAGCCTTATTAGCGGATAAAATTCCCTGGAAACCGGACATCACACTGGAGAATATAGAGGACATTCACCTTTTTTCAAAAGCTAATCCAGACATGGAACTGGAGCCCAACAGCGATGTCCGCTACCTCTATTTTTTCTCTGCTATCGCACTCTTCATCATGTTGATCGCCTGCTTTAACTATATGAACTTGGCTACAGCCAACTCTGCCCGTCGAGCCATGGAAATCGGGATTCGAAAGGTAGTTGGTGCCCAAAAAGGCCAGCTCGCACGGCAGTTCTTCAGCGAAGCACTTCTCCTGTCCCTGATGGCACTCCTCTTGGCAGTCCTACTGGCAGACCTGTTTTTACCCACTTTCCGTTCACTCATCGGTTCGGAATTGAATACTCCGTGGACCAACTTGACCATTGTGTCTGGAGCCTTGGGAATCATGCTCTTTACAGGCATCATTTCTGGTGTCTATCCGGCTCTTTATCTCTCCTCATTCCGGCCGATTTCAGTGTTGAAGACTCGATTCCTTGCCGGGAGCAAAAACCGGCCCTTCTTCCGTAACACGCTGGTCGTATTTCAGTTTGTAATCTCCGCTGCCCTGATCGTCTCCACCATCACTATCTCCAAGCAGCTCCACTACATCCAGAGCCGGAAAATGGGATTCAACAAGGATTATGTGCTGACCGCTCAAATCGGGGACCAAAGCCTCAGAGAGAATAACGGTCCCCTTAAAACTGAATTAATGAATCATCCCAATATCTTGGCGGTGTCCACGTCATCGGGTCTCCTGACTGATATCGGCTGGCAAGTAGGTCCCGATTGGGAAGGGAAACTTCAGGAACAGGAACCCATGTTCTTCAAGATCGGGGTGGATTTTAGCTACCTGGATCTCCACAAGATGGAGGTCGTGGCCGGCAGAAAATTCTCCAGAGAATACGCTACCGACGAGAAGGAGGCTGTACTACTCAATGAAACAGCGCTCAGGATGACCGGCTGGAAGGACCCCATCGGAAAACGCTTTGACAACGGGACAGTCGTCGGGATAGTAAAAGATTTTCATTTTGAACCACTGCGAGAGGAGATCAAGCCGATTTTTTTCAGAGTCATGACTGACAACAACTACAGTTTTTTCCTTTCAATCAAGATCAAATCCGAAGATATTCCGTCCACGCTGGCTGATATCGATAAAACCTGGAAGAAATTTTCACTCGATTATCCCTTTTCCTATACCTTTGTTGACAGTGCCGTTGAAAATCTCTACCGAACTGAGCGAAGAATAGGAAACGCATTCAGGTATTTCTCCTTGATAGCCATTATTATCGCCTGCCTGGGGCTGTTTGGTTTGACTTCTTTCACAGTCGAGCAGCGGACCAAGGAAATCGGAATACGAAAAATTTTGGGAGCATCAGTCCCTAAAATCATGGTGATGCTCTCTTTTGAGTTTACAAAACTTGTGCTTCTTGCCAATATCATAGCGTGGCCGGCAACCTATTATGTCATGAACCATTGGTTGGAAGGATTCGCCTACCGAACAGCCCTCGTCCCCTGGATATTCCTTCTCACAGGAATCGTGACCCTGATTATCGCCATGATTACAATTGGGCTCCAATCAGTCAAAGCTGCATGTGCAAATCCGGCCGATTCCTTACGGTATGAATAATAATAGTTATTATGTGAATCTCTGAGGATTTCTTCTCTATCAACTTCTTTTTATCTACCATACTTGAAGCTAAGACGTCAATTTTAAGAATTGATTAGCTTTGGCCAATAGTCTATAACAGGTAAAGCTGTTGTCCTTGAATTTTGAGTTTAGAATAACTCAATAATTATAAAAAATTAGGAGAGAGCTAATCTGCTTTTAATTATAAAGACGGACTAAAAAGTGTAAAGGTTGCTGAAAAAGCTGGTTTAATTTATTTTTTAGCATATTAATCCATATCCAACTCCTTTCGTCCAGTGATATTTTAATCCTTTATATCATCCGTTTAGTTATACAAAAAAAATGGTGACGTATTGGTTCCAAAATTGCTTGGGAACTGCTTTATCATGCAAAACAGAAGGTTAAGACTGGATTATAAAGCAACGGAATCTTTGCTATTCTCTTTCACAAAGTTGATATAGGGAATATTTATTTCTGTTCGTATACGGACATTAACTGTTCATAAATGATACATGTATGTTTCATAAGTGTTAGAAAATCCCAAGAAGATGAAATTGGCATGTTATTTGCTATTAATGTATGTATATTTGATTTTCTGGATTTTTGGAGGATAATCAGTTAATACATCATGGGCAGTGAAGTTGGAGTTTTTCCATGTTTCATAATTATTTAAAAATTGCTCTGAGAAACATTAAAAGGAATAAAGGGCTCGCTTTCATTAATATAGCGGGTCTTGCTATAGGGATGGCATGCTGTATTCTCATTGTACTTTATATCCAGTCTGAGCTCAGCTTCGACAAATACCATGAAAAAACGGACAGGGTTCATCTGCTGAAAAGACACGGCATTTTTGGAGGCAAGGAGATGACTTCATGGTCCAACAATGCGCTCTCTGCCGGTTTAATGAAAAAAGACTTTCCGGAAGTCGAAGACACAGTCAGGATCGGCTTCATGCCTGACCCATCAGTTCGGTACAAAGAAAAAAAGTTCTATGTGGACAGGGCCCTTTTTGCAGATTATTCGTTTTTCGAAATATTTACGTATCCTATGACAAAAGGCAATCCGGATTCTGCTCTCAAAGCTCCCTTTTCAGTTGTTATAACGGAGGAGATAGCAGATAAATATTTCGGCGATGAAAATCCAATCGGAAAATCACTTCGTTTTAATAACAAGGACAATTTCACCGTTACCGGCGTGATAAAAAATGTCCCCCGCAACTCGCATTTTTTGTTTGATATGGTTTGTTCATTTCAGACATTGTACTCACAAAATCCAAAAGGGCATCCTTTTTTGAATGATCCTACCTCGAATACCTTTAGGACATACATCCTTCTCCAAAAAGGTGTCGATCCCGGAACACTGGAAAATAAATTTCCTGATTTTATAGAAAAATACCTTGCAAGAAGACTCAAATTTTTTGGGATTTCGATTGAGTATTTTCTTATGCCTTTAAGCGACATCCATCTTCATACCCCATTGAGCGGAGGAAGAACAGGATTAGGCGCAATCATTTACATTTATATCTTTGCCCTAATCGCTGTTATTATTTTAATCATCGCATGCATCAACTTTATGAATCTTGTAACGGCACGCTCCGCCAAAAGAGCTCAGGAAGTCGGAATGAGGAAGGTGCTGGGTGCTGTAAAGGGTGAACTGGTCAAACAATTTCTCTGCGAATCTTTTTTCTACAGTTTTCTCTCGCTTCTCCTCGCTTTTGTTTTGGTTGAACTTAGCCTCCCAATAATGAATTCGATTGCAGGATATGAACTATCGGTCAGTTTCTCAAAAATGCAGTGGCTCCTCCCGGTTATTTTGGGAATAGCCATATTCGTCGGATTATTGGCCGGCAGCTATCCGGCGTTTTTTCTGGCCGCTTTACAACCGGCACGGTTTTTAAAAGGCAGTATGAAGATTGGCACGGGAAATTCTTTTCTCAGGAGCATTCTCGTCGTACTACAGTTTTCTATTTCGGTTGCACTCATCATCAGTACATTCATCATTGTTCGACAGCTCAATTATATGAGAAGTAGAAATCCGGGATTTGATAAAGAACAGGTTGTTGTCCTGCCGTTCAGAGATAAAGAACTCAGAAAATCGCTGGGCATAATAAAAGCCGAGCTAAAAGGCTATTCAGAAATTGTCAATGTTGCCGTTTCATCAGACATACCAGGTCAGTTTCCTCAGCATAACTCAAAACATCCCGAAGGATTTCCGATAGATCAATCTCAGCTCATGTACGATTTAAATGTTGATGAAGATTTTATTCCGACAATGGGAATGGAGATTATTGCAGGCAGGAATTTTTCAAAAGAATTCGGTTCCGACAATAAAACTTCTGTCATTATTAATGAAACCGCAGCAAAAGAATTCGGATGGGAACATCCGCTCGGCAAAAAATTTGGAGGATACAGAGGGATAAAAACAGTTATCGGGATTGTCCGGGATTATCATCAATTACCGGTATCTCAAGAAATAAAACCTCTCTATGTCAGGTATGATCCTGAAGATGTGTACAATCCTTTCCGGATGCTCAGCATAAGAATTGCTCCGGGGAACATCGGCCATACGATTAAATTTATTGAAACGAAGTGGAATGAAATATATCCAAATTATCCATTTGACTACTTTTTCCTTGACGAATCCTTTAATGAACAGTTCATGGAAATAGAACGCATAAGAAAACTTATATCGTATTTTGCCGGATTGGCAATATTTATAGCCTGTCTCGGCTTATACGGGTTGACTTCTTTTATTGCCGAACAGCGGAGGAAAGAAATTGGCATAAGAAAAGTACTCGGTGCTACAATCTCGAGGATTGTATTCATGATTTCAAGAGAGCTCATTAGAATGGTTATTTTAGCCAATGCAATCGCATGGCCCGTTGCTTACTTGGTCATGAAAAACTGGCTGTCCACATTTCCCTACCGTGAGAATATAACTATCATGACATTTATATTCTCGGGAATAATTGTATTATCAATCGGATTGGCAACCGTTTCCTACCAGGCAATCAAGGCAGGATTAACGAATCCGGTTGATTCTTTAAAGTACGAGTGAGTCACGAATTCGGAAAAATATCCTCGCCATCGCCAAAACAATTCCCATATTCCGTTAATTTTAGACAAGCTGTCAAGGTTTTCCCGAAGTGTCATAATCTCTGTCCCGAAACGCCCAATTGTATTGATACTGGCCGCATTCTTCTTCTTTCCGGTAACTGCCCTCACGACAGGATCAACTGATAAACGCTGAGAATCATAAACATCCTCATATTCTGCCAGCCGGCTGTACTCAGAAATTTATTGCGTCGCCCTAACATCATATCCGTTAAAGTTGACTCAAGGATAAGATTAAGATATACAAATGAATGACTAAATAAATTAGGAGCCATAATATAAATAAGGAGCCAAAATGGTTGAAAAAACTTTAGCCATAATTAAACCTGACGCCATAAAAAAGAAAGTTATGGGCAAAATTTTACAGCGAATTGAGGAAGAAGAGTTCTTAATATCCGGTCTGAAGATGCTTCACCTAACCAAGGAAGAAGCACAGGGTTTTTATATCATCCACAAGGACAAGCATTTTTACGACCCCCTGACAGACTTCATGTCTTCGGGAGAAATCGTCATTTTGGTTCTTGAAAGGGAAGACGCCATATCCCACTGGCGCAAAGTGATGGGAGCTACAGACCCTGCCATGGCTGAATACGGCACCCTGCGCCAGATGTTCGGCTCCTCGGTGGAGCAAAATTCTGTACACGGCTCTGACGGCCCTGAGACCGCAGAGTGGGAAATCGACTACTTCTACAAGGAAGAAAAAGAAAAAGAGTAGCACCAGTATTCTCACATATACGGAGAAAAATCTTCCCTTAATATTTTATCAATATTTATGAATATAGCTGAAATCTTCGGCCTCTTTCTCCTGCCATTTGCTATTATCCTTCTCTCTCTTGCCCTCTACATCTTCTTTAAGGAAGAAGGAGAGTAGCCCGGATGGAGCCAGCTGCCCAGGTTACAGTCCAGGCTGAACCTTTAGCCATCCTTTCTTTCGTCCTTTATCTTCTCGCTGCCATCTCAGGTGTTGTCCGTTTAAGTATTATTTGATACTAATAATGTATTTCACGGTTGGTATGTTTTCTTTTATAATAATACAAATGGCTAATAGTGAATTTATATGCACTTTTTATTGACGGTACTAGTTTCTTTCCTATAATGTTTTTAATGTAGAAGTTGAAAGGGCGTAGATTTAGCAAAAATGAGTAGTAATCTGAGTTAAACAAAAAAGCAAATTCCTATCGTTAGAGCGGAGAATACGGCAATGGGCAATCCATCCTTTATATTTATTTTTCAAAAGAAAGGTCCCAAATAGGAAAAAAGATAGAGTAACAGGAGATATATAATGCGCAAATATCATCATGTGGGAATTCCAACAACAATCTCAAGAAAAAATGAAGCCTATTTAGAGGAATTCAAGATGTATGTTTCTGGTTACGAGTCAAGTCCTTACGGAGTGGAGTGGATGCGCTTCGAGCCGGATTCCCTTTTACCCGAGCTTATTAAGACAATCCCCCATGTTGTATTCGAGGTCGATGACCTGGAAAAAGAAATTCAGAACAAGGAGGTTTTAATCCCTCCCAACAGCCCGTCTGATGGCATTATCGTGGCGTTCATCGCAGACAACGGTGCTCCCATCGAATTCATCCAAATCGAAAAAACTACTGAATGACCTTCTTCTCCATTTCTTTTGAGAAGAGAACGGTTTCTGGGAAATCGCAGGAGATCCTTTTTAAAATCATTTTTCTTCTTCTTGGGCCTCCATCCACAACAATTAGACGCATCATAATTTACCATCTTGTGCCTGCCTTTTTTATCTCGACTCTGCTGACTGTGATTATAAGCACTTTGACCACTCCACCAGAGGAAGCAGAGGAAGAATTAAAGTCTATTGCCGCAAAATACCGCCTATAACAAAAAACCTTTCAATTTTTCCCACCCCTGAACGACTAAATTTACGCTATGTTGAAGTGTATCAAAACTCGAGGGAGATGAGAAGTTGAAGCCTGTCAACACAAGATATTTGACAGGTGGAGGTATATTACCACAATATGATGTATAAGTGCATGCTAAATTGTTTTTTATGAATAACTTACGTGAAAAAAATGCTTGACATTTTAAAGTTTATAATTAAAATTTATGGGGCACATTGGATTGGAAGGAGAAATGAGGGATTCAGATTGTTACGTTGTTTTAAATCCTTACTATTATCTTCTCTAAATGTGCACCAAATTTAAAGGAGGTATTATGCGTAAAAAAACATTTTTAAGGGCTGTAGCGCTTGTGGCATGTGTTGCCATCCTCAGTCTCTCTGTTCCCAACACCTTTGCCGGTGTCAAAGCCCAGAAAGGATTTGACCTCAAACTCCTGCTCAAAAAACCTGCTCAGATTATCTATGCTATTTTCCCGTTCCTGGCACCCTCAGCGGATGCCAACCAGAACACCGCTCCTGATAACAAACCCGTCAAGAACAATTCCATCTCAAGCACCAAAGCCAAGATCACCGGAACACTGAATTCAGTAAAGCAACCTGACGGTGACTAATTAGCCTTTTTATTAGAAGAAAAAAATAAGCTCAAAAAAATTAACAGAAAATAAGTAAATTATTTATTAAAGCGGGGAATAAATATTTATCTATTGTACTGCATTTTTATAGTTCTTTTATCTGATTGTTATAAAGATTACAGCTCAAATAAAATCATCTTTCAGGAAAGAGAAGATTTTTCCTGAAAGTTGATTTCTATCTAACAAATCTGTCATAATCTAATCTCTGAAAAGAAGCATAACCTATTCAAATCAATTTAGATTGAACAAAGTGAAACATCAGAAAAAGATTTATCTCCTTTTTTTTATTTGTCTTTTTTTTGTATTATTTCTTTTTAACCTGAACATTTTTTCTTTTTATAAATCTGATCTTACACAAGAATATGCCCGGCTATTCACACAGGCAAAAAAACTACAGGAAGATGGTGAATTCGAAAAATCAATAAGATTTTTCGAAAAATCCTTAAATATTGCCAGAAAAATCCCCTCTAAAAAAAAAGAATGTGAA
>Ga0209986_10001091_pt1 | contig 26390 bp, 20 predicted proteins | sample BlataG_FD_183168 | JGI IMG/M metagenome (GOLD analysis project Ga0209986, IMG submission 183168) | Deep subsurface microbial communities from Black Sea to uncover new lineages of life (NeLLi) - Black_00105 metaG (SPAdes) (version 2) | ecosystem: Environmental > Aquatic > Marine > Oceanic >... | reverse complement strand
CGACCCGGCCAAGGCGAGTTTTGCCCGGGCCTGCCTGATTGCCCGGCGGTTGGTGGAACGGGGGGTACGGTTTGTCACGATCTACCATGAGGGCTGGGATGCCCACTCTAACGTCGCCGGCAACGTTAAGAGTAACTGCGGGGCGACTGATCAGGCCTCGGCTGCCCTGGTGGCCGATCTCAAGCAGCGGGGCATGCTCGATGAAACGCTGGTGGTCTGGGGGGGCGAGTTCGGCCGCACGCCGATGGTCGAATCGAGTGCCGTGCTGGGCCGGTCGATGGGACGGGATCATCATCCCAATGCCTTTACGATGTGGCTGGCCGGCGGCGGTATCAAGGGTGGCGTGAGCCATGGCAAGACAGATGACCTCGGATTTCATATTGTCGAGGACGAGGTTCACGTTCACGACCTGCAGGCGACGATCCTTCACTGCCTCGGCCTCGACCACGAACGGCTCACCTACCGCTATCAGGGCCGCGACTTCCGGCTCACCGACGTGCATGGGCATGTCGTCGATGCGCTGCTGACCTAGCAGTAGCGGGGCGGCTGCGCACGTGACGAATCCGCCGCAAGATTTGATGGTGCGCTGAGCGGAGCCGAACTTGGGGAAGCCCGAGGCGCGAGCCGAGCGGATACGGTTCTTGGATCAAAAACGCGGTTTCCCTCAGCTTGCGCTTCGGGCTTCGAAGAATGTGCTTTTTTGCCGGCAGACGTGAAGACGCACCAACAAAAGCCGTGAGCCGGTGATCTGCATCGCGAGTCGACGTGGCGTTAACCGTGCCGCCTGTCCCGTCGCTGCCGCCCCCGGCTATTCGAGGAAAGCATTCTTCGCGTAGGCTTCGATTTTCATTTTGGCGGAGTTGCATTCGTGATGATCTGAGTCTGATTCTGGAAGTGGGTGAAGAGTGAAGAAACTCAGCGTGTTTTGTCTGCTGGTGCTTCTGATCCATCCGCAGCCGACGTCGGCAGTCGAGCTGCCAGCGAATCCTGATGATTTTCACATTATCCTGCTTGTCGGCCAGTCGAATATGGCAGGCCGGGGCAAGGTGTCCGGTCGAGACCGCGATCCTCACCCGCGGGTGCTGATGTTCACCAAGGAGCAGTCCTGGCAGCCTGCTGTCGAACCGCTCCACTTCGACAAACCAAAGATTGTCGGGGTCGGACCGGGCCGGAGCTTCGGCATTGCCTACGCCGAGGCCAACCCCGGGGTGACAGTTGGGCTCGTGCCCTGCGCTGTGGGCGGCTCAGCCATCACCAGCTGGGTGCCGGGTGGCTACCACGAGCAGACGAAGTCTCATCCCTGGGATGACATGCTGCCGCGGGCGAAGGCTGCCCTGCGGGCCGGGCGGCTGAAGGCGATTCTCTGGCATCAGGGTGAGGCCGACTGCACCCCGGACGCAGCCGCGGCCTATGCCGAGCGGCTGCAGGAACTTGTCGGCCGATTTCGGAAAAGCCTCGATGCTCCGGCGGCTCCCTTTCTGGTCGGGCAACTTGGGGTTTTCCCCAGCCGGCCCTGGACCGCCGCCACCCGACAGGTCGATCGTGCCCATCGGCAGCTTCCGGAGCAGCTTCCTGCCGTTGGTTTCGTTTCAGCCGAAGGGCTGACCGACAAGGGCGATGCCCTCCACTTCGATGCCGCATCGTATGGGGCACTGGGCCGACGGTATTTCACGACCTTCCAGTGGCTCTCTGGGCAGGCTGGCGGAACAACGCCAGCGGCGACCGATTCATCGCACCTATCTGCTCCTGAGTCGGCCTTTCTCTCTCTCTGTGATGGCAGGGGTTTGGCGGGCTGGGAGCACGCCGGCAACTGGGTAGTCGACGAGGGCGCCTTTCACCGAGTGCGTGGAGGTGGGCCGCTGACCTATACGGCAGCTCCGGTGCCCGATGACTTTGAGCTGCGGTTCGAATGGAAGGTTTCGGCCGGCTGCAACAGCGGGGTCTATTACCGGCCTGGACAGGTGGAATATCAGGTGCTCGACAATGCCGGCAGTCCTTATGGCGAAAATCCGCGACAGGCCGCGGCTTCACTCTTCTTCTGCATGGCTCCAGCTCAGGATCTCACGAAACCGGTCGGTGAGTGGAACAGCGGCAGGATTCTCTGCAAGGGCTCGGTGATTGAGCATTGGCTCAACGGCGAGCCAGTGATTTCATTCGACTACGATGACCCCAGATGGGAACCGTTCGTCGACCTGCTGGCGTTCCGCGGCGGTGACCTCACCGGCCGCGGTGGCCGTCTCTGGTTCCAGGACCACGGCCATGAAGTCTGGTACCGGCGGCTCCGGTGGCGGACCATTCCCGCCGCTGAGCCGCTGGCTCCCAATCGGTTTTTTCAACCGGAACCGGTGACCGGCACAGCCCTGGCCGCCGAGCAGGCGCGGGTCCGGAAGATGCGTGAGGAGTCAGTGGCTCATGAAAGCGAATTGAATCGTTGACGCCGCAGACAAAAAAACCGGCAGCCTTGCGGCTGCCGGTTCACGGTTGGCGGTCGTTTGCAACACCTGTGGGCATCAATCCATTAAGACTGGTTCCCCACCCGACCGGGTGCAGAGGGCCCGAAAGACGTCGGGCGAGGTGCTGTCGTTGATGAGCCGGCAGGAACCGTCAAGGTTCAGGAACTGCGTGCCGGCCTGGTGGGGGCCGATGAATCCGCCGGGGCTGCCGGTCAGGCTTGGTGCACTGGAACGAACGTGGACGAGAAGCGAGACGATGGCGGGTCGCTCCTTGAAGCCAGGATTGCTGGGGTCATAGTTGGGCGACTCGGGCGAGTAGTACATCTTCTGATTCGGTGTGACGCCGCACCAGCTGGTCTCGGTGTGGCGGCTCATCCGCTCACCAATGCCGATCGTCTTGCTGGTCCCGTCGGTGATGTCATCCAACCGCACCCGACTGTTGCGATGGAACACGCCGGTGAAGGGCTGTTCTTCATAGGCCAGCGTGCCGAGGCAGCCGGCATAGCTGCAGACGGCCGCCTGAGCGAGAGTCGTTGATGGACCGCTCTTAATGTCGATCAGCTTTGGCGCCGTGTCACCCGGGTCAACGAAGGCCGGCACGATCGTCTCGCGGGCGTTCTTATTACTCACGTCGGTGATGAGAGCGTCGAGATTGATCTGCTCGGCGAGCGTTGCCTCTTCCATGAAGGGCAGGATCTCGGCGAAGAAGCCCCAGCCTGGGCCGTTCTCAGGAACCGGGTCGTTCGATCCACCCGGCCAGGCACCGGTCACGGTCGACGTAAACCCCGGCGGCAGCCGCCGCCGGCCGTCGTGATAGGTGTGCAGGGCAATGCCCATCTGCTTGAGATTGTTGAGACTCGACATTCGACGAGCCGCCCCGCGGGCCTGCTGAACGGCCGGTAGAAGCAGGCCGACCAGCACGCCGATGATCGCGATCACCACCAACAATTCGATCAGGGTAAACGCCGTGGGGCCGTTCACTCTTTTCATGAAGCGGTTCCGCGCAGGTGCTGTCAGAAAAAGCGGGCGTGAATTTTTTTTTGCGAAAGCCATCGAAAAACCTCGTTTCAAGACGTTGTGTGAAGCGTGGCTGGCTGGGGGATCAAGCGATCCGAGGCTGGCTGGCAATTGAAAAACCAGGAGACTGATATTGAGAATCAGTCTCATTAGCGGTATCGTACCCAGCAGCCTGTTTCCGTCAAGCGCAATCCCACCTGGTTTTTCATGGCTAACGAATCATCACCACAAGCTGGGCCGGCGAGCGGGAAAACAGCGGGGGAACCGAGGAAGCAGGTGAGCCGACCCGGGCCGGTCGTTGCCCAGCAGCCAATTCGCTCTGAAGACCTGCTGCAGGGTGGACGCGAGGTTCAGATTCTCCATGCCGGCGAACTCTATCGGCTCACCCTCACTCGGGCCGGGAAGCTGATCCTCCACAAGTAGCCCGTTCGTCGGGCGTATGCGAGTGGGTGAGGTGCGGATGAGATCAATCCACCGGACGCCAGGAGCGGAAGCGACTGGACCGCGAGACGTCGGGCGTCGCGGCCGTCCGCCGGCGCCCGCCGGTGGCTTCCAGCGTTGGTGCGGCTGGCGTGGCAGTCATCCGCCGGAGGCTTGCGACTCCGAGTTGCGGAGCACTAGGTTCTGTCTGAAAAAGCTACCGTTGGCCTGAGAGCGAGCTGCTTTGGTCTCTGGCAAGGACGGCGAAGCAGCCAGGTTGCAGATCTGGCGATGGAGCCGGACGTAGCCAGAGGGCAAATGAGCCGCTCGAAGCCAGGTACTGAGTTTTCAGACAGAGCCTAGCCTTCCGTTTCGCTCAGCATGTTTTTGAGCGTCGGTTCGATCGCCTCGCCCCAGATCGCATAGCCCTTCTGCTTCGGGTGCAGCAGGTCGGGCATGATCTCTTTCGAAAGCCGGCCGTCCGGCATCAACAGCCGGTCGTTGATGTCGAGAAAGACAACCCGTTCGCCATCCGCCAGTTTGGCCAGCAACGCGTTGGCCTTGTCGTTGTTGACCCGCGGTGGATCAGTCTTCTGTTCGGCGCGGGGGAAGATCGCCAGGAGCAGAACCTTCGTCTCTGGTGACTTCGCCTTGATCCGCTCCAGGATTTTTTCCACACCGGCCGCAATCGCCTCGGGAGGATCCTTGCGGTGACCGGTGTTGTTGGTGCCGATCATCATCACCACCACCTTCGGCTCGAAGCCATCAAGTTCGCCTTCATCCAGCCGCCAGAGGACGTGCTCGGTACGGTCGCCGCTGAAGCCAAGGTTCAGGGCCTTGCGGTTGCCGTAATATTGCTTCCAGGTCTGCGTGCCCGCGTTCTCCCAGGCGTGGGTGATCGAGTCACCGAGGAAGACCAGTTCCCAGCCGCCCTGCTTGGCAAGTGCCAGCTTGTCCTCGTGCCGCTGCTGCCACCAATTTTTCTTTTCACTCTCCATGCGATGCGCTGGAGTGGTCGCAGTTTTGATGGCGGCCTGCACATGGTTTTCGGCCCGCGCAAGGATGGGCGAGACCATCAGGGCAGCGACCACGAGAAACTGCAGAGCGGAGCGGGGCATCTGATTTGCCTTTGGTTGGATGAATGATGGAACCTGAAATCAGGAAATATTTTTTTGATCGTATCAGATCAAACCACCGCCGGCAGCCGGACGCAACTTTGTCGCGGCCGCTCTGCGAATCACCGCCGGATCATTCCTCAGCCGCATCCTGCCGGTCCAGTTTCAGCAGACTGCCGAGGTCATCGAGGGCCTGCTGCGATTCCTGCAGCAGGGCGGGGTCGGCCAAATCGGAAACAGCCAGCCGATCGCGGTAGTGTGTTTGCACCCAGGTCTCGAGGCGGTCGAGTCGCTCGGGGGTCATCAGCACCGGCTGGTGAACCGCCGCCAGTTGATCGGCCGTGAGCACCAGCCGTAGCCGCAGGCAGGCCGGGCCGCCACCGTTTCGCATGCTCTGCCGCACAGCGACGGCATGGACCGCCGTCACGGGGTTCTCGCCGGCGATCAGACCGTCGAGCCAGTCGCTCACCGCGGGGTGCTCACGGCATTCGGCCGGGCAGATCAGGGCCATGCCGCCGCCCGGCAGGCTGACCAGTTGGCTGTTAAACAGATAGGTCTCGACAGCGACGGCGAGGGGGATCTGCCGCTGGGCAACTTCGATGACCGTCAGATCCTCACCGCAGCCAGCCCGGTAGCAGGCTCGCAGGGCAGCGATGGCCGCCGGCCCATCGGCATAGGCCTGTTCGTGAACCAGCAGCAGATTTTCGTTGCCGACAGCGATGACGTCGTTGTGGAACACGCCGGCGTCGATCGCCGCCGAACTCTGCCGCAGAAAGACGGTGCGGTCGGCCGCCAGGCCGTGCAGCCGGGCCACCGCGTGGGACGCAGCCAGCGACTGCCGGGCGGGCTGCCGGCCCCGGGTGGGAGCCACGGCGTCGCGGCCGAAGACGAACAGCTCGATGCCGGCCTTGCCGTGGGCCGGGGCCAGCCGGGTGTGGTTGGCCGCCCCCTCGTCGGCGAAGGCGACTGCAGCCGGAAGCGGCGGGTGGTGAATGAAGTGTTGTGGATCGGCAAAGATCTGCCGCAGCACGGCGGCAGTCCGGGGCGTCTCCAGCGAGCGGTGCCACTGGCTGACGAGGTTGGCCGGCGTCAGGTGCAGCCGGCCGTCGGCGGTGTCGGCACTCGGCGAGACCGTCGCGGCATTGGCTGCCCACATCGACGAGGTGCTCGCCGCTGCCGAGAGCAACTCCGGAGCCTCGCGGGCCGCCGCCGCCAGCACCGCGGCGTCGTCGCCGGCAAAGCCGACCTGCCGCAGCGCCGGTACCAGCGGCCGCTCCTGGGATGGCAGCACCGCCTGCGGAATGCCGAGGCTGACCAGCAGCCGCATCTTGGCGATGCCCTCGAGCGCCGCCGCTCGGGGGTTCGACACCTCGTGCCGGTGCCGCTGCGAGGCGAGATTACCCAGCCCGAGCCCGCCGTAGTGGTGCGTCGGGCCGACAAGGCCGTCGAGGTTGAGTTCGACGGCAGTGGGGGGCGTGACGTCTGGCATGGCTCAGCCGCTACGCCGACGGCTTCCCGAAGAAACGCTCACAATTTTTTTGGGGGTTCGCCGATCAGCGGGCTCCTCCGATCAGCGTCGCCGAACAAAAAGCGACTCGACTGCAAGCCCGGCCTCGGGTTGCGAAAGCGGAGCAATCGTATCTCCGCGTCCCGCAACCCGCTTCTCGGCATACCCGCTTGAGGCTGGGTGACGAAACAGATGAACGACCTCGCTTGCGAGATCGACTACCAAGTATTCGGGAACGCCTCCGCTCGCGTAAACAGCCGCCTTTTCTTGCAGGTCGTACTGCAGGCTGGTCTCGGCCACCTCGATGACAAGCAGGGCGTCGCTGGCATCAGGACGTTTGGTGGTGTAGTCCCGGGGCTGGACCCAGGCGACATCGGGCTGCGGGACGCTCTCCTGGCCGGGAATCCCCAGCGACTGCTGAATGCGGATGCGGGCCACCTGACGGGAAACAACCGCACCGCTCCACTCGTTGAGCCGATCGACGATCTCTTCATGCCGCGAGCCGATCGGGCTCATCATCATGATGTCTCCTGCGATCAGTTCGACACGCAATGGCCCAACCCCCGGCGAGTCTGCCCCCCAGGAATGAGCGAATACTCCGGCATCGATCATGAGATCGTATTGCTCAGTCGTGAACTTGACGGTCGAAGTCGCGGTCGCCATTGGGTCTGCCTGCTGGAGTTGCCACCATCAGCCTGCGATTCTTGTATGTATATACACAGGTACAGTTTCCGTCAACCCTTCAACCATTTTGGTGAAAGGCCTGTTCTGCGTTGGCGGGCTCGTTGGCCCGGTCTCCTTTCACTCACCCTCATGGCCCTCATGGTCATGGGCCTCCTCGGCAAAATCGCCGGCATAGGGGGTGCCGTCGACCAGGCCGCTGATCGTGCCGGCAAACTCCCGGACAATCCCCAGCGTGTCGTCAGTGCCGACAAAGCACGAGCAGGCACCGGCGGTCTCATCGGCGAGTGGCCGGGGTGTGAGTGTCAGCTGCACCGCCGGCTCGGTGAGGGTCAGCAGCAGGCCGCCTTCAGCGGTCTTGATCGGCGTGGGGGTCTTTTCATCACTGCCAAGGACATAGACAACCGCCTCGCGTTTGTCGTGATCGACCGTGAACTCGACATGGTATGTCCCGCCGCCCCAGTCGACGATCGTGCCGCCGTGCGGGCCGGGGGCATGGTCGTGGCCTTCGACCGCGTGGTGGTTGTGGTCATGGCCGTCAGCGTGATCCGCCGCCGCCGGCTGGCTGGCGGCCGGCGCCGGTGCCGGGGGCGGCGATCCGCAGCCCGTGGTCAGGCTGACGGCGATCCAGAGGGCGGGAAGGACAAGCGCGCCAGCGGTCAACGAAAAAGAACGGGTCATGGGGAACTCCTTTGGTGGGAACGGTCAGAAAGGGGATCGTCGAGCAGAATGTCTGCGTTTGCTCCGGCCTCAGCGAGCCGCACTGCGTCGCGACCGCTGAACCGCCAGAACAGGCCGGGGTGGATCAGGAACTCGCAGAAGGTCGAGGTGAGCAGGCCGCCGAGAATCACGGTGGCCAGGGGATAGAGGATCTCGCGGCCCGGCTCCTGGCCGCCGAGCACCAGCGGCACCAGGCCGATGCCGGCGGTCAGCGCCGTCATCAGCACCGGAGCCAGCCGCTCGAGACTGCCACGGAGGATCGTCTCGCGGCTGAAGGGCTGGCCCTCCTCGGTCAAAAGATGAAAGTAGTGCGTCACCAGCAGGATGCCGTTCCGCACGGCAATGCCGCCGAGCGAAATGAAGCCGACCAGGCTGGCCACGGTCAGCGGCTGCTGGGTGATGACCAGCGCCACCGCCCCGCCGATGAAGGCAGTCGGCAGGGCGTTGAGCAGCTGCAGCACGATCCGCACCGAGGGAAACAGCAGCATGAGCACGACGAACATGCCGACCACCGACACCGCCGCCAGCACGGTGATCAACGTTGTCGCCCGCTGCTGGCTCTCGAACTGGCCGCCGTACTCGATGAAAAATCCCGCGGGGACTTCCACCTCGCGGCCAACCCGCTGTCTGATCTCGGCCACCGCCGTGGCCAGGTCGCGGCCCTGGGTGTTGCAGCGGACCACCAGCCGCCGGCGGGCGTTTTCCCGGTTGACCGAGTTCGGGCCGGTGCCCGGGCCGATGTCGGCCAGGTCGCGAAGCTCGATCTGGCCGCGGCCGCTCGGCAGGTCGATCCGCAGCCGGCCGAGGTTGGTGTAGTCGGTCCGCGAGCCTTCATCGAGCCGCACCAGCAGGTCGAACCGCCGCTGCCCCTCGAGCACCTGCGAGACGACCGCCCCCTGCAGCGCCGTCTGGATCACCCGGGCGACATACTCCCGGGGAATGCCGTGGAAGGCGAGGTCATCGCTCCGCAGCCGAATGTGCAGCTCCTCGGTCCGCTGGATCGGCTCGACCACCGGCGGCGTGATGCCCGGCACCGTTCGCACGACCGCGGCAATCTGCTCCGCGACCCGAATCAGCCCGTCGAGGTCGTCGCCGACCACCTTGATGGCGATCTGGGCGTAGACGCCTGAGACCATGTGGCTGATCAGGTGGGCCAGCGGCTGTTCGACCTCGATTGCCACCCCGGGCACCTCGGCCGAAAGCTCCTCCAGCAGCTGTTCGATGATCTCGTCGCGTTTCCGGTCGGTGTCGGGGTTGACGCTGACGATGTACTCGCTGGCGTTGACCGGGGCGGCATGTTCGTCCATCTCGGCCCGGCCGGTGCGGCGGACGAACGACAGCAGCTCGCCATCCGGCCGGGTGTCGGACCGCTGCAGAGCCCGCAGCTTAGCGTCGATCAGCCCACAGGTTTCGTTCGAGGCCGCCAGCGACGCCCCCGGCGGCAGCGTGACGTTGATCAGCACGCTGCCCTCGTCGAACGGCGGCAGGAAATCCCGCCCCAGCCCCGCCACCTGCCAGCCGGCAACCGCCACACCGATCCAGGTCAGCAGCAACAGCGGCCCGGGCACCGCCATGCTCAGCCGGATCAGGTAGCCCGCCAGAAACTTCAGTACCCGCAGCAGCAGGCCGTCCTGCTCACGATGGGCCGCCGGCGACTGCGGCAGCAGGTAATACGAGAGCACGGGTGTGACCGTCAGCGAGACCAGCAGGGAAGCCAGGATCGAAACGGTGTAGGCCAGGCCCAGCGGGGCGAACAGCCGCCCCTCGATGCCCGAGAGGGCAAACAGCGGCAGGAAGACGAGGATCACCACCGCCGTGCCAAAGACGATCGCCGCCCTGATCTCGCGGCTGGCGTCATAGACCACCCGCAGGGCCGGCCGGGGCTGGGGCAGGGCGTTGTTTTCCTTCAGCCGCCGGAAGATGTTTTCGACATCGACGATCGCATCGTCGACCAGTTCGCCCATCGCCACGGCGATGCCGCCGAGGGTCATCACGTTGATCGACAGCGTGGTGCCGGTGAGCATGCCGGCCAGCCGGAAGACGAGCGTGGTCAGCACCAGCGACAGCGGGATCGCCGTCAGCGTGATGAAGGTGGTGCGGACATTCATCAGGAAGGCGAACAGCACGATCAGCACGAGGGCCGCCCCGATCACGAGCGCCTCGCCGACGTTGAAGATGCCGCGGTCGATGAAGTCCTTCAGCTGGAACAGCCCGGGGTCGATGACGATGTCGGCCGGCAGGGCGGCTTCGACTTCCGCCAACGCCGCGGTGATCCGGTCGGTCAGGGCCCGGGTATCGACATGCGGCTGCTTGGCGACGGTGAAGACCACCCCCGGCAGACCGTTGACGGCGCCGTCGCCCCGTTTGAACTCGGGGCCTTCAACCACCTTGGCCACCTGTTCCAGCAGGATCGTCCGCTTGTCGCTGGCCACCAGCGGCACCTTGCGGAGGTCGTCGAGCACCCGGGCGGGCTCCGGCCCGAGGCGGCCGAGCACCCGGATCGGCCGCTCCTGCTCGCCCTCGACGGCAAAGCCACCGCTGGTGTTGATGTTGCTCGCCCGCAGGGCCGCTTCGACCATCGGGAGCGTCACGCCGTATTCCAGCAGGGCGGTCGGATCGACCCGAATCTGGTACTGCTTGCGGTCGCCCCCCTGCACGAAAACCTCGGCGATACCGGGAATCTTCAGCAGCCGCCGCCGCACGATCCAGTCGGCTGTCGTTCGCAGCCGCATCGACTGCTCGACCGGCGCGGGGAACTCAAGCTCATAGCGGTCGCCGGCCGCCGTGGTCACCGAGGCGGCCCGGGCTTCAGTCGGCTCGCCGTCGGCAGCGGCGGTGTCGTGCCACTGGCAGTCCTCAATCGGCACCTCCTGCCAGCTGCCGGGCCGGTGCCGGTCGGTCACCCGCCAGAGCTTCAGGCTCGGGCCCTGTTCACCCGTCAGCGGTCCGCCCGCCAGCCGTTCGGCCACGAGCGGCTCATCCGGAACGGCAACCAGGTCGCCGCCCCCCGGGCCCCGCTGCCGGTACATGCCGGCGATCACGATCTGCCCCATGATCGAGGCGGTCGGCGTCATCTGCGGCGTGATGCCCTCCGGCAGGCTGTCGGCGATCGTCGTCAGCCGTTCCTGCACTGTCTGCCGGGCGGCCCGGACATTCACGTCCCAGCCGAACTCGACATAGATCACCGTCAGGCTCGCGGTGGACTGGCTGCGGACCGCCTCGACCCCGCTGGCCCCCAGCAGGGCGATCTCGATCGGCTGGGTGACGAGGGTTTCAACCTCCTCGGTGGCCAGGCCCGGGCACTCGGTGATGATCACCACCCGCGGCCGGTCGAGGTCGGGAAAGACGTCGATCGGCAGCAGCGTCGCGAGATAGCCGCCGTAGCCCAGCAGGGCCAGGCTGCCGACCAGCACGAGCAGCCGGGAGCGAAGCGCGAAGCGAATGACAGCGTTGAGCATCAGGGACAGGACGTTCAGACGGATGTGTGGGAGGTGTGATCAGGAGCGAGTGCGGACCGGGTCAGTGCGCACCGTGGACGGTGCCGTCGGCATGGACGTGGACGCCGACGGGCATGCCGCTGGCCGACTGGGCCTTGAGCACCCGGTTGAGCGTGGCGGCGGCCGACTGGGCGAGGTACCAGCCCGGGGCGACGCTGCCGTCGTTGGCAATTGCCACCTGGCGGCGATCCTGGTGCAGCACGTGAACCGGCAGCCGGTTGAACAGGTCGCCGTTCTGCCGGAAGACGTAGGCCTCGGGCCCCTCGCGGACGACCGCCGCCGCCGGCAGGACGATCACCCCCTCAAGCTCCTCGACCGGCACCCGCAGCCGCACCCGTTGGCCGGGGCGGAACCGCCAGACAACAAAGTTTTTTTCGTCCCGGCTGTAGCGGCGGGACTGGTTGGTCAGCGGAATGAAGAAGTCGAGCGTGCGGGTCTCGGGGTCGATGGTGTTGGAGAAGTGGTGGATTTCGAAGGCCTGGCGCAGCGGCGGCCAGGCTGCCGGATCGTCCTCGGCAAACTCGACTGCGATCGGCCAGCCCGCCTGGGCGGTTCGCTCCAGCAGGGTCGTCTCCCGCTTGAAGGCATGCCCGGCGATGAACAGCTGCCGGTGGTCGGCCAACATCCCCAGCAGTTGGCCGGCCTGCACCTGGCTGCCGAGGTCGACCTGCAGTTCCTGCATTTCATAGGCGATGTCCGCTGGCTCGCCGGTCGGTGGGCCGCCGTCGGTGGCGGGCCGGGGGGCGGGGGTCTTCACCTCGATCGTCGTCACAAACTGGCCGGCTGCGATCCGATCAAGCTCCTCGGGGGAAAGCCCCCGGGTGAGCAGGTCCTGCCGGTGGCCCTGGCTGGCGGCCTGGAGCCGCCGTAGCTGCTGGTCGACCTCGATCAGCCGCACCGGGGCGATCGCCCCCTCGCCGATCTGCTTGAGCCGGTTCTGCTTCTCGGTCTCCAGCTCAATCTCGCGGGTCACCTTGAAGAGTTCCGCCTGGGTGTTCTGGACATGCTCGCTGAGCAGCCGCAGCGTGAACAGCCGTTCGCCCGGCCGAACGATGTCACCGGGAAAGGCGTGGATGGCGGTGACAACGCCGACCGCCGGCGATGTGACCCCGCGGTCGGAGAGGCCGGGCCGGTCGACGACCCGGCCCGGCAGGTCGATCGTCCGGCGGAGGGTCGAGATCCGGGCCGGTCGCGCCACCAGCCCGAGGTTCTTGCGGGCTTGCACACTCAGTTCAAGGATGTCGGCTGCCGGGGTAGCCGGCTCGCCGTGGTCGTCGTCGCCGTCGTGCGCTGCTGCAGGCGGGGTTGGGCTGGCGAACAACGGCAGCCAGCGATCGCGAGTGAGATAGCCCGCGGCGGCCAGGCCGGCGACCAGGCCGAGCAGCAGCAGATTTTTCCCAAGACGCAGCATGGACGTGAACATGGTCGGGATTCCCGAAGTTCGGGCCCTGGAACGCCGCCGTGACGGCTGTCGGCCACGGTCAGAATCAAACGGAGAGATGCACCAGCGGGGTGGGTCGCGGCGGCCCGCTCGTGGCCGGCGGCCACGGCATCAGGGCGGAAGGTGCTGGACCGTCAAACCTGCAGCCGGTGCGGAAAGCGTCCGCGGAAGTCGGGCGGCGGACCACCCGGGGCCGAGCTGCCGAGGCAGCCGCAGCCGGTGGCGGGGCTGGCCGTTGCGAGCGGCTCTGGCCAGCTGATCGGGGCGTCATCGGCCGCCAGCAAGATCCGCTCTGCCGCCGGCGTGATCACCAGCGAGGCATCGAGATAGATCGCATCGTTGTCGTGATCGGCAGGGCAGGTGTCGCGCGGCGGGTGCGATCCGCCCTCCTCGGCCACTGCCAACCGGTCGCAGCACTGCCCGTATTTAGTCGGGCCGTGTTCGTCAGCGGCATGTTTGCCGTGATGGTGATCAGCCCAGTGGTCGGCCTGGTCGGGCCCTCGGCCGTGATGATGGCCGTGGTGGTCGTGATGATGGTGCAGGTGGCCGGTCAGATGGACGTGCGGCGCCGGCCGCCCGTCGGTTCCGCCGCCGGCGACAGGCTCCGGCAGGGCAATCCCCCGCAGCAGCAACTGAAACAGCACCGCCGCCATTACCGCAACCCGCCCGGCCGTCCCGAAAAAGCGGGCCGGCACACACCGGCGAAATCGAACGTCGGCGTGGGGGGTGCTGACTGTCATGCGAATAAATGATCCAGCGTTGGACAGCTCGAAAGAATCGCTCGAACAAGAGGGATGAATGACTGCAAGCTCCCGCCGCTCCCAGTGTTTGTCCAGAACATATCGGCTGGTCGCCAGAAAAGAAAAGATTGAAAATGTAGCGGTTTCCCGATTTCAGCAGATTCCTGCTTGACCAGTCCCTCGCTCATTTCCCGTCGGTTTCGTTGCAGCCTTTTTTCGGAGGCTCAGTGAGCATTCGGAGAATTCGCCGGGCGAGGGGCTCCTTGATTTCTCTGTGCCGCGGCACGGGCTGAGCGATGCCCGTGGCTCGATTGCGATACCAGTCGTGTCTGCCGCCGTGCCGAATGAGGACGCAACCCGCTGCTTCCAGTGATCGAATCAGGTCGACACGCTTCATCGCAGCACAAACTCGCCGACCTTGCGGGCCCCCGGAATCTCATCGCCAGCGAGGTCGATGTAAAGATCTCTTAGATGCTCTTCAAGGTCAGCTAGTGATTCCCCCTGCGTCCAATAATCGGGGTAATCCTCAAGGTAGCCAAGCCACCATTCTCCCTCTTGCCAGTGAACGTATTTGATTTTCTTCACAACTGGGGTCCTTTGTGAGCCGCTTCGCTCCACCGTTAAGTTTATTCCGGCCAGAGGCTCGACGGCCAGCGGGAGTTCCAATCCCTAGCAGGCTGTGGAAATAGTCTGCTGCCGCAGGATGCGGCGATCGGGAACCCCGAAAATCCTCGGCGTTTTCGGGTGTTGCCCAAGTGGGCTATTGTGCGCCCGCATTCGCGGGCAGGGGCCACGGAGGGCTTTTTCCACGGACAGCGAGCCTCTCGTTGCCATGCTACTGCGGTCATAGACTGCAATTTGCGGTTTCTACATCACCCCGCCGCCGGGCCGAGGCCCGGCACGGCCGGTGGCAGTTCCAGCCGGTCGCGTTCCAATGACGCAACCGGATAGCCGCACGAGTCGATTGCATAAAAGCCGCTCGGTCGGTGGTTGCCGCTGTGGCCGACGCCGCCGAAGGGCAGCCGCGAGCTTGCTCCGGTGGTCTGGCGGTTCCAGTTGACCAGCCCCGCCCGCACCCGCCGGCGAAAGGTTTCGTAGTCGGTCCGGTGGTCGCAGAGCAGGGCGGCGGCCAGACCGTAGGCGGTGCGGTTGGCCTCGGTGATCGCCGCGTCGAGGTCGGGCACCCGCACAAGCTGCAGCAGCGGGCCAAACCACTCGGCGTCGGCGCGGTCGGCAACATCGGTGACGTCAATCAGCCCGGGGGTCAGCAGCGTCGGCCGGTCGCCCAGCGGCTGCAGCGATCTGATTGCCACCCCGCCACGGGCCAGCAGGTCGTGCTGGACAGCCAACAGTTCGGCGGCGGCCGCCTCATGAATCACCGGCCCCATGAAGGGCTCGGGCTCAGCATCGGGCGGGCCGACCCGGATGGCGTCGATTGCCGCGGCCAGCCGATCGAGGAAGGCCTGGCGGCCGGGAAAGTCGGTGACGACGAGCCGGCGGGCGCAACTGCACCGCTGGCCGGCGGTCAGAAAAGCCGACAGGATGGTCAGCCGCACGGCGGCGTCGAGGTCTTGCACGTCGTGGACCACCAGCGGATTGTTGCCGCCGAGTTCGAGGGCCAGCATTTTGCCCGGCTCGGCGACTAGCGCCTGCCGCAAGGCCACGCCGGTTCGGTAGCTGCCGGTGAACAGGATGCCGTCGTGGTCGGGGTGATTCGTCAGGGCCGTGCCCGTCTTGCGGCCACCCTGCACGACGTTGAGCACCCCCGCCGGCAGGCCTGCCCGCTGCCACACTTCAGCGAGCCGGCGGCCTGCCAGCGGGGTGAACTCACTTGGTTTGAAGACAACCGTGTTGCCCGCCAGCAACGCCGGCACGATGTGGCCTTGCGGGATATGGCCGGGAAAGTTGAACGGACCGATCACCGCCAGCACCCCGTGGGGCCGGTAGCGGGTGGCGGTCGTGCTGCCGGCTGCCGTTTCAATGCTGTCCTGCTGCCGCTGCCGCCAGGCATCGATCGTGGCGGGAATCTTGGCTGCCATTGCCTTGACCTCAGTGGCAACCTCCCAATGGGGCTTGCCGGTTTCTGTGACGATCGCCGCGTGCAGGTCCTCCGCGTCGGCCTGCAGCACGGCGGCGGCCGCCTGCAACAGGTCAATCCGTTCCGCGGCCGGCCGGTCGGCCCAGGCGGCCTGGGCCTGCCGAGCGGCGGCGACGGCGGCAGCGACATCAGCCGCCGTGGCGGCAGCACCCCGCCAGACCGGTGCGCCGGTGGCGGGGTTGGTTGAGTGAAATGGCTCGCCGCTACCGGCGGACCACGCGCCGCCGATCAGGTGCGGCCGGTCCTCGATGAAGGAGGTTTTGGGGGGCGGCATGCGCATCATCCTCGTCACGCGTTCTCGGATCAGGGGGTTGGCTCAACACGGAGCCGTTCTCCCTCTCCCTCTGGGAGAGGGCCGGGGTGAGGGTGCTTTCGTCGAAGGTTCCATCACGGAAGGCACCCTCACGCGGCCTGCGGCCGGCCTCTCCCAGAGGGAGAGGCGAGGAAGACAGCGTCGACCGGTTGCCGATGGTGCGTTGTCATCTGCCCGCATCATCCCTCCTCCTCCCGCAGCTTGCCGATGCGAACCGTGTCACCCACGCGCACGCCGAGGGCGGCGGCGGCGTCCTGCGGCAGGCGGATGCCCTCCGGTGTTTCCTCGAGCGTTGTGCCGCAGCAGCGGAAGGGCGTCTCGGCGGTTGCGCTGGCGACGAGGTGGTCGGCAGCGTCGGTCATCCGCCTGGTCACCGCGGTCACCGTCACTTGCCGGCTGGTTCGTACCAGCCGCAGGCTGTCGCGGGGGCAACTGACAATCGGGCCGGCCTCGAAGATGTCGACCATGCCGGTGAAGGCAAAGCCTTCCTGCTCAAGAATCCGCAGGGCGGGCCTGGTCTGCTCGTGCACCTGGCCGATCACGGCCTGCGCCGCTGCCGGCAGCAACGGAATGTAGATTGGATGCTGCGGCATCAGGTCCGCGATGAACCGCTTGTTCAAAATGCTGAGGTAGTCGGCCCTGGGAAAATCGATTTCAAAAAAGTGCTTGCCGACGGCGTCCCAGAAGTCGCTGTGGCCGCGGTCGTCGATCACGCCCCGCATCTCGGCGATCACCGTTTCGTCAAAGCACTGAGGATGCTCGGCGATGAACAGAAACCGGGCCAGTGACAGGGTCCGGCCGACGCCCCGGCCCCGGGCGTCGGGGTGCAGGAACATGCTGCCGATTTCGCACGGACCGTCGTGTTCCTTGACCAGATGCAGCGTCGCAATCTCCTTGCGGATGCCGAGGTCCTTCGACTCATGCACCGAGGTTTCGATGCGATAGGCCCAGAACGGCTCAAAGCCGCCCACCTTCGAGACAATGCCGGCGGTGCCGAGCAGCCGGCCGGTGTCGGTCTCTTCCAGCACCAGCAGATAGCCCTCGCCGCGGGGCCGACCGTCGGCCAGCCGGCCAAAGCCCTCCTCGGACTCGGCGATCCGCTGCCGCAGATAGTCGGCATCGCGGGGCAGGGTGGTGAGGCCAAACGACGTCTGCCCCGCCAGCTTCAGCAGGTCGTCGAGGTCACTGGCGGCAACGGGACGGATGAGCATCATGGCTGCGGCTCCTGGGGCCGGTCGGCCTCGGTGGCAAGCACCTGTTCAAGGATTGCACTGACCGCATCAATTTCGGCATCACTGATCACCGCCACCGGCGGCAGGAACCGTACCCGGGTGGGATCCGCCCCGGCAGCAAAGGCGATCACGCCGGCCTCGAAAAGCGTGGCCAGCAGCCGCTTCGTGCGGCCGGCGTCGCCAGCGAACGCCTGGAAGGCAATCATGCCGCCGGTTCCATAGGGGCCACTGATGCTGCCGGGGAGCCGCGAGGCGATGGCGTTGAAGTGCTGCCCAAAGCGGCGGTGAATGGTGGCGATGCGGCCGTCGGGGCCGTAATAGCAGCCGCTTTGCAGTTCCTGCACGACCGTCTGGCCGGCGACGATGGCCGACGTCGCGGCGGTGAAGGTCTGACTGAGCAGCCCGGGCCGGGGCGTGAAGCTGTCGCGGAAGAAGGTGGCACAGACCTGGCTGAGTTTGCCGATCGTGACCAGATCGACCTGGTCGGCCAGGCCGAACTGCTCAAAGGCAAACAGCCGCTCAAGCCTGCCAAAGGTCTGCACTTCGTCGACAAAGACGGCCACGCCCGCCTCCCGCAGCACGGCGACGATCGCCGCGAAGAAGGCGGGGCTGCCCGGGTTGCAGCCGCCTTCGCCCTGCACCATCTCGAGGCACATCACCGCATGGCGGCCGGGGTGCCGGGCCAGGTGCCGCTTGAGCACGGCAACCGCCCGCTGGGTGCTGCCCGCGGGGTCGGCGGCATCAAAGAAGGGCACATAGTCCACGGCGAGAGCCAGCGGCAGGCCGTCGCGATAGCCCGGCTTGTCGGTGATCGAGGCCATGGCCAGGGTCCGGCCCATGAAGCACCGCTCGAAGGCGAGCACCCGGTTGGCGGGATATTTTTTCTGCAGGGCGATCTTCAGGGCGTTCTCATTGGCCATTGCCCCGCTGGTCGAGAGAAAGCAGTGGGGCAGGTCGGCCCCCGTGGCGGCCGCTGCTGTCAGCAGGGTGTCAAGCAGCCGGGCCGACTCGAGGTTCTGCTGCAGGTTGCCCTGCATGACGGTGTCGGACAGGGCGGCGTCGAGGCCGGCGGCGAGCAACGCGGGGTGGCCGTGGCCCATGATGTGCACGCCGATGCCGCCGATCAGGTCGTACTTCACGCTGCCGTCGGCCAGTTCGACCAGCGGTCCCCGGCCCAGGCCGCTGCCTATATATGGATAGAACAGTCCGCCGCCGCGGGCTGCGGCAAAGCGGTCGAGCAGCTGCTGGTAAGCCACCTGCCGGTCGGCCTGAGGCGGCCGCACGCCAGTGAGGGCCTGCTGCTGCTGATGCACCGCCTGCGCGATCAGCCGCCGGGCCTCGGCCAGTCGAGGGTCGTGCCGCAGACGCTCCGCTGCAAGTGGCTCACGTGTCGGCTCGTCATGGCGAACGATCATGATGTGTCTCCTTCCGACCTGTATCCGCTCCTCCGAAAGCCCCCGGCGCTAGCCGGGGGATCCCAGTCTCACGTGCGATGGCTTTGCTCCGTTCCGCATCTCGTGGGAATTCTCTCTGCGCTCACGAACGGCCACGCCAGCGACCCGTCAGCCAGGCCGGCCAGCAGGCAGGCGGTCAGCGTGGCCCGTTCGACAAGGCTTTTGACAATCAAATATTCATCTGGGCTGTGGATGCCGCCGCCGCGGACGCCGAGGGTGTCGACGGTGGGCAGGCCGGCGGCGGCCAGCTTGTTGCCATCGCAGACACCGCCCGTTGGTCGGCAGGTGATCGCCAGGCCGAGCTGCTCGCCGCAGCGGGTCACCTGGTCAAGGAGTTGCTGCATCGGTGAATCGACCGGCCGCGGCGGGCAGTGAAAGCCGCCGTGCAGCGATGCGGTGATTCCGTCGCGGCGGTTCGTTTCGGCAACGAGTTCGCGGATCTGATCGATCGCCCAGTCGGCGGTGGCGGCGGTGCCGACGCGTATGTTCAGTCGCAGAATCGCGAGATCGGGAATGACGTTGACCGCCGCCCCGCCGTCGATGGCGGCAATGTTGAACGTGGCATCGCCCGTTTCGGCGTTGAGTCGGTCGATTGCCGCAGCCAGATCAGCCGCAGCGACGACGGCGTTGCGGCCCTCATGAAAGTGTCGGCCGGCATGGGCGGATCGGCCCCGGATGACCACCGCCAGGTTGGCCGAGCCCTTGCGGGCCCCGGCGAGGGTGCCCGCCTCATCGAGGGCAGGCTCGAACAGCAGGCCAAGGTCGTTGCGAGCTGCCGCCGCGGCCAGGGCCTCAGCCGAGCCGGGAGAACCGAGTTCTTCATCGCCATTGAGCAGCACCTCCCAGCTGAGTCGGTCGGTCTGTCCGAATCGCTGAAAGGCTTCGAGTGCAATCAGCATGACGGCCAGCCCGCCCTTGGCATCGGTGACGCCGGGGCCACGCAGCACGCAGCCGTCGTTGCTCAGGCTGACCGTGTGCGGTGCCGCGTTGGCGGGATAGACGGTGTCATAGTGAATGCCCAGTAGCACCCGGGGGCCGGCCGGGGCTGCGTGCCGCAACGACAGCAGGTTGCCGACAGGCTCAGACACTTCCTCACCGGACGCATTCACCACCAGTCGTCGACCGGCCGCGGTCTCCTCGACACGGGTTCCGGCGAGCCGGCAGAGTGGTGCGAAGTCCTCGATCAACCGGGCCCGCATCCTGCCCAGCCCGGCTGGATCGAGGCTGTACGAACTGATCGCTGCCCAGTCGCGCACCAGGCCCAGCAGGCGGTCCTGCTGGCTGTCGATCCAGGCGGCGATGGTGGGCAGCGGCGGCATCGGTCTCGGGCCTCCCCAAAGGCGAATTGGAGGGCCAAAATCCCGGTGCGTTCCCTCCACCGTTCTTTTCGGTATTCTACGCAGCCGGAGGAGCGAACGGTTCGGTATCGGTTCTGTTCGGCAGGTGAGGTTCCGGAAAAACAAATCCCTATCCGCCCCTCCGAGAGGCCAAGGGGGAATGAAAATCAGCCGCTGACTTCATCAATTTCGGCCGCATGGTTGAGAGACACATGGCACACTTCCTTGAAACTGACCGTGAAGGCGACGTGAGTGTGGCCCGCTTCACCGTGTCCCGGATTGTCGACGGGCCGGAACTCGATGCGATCCGGAACGAACTGGTGGAGGTGGTCATTGCTGCCGAGCCGCCCAAGATCCTTATCGACTTCTCGGGCGTCGCGCTGATTTCCAGCGCGGCGATCACGTTGCTACGTGATCTTCACCGTGCCGTATCCAGTCGTCAGGGGCAACTGCGTCTCTGCGGGGTCTGCCCCGATATCGTCGCCGTGCTGCGGTTCACCAGGATCGACACGCTGTTCGCTCTCTTCTCCGACCGGCAGGCCGCCGTCGCCGATTTCTGATGGATCGTCCGTCATCGCCGTTGCCGCAACAGGCTGGATCGGGGCAGACGGTCCGTCTCATCGGTTGGGTGACGGGCCTGTATCTCGTGCTTGGCATCGTCGGCCTGCAGTTGGCCATCCCTCCCAGCACGGCCAGTCCACTGTTCCCGGCTGCTGGCTTTGCCCTGGCTACAGTTCTTTCGTTCGGGCGGCCGGCGGTGGTCGGGACCTTCCTCGGCCAATTCTGCATGCACTTGGTCCGCTGCTGGCTCGAGGGCAAAGGCTGGCCGACCGTCGATCTGCTGCTGGGGCTTGTCTTTGCTATCGGTGCGGCGGGTCAGGCGGCGGCCGCTGCCGCCCTGGTCAGGCGAACCACGGGTGAGAGTTGGCGGGAGCTTGCCTTTGAGCGGCAGCTATTCGGCTTCCTCATTATTGGTGGGGGCGTTGCCTGTCTGATTTCGGCGACGGTGGGGGCCGTCGCCCTCGGCCTCGCCGGCTTTGTAGCGCCGGCCGACCTGCCGTATGAGGGCTGGAAGTGGTACGTCGGCGATACGCTCGGCGTGTTTATCTTTACTCCGCTGACACTCGTGCTACTGGCCGGTAGTGCCGGAGCCTGGCGGACCGACAACCGCCGGGTCATCCTCAAGATGCTGGTGATCTTTGCCCTGGTGTTGGTTGCCTACGCCGGGGCCGGCCGCTGGGAGCAGACCGCCCGCCTCCGGCAGCTTTCCCAGGATGGGCAGCGGGCGGCCGACCGCATTGCCGATCAACTCAGCCTCGTCGTCAGCCGCCTTCAACTGAGTGGCCGGCTGTTGGCGGCTGACGAGACGCAACAGCATGCTGAGGGAGCCCGGCAGCTCTTTGACGAAGCTGGCGAGGTGGTTCTGGTGGCGGTCGTGCCGGTGGTGGAGAGCGGTGCCGAATCACCACTGTTTGTGATGCGACCCGGCTGGCTGCCCGCCGCCGGACTGGCTGAGACAGTGCTCGCGGTCGCCGCTCAAGCTGCTAGCGGCCCGCTGACAGCTCGGGATGACTGCTTGTTGGCCCGTGGTGGCCCCGGCCGGGCAACTGAACAAGCCACCGGACTGCTGCTGGCGGTTGCCGCTGACGATAGGGCCGGCGGGCCCCAGCCCTCGGCAGGCTGGCTGGTGGTCGGCATTGATCACCGCACGCTGCTGCGGCAGGCAACGACCGGACTGCCAGAGGGGGTTGTCATCGATGCTGGCGGCGTTCGCCGGGCGGTAGCGGCTGAGCCGGCGCTGGCTGACGGTGTTGGGCTCATCCGCTGGTCCGGAACCGTGCCGCTTGCCTGGCTCGACTGGCAGGTCGAACTGAAGGCCGACCAGCGGTATCTCAAGGGATCCTTCGACGCCACTTGGCTCGTGGCGATTTTGTCGCTGGTCTTTGCCGCCCTGTTTGCCGACCGTGACGTCGCGCTGCTGGCGGCGGTATCGCGGGAGGAGGTTGCCCACCAGGCGAAGCAGCGGATCGAACGCGAACTTGCCATTGCCCGTGACATTCAGCAGGGCCTGCTGCCGCGGCAGCCGCCGCTGGTGGCCGGCTTCGAGCTTGCCGGCTGCAGTCGCCCGGCCGATCAGACCGGCGGCGATTTCTACGACTTCTACCCGCTCGCCGACGGCCGGCTGGCGATGGCCATTGCCGATGTCACCGGCCACGGCCTGGGGCCGGCACTGGTCGCCGCCGAGGTGCGGGCCCTGTTCCGGGCAGCGGTTAGCCGGGGGCAGCCGCTGGCCGCAGCGGTGGCGGTTATGCATCAACTGCTTGCGGACGATCTGCCGCCGGAGCGGCTGGTCACTGCCTGCTTCGCGGTGCTTACACCGGCTGGCGACGCGGTGGAATATCTCAGCACCGGCCACGGGCCACTGCTGGTGTGCCGGGCAGCCACTGGAGATGTTGAGGAGCTGCCGTCGCAGGGCCTGCCCTTTGGGTTTCTTGAGCAGCCCGGGGGTGAGTCGGCGGCGATTGTCCGGTTGGCTCCGGGCGATCTGTTTGTGCTGGTCACGGACGGCCTGTTCGAGGCGGCTGATGCTGCTGGAAGTCCCTTCGGGCTGGCCGCAGTTCATGAGGTGCTGCGGCAGCATCGGCATGAGCCCGCCGAACGCCTGGTCGGCGCGATGGAACGAGCCCTTGCGATCCACCTTGACCGGACACCGCGGCAAGATGATCTGACGGTGGTGGTGATCAAGCGGGCGGCGGCGGAACAGCTGGCCACAGGCGGAGACGCCGACCGAGTATGATCGGCGATGCAAGTCCGATCGCCACGGCTTGGCTGTCGGCAGTCAGCACCGTGAAAACCGAGTAGCAAGGAGTTCAGCCATGCGGATCATGATCGTCGTCGGCAGCCACCGGCAACAGAGCGAGTCGAGCCGGGTGGCGGCTTTCGTGGCGGCCGACCTCAAGCAACTCGACTCGACCCTGGTGATCGACACCCTCGACCTGGCCGGCAATCCGCTGCCGCTGTGGGACGAAAGCCTCTGGCAGGCCGACAGCCCGCTGGCCGCCGCCTGGAAGCCGATCCGCAATCGCATGCGGGAGGCGGCCGGCTTTGTGCTGGTGACGCCCGAGTGGGCCGGCATGGTGCCGCCGGGCCTGAAGAACCTCCTGTTGTTTGCCAGTGCCAAAGAGGTCGGCCACAAGCCGGCCCTGGTGGTAGCGGTGTCGGCTTCGCGGGGCGGCAGTTATCCGGTCAACGAGCTGCGGACCAGCGGCTACAAGAACAACCGGCTGCTGGTGATTCCCGAGCACGTGCTCGTTCACGATGTCGCTGATGTGCTGGCCGGCCCTGAGCCCGCCGGTGAGCGTGACGCCTGGCTGCGAAAGCGAATCAGCTTCGCCGACCGGCTGCTGCTGGAATATGCCAAGGCACTCGGCTCGGTTCGGGCCAGCGGCCTGACCGAAGACGCCGACTTTCCGTACGGGATGTGACTGCCTGCCGCAGTTCAGCCGGTCGCCAGCCGCAGGGCCACCTGGCAGCCGGTGAGGAACTGCTCGATGTCGAGCCGCTCCTCGAGTGAGTGGCCGGCCACCTGGCCGGCCCCGAGGGTGGCCACGGGAATGCCGCGGGCGTTCATCCAGTTGGCGTCGAGGGCTCCCTGGGTGGCGAGCACTTCGGGCTTCATGCCCAGAGACCGGATCGCGCGGGCTGCAACGGTGACCGACGCCGCGTTCTTCGGCAGGGTGAAGGGCTCGTACTCGATGTCAGTTTCGACCGTGACGCTGCCTCGCTGGCCGCGGCTGTTTTTGACCGCTCGCACTGCCCGCTGACAGGCCCGGTCGACCTCGCGGGCAATCCGGTCGAGCAGCCGGCGGTCAAAGCTGCGGCATTCGCCACGGATATCGACCCGGTCGGTGACCACGTTGGTGGCATCACCTCCCTGGATCATCGCCAGGTTGCAGGTGCCGACCTTCCCGCCCCGGACAAACTCGCCGTGCCAGCCGCCGCTGACCAGGTCGTGAATGGCCAGGCCCGCCAGGGCGACGGCGCTCACGCCCCGGTCGGCTGCCCCGCCGGCATGGCTCGCGATGCCTTGAAAGCTGATTGCCAAGGTCCGGCCACCGATGGCGGCGCGGGTGATTCGCTGCGGTCCGCGGCCGTCAACGTTCCAGGCCAACTGTGGCCGGCCGAGCTTGCGGACATCGACATAGCGGCTGCCGAACAGCCCCAGCTCTTCCTGAACGGTGAACAGCAGCGTCAGCGGCGGATGCGGCAGCTTGCGGCGGAAGATCTCGAGCACGGCGGACAACACGGCGGCCACGCCCGACCGGTTGTCGGCTCCGAGGCCACTTTTTGGATTGCCCGACACGATCGAGTCGCCCCGGCGAATTGGCCTGCAGCCAACGGCCAGCGGCACGGTGTCGAGGTGGGCCATCAGCAGCCGGCGGGGGCCGCGGACGGTACCCGGTAGCTTCACAATCAGGTTGCCGGTGTCGCCGCCGGCGGGGGATTTTTTGTGGGCGGTGTCGGTGGTGATCGCTGCGGCGGGCACCCCGGCAGCGAGCAGCCGCCGCCGAATGTCGGCCGCCACGGCCTTCTCGCGGCAGCTGGGGCCGGGCACTTTCATCAGCGCGGTGACCAGGTCGAGGGCCCGGTCGGGATCGACCGCGAACGATTCAGCGGGAGGTTTCATGAAACAGAAAGCGGCTTCAAAAAAGTTGAGTGAAGAAACGATGCCCACTAAGGTCGCAATCAGGGGGGCGGGAGCGACAGCGACAGGATCGCGCGATGAAGATGCGGAACTTTCAAAATTACCTCAAAAAAATATTATCGCCGTCTGCGGAATATCACCGGGTTTGCTATTCTCTCCGCACGGTGGGTTGCCTGCGAATGTTCCGCCACACCCGCTCACCAACCTCATCTTGTGAAAGGCACGAACCATGGCCGAGCCGATTGCTGCCACAACGCTTGCCACCGTGACCGGTGGTGTTCCCGCTGCTCTCGCATCACCGGCGAAGCCGGCAAAAAAGAAGGCCAAGAAGAAGGCGGCGAAGAAGCCGGCTGCTGTGAAGAAGGTTCCAAAGAAGGTTGCGAAGAAGAAGCGGGTCAAGAAAGCTGCCAAGCGTGTTGCGGCCAAGAAGCCGGCAGTCGCTGCATCCGCAACCCCGGCTGCCGCTGCTGCAGCCAAACGACCCAAGCGAAAAAAGGCTCGCCGCCGCAAGGCTGCCGGTTTGAAGCGGGCGTCGGTCAGCCAGCCAACCGCTGCGATCTCGGTCGACGACCTGATTGCTGCGAAAAAGGTTTCCACGGATCTTGGCGGTGCCGATCGGGCGATTGCTGCTCTCTCAGCCCTCAAAAAGCTCGCCGACTAGAGCACCAAGTCCGCATCCCCCGGCGCGAGCCGGGGGATCACGTTTCCAACCGGCGCATCTCATCCGAAAGCCCCCGGCGCAAGCCGGGGGATCGCGTTGCCAACTAGCGCATCTCATCCGGAAGGCCCCGGCGCAAGCCGGGGGATCGCGTTGCCAACCGGCGCATCTCATCCGAAAGCCCCCGGCGGAAGCCGGGGGATCGAATGCGTGGGTCATCGTGAAGCTGAGCGGCCCCCTCCTTGGAAGCCGCCGGGCGGAAGCCGGCGGACCGGTGGCCCGAGTTGCCGCAGCTTCCCGCTTGTCCGGTCGCTCCCGCTTCCGGCTTCCTGCGATGCAGCGAACCGCACGGGGTGTCCGCTCCCTGCCGTTGAGCGAAGCGGGCGTTTCTGGCACGGGTTTGCGGGCAACTGGACGAATACCGGTCTCACGCTGCCCGCCCTGGTCCCTGCCGGGCCCCAGCAGGCGAATAGTTCAACTGGCAGCAGGCCACCGAGGCGGTTGGCTTCGGTAGTGCACGGCGGCGGGTGAACTGAGTCTTTGAAGTGCTGAGGTGCAATCGTGGAACACATTCGCGTCAATCGAGCTGGGCTGACACTGGCGGTGGTGCTGGCTGGCCTGCATCTGATCTGGGTGGTGCTGGTGGCAGCAGGGGCGGCTCAGCCGCTGATCGACTTCATCTTTCGGATTCACATGATGGAGGCTGATGCGGTTGTCGGCGAGTTCGCCTTCGGGCCGGCCGTGCTTCTGCTGCTGGTGACGGCGGCGGTTGGCTATGTCACCGGGGCGGCACTTGCGGCAGTTTGGAATCTGCTCGGGTTTGCCCGGGCTTTTTTTGCCAAGCAGCATCCGTTGCCGGGCATGGGGAGGCCGGCTGGCATGTCGTGACGCGATCCCCGGGCTTGCGCCCGTGGCTTCCGAGTCCGCACACCACTCGTGGTATCTCATCCTAAAGCCCCCGGCGCAAGCCGGGGGATCGCGTTACCAACGGGCGCATCTCAT
>Ga0209986_10001090_pt1 | contig 26411 bp, 27 predicted proteins | sample BlataG_FD_183168 | JGI IMG/M metagenome (GOLD analysis project Ga0209986, IMG submission 183168) | Deep subsurface microbial communities from Black Sea to uncover new lineages of life (NeLLi) - Black_00105 metaG (SPAdes) (version 2) | ecosystem: Environmental > Aquatic > Marine > Oceanic >... | reverse complement strand
CAATCTCCTCTTGAGCCCACAAATACAAATCCGAACTCATTCTGAAATCGCTCGTTGCCAGTTTTTTCAGTACGCCCATCACCTTTTCGTTTTTCAGCCTTTTAGTCTTCGCCGCTGCGACAAGCAGACCGATTAATAGAAGAATCAACGAGGATGCGCATCTCTTAGCCAGCCCTCAGCCTCTTTTGCATCTCTTTCTGCTTCTGCTATACTGTATTTGAAGAAAGGTATTCCCCTCTCTGCCATGTATCTCGCCATCTGCTGTATTGAAACCCCTGCGAACTCCGCAGCCCTGCATAAGGAAAACTCCTCATTAACATATTTTTCCACCGCAATTTTCATGCGCAAGGTTTTCACCCCCTCCTCCACAATCATTCTTATAACCTCTGATTTGGGCGAGTGAAGCATCTCCGAAAGCTCTTTTATGGTTCTTGTTTCTTTTTCTCCAACTCCCATGTTTTCCATGATACCATATTATTATGAAATATAAAACATATATTCTTTTGCTTGAAGCCTTATCTCTTTCAGAGGTGATAGGGGCAACTCTATTTTTTCACCTCTCACCTCGATTTTACCATCACCTTATATCCATCCTCATGAATTTTATGTATGCAATTGCAAAGAATACGACTGGTAAAATTATAAGTGCAAAGATGTTCTTCCAGACCTTTTCGAGTGATTTTCGTATGCTCGTTGTTTCGCAAGGGGTGTAAGAAGAGCCCCAACTGCCGCTATGCACCTCTGTAAGATACGGATTAGTTAGCGACATCGAGACCGACATATAATTCCTTTCTGGCAAAATAATTTCAAACGCATCTTGAATTGCCCATTTTTTATCATTGTTCGCCTTTAACTCTTCTATATATCGCTCCCATTCCTCTTCTTCCTCTTTATTTATCCGTCCTACATGCTTGATAACTTCTTCAGACTCATTTATTTCTATAACGGACTGAAACTCAGGTTGTTCAGGTGGGTCTCCAACCACGCTTTTGACGACCACCCCTCCAATCATCGGCATGGCGAATGAGAGCGCGAGGACGATGATGAGAGCAGACATGAGCGCCCTTCCACTATCCTTTGAAACGGTGGAGCTCATAAGCGCAATCGAGAAGTATGTAAGAAGGCAAAAGACCGTAACAGCCCCGAACAATATAACCCTCCAGAATTCATCCATGTCCGGCACGATGCTGAATAGGAGTAGCATTGCAAATAATATGAGAAATGCAATTCCTACCGCAAACACAAGTGCTAAAATACCGCCAACCGCCTTACCGTTGATTATCTCATCCCTGAATATCGGATGTGACAATAGCGATTTTAACGAGCGACTTTCCTTCTCCCTCGTTATCAAATCGAATCCCATCGCAATTGCAAGTATCGCACCGAGCAACGACATCAGGTAACTCATCCTTTGGAATATAATCAGTATAGAAGGCTTTTCTGGCATCCACTTTACATGACCTTCCTCTTCCTCAATCTGCGATATTTGCTCTTTGTAATTTTCCAGCCTATTGTTATATTCGCCTATGCCCTGATGCATCGCAACTGCCGAAATAATGAGGAACAGTGCAAGAATGAGAATGAATTTCCTGCTCGTCAGATGGTCAATGAACTCCTTCCTCGCGACGTTAAACAATCCTTTTGCTTCCATTTTCATTTTTATCATTTTCCAATATCTCTTTTATCTTTTTTCCGTTCAGGCAAAGTTCAAAGTCACACAGCTCGTAATACCTCCTTGCTCTATTACCTTTTCCAAGCTCTGTCTTCCCCTTCAATATCCCCACCTTTTCAAGGTTCCGAAGATGAAGATATAGTAGAGGTCTGGATAGTTCTAACTCCCTGGTTAACTCTGAAGTGTATTTCCTCTTCTCTGATAGTGCTGCTATTATGCAAAGTCTGTGTTTATTGCTCAGTGCTTCGCAGAGATTAATTATTCCATCAAGGGTTTTTGTCATCATCTCTTTTATAACACCGCATAAAGGGCGCCACGCCTTTCGGTGTTAAAGCACCCATACGAATCTCGGATGGAACAGCATAAAAGAGTGAGGTGGAACAAGTGTTCCAAAAAATGGGACAAGGTGTTTTGGGAAATGGAATAGTGGTTTAAATACGCTCAATCTCCTCTTGAGCCCACAAATACAAATCCGAACTCATTCTGAAATCGCTCGTTGCCAGTTTTTTCAGTACGCCCATCACCTTTTCGTTTTTCAGCCTTTTAGTCTTCGCCGCTGCGACAAGTAGACCGATTAAACCTGTGAATTTCAATCGCAAAGCTTCTGCAAACCTTCTGGCGTTTGCTTCATCAAGCACGAGTTTATCTTCTCTCCTCGCTGCAAGAAAAAGACTTGCTTCCCCCTTTCCTAATCCATATTTTCTTAACTCACCGGCATCGCCTTCATAATCTACCACCTCTATCCACTTATCCATAGCGGACTTCAAGACCTTTGTCTCAGGAAAATCCCCTTTAAGAACTTCTTCCTTAACCGTCGTTGTGATAAATATCTGTCCAAAAACCTCTTTGAGTATATTCAGTTCGTCCACCGTTGCCAGTGCAATCAGAGTAGAAGAATCAACGAGAATACGCATCTCTTAGCCAGCCCTCAGCCTCTTTTGTATCTCTTTCCGCTTCGGATATACTGTATTTAAAGAAAGGTATTCCCCTCTCTGCTATGTATCTCGCCATCTGCTGTATGGAAACCCCTGCAAATTCCGCAGCCCTGCATAAGGAGAACTCCTCATTAACATATTTTTCCATCGCAATTTTCATGCGCAAGGTTTTCACCCCCTCCTCCACAATCATTCTTATAACCTCAGATTTGGGCGAGTGAAGCATCTCCGAAAGCTCTTTTATGACTTTTATTTCTTTTTTTCCAACTTCAACTCCCATGTTTTCCATGATACCATATTATTATGAAATATAAAACATATATTCTTTTGCTTGAAGCCATATCTCTTTTTCTATTTTTTTACCTCTCACCTCCATTTTACCATCACCGTATATCCATCCTCATGAATTTTACGTATGCGATGGCAAAGAACACAACCGAGAAGATGATGAGTGCCAGAACGTTCTTCCAGACCCTTCCGAGCACCTCCTGAAGACCTGGCGCTTCGTCCCCGTATGTGGTCGTGACTGACGAGGAGCTGGCTATCCTGCCCGAGATCCTCTCGTAATTCATATTTGGCGAGATTATAGTAAACGCCCCGGTAATTAGTTTTCGCTTCTCCGACCATGCCCTCCATTCTTCCTCATATTGCTGTATTTCATCTTCTGTCACATTCGTTACATCCCGAATGTCAAACACAGGTGATTCGGGTGGCTCTCCACTGACCATGTCTGCAACCGTGCCTCCAACTATTGGTAAGAGGGACCCGAGGATGAAGAAGATGACCAATGTGTAGATGAGTGCACTCCCGCTCTTTCCAGAAACGGTGGACACCATAAGTGCGATTGCGAAGTATGCAAGGAGGAATACAATCGAGGCGATGCCAAACACCAAAATCGCAGCCAGTTCGTTCATGCTGGGAACAATGCTGAATATGAGCAGCATCGCAAGTGATATGAGAAGTGCAGCGCCCATCGCAAATACCAGTGCCAGAGTACCGCCCAGTGCCTTGCCATTGATTATCTCATCTCTGAATACCGGGCATGAGAGCAGCGATTTTAATGTTCTCGTCTCCTTCTCTTCCGATACCAGGTCAAATCCCATTGCTATCGCGAGTATTGCCCCAAGCATCATTATGTGGCTGGACATAAACATGAATACGAGCATTATGGAGGGTCTTTCTGGCATATATCCTGGCTCTATGCCTTCCACTTCCTTAATCTGCGATATTTGCTCTTTGTATGATTCGAGCTGCTGGTTATAGCGGTTTATGCCCTCGTGCATCCCACTCGCCGAAATAATGAGGAACAAAGCAAGAATAATAATAAATCTCCTGCTCGTTAGATGGTCAATGAACTCCTTCCTCGCGACGTTAAACAATCCTTTTGCTTCCATTTTCATTTTTTTCGCCCCCATATAACAGATAAAAATATTGTACTTGTTTACCGCGGAGCCCGCCGAGAACGCGGAGAGTCAGGAAAATCATTTACCACACGGCGAATGCCGTCCTTCAGAACCTTGACATTTCTTTCTTTATCATCTCAGCGCTCTCCGCGTTCTCGGCGGTAAATAAATACAAGCTATCCATACAACTTCTTATATCTCCTTTTTCTAAGCAATAATGGCATAGAGACAACAAGCAAGGTTGGGATAAATGCCGCAACTGAATAATGTTTGAAATTGTCAGTTAGGTAGTACCAAACGGTTAACTCGATTATTGGTTTCGAACTCAAACTCCGGTTATCAGGTACCAAGATATCAACCCTATATCTCCCTGCTATTTCGAGTTTCGGCACATCGATTTTTATTTTAACCGGAATTTCAATCCAAGTATAGTTGCAATCGGTAAATCCTGCGGTTTTTGGTTTACAGATGTATGACTGTTCAGCGGCGCCATCAAACCTTAATCTATCATCCTGGGATTTAATGGTTATTTCTACTTCTTCTATATTACTTTTATTAGATAAATCTTCACTATTCACCAGATTTACAAGAAGCACACCGTTTATTGTACCATCTTCAGCCACTTGCGCAGAATATATTTTACCGCCCCTTTTTCGTCGGTGCTCTAATATGACACCTTTTTCTTCATCGCTTAGTCCTGATGCAGTATCAGAGTCAATAAATACTCCTGCATGGATATCACCAAAAGGTACCCCCATTCCACGGCATTCCCCAACTACTACTTTATAGTTTGTATCAATTGCGCCGGTTGCTAAAACAGGAGTTACTATCGAGAGAGCAGCGAGCATAACCGCTATCACCTTCTTTTTCTCTTTTAGATATGCAAATACCAGGAAGCCCACTAATGGAAATAAGAGAATAGACACGATAGGTACAACTAACGAAATACTCCTATCAACACAGCAAATGGCTATAAACGGAATAAATGCCATATAATCAGGAAACCCCATATAGTCCGAGATTGAAACTATTGGAGAGAGTCTCATAAACGCAGCGATAACAACTTTTCCTTTGGACTCCGGAAATCCATAGAAAAGACTGACTAAGATATATCCAAAAACAAAGATAAGCGAAATAGCAAGAGACACCGTTTGTCTTGAACCACAGACAGAAGCAATCATTGTTCCTAAACCAGATATAAACAGGATAATCAAGATAGATGCGATGAAGTATTTAAGAAACATGCCTGCAAGTGGCATGCCAACAAATGCAAAGTAGAGCGCCGTGAATGGGAGAGTAATTGCAAGATAAAACAAACCCATGATTACGGATAAAAGATACCGTGAAAAGAAGTAGTCTCTATCTGAGATCGGATAGGTAAGGGTGACGTCTGTAAACCTTGAATTCTTCTCTGCGGGTATTAAAGTTGCGGGCACAATTATCAAAAATACGGGGGCAAGAAGGTAAACAAAAGATAATGTGAGCTCGGTCCATACTTGTCCCAAAAGAAAAACAAAGCCAAATACTCCTAATAGCGGAATTATCAAAAGGTATGACCATTTTGTACACATATAGAGCTTCAAACTCTTTTTCAATAACTGACTAAAATTGCCCATCTTTATCACTCCACAATCTCCCCTTTAAGAAGCTTTATTACATGCTCTTCAAGCTCATCGGACGTCCCTTTCCCCCTTTTAAGCTTATCTGCATCCCCTGAAAATACTATCTTTCCTTTGTGGATTATGCAAACTCGGTCACATAAGACCTCTATCTCTCTTATATCATGAGAACTTAAGAATATCGTTACGTCCTGCTCGTGCTTTAGATTTTGAAGTAAATTCCAGATATATCTTTTTCCTGGAATATCAAACTCTCTTGTTGGTTCATCCAGGAATAGAACCTTCGGGTTATGAAGCAGAACGCGTGCTATTTCTGCCCTTCTCATCATACCACCAGAGAAAGTCTTCATTGGGTCGTATCTTCTTTCATACAAATCCAGCATCTGCAAAAGCTCTTTTGTTCTTTCTTTTATAAGCGAATCAGCCATTCCATGAATCGCCCCGAAAAACTCCAAGTATTCGAGAGGAGTCCAATCAGGCTGCGTAACACCTGACTCTTCCGTAACAACACCGATTATCTTTCTTATCTCTACTCTATCTTTAACAATATCATGACCATATACAGATGCCTTTCCTGATGTTGGGTCTAAGATCGTCGCAAGCATTCGTACCGTTGTTGTCTTTCCAGCTCCATTTAATCCCAAAAAGCCAAACGTTATACCTTCTGCTATCTCCAAATTCAGACCGTCTACCGCATTATTTCCATTATACTCCTTTGTCAGGTTTTCTGTTTTTATCATTTTTTACCTTCGCCTTTTGTTTATCCCCTTTGCTTCTTTTTTGGTATTTACATAGCGCCTCTCTTCAGCACATACATATTTTCGATGGAACAGCATAAAAGAGCGAGGTGGAACAGGCGTTCCAGAAAATGGAATAGGGTGTTCCGTGGAATGGAACAAGTTACAGAATGCAGTGGAGAACTTTTTGATTGGCAAATGCCAACCCTTATGCAGAGCTTTAAGCAGAAATGTGTACCTCGACACGACGAGAGGTGAAAGTCCTAACAAGAAACAAAAATTTATAATGGGGCTCTTGCTTAAGAAGAAGCTATAAGATGATAATAAGAATCTCATTTGATGTGGAAAATGTGATAAAAATTCATGACGATATAATCGAAAAATATATGTTTAAAGTAGAAAAAGAAGAAGTAATTGAGTTCCTATTGCAGCTGGCAAAAGGAGAAATAGGGTTAAAAGAGGTAAAAAAATGGATAAAGAAGAAGGTAAAATCGAAATAAAACATACGAAGGATAAAAAGCTGAAAAAATTGCTGAAAGAGTCGATGGAAGAGAATATTGAGTTGCTGCGCGAGTTGGCGAAATACTGAGATAGCGGAACAGCATAAAAGAGCAAGGTGGAACAGGTGTTCCAGAAAACGGAAATCGTGTAAATGGTTTTTTATTTCTGCGGTAGACAAATACTAACTATATAATTTGACATTGTCAGATTAACCGCGGAGTTCATGGAGAACGCAGAGGATGTATTTAGAGGTTTAGTCTAAATCGCTAACGAGCCAAGCCGCTGAACCGCTAATAAACTAAACCTCTAATCTAATTCCGCGTTCTCTGCGGTAAATTTGAAATGTGACAAAGTCAAGTTAGGATAAGCAAAAGCTTTAAATATGTTTGTGCCATATAACATAAAAATCATCGAGCAAAAGCGGGTGCGAGTGGTATAATGGTTGAATCGAAAGAAAAATACAAAATTATGGTACTGGCTATCCTTTTAGGTATTTGTTGCGTTCTCACTTGTTATTTCCATCTGGTACACTCCACCGGCGTTGTTTTTACACACTTCTTTTACATTCCAATTATCTTAGCATCGTTGTGGTGGAAAAGAAAAGGTTTAGCTGTGGCGATATTTTTAGCTTCATTCCTTATCTTCAGTCACTTTTTTATTAGAGCGGAGCCAGTGACGGGTAATGATTTGATTCGAGCTCCTATGTTTATAATCGTTGCCCTTGTAACAGCCATTTTAAGTGAGCGGATTGCGAAGACGCAGGAGGAGCTGCGGGAGGCGGAAGAACGGTTCAGAACTATTGTTGAGACAGCTCCCAGTCTCCTTCTGATTAGTGATGCCGAGGGTAATACTATATACGTCAGCCCTAACTGCGAGAAGATTACTGGCTGCACTCAAGAAGAGCTATCCGGTAGAACGATATGGTGGGTGCATGAGGATGACATGCCGAGGGCGAAGAAGGTCTTTGAGAGTATCTTCCGCGAGGGGAGTGGTGGCAAGGACTTCGAATACAAAGCGGTAAAAAAGAACGGAGAATTGTGGTATGCTTCAAGCTCATGGGAGCCGCTTAAAGATGAAGAAGGGATGTTTAAGGGTATTGTCTTCCAGACGATTGACGTCACCGAGCGTAAGCGTGCGGAGGAGCGCATCGAGCACCTGAACAGCGTCCTCAAAGCCATCAGAACTGTCAATCAGTTGATTTTAGCGGAGAAGGACCGAGACAGTCTGCTCCAGAAAGCCTGCGATGCCCTGATAGAGGCACGAGGCTACGATGCTGCATGGCTCGGATTCCTGACGGATGACGAAACCTTTGCCACGGTCAAGGGTTCAGGTTTCAAGAGAGACGTCGCTCGTTTCTGCGAACGTGTAATGGGTGGTGATTATCCCCCCTGCATCAGAAACGCACTCGCTCAGAGGGAGATGCTTCTGATCGTGGACAAATCCGGAGCATGCGGAGATTGCCCCCTTAAAAACACATGCCCCGGCAAAGAAACAGCCATCATCCGTGTCGAGCACACGGGCAGGCTTTTCGGACTGCTTGTCGTATCGCTTGCAGCCGCCGTCACTGCTGCGGACGACGAGGAAAAGAAACTTCTGAAGGAGGTGGCTGGTGACATAGCGTTTGCTCTCTACAACATGGAGGTGGAAGAGGCACGCAAGCGAGCGGAGGATGCGCTGAAATTGTCCGAGAAGCAGCTAAGAGAAACAAAAGATTATCTGGATAATGTAATTGTGAGTTCTGTGGACGCGATTACGGTCGTGGACATGAAAGGAATTGTGTGTGACTGGAATAAGGGTGCAGAGGGCATCATGGGTTATACTGCGGATGAGGTGGTAGGAACGTCCAACAAAATCTTTTTCGCTGACCCCGAAGAAGCGGGCAGGATAATGGAAACGGTGCTGAGAGAAGGAGAGCTTAAAAATTATAGAACAACCGTGTTAAATAAAGATAAAAAACCCCGTGCACATCAGCATGTCCGTGGCATTGTTAAAGGACAAAAATGGCGTGCCGATTGGCACTGTCCGCGTGAGCAGAAATATAACAAAAGAAGTGGAGCTGGAGGAGCGGATAAAAGAAGAGCGGGACAACCTGAATTTGATATTTGAAAGCATGGTTGACAGCGTGTACATTGTATCAAAAGACTATGAAGTAGAGTTTATGAATAAACTTTTGATTGATGAGTTTGGAGACCAGGTCGGCAGGATTTGCTATGAAGCGTTTCATGATAGAGAAGAACCCTGTCCTCAGTGCAAAAGTGAAGAGGTAATGAAGGAAAAGACTGTGCGGTGGGAGTGGCACTCTCGCAGGATGAACAAGGATTACGACCTCATTGAGACACCTCTGAAGAATATTGACGGCACTATATCAAAATTAACGATATTTAGAGACATCACCGAGCGGAAGCGTGCGGAGGAGGAATCGAAACACCTGACGCTCTCATTGCGAGAACATGTAAAAGAGCTTGAAGAATCGCAAAAGAAGATAGCAGAGGCTTATAGACTAAGAGAGCACTTTCTAAAAGAGACGTCACACAGAATTATCACTCCGGTGGCGATCATTGGAGGAAACTCACAATTACTGCTGGAAAGTAGCAATCTCGACGAGGACCAAAAAGAGAGAATCAGGATTATACGTGAAAAAAATGAGGAAATCCAGAAACTGGTGAAGGATGCGCTGACGGGAAAGTATTTAGAGGATAGGGAAGAAGGGGGTGATGAATAAAAATGGGATATATGAATATTCTGGAATGGCAGTTACAATAATTCATACAACGTGCTCCTTCTTCTTGGCGTTCTTCCCGCATCCTTTATCAATCGCTCGAAGTCCTCCGGACTCATATACTCGCCAGCCGGAGCGCCCGATAACCGCGAGATGTTCTCTTCCATTAGCGTCCCTCCTAAGTCATTCACACCAAAATAAAGCATCTTCTGCACTTCTCCCACTCCTAACTTCACCCACGATGCCTGCACGTTCTCACAATAAGGATGAAGAATGACCCTTGATAGCGCATGAACCATTGCGTTTTCCAAAAAGGGAACTTCTCTCTTCACCATTTGCCCCAATTCATTATTCCTTCGCATGAACTTCAGCGGCACGAACTCCGTAAATCCGCACGTCTCCTTTTGTATCTCCCTTATCCTGAATATATGGTCTATTCTGGCTTCCAGTGATTCGATGTGCCCGTACATGATGGTTGCCGTTGATGGAACTCCCAACCGGTGCGCGGTCTTTATTATCTCTACCCATTTATCCGTTTTTATCTTCCCCGGGCATATTATTTCCCTTATAGAATCGTCGAGTATTTCAGCCGCGGTTCCCGGGATAGAACCAAGTCCTGCCCTTTTTAGCTCAATCAACACCTCCTCTTCGCTCATTCCTGAATTCCTCGCCACGTGGTATATCTCCATCGGTGAAAATGCGTGTATATGCACGTCAAACTCCGATTTTATGCTTTCTATAATTCCACAATAGTCAGCTAAGGCAAGGTCGGGATGCAAACCTCCTTGAATACATATCTCCGTTGCCTCGTTATTCACCGCTTCCACAACCTTACTTAAAACTACGTCCATGCTCAGCAAATAGCCCTTCTCCTTCTCTTCCCGGAACGCACAGAACTTGCAGTTGCCTACACAAACATTCGTGAAGTTTATGTTCCTGTTCACCACGTAAGTAACGACGTCCCCTTTCTCCTGCCTCCGCAACTCATCTGCAATGCAGAACAAATAAATAGGGTTACCTGCTAAAAATATCGCATCTTCTCTCTCTATCCCTCCCTTCCTTATCTTCTCGTATAACTCGTCAAAGTCGTCTCTCATGTGTTATCACGGCTTTTCTTTTTCTAAAAGAAAAGGGTTTACTTTGGATTTGATAGTATTAGTCATTGGGATTTACTTAACCTTCTTCCTTATTTCTCTCTTTCCCTGCTCACTATTCCTGTTATTATCTCCTTGTCGAGGTCAAATACCGTTACCGTCTCATCTCCATTTGTTATCTTCAACTTCTTGCTGTTGTCTATCTCACCAATGATAGAAGCCTCTATTCCTGCATCTCTGAATATTTTTATACACTCCGCTCCTTTTTCCTCGTTCTCGACCGTGAGCACAAAACCTGTCCCCGGATACATCTTTAACCAGTGTTCGATAGATATTTGTTCCGCATCAGGTCCTGGTATCTTATCCAGCTCCACAATTGCTCCTACTCCCGAGCACTCAAGTAACATTCCAAGCGTGCCCAGCGTGCCGGGATTGCTTATGTCCTTCCCCGCAGTTGCTAACTTCTTCTCTCCTATTTCCACCATTGTGTCCAACTGCCTTTTTATCTCCGCAGGGGACCTTTTTGTCGTGTTGTCCCATGCTAAATTGTAATTTGGATATATCCTGCCATCGAGGTCAATCGCTGCCAATACCCTGTCACCGGGGTTCGCACCATTCGAATAGATTACACTATCTCTCTTTACCGTTCCGATTATTCCCACGTCGAGTGCATCGTAAGAAGTGTCAGGATGTAGATGCCCCCCTACCATTGGCACACCGAATTTTTTCACGCCGTCTTCCATTCCGCGTCCCAGTTCTTCACATATGTCCTTCTTCTGCGTTGAGGTTAGGTTCACCATTGCCATAGGAGTGCCACCCATCGCCGCTATATCATTCACGTTCACGAGAACCGCACAATATCCCGCCCACCAGGGGTCGGCATTTAACAATCTACCCCAGATACCATCCACGGCAAGTAAAATGAAATTATCGTTGTCAATTTTTAGCACTGCGGCATCCTCACCGAATCCCCTTATCGTTCGACTTCCTACTCGGTCGGAATTCCCCAGCCTTTTTACAAGGTCACTTATAGCTCTTTTTCGCTTCACTCCATCGAAGTTCCTCAGCCCCTCTGCCAGCGATTCCAACTCTTCGCCTTCTTTCGCACTCCCCATTTTCATCCCCCTCATCTAATCTCTTCTACTATTTCCTTTACCTCGCTTATATCTTTTATCCGGAAATCCGCAACCTCAAAAATCGCTCCCGGCCTATCTGCCGCTTCTTGCAACGATAATACCGCTATATCCGCCTCCCACATCGCAAGATAATCATTCTTATCGTTACCCACCATCATCACCTTATGCTCTTCCTTCAACTTTCTTACCAATTCCCTCTTATCTTCTGGCTTCATCGTTCCAAAAATATTGTCCGGTGGTATGTCAGGCAAATATACCGCCATTTCTTCTTTCTCTACCCTATCCCCCGAAGCAACAAACGTCATGATACCCCGCTCACGTAATTCCCTCAGGAGTTTGAGCGTTCCCGGGAAAAGGTTTATACCTCCTGCAATCACGTATCTTATCGCTCCTCCTGCCATATCTATAATCAACCCCACCCCTATTACCGGAAGAATATCGCACCTCCTTAAAAATGACATCGTCTCATGTACGTCCTCCAGTCTAACGTTTTTATCCATCAAAATTGCTTCCACTACTTCTCTGTCACTAACCCCTTTTTTCTTATATATAACCTTATTTTCTATTTTTTTCTCTCTCAATAAATCGGATAAAATTTTAGCGCGTTCCTCTTTCTCCATCGTTTCCTCGTATCTCGTCTTCAATATCGTCATCGCACCTCTTTCAAGCCTGTCCGTGCAGGTTATTCCCGATACCCTGCTGCGCTTTGTCACTCCTCTTTCCATATCTTTTATAATCCTGAAAGGTGCGTATAAAACGCCGGCACCATCAAAAACAACCGCTAACTCAGACATATACTCTCACTCCTACTCCTCTCCTCACCCATAACGGTGACTTCTTTCTTCCTTTCTGCCATGATAACTTCCCACCAACCCAGTTTGATATTATTTTAAAACATCTTCATCTATCTACATATCTTTATAAGAAAAAGAGAGAAGCAGACAAAATGATGCAGGACCTGGTAACAGAGAAGTGGGAGGACTTTCTGAAGCGGTATTATTGGGACGAAATCATAGAGATGTCGAATTCATATCCGGAAAGGCGTAGTTTGTTCGTTGGGTTCTCGGACATGGACATATATGACCCGACAATAGCCGATATGCTTTTAGAAGACCCTGATGTAACAATAGAAGCGGCAACAAGGGCTTTACGGGAAATGGACATTCCTACGGGTGTCACACTCGATGAAGCCAATCTCCGTATAATAAGACTTCCACGAAGGGTGAAGATACGGGATATTAGAAGCAACGACATAGGCAAGCTGGTGGGCATAGAGGGCTTGGTGACAAAGGCGACGGAGGTAAGACCGCGGATAGTGGAGGCGGTATTTGAATGCCCTTTTTGTCATCATATCTTTTCGATAACGCAAAGTGGAAGGCAGTTCAAAGAGCCGGTGGAGTGTGAACAGGAGAGCGGGGGCTGTGGAAGAAAAGCACGGCAGTTCAACTTATCGGTGCATAAGTCAAAATTCGCAAATGCGCAAAAGATAAGGTTACAGGAGTCGCCGGAGGAGTTAAGAGGTGGGGAATTGCCGCAAGCGATAGACGTAAATCTGGAAGACGACATTTCAGGCGAGGTATCTCCCGGGGGCCGTGTGATTGTTACCGGTATTCTCAGGTCTTATCAGCGGACGACACAATTTGGGAAGACGCCTTTCTTTGATATATACCTCGATGGCAATTCGCTGGAGTTGAAGGAGGAGGAGTTTGGGGAGATAGAGATAACAGAGGCGGATGAGCGGGAAATAATGGAGCTAAAGAATCAACCGGACGTATATGAGAAGCTCATGAGAAGCATTGCTCCTTCTATATATGGCTACGAGGAAATAAAAGAGGCGATGATTCTCCAATTGTTCGCAGGCGTCCCAAAGGAGTTGCCGGATGAGACGAGGGTGCGAGGTGACATACACGTGCTTCTCGTTGGAGACCCGGGAGTTGCGAAATGTATCAGTGGAGACACAGAGATACTTCTTTCAGATGGCTCTTTGCAGGACATAAGAACCATAGTGGATGGTGAAGCACCCAAAAAAATAAGCGGGTCCGTAGACGATGGTATATGTATAGAAACTAACCATGATTTGGTTTCTTTGAGTTTAAACGCTAAAACAGTGTTGTCAAAAGGAGATTTGCTTTGGAAACGTTGGGCTACACCAAAAATGTATCGCATCCTGACGAGTTCCGGGAAAGAAATAAAAGTCACGCCAACGCATCCCTTTTTTGTATGCGGTGAAGATGCGCATCTAAGGAAAAAGAAGGCGGAGGATTTGAAAGAAGGGGTATTTATAGCAACACCAAGAAAAATTGAGGTTTTTGGCACTCCCCAGCCTTTAAACATCACTTATAGACAGTCAAGAGCGAGAAATGCGGTGAGGTTAAAGCTGCCCAGCCATACTACTTCCGAATTCTGGCGATTTATAGGATTGTTTATCGCAGAGGGGTATTTGGAATCAAAGGTGCACAACGGCTATCCACAGTGCACGGCTTTTTTTACCAACAACAATCCGCAGTTAATAGAAGAATATCGAGCATTTGCAAAAAAGTTGGGATTGAATCCATCATATAGGGATTCACATAAAGGCAAATCAGCGAAGGAAATATATATTCCTGGAATAGAGTTTGGCACGTTCCTGGAAAATTTAGGTGCCGCAGGTCCATCGGGCTCAAAAATAGTGCCAGAGCTTCTTTTCAAGTGTTCAAAGGGCGAAATTGCCGCTTTTCTTTCCGCTTTGTTTGATGGCGAAGGAACGGTATCTGAAAAAGATAGGAAGATAGGAATAACGTCTGCGTCCAGGAAATTGCTATCACAAGTTCAACATCTGCTCTTAAGATTTGGGATACGTTCCCAGCTCCACCCGACATTATCGAAGGCAAGTAATTCGCAACGTCCGAGGAAAAAGGAGTATTATCGGTTGTTTATAACGGGGGAGGAAGTGATGAAATTTGCGAGAGAAATAGGGTTTACAGTGGCGGAAAAGAAAGAAAAACTCCAAAAAATATGTAGTTCAACATTTATCTACAATACGAATGTAGATGTTATACCAAACATTTCCTCGCTATTGAAAGAGACAAGGACCAAATTAAGACTAAGTCAATTTGAGTGCGGAATTACGAGAAGCGCTTATCAGCATTACGAGAGAGGAGATAGAAATCCATCCAGGTCGGCATTAAATAGAGTGGTTCAACAATTTGAAAAACGAATAAACTGGCTTGCCGAAGTGAGAAAACGATTGCCATCATCCGATTGGCATGATTTAAGAACGATACGAAAATCTTTACATCGTTCGCAGCATGAAATCAGTTCTTCATCAGGGTTCAGTCAAACCCTATTGTCTCAATATGAACTCAGAAAAATAGGACACGCTAAGATTAAACCTGAGCATAATTTTGTTGAGTTGACGAAGAACAAAGTGATCAGAGCATTGTTGAAATACGTCAGCGAAATGGAAGACGTTATCGAACTCGTAAGTGCACTCAAAACCACGGTAAATTCCGATATCTTCTGGGACAGGGTAGAAAAAATCGAGGAGTTCGTATCTGAGGATGAATTCGTGTATGACATCCAGGTGCCAGTTTATCACAATTTTGTGGCGAATGACATATACGTCCATAACAGTCAACTGCTCACCTACTTAGTGAAGTTAGCACCTCGCGGTTTATACACGGGGGGTAAGAGCAGCAGTGCCGCAGGACTTACCGCAGCCGCGGTTAGAGATGAGTTTGGAGAGGGGAGATGGACTTTAGAGGCTGGTGCTTTAGTGCTTGCAGACAAGGGAATAGCGGCGGTGGATGAGATAGACAAGATGAAAAAGGAGGACCGGGATGCGCTACACGAGGCGATGGAACAGCAAACCGTCTCTATCGCGAAAGCGGGGATAATGGCAAGGTTAAACGCGAGATGCTCATTGTTAGCGGCTGCGAATCCCAAATTCGGACGCTTTGATAAATACACGACGATTGCGGAGCAGATAAACATGCCTCCCACGCTGATCTCGAGATTCGACCTTATTTTTACCATGATAGACAGACCAAATGAAGAGATGGACACGAAGACTGCGGAACATATATTAGAGATGCATTACGCTGGAGAGCTGCTTGCAAGGTCTAAAAACATAGGTAAAGTGGAAGAAGCGGAAAAAGAGCATTTCGGGGAGGCGATACAGGCAATGAAGCCGGCAGTATCCAGAGAATTATTAAGGAAATACGTAGCATGGAGTAAGAGGAATATATTTCCTGTGATGACCGAAGAAGCGCATAAAAAGTTTCTGGATTTTTACATCGGGCTTCGCAGGCAGAGCTATGAAGATGAAGATGCGCCGGTTCCCGTAACGGCACGGCAGTTGGAAGCGTTAATCAGGCTGGGCGAGGCGAGGGCGAGAGCACGGCTAAGTGATAAAATAACGGTTGAGGATGCCGAATGTGTAATTAACGTGGTTACATACTGTTTGAAACGTGTTTCTGTTGACCCGGAAACCGGCAAGTTGGATACTGATTGGATAGCCGTGGGCACGACAAAAACACGGAGGGACCGTGCAAAGTCTATCAGCGAGGTAATAAAGGAGTTGGAGAAGGAATACGGCGATGAGGTGCCGATAGAGGAGGTGCTTGACCTCGCGGAGGAGGAAGGGATGGAACGAGAAAAGGCTGAAGACATGATAGAACTGATGAAGCGAGATGGAATACTGTTTTCACCGGGAAGCGGCGTGATTAAGTTCGTGCGGTGATTCAGAGGATATTTAGACCCAAACATATCTATTTTGGGGATCTTTAATCACAAAACCTTTCCCTTGCATCCACGTCAATAATCCCTTTAAATCTTCGATATCATTAAAAAAGTTTTTATCTGTTTTTTGGTATATCTCCTCCGCGGTGGCTCTCTCAAGTTCTCTTAGGATATTTTCCACAATAAAGAATCTGATTTTGTTTCTTTCCATTTTAGCATCGTATTTGATATTTCTAAATGCTACATCATTTTCCAAACCCCAGAACTGATCTATGAAATTATTCCTTGCATGTTTGAGAAGAGAAAAGTCAACTGTTTCTATACCTTCAGCCCGTGCAAGTGATTTTGCCTCTCGTTTCAAGTTCTCTATACACTTCTCAGCTTTCATTTCCGACAAAACCTCTCTATATTGCCCTGGCGTTCTTTCGCACAAAACTGTTTCTATGTCCTCTTTAATTCCTTTACGAAGTCTCTTCTCCTCTTGAGGGGATATATCAATTGTAGGCGTTTTTTGTCTCATGGAAAAGATTTGCAGCCAAATATCCTCATCAATAGCCTTTGTTAAATCAGGTATGTAGGCATCATACTCTATTAACTTGCTCAAGTTCGGGATAGCGACCTCGAACTCGAAGAATTTATGAAGCATGTCCTTATAGAGTTGTCTTCCAGTGCTGTGAGATTTTATCATTGCTCCTAAGATGGAATATTCGCCTTGAAATGAAACCCTTCTTCTGCTCTCCTCATCCATGAGTTTGAAAGTCGAACCCTCCACGGAACTCAAATAGTTCCTACCCTTAACAACCATTTCGGCAACGTGTATCCCTATTCCATCTCCTATATCTACATTTCTACCTCTTAATCCTGATTTTGGAGGAGAAAACGACCTGTATTCCGGTGGCAATATCAGCTCCATCGTCTTGCATAATTCGTGTGCAAAATCTGAGTCATCAAGAATTGATGCTAAGGAAATACCCCCAATGTCACCAAAAACAAAAGGGGAACTTACAAGGGGTGATTGTAAAGATTCTGCCAAGGTTTTTTCTGCGTTGATATTCTCCTCAATTATTTTGCTGATGATTCTACATTCAAAGGGCACATCTACATAGATGTAATCGCTTTCGAGTTCTTCGTAATCTTCTATTATTATTGCATATTCGCCGGTTGTGGATTTTGTGTAAGCATTGAGGAGTGCAATCTTTTTGGAAGAATTGATTCTGATAAGGGAGTAATCGGTTGGTATTTTACCCGAAGGAAAGAATGCTGTCAATGGATAAGTAGGACAATTTCTGAGGGCGGAGAGTCCTTTACATAAGTAATCCCCCGCTTCAAGATATGTTAGCCAACTGGGCTTGATTTTAATTGGCACTACATAGTAGCACACTTCCTTTAACGAAGCACGATATGGAACACGCTGGAAATTCTTCATCCAGCCATCTACATCGTTTATTCTCTTTCTTTCAGATTTTAGGAAGTCGGTATTGAGGTAACGCTCCCAAGGGTATTTCTTATTGCTATGTCTTCTCCATAAATACCATTCCTCGCTCTTTAAATGTTTCATACCCATTTTATTCTATTTTGATTGAACATTTAGATATAACTTTCAATCACCTTCCTATCCCCCACATCCAGCCCATACAACTCATAAACCAGTTCATCTATGCTTTTATCCAAATCCACCATCTCTCGCTTTAAACCCTCCATTTTACTCAAATCACCCTCATATTCCTTCATTATCTCTCCAGCATCCGCATCGGAAAGAACCTCCATCCTCAACAAATCGTTCTTTATTATCCTGTCCTTCCTCTTAAGAACCTCAAAAAGGAACTTCGCCGACCTTTCGGTCTTGAATGCAATGTAATCGTTCTTCGTTAGCGCCACTTTGTAGATCGTTCTTCCTTCAATGTCTTTAAAAACCTCGATTCTCAACCTCGAAGGGTTGTAAGATTCCCTTGACAGTTCTTGGCTTTCCATCACTTCCAAGAGAGGATGCAATTCTTCGCTTATGTAAGAATCCGGGAACTCTGATATTTTATTTTCGAGTTCTGACAATTTTTTGTGGCGATTTAATATTTGTTCAACTTTATTCGTAATTTCTTTAGCGATTTTTTCTTCCTCAGTCGTTTTTGGAAGTTTTATTGGTAACTTCTTTGTAAATTGTGTTCTATATCTGAAACTGCCCATTCCTGGACGAGATGTATAAAAATAAGCAACATAATAGAAATGGAGTAACGCTGAATTAAGAATACCAAGCATGTATTTTATGTCTAAGTGGGACTCAGAAGGGAAGCACAGTAAATTGTGCGCAAACATTTGTATTCTCCTTTGTCATATGCTACTCTCATCCTTTTACTGTAGTCTTTAATAAGCAATTTGGGCTTTGAAACTTCTTTGAGACATTTTATGTAATTTCCACTCCAAATTGTGTTATATCTTTTTATATTTTCACCCTTTATTACCTTTCTATAATTCTTTTTCTCATTTTCAGGCAATTTTTCATACTCCTCTCTGCTAATCACATATTTTTCTTCATCTCTAATTGTATCACCCTCTGAGATATTGCTATTACAGATCTCACCAAAGCTTTCGCATTCTTTTTCAATTTTTCCAATCAGCGGAATCAGTTGATCTGGTATAGTTACAATGAAAAGAAGATCAGAATCTTTTTTAAATTTATTTTGTGTAACATTATATGACCGTGAGCTCTTTAACAAATACTTTAATATTTTTTCCAATTTTGTTAGCTTTTTCAGTTGTTTAGTTTCCTCCTCTAATTCTTTTGGTATGTCTGTATTTTTTAATATGCTTACCCTTATTTTGTGATTTTCAAGAGGCTTCTCCTTTTTTACTATAATAATTGTGGCTGCAGGCAAGGATCCCGCAAAAACACTTACACCACAAACATCAGTAATTCGTTCAATCGTGCAGTTTTCCAAAATATATTTTCTTAACTGTAATCCACTTTCCAGCAGAAAAAATTTGTTTGACACGATATAGCCAAACGTATCTCCACGGTTTAACCATTCAATTCCTTTATAAATAAAAGGAATGTAGATGTCCCATTTTCCTATAAGTAGCCAGTTATATACTGATTTATACATTGTTCTCAAATCCCTTGAGATATTATCAACCCTCACATAAGGCGGATTCCCAACCACGAAATCGAACTTCATGCCCTTTATCTTCGCTATATCCTTAATATTGTTCAGGAAAGGTTTTACCCTCACATCGCTGTAATCCTCTAATTTCGACCCCGGTGGCATTAAAGAATCAGTATGGAACACATTAAATCCCTTAAAAACTTCCTCCTTATATTTGCTCTTCACTGCACCATACAAATCAATAGTTTGGAAGAAAAGGTTCATTTCCGCAATATGGCATGCGAAAATATTGATGTCAAGTCCGTAAATGTTCGCCCTCACGCTCTCAAGTATCATACTCGCTTCCTCCGGCTCAAGTTTATGCACAGAACTCTTGTGGAATTTTGCCAAAAACCGTTGAATAACTCTTCTCAATGCCTCCACCAGAAACGTTCCAGAACCGCATGAAGGGTCTAAAATTCTCTTACCATCTATTTCTTCCCCTGAAGTGTAGCCAACTGCATCCAGAATATACCGCACCACTTCCAGCGGCGTGTAATATTCTCCAAGCTTCTTCCTCTCTTCCTTTGGCAAATAGTCCTCATAGACATGTCCAAGAATATCACTATCCACAGTCTTGAAATCAAAATGATTAAACCTCTTCAATACGTTTCCAATCACATAATCAAGCTCTTCCTCAAGGTTTCCTTGCACCCTTTTCTCATCTTCTCCAAGCGTATATTTCTCCGCTCTCTCCATCCTCCACCAATCGAAGATTCCAACACGGTAGATTCGCTCATATTCTCCTTCTGCAAGATCAAAAGCATCTTCTAACGCTTTCAAATAAGGCATTTTCACTCCCTTATGCATTTCAATGAAATTTGCAAGAAACTTTCCGGAAATCCTCTTTTGCATGAATCCGTTATCCTCGCAAATCCTCGCAAACAGCATTCGGTTGAGAAGGATATAAGCCGTCTCTTTGCAAAATGTTTCCTTCGGTTCCGTCTCGCCTCCCGCTCTCGTTTTATTCCAGTTCTCAAATGCTTCTCGCAGTCTTTCCCCGCTGATATGGCTTCTTTTTATGTAAATCCCGAAGAATTGTGTAAAAACACCGTTTAACTCCTCCAAAGACTTTCTTAAACCCTCGATAAAGAAATCGTAACCACGTTTGTAATTTAACGGAATGTCATTACGATATGTTGTGAAATACTCAATATCATTGAAACTAACAAACCTGTCCTTAACGAATATTCTAAGTTGAATAATACCCCTCTTCTCTTCTTCCGTAAGATTAGCAACGCCTTTATGAACAATTTCGTCTATGTCAAGTTCTAATCTCTTGTTTATTTTCTCTCCTTTCTTATTACGCTCATACTCATAAACGCTAAAATCATGACCATTCGTCAGAATCCCATGCCTCACACGTCCCATTTCCCCCAAGTAACCCTTTAATTTACCGATATGCGAAGCTGATTCTTCATTTGGATTCACGGTCTCCACAATCAAAACAGGCAGAGGCGGGTCGCTGTCATCGTAAAATAAAATGTCTTTTCTCTCCCTTTCTATCTTTAAATGCCCCTCGCCTGCTTTCCTCGTCCACCCAAAAACATCCCTAAAAAGATAATCTACAAGAGCATACCGGAAATCGAACTCCCCACCCTTTTCATCTATTTCTCCTTTGATTTTCCCAAATGCCGCTAATAGCTTTGAGACGAAGTCCTCGTCGAGCATATTTTTCGCTAAATAATTAACTTTCATATTTTTAAAAGGCTTTCTGGTAGTATTATAATACGATATGGTATGTATATTTATAGTGGAAGTATTATTATGATTATGATGTTGCCGAGAAAGGTAAAAGAAACTGCGGAGTGGAAACGAGACAGTGGTGAGTTCTCGGTTATAACCGTCCCCGCAGCAATAATAAGCCTTAAGACCTTCGCAAGAATTCAAAAGGACGCGGAGAAAATTTTAGGTACAGAAGGCGCTGCGGTGCTACTTTACGAAGCAGGCAAAACCGCCGGTAAAGCATGGATTTCTCGTTTCCACGAAGAGTGGGGGTTAAAAGAGAGTGAGACGGAATTTATCCAGGCGACTGAAGAGTTCTATGCAGAGCTTGGTTGGGGTAAGTTCAGCATAGATATTGAACACCTTACCGTTAGCATTGAGAACTCATTTATTGCACGTGGCTATGGAATAGGAGAAGCAAAGAAGCCTGTTTGCCACTTCTTGTGCGGCTACAATGCCAGTTTGATTACCGAGCTAATCAATACGGCGGTGGACGTAGAGGAGAGGAAGTGCATGGCAAAAGGCGACCGGTACTGCGAGTTTATTGCGGTCACTCCGTGAGCACTTTGCTTAAATCTTCATAAAACCGTATCAATAGCCTCGTTATTTCGCTATCCTCGTTCAACGTAAACGTTCTTATTTGTTTGCCTACTTTGCCTTCCTTCACGATATTCATCTCTAAAAGCGGCTCGATTACGCGTGCGACGCTGGAGTGAGAAAGCCCGGTCTCTTCTGCAATGCCTGACAGATACGTTGTCGTGCTACGATTTCTTATTAAATAGCCCAGGACGACAAGCTGCGCGTTTCTTCCAAATATCTTTTCGAGTTCGTTCATGTGTAAACCTTTATCATGTCTATATTTAAACTATTCGTTTTTTAGTAAGATTTAGCGATGCATGGTTGCATACACTAATATTTAGCATTACATGTTTTTATATTTTTCGGTTTTACGAAAAATCGAAAAGTTTAAATAGGGATAATTGACTATTAATAATCAACTCCGTTGAAAAAAAGTGAACTTTTGAATATAAGGCGGCGGTAAAAAAAGATGGGCGAAGAAGAAGGGATGGTAAAAGAAGAAGAAAAAAGGAGGTGTTGTGAAAAAATGTATGAAAAAAGTTTGGTAGAAATGCAGATACAGGTAGAAGAAGTCGAAAATATAGATGACCTCGTCAGCGAGGGATATTATGGAAGCAGAAGCGATGCTATCCGTGATATAATCAAACGCGGAGCAGCACATCTCAGGTCGAGATATTGGTTTGTTAACGCAGAAGGAGGTGATAAAAAATGATAAGTGCGAAGAAAACCATTGTAATGGGCTTTGCGGTGGCATCTTTGTTGCTGCTTGCAACAGCCGCAGTATCAGCCGCAGATGGTCCTGCGGTCATGATTACGGACTACAAAGTGGAGCCAGAGGTCTTAATGCCCGGCGACACCGGCACTATTACCGTAACAATACAAAACATGGACACACAATCGTCAGAGACTGAGACAACGACGACCACTACCACGAGTTACACATCCTCTACTACGACGATGTCAACGGTAAATGCAGAAATAGAAAGCATAAGGCTGAGTAGCAGAAGCAGGGACATAGAATGGTTGCGAGATGGCTTTCAACGTTCTGAGTACTATAACGTAGGAGCTTTAGGACCCGGTGAAAGCATAACAATCTCATTACCGATAAAAGCCGCTACTCATACCAGCGAAGGCACTTACTTCCCTGAAGTGTGCATAGAAGTGGATAATGGCGAAAACGTGAGATTTCCAATCCCTGTAAAAGTGGAGAGCAGTAGCGTAGAAATACTTGAGAAAGACGTTCCTTCAGAGATTTCGCTCAGCGAGTCGAAGGAGATAGTTATAGTGGTAGCGAATAACAGACCTAATTCTGTGAGTGGTGTGAAAGTGCTCGTAAAAGCAAAAACCGATGAGTTAGAATTCACTCCAGAGCGAATATTTATAGGCAATTTAGCGCCATACGAAAAAAGAGATGTGAATTTCTCGCTTACTCCTCTTTCTGTCGGGAATAAAGACATCCAGTTCGAGGTGGAGTACAAAAATGGTGTCAATTCGCATCGAAACACACTTGAAACGGCTGTATTCGTAAGGAACAACGCAGACGTAAGGCTTATCCTGGTGGATGCGCCGAACTCGGTTTTGAAGGGAGAAGTTGCGAGGATAGACTTTGACGTGGCTAATGGAATGCCTAAGGACGTTAAAGCGGTATCCGTAGTGCCCGTGAGTAACGGAGAAGGAAGAGTGAGGATATTGCCTTCAGAATATTTCATCGGTGACATGGAAGCAGGGGACGTCTTTTCCGCTTCTTTTGACGTTGACACCAGCGAACTAAGTGCGGGGGACAACAGAATCCCGTTCAAACTGGCGTTCCGCGATATAGACACCGACAGGATTTACGAAACCACGGGTTACGATGTGCATATAGAAGTAAAAGAGCCGCAGAAGGATGCGTTACCTGCTATGTCTCTGTCCTTCGTTGCACTTCCTGCAATTCTTTTATCGGTTGTTGCAGTCGTGTGGGTGAGAGTAAAGCACAGGAGGAACGGATAGAATGATTCGAGCGGAGAATCTAAGCAAGGTTTACAGGATGGGAAAGATAGAGGTTCCGGCGCTGCGAGATGTGAACCTGGAGATAGAAGAAGGCGAGTTTATCTCTATCGTGGGGTCTTCAGGCTCGGGCAAATCTACGCTTTTGAATATGCTCGGATGCCTGGATAAGCCGACGAGCGGTGCGGTATTCATAGATGGTGTGAATACCGCATCGCTTAGCGAGAACGAGCTTGCAGAGATAAGACGCGAAAAAATAGGGTTCATATTCCAGCAGTTTAATCTCATTCATTCTTTGAATGCGCTGGAAAATGTCTCGCTTCCCATGTTCTTCGCTGGTGTGGGACGAGATGAGCGGATGAAGAGGGCTGCGGAACTACTTGCAAAGGTCGGGCTTCGCGAGCGTATGCATCACAAACCCTCGGAGTTGAGTGGAGGGCAGCAACAGCGAGTGGCTATTGCAAGAGCGCTTTCTAATAATCCCGAAATTGTCATCGGCGACGAACCCACGGGGAACGTGGACAGCGAGACGGGAAATGCAATAATGGGCATTTTAGATGGTTTGAATCGCGAAGGAAGGACGGTAATCGTAGTGACGCACGATACAGAGATTGCAGCTCATGCGCCGAGAGTAAAAAGGATGAAAGATGGGGGATGGCTCGAACAATGAAGGATGTAATTCTGTTAGCATACAGGGATATAAAGGAGCGGAAGGCTCGTACGAGTCTCACTCTGCTCGGCATCGCGGTGGGTATAGCGGCGGTAATCGCTTTAATGTCTGTGGGCTATGGCTTTGAGAAATCAGTAACAGGGGAATTAGTGGAGATGGCGGATCTGATAATGGTATTGCCAGGGAAAGCGAGTTTGGGCGGTGACTATGTAGAACTTGGCAGTTTTGATGAGCGGGATTTGAAAGATGTGGAAAGGATAGGAGGTGTGAAGGAGACTGCGGCAGGGGCAAGTAGTATGGAAGAGGTAGAATATAGAGGCGAAAAGAGAAAGCTGGAAATTGTTGGTATTGAGCCACGAGATATCGGTGTGGTATTTGGAGATATAGTGGAAACAGAAGAAGGGAGATTCTTAAGAGATAACGACCACAAAGCATGCCTGATTGGACATAGCATTGCAAAGGACTATTTTGATGAAGAGATTTGCGTCAACGACAGGATAACGATAGGAGGAAGCAAATTCAGGGTTGTTGGCGTGTTAGCGAAGCAGGGAGGATTCAAATCGGAGCTTGATTCGGGGATACGCGTGACGAGCAGGGATGCAAAAGGTATTCTTGGTAACGGTGATATTTCGTGGATATTTGTGAGGGTGAGAGACATAGGGGAAGCGGAGGAGATAGCGGATGAAATAGAGGAGAGAATAGATGAGAACCATAAGCTGGATGCTTTTACGTCCGCAATGACGATGGGCAGTGCTATTGAGCAGTTAAAAACCATTTTCACGCTGCTGCAAGCTGTTTTAGTCGCCATCGCTTCTATTTCGCTTATCGTTGCTTCTATTGGCATAATGAACACGATGTTGATGTCGGTAATGGAGAGGACGCATGAGGTAGGAATAATGAAAGCAATAGGAGCAAAAAACAGGAATGTGCTCTCGCTTTTCCTGCTTGAATCCGGTATGGTGAGCGTGGTGGGTGGCGTTTTGGGCTGTGTACTGGGTGTCATTGGCGCAAACGTCATAAGCATTGGAATAGGTGCGGCGTTTGGTGAAGGGATACCGGCGATTGTGAGACCAGAGGTTTTGCTCGGTGGAATAGTTGTAGCGGTGCTCGTAGGAGTTCTGTCGGGGTTATATCCTGCGAGGAAGGCATCAAAGATGAGTCCTGTCGAAGCGGTGAGATATGAATGATGGAAAATGGAGGAGAAAATGAACGGTAAAATTCTGGTAGATATGCAAATAACTGCGGAAGAAATAGAAGACGTAGGTGTGCTTTCAGAGAGGGATATTATGGGGGCAGAATTGATTCGATCGAGGATCTCTCCGGAAAGGAGCAGCGTATATTAGATCGAGTTTTCGTTTTGTAAAAACAAAAGGAGGTGAAATAAAAAAAATGAATGGTGAAAGTTTGGTGAACCTGCAAATACCGGCAGACGAAATAGAAAACGTGGATGAGCTTGTCAGAGATGGATATTACGGAAGTAGAAGTGACGCAATCAGAGATATAATAAAGCGTGGAGCGGTGTATCTCAGGAATAGATTTTTTCTGCAACCTTTCTGATCCAGTAGCCCAGCACCTCAGCTCTAACCAGCATGTATCTATCGCCACCATTTCCGTAAACTTAAAGACCTCGCCAGACCAAAGTTGGCGGAGCGAACACGCGAGGTCATATAATTTCCAATCTTAAATAATCACAATTTTTTTTATTTTTTTCATATCCAATAGATGAGTAACGAGTAACCGCATTAAAAGCGTATTTAAACACTCCTTAAACAGACCACA
>Ga0209986_10001089_pt1 | contig 26424 bp, 27 predicted proteins | sample BlataG_FD_183168 | JGI IMG/M metagenome (GOLD analysis project Ga0209986, IMG submission 183168) | Deep subsurface microbial communities from Black Sea to uncover new lineages of life (NeLLi) - Black_00105 metaG (SPAdes) (version 2) | ecosystem: Environmental > Aquatic > Marine > Oceanic >... | reverse complement strand
GGCAACTTTGTAGAGGTGAAAGCCGCACGGGTGAAGCGCGGGGCAAAGGTCGGGCATCACGCCTACATCGGTGATGCTGAGGTGGGTGAGGAAGTGAACATCGGTGCGGGGACGATTACCTGCAACTACGACGGAGAGCAAAAGCACCACACGACGATCGGTGATCGGGCGTTCATTGGGAGTAACACCTCACTTGTGGCGCCGATCACGATCGGTGAGGGGGCGATAATCGGCGCTGGTTCGGTCATCACGCAGGACGTTCCACCAGGAGCCCTCGCCCTGGGGCGCGCTCGTCAGGTGAATAAACAGCACAAGAAGGAGAAGAAAAATGATCGGTAGGGAACTCAAACTGATCACTGGAAACGCCAACAGGGCACTGGCGCAGGAGATCTCCTCGTCCTTAGGGATCAACCTGTGCGATACCGCTGTCGAGCGGTTCAGCGATGGAGAGATTCGAGTGCGGATCCGCGAGACGGTTCGCGGGGCCGATGTGTTTGTTATTCAACCGACCTGTCCACCGGTCAACGACCACTTGATGGAACTTCTGCTCATCATAGATGCCCTGCGACGTGCCTCAGCACGTAGGGTTATCGCGGTCATCCCCTACTATGGTTACGCGCGCCAGGATCGGAAAGACACGGGGCGCGTCCCAATCTCGGCTCGCCTCGTTGCTAACCTGATCGAGACCGCCGGGGCAGACCGCGTCCTCACCATGGACTTGCACGCTGGACAGATCCAAGGGTTCTTCAATATCCCGGTTGACAACCTCGTCCCTCATCAGATTTTTGCTCGCTACTTTCATGAGACGATCACGGGTTCCGATGAGACGGTCATCGTCTCCCCCGACGTCGGTGGCACGGTCCGCGCTCGTATGCTCGCCGAGCAGCTTAATCTTCCTCTCGCGGTCCTGGAGAAACGTCGAGCACCGGAGGGAACGGATATCGAGGTGATAAACGTCATCGGCGATGTGGAAGGTAAACGTGCCATCCTTGTTGATGATATCATCGCTTCCGGAGCGACCTTAATCCGGGCGGCACAGACCCTATTTGACCACAATGCGACAGAGGTCGACGCCTACTGCACCCATGGAGTCTTCTCTGGCGACGCTCTTAGCGCCCTAGGAAATTCCCTCTTGAAAAAGGTCGCCGTAACAAATACTATTTCGCACGAACAAGCGACGAGGAGCGAGATTGTTGACTATATCTCTATTGGAGAGCACCTGGCGAAGACGGTGCGGTGGATTTTCGAAAACAAGTCGGTGAGTCGCCTCTTCCCGCACTACTAAATTAGGAGTTAAAATGACGACGTTAAAAGCACGGTCGCGGACTTCAGGGAAAGCGAACGCTCTCCGTAGGGAGGGGTTAGTCCCTGCGGTGATCTACGGGCCGACTGTTGACAGTACACCAATCGTCATAGATCGTAAGAACCTTCGATCTCTCTTTGCCAAGATTACGCGCAGCTCGCGTATCGATCTTTCAATCAAAGACGGCAAGAAAGCGAAGAAGCTGGATGTATTCATCAAGGCGATTCAATACGATGCGATCACTGATGAGCCGATTCATGTGGACTTTTACCACCCCGATAGCGGTCATCCGCTCAAATTGCACATCCCAATTAAGATTGTGGGCGAGTCCCCAGGGGTGAAGGAGGGTGGGGTATTGAACGTTCTATTTCGTACTGTCCGGGTGCATGGCTTACCCAAGGATATCCCTGCCCTTATCACCATTGATATAGGCGACCTTGGACAGGGGGAGGCGATCAGGGTACGCGATCTTGACTTCGGTGAGGTTAAACCGCTCCTTGCACCAGAGAGGGCTCTGGTGACGATCGTTGCGCCGCGTCGTGCCGAGGAGGTTCCTGTAGCTGCGGAGGAGGAGCTAGAGGCAGTTGAGGAGGAAGCCGCAGCGGAGGAGGGACCGGTCGGCGGGGAGACCACTGCCGAAGAGACGGGAGCCAAATCATCTAAAGAGGATTGATTGAAGGCCGTCTTTGGGTTGGGGAACCCCGGACTGAAATACGCGCTTACGCGCCACAACGTTGGCTTTCAGGTGATCGATCTATATCGAAAGGTACACCGACTCAAAGAGAAGGGACGTATCACCTGTTCCTCTCTTATCTACCGCACGGAGGATCTCTTCCTTGTCAAGCCGATGACCTGCATGAACGCAAGCGGGGAGGCGGTCAAGGCGGTCCTAGAGAGTTACAAGATCCCTGTTGACAACGCGTTGGTCGTCTACGATGACCTTGACTTCCCGCTCGGAAGGATGAGGGTCCTTCCTGGTGGAGGTGCAGGAACGCATAAGGGGATGCGCTCCATCCTTTCCGCGGTCGGGAGTGAGGAGATTCCGCGGCTGCGGATCGGTATTGGCGCTGAGCACCGAGAGAGCAGTGCGGTGAGCTACGTCCTTGACCGATTTGCACCCCGGGAGTGGGAAAAGCTGTTCCCGCTCCTAAAGAGGGCGGTAGATGTGATCGAGGCCTTTCGGTCTTCGGACATCAATGCGGTCATGACCTGTTTCAACCGCCGTGACCGACAGGTTGCCATAGAGAGAAATACGGGTACACTCAATAATTCATAGGGCGTAGATTTTGCCCCAGGAGGCGACGATGTACGATCGGTTCTCACGCGAGTCGATGGAGGTCATTGCGATCTCTCAGGAAGAGGCCGAGGAGTGGCGGCACAGCTATGTAGGGACCGAACATCTCTTGCTCGCTTTCTTAAGGATGAAGGGGAGTGACGTTCATCGCTTTCTCACCACGCATGGGGCGACCTACCCCAAGGTCGCGTCCCTATTGGAAGGGGAGAAGGGGCGTGGGGAGGTGAAGCTCTCTGCCGATGACCTTGAGCCCACTCCGCGACTGAAGCACGTGATGAAGATCAGCTTTGAGGAGGCGCGCCGTGCCGGGCTGAATACGATCCGGCCTGAGCACCTACTGATGGGGATGCTGCGCGATGGGGAAGGGACCGGTGCGGCAATCCTCCTTCACTTAGGGATTGACCTCACCAAGACACGAGCCTACTTCCTCCCTTCAGCGGGGATTGGTATGGCAATTCGTTCCTCCCGCCGTCAGCCGTCAAAGGTGGATCTCTCCGAGTTTGGCCGCAACCTGATCGAGGAAGCCGAGGCTGGCCGGCTCGACCCGGTGATCGGTCGGGAAGAGGAGATGGAGCGGGTCATTCAGACTCTCACTCGCCGGAGGAAGAACAACCCCGCGCTTATCGGCGAGTCCGGCGTGGGGAAGACTGCCATCATCGAAGGGTTGGCACAGCGGATTGCGAGTGGGGATGTGCCATCTCTATTGCGTTCCAAGGAGATCGTCGAACTGGACATGGCCTCAATCGTCGCCGGGACAAAGTACCGAGGGGAGTTTGAGCAGCGGTTGAAGAACCTGATCAACCAGGTGATGGGGTCAGAGAACATTATTCTGTTTATCGACGAACTACAGACGGTTGTCGGCGCTGGCGGTGCCGAGGGAGCGATCGACGCCTCTTCGATCTTGAAACCTCCGCTCGCTTCAGGCGCGATCCAGTGTATCGGGACTGCCACCCTGGATGCGTACCGCAAGTCGGTTGAGAAGGACCCCGCGTTGAAACGCCGTTTCAAGACGATTCTGGTTGAGGAGCCGTCAGTAGAAGAAACGGTCAAGATTCTGAAGGGCCTCCGCCCTCACTATGAGAAGCACCACGGAGTTAAGATCACCGACGATGCCCTTTACCAAGCCGCTCGCCTCTCTGATCGTTACGTCACCGACCAGTTCCTCCCGGACAAGGCGATTGACCTGATCGACGAAACTGCGGCCAGGATCAAGCTCCAGAGCTCCCTTCTCCCGGATGATCTCCGTGAGTTGATGGCGCAGATGGATGGTCTTGACGAGCAGGAACGCCAAGCGGTCACTGCACAGGAGTACGAGGCCGCGGCGCGGCTGCGCGATCGCAAGGAGGAATTGGCCCACGAGATCGAACAATTGAGCGATAGCTCCTCTAAGGCGAGTGATCTGCAGGCGACTGGGAAAGATATCGCACGGGTGGTCTCCATGTGGACCGGTGTCCCCATTGGGCACGTCCAGGAGGAAGAGACGGCCCGACTGGTGAACATGGAAGAGAAGATCCATGGGCGTTTGATCGGCCAGGCCGATGCAGTGAAGGCGGTTTCTCGCTCGATCCGCCGCGCCTACGCTGGGGTGAAAAACCCGCGGCGTCCAGTGGGAGTGTTCATGTTCCTCGGCCCAACTGGGGTGGGGAAGACCGAGCTTTCCAAGACCCTGGCCGAGTTCCTGTTCGGTGATGAGGACGCGCTGATCCGCGTTGACATGTCCGAGTACATGGAGCGCTTCTCTGTCTCACGCCTCATCGGTGCTCCTCCAGGTTATGTCGGCTACGACGAGGCCGGTGAACTGACCGAAAAGGTCAGGCGCCGTCCCTATTCAGTGATTCTGTTCGATGAGATTGAGAAGGCACACCGCGATGTGTTCAACATCCTGTTGCAGGTGATGGAGGACGGCATCCTCACCGATTCGCAAGGAAGACGCGTTGACTTCTGCAACAGCGTCCTCATCATGACCTCCAATGTGGGGAGCGAGTTGATCACCGATCGCGGCACCCTTGGATTCAGCGACCAGGAGGTTGATTCTGAGGAGTCCTATCAGGAGATGAAGGGTCGAGTGATGGGGCAGGTGCGCAAGGTTTTCCGGCCAGAGTTTCTGAATCGTCTCGACGACGTCATTGTTTTCCATCAGCTCTCCCGGGAGCAGGTGCGGCAGGTTGCGGAATTGATGCTCGGTGAGCTCAAAGGGCGTCTGCGCGAGGAGCATGCAATCACTTTTACCCTGGACGAGTCGGCAAGCGAGCTCCTGATTGAGAAGGGGTACGACCCCAAGTATGGGGCTCGGCCTATGCGCCGCACTATTGAGCGACTAATTGAGAACCCGATATCGGAGCTTATTCTGCAAGGGACCTTCGAGCACGGCTCCGCCGTCGTCGCCTCGGCGGACGGAGAGGAGATACAGTTTAACAGAGGCGATTGAGGTGCCCTCCCGCTGTGGCCACTGTGGCTATCAGTCGATAAAGTGGCTCGGTCGCTGTCCGAATTGCGGCGAGTGGGACACGTTTGTGGAGGAGGAAAAAGAAGCGAAGGAAGCTACCGTCTCCTCCTGGATCGGCGATGATCTTAAGCCGATCAGTGCGATAGATCTCACAGAGGTAAAGCGCTTGACCTGCGGGATCGGAGAGATCGACCGCCTGTTGGGGGGTGGGCTGATCCCTGGTGGCGTGGTCCTGTTCGGCGGCGAGCCAGGTATCGGGAAGTCGACCCTCCTTCTACAATTGTCCCAATCCCTGGCCGAGCGGTATGGAAACGTCCTTTATGTCTCCGGGGAGGAGTCAGCGGCGCAGATCAAGCTGCGGGCGAGCCGACTCGGTGTAGAAAACGACCACCTGTATGTGCTCTCTGAGCAATCCCTCGTTCGTATTGTGGAAGCGGTGGAGCGGATCGATCCCTGCGCACTGATCGTCGACTCGATCCAGACAACCCTCTCTGATAATGCCCCTGGCGAGTCGGGGAGCCTGCGACAATTGCGCGAGACAAGTGTTGAGCTGATTCGGCTGACTAAGGCACGGAAGATGGTGACCTTCCTTGTGGGGCACATCACAAAAGGGGGTTCCTTTGCGGGCCCAAAAACGATCGAGCACCTGGTCGACGTGGCAATCTACCTCGAAGGGAGCCGGGGAGAAGACGTACGGATCATGCGCTCGGTGAAGAACCGTTTTGGGGCGACGAATGAGGTCGCCGTCTTTCAGATGCTGGCAAGCGGGTTGAAGGAGATCACTAACCCATCGCGTTTCTTCCTTGAGGAGCATAAGGTGGAGCCTCGCGCCGGAACGGTCGTTGTACCAATCGTCGAGGGAACACGGCCCATTTTGGTCGAGCTGCAAGCCCTCGTCTCCCCTACTGGCGGCTATGGAGTTCCTCAACGCCGGTGCAGCGGGCTAGATTACAATCGCGTCCTTCTGCTGCTCGCTGTGATCGAGCGGAGGCTGGGGATTCACACCGGTGGAGCCGATGTCTATTTGAGCCTTGCCGGTGGGCTGGAAACACGCGAGCGGGCAGTCGATCTGGGGGTGATCGCTGCGATCGTATCCAGTTTGCGCGATCGCCCACTCCCTGCTCAAACTGCCCTCGTGGGTGAGGTCGGTCTCTCAGGCGAGGTCCGTGGGGTGAAAAAGCTGCACGAACGGATAACTGAGACTGAGAAGCTGGGGTATGAACGGATAATCGTCCCTGCGAAGGTCAAACTCTCCTCACGGGCAAAGATCGAGGTCATCCCCGTCGAGACAATCGAAGAAGCAATGGACGCGCTCGCGCTCGGGTAGGATGATTGATAGATTGAGTGATTGAACAATTGAATGATTGAGCGATTTAACACCGCAATCTCCCGATTACTCAATCATCCGATCTCCCGATTGCTAAATCACTCAAAGGAGGAGAAATGAGCGATAGCAGACTGGAGAAACTGGAGAGAGGAGCTTCCGCTCTTAAAGAGCGGCTCTTCGAGATTCCAATGATCGCTATCGTCCTTGGCTCGGGCCTTTCCGGGGCGGTTGGCTCCTTCGGTGAGGGAGTGCGCATTCCTTGGGAAGAGATCCCCGGGTTTCCGCTTCCCACAGTGGCCGGGCACGCTGGGGAGTTCTGGGCCGGAGAGGCTCACGGTAAGCCCGTTCTCGTCCAGCGTGGTCGCATCCATACCTACGAGGGTTACTCCCTTGACGAGGTGACCTTCGCTACCCGCTTGTTTGCCCTTCTTGGAATAAAGGTGCTTATCGTCACCAATGCCTCCGGTGCAATCAACCACGATTTTGAGGTCGGTGACCTTGTTTTGATCCGTGATCATATCAACATGCCGGGAGAAAATCCCCTTAGCGGTCCTAACCTGGAGCGGTTCGGGCCCCGCTTCCCTGATATGTCCGCCGCCTACAGTGCGCGCCTGCGCATGCTTGCCAAAAAGGCCGCCACCGAGGAGGGTATCGATCTCAAGGAGGGGGTTTACCTGGCGACACGCGGTCCCTCTTATGAGACCCCGGCTGAGATCAGTGCCTTTCGTGCCCTGGGGGCAGATCTTGTAGGGATGTCAACCGTCCCTGAGGTGATCGTTGCCGTTCACGCTGGGCTCGAGGTGCTGGGGATCTCCTGTGCCACCAACCTCGCCGCCGGGGTGGACCCCGAAGCGCACCTCTCTCACCAGGAAGTGATCGAGACCACCCGCCGGGTGGGAGAGGAGATGCGGAGGCTTCTCCTGGCAATCATCGACCGTTTATAGAGCGGAGAAAACGGGGAGCGTTTCCGCCTTGCAACGCCTAAGCCCATCTGTATAATCTCGCTGCCGTACAGGGGTGATAAGGATAGCGATTCTTTTTTACATCCTGGAACGGCGATCACTTACAGACAGACTTTAGGAGGTCGTAGATATGGCCGATGCTCCAACGTTAAACCCGTTTGAGATCTCCCAGCGGCAGCTGGACAAGGCAGCGAAGAAGCTCAACCTTGACCCACAGGTGCACGCCCTCCTGCGCGAACCGATGCGGACCCTCGAGGTTCACTTTCCCGTGCGCATGGACGACGGAACGAGCAAGGTCTTCACCGGATTCCGCGTGCAGTACAACGACGCGCGCGGTCCTACAAAGGGCGGACTCCGCTTTCACCCCGAGGAGACGATCGACACGGTAAAGGCGCTCGCCGCGTGGATGACGTGGAAGTGCGCCGTCGTGGACATCCCCTACGGGGGAGGAAAAGGTGGCGTCATATGCAATCCCAAGGAGCTCTCCCTTGGGGAAGTGGAGCGACTCGCCCGCGCGTATATTCGCTCCATTGGCCGCTTCATCGGGCCGGAACGGGACATCCCCGCGCCGGATGTTTACACGACGCCGCAAATCATGGGTTGGATGGTCGATGAGTACTCCACGATCGTTGGCTACAACGCTCCGGGGGTGATCACCGGTAAGCCGATCCCGCTCGGCGGATCGCTCGGTCGCGGGGACGCGACCGCGCGCGGTGCGGTGTACACCATCCTTGAGGCAGCCAATGTAATTGATCTTAACCTAAAAGGGGCGACCGTTGCCGTCCAGGGTTATGGAAACGCCGGCTACTTCGCGGCAAAGCTGATGGAGGAGCTCGCCGGGAGTAGAGTCGTCGCCGTCACCGACTCGCGCGGCGGGGTATACGTCGCCGATGGGATCGATCCGCAGGCTGCCTTTACGCACAAGAAGGCGACCGGTTTGGTGTCAGGCCTTGCAGGGAGCAAGGCTGTTACAAATCAGGAACTCCTTGAGCTCGATGTGGACGTGCTGATCCCGGCGGCGATCGAGAACGTCATCACCGAGAAGAATGCCGATGCGGTCAAAGCGAAGCTCATCGCCGAAGTGGCGAATGGTCCCACCACTCCCGAGGCGGACGAGATCCTCTATAAGAACGGCAAGTACGTCATTCCAGACTTTCTGTGTAACGCCGGTGGGGTGACCGTCTCCTACTTCGAGTGGGTACAAAATATTGGTGGTTATTACTGGAGTTTGGAAGAAGTTCATAAGCGATTGAAAGAGAAGATGACCCATGCCTTCCACGATATCCACAAGATGGCGGAGGTAAACAACGTCGACAACCGAACAGCGGCCTACATGGTTGCGGTCCAACGGGTTGCTGAGGTGATGCGACTGAGGGGTTGGGTATAGCCCATCTTTCGCATAAGCAATAAATGAATACGAGGATGGCCTCTCATGAGAACGCGGGGTCCTCCTCGTTTCTAATCGGTTAGTTGCCCTGCAGAGTCCAGTACCTTTAAAATGAGGAATGACATGTCCAAAACTGTTTCAGTGATGGAGGAGAGGAAAGAGTTTCTTGCGCGCATCCTCCCCTCCCTGGAACCCGCGGAAGTTGAGGAATTGCAGCGGATATCACTTCCGGTGCACTACGATGAGGGAGAACTCATCGTCCAAGAGGGCTCCTACGCCGCCGGGGTGTATATCGTTCAATCCGGCCTCGTATCGATCGGGAAGTATGCGAGCAAAGGCTGGGAGAAGCGCATGCTCCGGTTCCTTGCGGTTGGAGAGATGTTCGGTCTGGAGGCGGTATTCCTGGAACGGGAGCCGATAAACGTGCAGTTTGCTAAGGCTCTTTTAGAGTCCACCCTACTCTTCTTCGAACGCTCCAACATTCTCGCCTTCAGCAAGGGACATCCTCTCATGTTCGCCGATCTATGCCGCTGGTTATCCCGCGAGGTGATCATGCTCGAGTTCAAGCTCACCCGCGCGGCGGTGGAATCGATCGACCGTAATCTGGCCCTCCTCCTGATCGCGCTGGCCCATAAGTATGGTGAAAAGGACAAGGCCGGAATCGTCCTCGATTTACCCATTTCACGCCAGACTATCGCAGAGATGCTCGGCGTATCGATAGAGACTCTGATGCGGGTGCTTAAACGGTTTCGAGAACGCAACCTTATCACCACCTCGCAGAGCTTGATCACAATCGTTGATATGGACAACTTAAAGGAAAGAGCTCGTACTACGCCGTTCTATCTATCCATCATCGAAGAGACGCTTTAGACTGCTCTTGCCAACATCGGTCGCGCTGGCTAACCAGCATCGCAACGATTCGGGAGACAAGGCCATCTGCTCTCCAACCTGCGAAATCTGGGGAAGCGCGGCGATTGCTCGGTCCACTTTAGCGGTCGAAACCCCAAGGAGCTGGGAGAGGGTGGCCCGAGTGACCTCCGGGGAGAGAAAGACCGTTCCCTCCTCGCCATGTTCCCCGGACTTCTCCGCGAGGCCAAGAAGGAGACGGCCCACCCGCTCTTCGAGCGGTGTATTGGAAGGAGAAAACGCCCCCTGCTTCAACGAATAGAAGCGGTGACTCAAACAGCTTAGGCAATAGCTCTTGATCGTCTCTTCTTCTTCGATCAGCTTCATAAACGCCGCCCGCTCGAAAAAGAACAGCTCGGTCTCCGTAATGGCCCGGGCGCAACTTAGGTGTAACTCGGTTCGACCCCCCAAGAAGACTTCAAGGCCAATAAGGTCGCCTGGGCCAAGAATCTCCAAAAGCGATTTTTCGGGTCTTCCTTTCTGCGGCATATTATATTCACTCACAAACCCATCAGAAACGAGATACGTCCCCGCCGCGTAGCTGCCGGCTTTGTAGATCAGTTCACCAGGAGGGTAGCGAACGTGAAGCGGAGCATAGGTTTCTATGACTCGATTCCAGGTAGCTAGGGAAGTTTCTGTCCTATTTGTCACGTTTTCCATAATTCGTGCCTACAGACTACCGTCTAGCTCTCTGCTCGCCAATGTAAGAAGACGAGTAAAAGAGGGGCTGTATGAAAAGGGAATACCTCCTCCTCGTGAGATTTTGATAACCATTTGGCATGATTTAATCCGTCAAATGGCGGCGCTTTAGGGACTTGTCTCGCTAGATTTTTTTGTCAAACGATCCGTTCTTAAACGCAACATGCCAAATTTGGGTCGCCGTTTCAACCGTACCTTTTGGTGCAAAAATGAAATGCAATCGCAGTCGTCTAACCTACTCTTGGTCAAAGCAACTGGCTAACCTTCGTGTTGGAGGTGAACGCCACATGGCAACACAAAACACGATGAGGGCAGTGCGGGAACAGATCGTCAAGCCCCGTATTAATCCTTTCGAGATGATGCTCCACCAGCTGGATCTGACGCGTGCGCATACCAATATCCCCGGCGGTATCTGGGAGATTCTATGTCGGCCTGAGCGTGCACTCGAGGTGAGCGTTCCGATCACCCGCGATGATGGCGAGATTGAGGTGTTTACCGGGTATCGTGTGCAGTACAGCAGCGCGCGTGGGCCGTGCAAGGGTGGAGTCCGCTACCATCCCGGTGTGACGCTCGACGAGGTGAAGGCCTTAGCTGGGTGGATGGCGTGGAAGTGCGCGTTAGTAAACATCCCCTACGGCGGGGGCAAGGGAGGGATCGTCTGCGATCCGGCGCGCCTCTCTGAGCGGGAACTCGAGCGTATGACCCGCTGCTACACCGCGCGCATCCTCCCGATCATCGGGCCGAAGCAGGACATCCCCGCTCCTGATGTCAACACGAACGCGTCGATCATGAACTGGATCGTCGATACGGCCAGCGCATTGCGCGGAGAGGCCGTGCCTGGTATCGTAACGGGGAAGTCGATCGAGCTCGGTGGTGCACTGGGACGGCGGGAAGCAACTGGGCGCGGGGTGGTGTTCACCACGATCGGGATCCTCCAGAGGCTCGGAATCGATGTCACGCAAGCCCGCGTCGCCGTACAGGGATTTGGCAACGTCGGGTCGGTCGCGGCGCAACTTCTGGCCAAACAGGGAGCCAAGGTGGTGGGAATCAGCGACGTCTCCTGCGGGTACTACTGCCCGAACGGATTTGACATCGACGACGTTATTCGCTACGTGGAGACCTCGCCCGGTCACCTCCTTGCTGGCTACAGCACTCCCGGGATGGAGGAGATCACTAACGATGAGCTCCTCGCCCTCGATGTCGATGTGCTGATTCCCGCCGCACTGGAGGCGCAGATCACCTCCCGGAACGCAGCGAACGTACAGGCGAAGGTCATCGTGGAAGGGGCGAACGGCCCTACCACCCCCGAGGCGGACCTCATCCTCGCCGAGGAAGAAACCCTCGTCGTACCGGACATCCTTGCCAACGCCGGAGGAGTAGTCTGTTCGTACTTCGAATGGGTACAGAACATCCAGTGCTTCGCCTGGGAGGAGAAGGAGACCAACCAGCGGCTCGGTCGGGTCATGCAGCGGGCGCTTACGGAGGTATGGGATCTCTCCAAGGAGAGGCAGATCTCGTTGCGGTTAGCGGCTTTCGTGTTAGGAGTGGAGCGCGTGGCGCAGGCAATCAGGCTCCGTGGCGTCTTCCTATAGGCACGAGCACAAAGCAGGGGATGAGGATGAGTCCCAATACCCCGAGTGGTTTGCTTGCAGCGGAGCTTGAAGCGGAAGTGTTGCTCGACCACGCCGTGATGTTCTGCGCGAACCGACTGCACATGACGGAGATCCGCGTCGTTCAGACGTTGCAAAGAGGAGAGCCGGAAGTTCACAGCACCCTCAGATATGCCGTCGCCAAGGGGGTAGGGGATTATCTCAGGGAACTGGGATGTGGGTTTCGTGCAGTCTATCTGTACGGAAGCGCGATGAACGGCAATGCCGGAATCGCTTCGGATATTGACCTCATCGTTATAGTTGAGCACAAACTGGACCAAGTATGCAACCTGTTACAGCGGTTGGATCTGGCACTGGTGACGTCCTATCGGGCGCTGCTTGGATTTGCCCACGGTCCAGCGTCGCTCCTCGACGTTCACATCGTGGATGTCGAGGAGGAACGGAAACGCGATGGCTACGGGGCCGTCCTCTGTTCACCAGAGACAAGTCCTGTCTGCCTGTGGCGTTAACCTCCTAAAGTCTCGGGGCTCCTGTGGGCCAGGGGCCCCCTTCTCTCTAATGGGCGTGGATGAAGAACTGCTTCATATCTTGAGGGTGGTAGAGGTCAAACTGCACTAGGCTCAGCACGTCGAGGTGTGTCTGACTCCCCGGATTGACACAGCGCGTCTCCCCTAAATCGACCTTGTAATCTCCGGTGACGACGGATTCGTGGCAGTGTCCCGATAGGACGAGGTAGGGTTGAACCCGCTCGATAAACCGCCGGATCTCTACGCTCCCCACGTGATCGGAGAGGGGAAGGTAGTTGTACCGTCCGCGGGGGGTGGTCCAATCAAGCGGTGTGTTGTAGGGAGGCGCGTGGAACAGGTGAATCGTCTGGGAGGGGTTGTAGACGACCCCTCGATCAGTGCGACCGTTTTTCAGGAGGTAGTTCTCGAAGTCATCGAGATCATCGGCGATTGTTGATCCGTGCCCCCTCACATCGGTTGTGATCCCCACCTCGTAGATGTCTGTTGTAGGATCCATGCCCTCCGGGCGCAGCTTGATCCGGTTCTCGTACTTCACCCAGTCCATCAATAGACACCCACCAGGAGGGACGTAAGGATAGCCCACCACCCACAGGAGGAGAACCTCACCCGGGAAGAAAGCCTGCTTTTGGTGTGAATCACGCAGCTCAATCAGTCGGTCGTTCACTAGATGAAAGTTCGGCATCTCCTGATCGAATGCCTCCAGCAGGGGTTCGTTCGCACGGCGGTCATCATTTCCCATGATCACGTAGATATCCGCGTGCCGATGTTCGAGCAGGAAGCTGGAGAAGAGGGGGATGAACTGTTCGGTAAAGAATGCCCTCTGTATAGCCACCCCCTGATTCTCGTTTGTGAGAGGCACTGATCCTTTGAGTTGGCCTTGAAGGGCACTCGGGGCTAGGTCCCCGGTGATGAAGATCGAGGTGAGTTTCCACAAATCGGCCACGCGCAGCAGGAGTTCGTAGAGACGTATGTTCCCGTGAAGGTCGGTAACGGCAACGGCTTGCATCATGATCTTTGAGGGTAACCAGCTCCTCATCGTTGTCAAGTGGTAAAATCTGAAACCCTGTGTAAGGCGTGAAGGGCATGGCAAATGACAGGGCTGTTCATCGTTCCTCGCCCGAGATCGAATCACGACATTCACTCTACGACGATTCAAGGAGACTCATATTGGAGTTGCTGTGGTTAAGAGTGCTTAAGAAGCTAGGGTTAGATCTTGTTCTTTAGTATTAGCGAGTGCTCGGATTTCATCTCCTCCGGACTCGTTGGCTCAACTTGCGTGAAAGCGTAGATTTGAAGAATTAAAAATCCAATCGTAGGCCCTGATATTTATCCTGCCCGATACGCTAGGAAGAGGTAGGGTAATGGCGCTTGGTACTGCAATCCGATACCAGCTTTTTGCTGGGGCTCAACTAAGTCAGCACTTAGAGACTGCTGGAGGCAGAACTGGTTCTCAGCTACCATTAGCAACATGACGTATTCTAATCGACTCGGGCAGTACCGGGCCTTTCTCCTTGACATCGACGGCGTGCTTGTCCGTGGTGGGGAGCCGATTCCCGGTGCGACGGAGGCGGTGCGGGCACTTCAGAAGCGGGGACAGGTTTTGCTTCTTTCCAACAACTCGAGCCGATCTCGCGCCGTCGTTGCTGAGCATCTGGGGAAGCTTGGCTTTGCATTCGAGCCGGAGGCCGTCGTTTTGAGTTCCTACCTTGTAGCGCGGTATCTCCTGGAGACGGAGGGACCTTCAAAAGTGTGGACGATCGGTGAGGCGGGTCTTGCAAAGGAGCTGTGCCTAGCCGGTCATCGGGTTGTCCCACAGGAGGAGGCCAATTGGCTGGTTGTGGGGGTCTGCTGGAACGTGAATTACAACATGTTTGCCGAGGCGCTTCGGTTTCTTCTCAATGGCGGTCGATACATCGCCACCAACACGGATGGCACGTTTCCCACTCCAGAGGGGCGAAAGCCAGGGGCCGGGGCGATTGTGGGTGCGATTGAGGCGATGGGATTTTATCCACACGTGGTGGTTGGAAAGCCCTCTGAGATCGCCTATCGCATCGCGCTGGAGCACGTACAGGCGAAGAACGACGCCGTGCTTGCAATAGGAGATCGCCTGGAGACCGACATCCTCGGCGCGCAGAATGTGAAAATCGACTCGGTCCTCGTCCTCACCGGAATTTCAAGCAAAGAGGACATCGAACGCCAGGGCACTCGACCGACCTGGATCGCCGCGGATCTCCCGGCCCTTGCTCGGGGCGAACTGCAGAAGCCGTAGTTGCTTCTTCCCAGGGGACATCTCTGATAGTGCTTGTCTGGTCGACTTTCTTTAAGTTCACCTTTATGTTTCCTTCCCATCTCTTTAACCTCGGTCCGGTCTGTCAGAGCAGCATAGGGTTGTCTTGGTAGCGTCTAGCAATCGTGATCCTAGCTCCATGAGGCTCATGTCCCTGCCGGAGTTTACACCACGAGTTTCTCTGGACTTCCGCCCCTTGATGGCTGGGGACGCGTGTCGTTCTAGGAACCCGGCTTCCATAGTAGCGTCGATGATGTGTTACAAAAGGGGGTACCATGTTCAACAGTCGGGTTGTGATAGTTCTTAGTGTGGCTGCGCTTGTTTTGGGGATCGGCCTATGCGCGGTCGGTCAGGACACAGAAGCGCTTCGGGAGACGGCGACGAGCGCAGGGGAATTGGCCCTCACCTACATCGACAGCACGGCCACGTACATCGGACAGGGGATCGTCTACATCCTCAATCTCATCACCGGAGACCGAGTATCACACGAACTGGAGAAGCCGGTCGGCTATCTGGGCCTTATCACGGGGATCCTCTTGCTATTTGCGCTTCTCGACGCCGCACGAAAGATCATCTGGATCGGGATCATCGTGGGCTGGGCGCTCTTGATCGTCCGCATCGTCCTCGACACGCTGCGCGTGTAGATCGGGGGAAAATCACCGGTGGAAATGTGACGGGAAACACTGGGTTAGATCTTGTTTTTTGACTTATTGAACTAGGTCATTCCCTGTGGTCTTGCCACAGGGACGAACTAGTGCGATCCTGTTCGTATGAAGCAGGACGAAGTTTGGAAGGGATATCATTGTGCGTATCAGATACACTATCACATTGTTTTTCCGGTGAAATACAGAAAGGCTTTGCTTTCTGAGGACATCACGCAGGCGATTAGCGACATAGCGATGGGTATCCAGGAGCGGTATGCGATAGAGATTGAGCAAATTGGGTGTGACCGCGATCATATCCATCTATTGTGCGGTGCTCATCCCAAGTATGCACCTGGGCAGCTGGTACGGGTGTTTAAGAGTGTTACTGCCCGGGAGTTGTTCGACCAATTTCCTGGACTGAAGGAAGATCTGTGGGGAGGAGAATTCCGGGTGGATGGGTACTACGTTGCTACAGTGGGTGAAAGAGGAAACTGGAAGGTTGTCGAGCGGTACATCAGGGAGCAAGGCAAGAAGCCAGAGGCGGTACAGCTACGGCTTTTGTAATTGCATACCCTGCGGTCTTGCCGCAGGGTTCTTGATTGGTGGCCCAACTTTCCCACCGTACTCCAGGCACAGGATTCTGCGCCATCAGCGTACGGCATTTTGAATGTAGTGTACAACGCGAAGTTGCTAACCCAGTGGATCACCTAATTAGCCCTGTGGGTGGTCAAGAGGATACTATAAGAGGAAAAGGAGGAAACACGATGGAGAAGATGATCGCTTACTGTGGGCTCATATGCACGGACTGTCCGGCGTACATCGCTACCCAGAACGACGACCACGAGGCACTGAAGAAGGTCGCTGAGCAATGGAGCAAGGAATTCAACACCACACTCACTGCGGAGAACTGCCTCTGTGATGGTTGTTCGGCCACTACCGGGCGACATGTCGGCCACTGGAGCGAGTGCAAGATTAAGGCTTGTGCCATCGAGAAGAAGGTGAGAAACTGCGCGCATTGTAGCGATTACTCATGTGAGGAACTAGAGAAATTCTTCGGCTTTGCTCCGGAGGCCAAGACTACGCTGGAAGGGATCAGGCGGGCTCTCTGACGTGGAGCAACTTCTCGGGTGAAGAAGAGCCAAAAGTGACTCGCGGCGGTTAGAAGAGTCTGGCTGGACGAGCAGGAGGCCTATTGGGCGGACCAGCGTCGGCTTGAGCGGTGGCTCCAGTTGCACAGGGAGTGCGAGGCCAGATATAAGCAGATATATGGTTAATAAGGAGGAAACGCCATGGAGAGAATGATCGCCTAATGTGGGCTTGTGTGCACGAAGTGCCCGGCGTACATCGCCACGCAGAAGAACGACCGAGAGGCACTTGAGAGGCTGGCGGCCAAGTGGCAAGAAGAACTTAATACCCCCCTCACTGCCGAGGGATGCATGTGTGACGGTTGTTTGGCTACCACCGGTCGGCAGATCAGCTACTGCAGCGAGTGCAAGGTCAGGGCCTGCGCCATCGAGAAGCAGGTCGAAAACTGTGCATACTGCGCTGATTACTCTTGCAGGGAGCTTGAGAAGTGGTTTGGCACTGTCCAGGAGGCCAAGACGACGCTAGAAGGGATCAGGAAAAACCTGTGAGGTTGTCTGTTCACCCGCAGATCCCCCTGCGCGCTTTTCTTTAGAGGAGGACCATGAAGACCCCGGATGAAAGGGCCCCCATGGGCGCTTGCGGTCTGTACTGTGGTCTGTGTCCCCGGTGCCAATCAAACGCACCCAGCCGGTGCCTCGGTTGTCATTTGGGCGGGCAACATTCCTACTGCAGCGTCTACCGCTGTGTCACCAAGCGAGGATTTACCACCTGCGCCGAGTGCAGCGAGTATCCATGCGAGAGGCTGCTGCGGGTACTCGGGGTGGAGAAGGGTCTCGACAGCTTCGTGAGCCACAAGCCAGCCCTTGACAACCTCGACCAGATCAAGAAAGACGGCCTCGAATCTTTCTTGCAGGAACAGCGAAAGCGGCGACTGTTGGCAGAGCAGCTCATATCAAACTACAACGCCGGGCGGTCGATGACCCTCTACTGCACCGCCTGTGCTTTGATGCCCCCGCGTACGATCGAGCGGGCGATCAACAAGATGGAAAGGTCGCTTACCAACGGACAGGTGGACCGATTGAACCAAAAAGAGGTGGCAAAGGCGATGAGAAAGCTTATCGAAGAGGCGGCGTCGGACTTGGGGATCGATCTGGCGTTGCGGAGGAAGAGAAGGTGAGTAGCCCCCAGAAGCTCCAGAAGAAGGTAAGAGAGGATCCTATCGCCTGGCTTCTGGAGCCGGATAACCTCTCTGTGCGCTATCTCACTCTGCGGCACTTACTGGGGTGTGCCAAGGATGATCCCGAAGTACAAGCGGCGCGCACGGCCATCCCCCGATCGCAGATCGTGAAGCGCATCGTCAGATGGATAGGCACAATGAGACAGGGAGGAGGCTGGAATGACCCTTAAACCATTACCCGGGTTCAAATCGTTCATCACTCATCACTGTGTCACCGGTTCGATGAGACACATCTACGAGTTTTACGGGTATCCAGTGAGCGAAAGCCTGCTACTGGGACTGGGTGCAGGAGTGGGCTTTGTCTACTGGCACATGAAGGGTGCTCCGCCGTTCTTTGGAGGGCGGGCCAATGTGGGTAGACCCGGAGAGGTGGGTCTGGAGAAGACGGCCGGGAAACGTACCGGCGTGCGTATTGAGTCCTTCCAGACCTCAAGCGCCCGCAAGGCGGAGAAGGCCCTTCTGGAGATGCTCGATGAGGGCCAGCCGGTAATGATCCAGTGCGACATGGGTTTTCTTCCTTATTTTGACTTCGGTGGCCAGGAGTATCACTTTGGCGGGCACGTGGTCGTGGTCTGTGGAGTGGATTTAGAGGCGTGTCAGGTACTCATCGCCGACCGGGAAGTTAAACTCCATCTCATGTCCATGAACGATCTGGCAAAAGCACGCGGTTCCACCTTTAAGCCCTTCCCTCCTAAGAAGAAGTGGTATACCTTTGACTTCAGTGAGGTGCACCCGCCACACCCTGGTGACGTTCGCCAGGCGATCCGCGAGATGTCAACAGGGATGCTCGCGCCGCCGATCACCAACCTGGGCGTGAAGGGCATTCGCAAGACCGCCCAGAGGATACTCAAATGGCCGGACGTGCTCGATGAAGGTACGTTCCGTGGTGCATTGTTCAACGGGTTTGTCTTTATCGACGCTATGGGAGGAACCGGCGGCGGCATCTTTCGCCACATGTTCAGCCGCTTCCTGCGCGAGGCTGCGGGGATCACCGGCGAAATTCGCTTTAACGAGAGCGCTGATGCATTCCAGGATATCGGCGATAGGTGGCAAACCGTCGCGGAGATGTTCAAGGAGGCCGGTCAGGCGGAGGGCCGCACATCATCGCTTTCGGCGATCAGCAACGCACTGGTGGAACTCGCCGACCTCGAGGAAGTAGCGTGGACACGCGTAAGCGCGCTCATTTCCTAACCCGCCTCGTGCCCCTGGATGGGGCGGAGCTCTGGCTGGTTGGCTGCGCGATCATCTTCATCAACGTCTAAGCAATGTTGACAGCCCTCGGGTCAGCTTCTATGGTAGAAGGAGTAACTGACATAAGCAGGTTGTGGGTTCGTAGTAGAGGTGATCGGTAGGTAGTTGCTCCCTCATTATATGAGGGTGTAGTTTTTCACCTTTTATCTTGACTTTGAAAGGAGAGTCCTGATGGGTAACGGAAGCGAACTTAAGAATCCATACGCCCACATCCAGCAGGGAATCACCATCGAGGTGATCCCCCACCCCAAGTTACAGCGGGAGGACTGAAGATGGAAGAGAAGGTATGCGGTGTTCGCTGTAAGGCCTGTGGCAAAAATAGCTACCTGGCTCATGCTATCTGTCCGGGCTGTGGCGGGGATGACTTTGAGCCGTTCGAGATCGCGGGCGAAGGGAAGGTGTTGACCTACACCGACGTGTATGCCCTGCCGCTCGACTATGTGCAGCGCTATCTGCGCCTTGCAATCGTCGAACTCGATAGCGGCCTGCGCGCGACCGGGCAACTGCTCGACAATGATCCAAAGATCGGAAAGCGGGTGAAGACCACCGTTGATGTGGTACGCCAAAGTGGCGACCGGAAGATCCACGGTCTGCAGTTTGTACCGGTGTAGGAGGGCTTTCTAGCAAGCTTTCCCTTTGGGGTGGAAGTAGGCTTGCGCTTCGTACCCATTTTGGGTATAATTGTACCCAGAATGGGTATGAATGTCCATCACATCCAAATTGGATCGGCGTTGTTCGGCAAGACGCGCCTCTCGATCCTCGCCCTGCTCTATGGTAAAGTTGACCGTCAGTTTTACCTGAGCGAGATCGTGCGGGCGGTCGGGGGAGGGCGAGGGGCGGTGCAACGCGAGCTGAAACGCCTCACAGATGCAGGATTGCTCCGGCGGGCTGTGCGGGGTAATCAAGTATACTTCCAAGCTAACTCGGACTGTCCAGTTTTCGCTGATCTGAAGGGCCTCATCGTTAAGACCGCTGGTGTTGTGGATGTCCTTCGAGCTGCGTTAGCGCCGCTTGGGAAGCGCATTCACGTAGCGTTCATCTACGGATCGATCGTTCGTGGTGAGGAGACCGCTGACAGTGATGTTGATCTTCTAATCGTAGGTGAAGTTACTCTGTTCGATGTCGTGTCCGCACTCGCAAGCGCCCAGGAGATGCTTCGCCGTGAAGTGAACCCTTCTATCTACCCGGCTGAGGAAGTCAGAGAAAAGATTGATGGTGGGGATCACTTTTTCACGACGGTGATGGCAAGCCCGAAGTTGTTTGTAATCGGAGACGAAGATGAGCTTGGACGACTGGCTGGCTAACGGACTTCTTGTAGAGCATCGGACAAGTCCCCAAGAGATTGCGGATCTTTTCGCAATTGTCAAGCAGGATCTCCGCGAATGTCAAACCGGTACCCACAGCCCGGAATGGCAACTGGGGATTGCGTACAATGCTGTGCTGCAAGCAGCGAGAGCCGCCCTTGCCGCGGGTGGCTACCGGGTTCCACAGCGTGAGAGGCACCACTACTACGCCCTTCAGTCCCTCGCATACACGATCGAGTTAGATACAGATACCGTCCGCCATCTGGATGCCCTACGCAAGAAGCGCAATATTAGCGATTACGTTCGCGCTGGCGCGGTGTCGGAACGGGAAGCCAAAGATGCTATCGCGCTTGTAGAGAAAGTCTGCGCGGACGCGAAACGGTGGCTAGAGAGCAGTCATCCGGAGTTGATGTCTCCATAGTCACATATAGCTGACGTTTGACCTCACCATAACATCGATTGGCGGATTCGGCTTGTCCGAGCCCCGACGTATTTGCAGTAAGATGACCCTGAAACGTTTGATCGAATGAAGACGATGGTTGCCAGGGAGAGACGATGAACACGGCCTACATCCGCTTCTATGCGGAGCTGAATGATTTCCTGCCCTCAGCGCAGCGGCGACGGACCGTTTCGTATGGCTTTCATGGCTCTCCGGCCGTCAAGGACGCGATCGAGGCGTTGGGTGTGCCGCACGTTGAAGTCGATCTGGTGCTGGTCAACGGTCACTCGGTCGACTTCACCTACCATCTGCGTCCGGGTGATCGGGTCGCCGCGTATCCGGTCTTCGAAAGCCTGGACATCACACCCCTTGTACGACTACAGGGGCGGCCGCTGCGCTGCACCGCTTTCATCGCCGACGCTCACCTGGGAAAGCTGGCGCGCCTCCTGCGCCTGTTGGGCTTTGACACGGCTCACGCAAACGATTACGAGGACGATGAGATCGTGGCAACATCGGTGAACGAAGGGCGCGTCATCCTCACCCGCGACCGGGAGATCTTGAAGCGCAGCGTTGTCACCCATGGGTATTGGATCCGTTCCACCCAACCACTAGCGCAAACACGAGAGGTGGTGCAGCGCTTCGACTTGGCTGCCCAGGTACAGCCGTTCCGGCGCTGCATGATGTGCAACGGCCTCCTCGGACCCGTCGACAAGCAGGACGTCTTGGAGCGGATTCCGCCGAAGGCCGCCGCTAGGCAGGAGGAGTACTTCATCTGTCAGGACTGCGACAAGCTATACTGGCACGGCACACACTACCCCAGGCTGCAGCGCATGATCGCGCGCATCCTCGAGGCAGAGACGTCTACGGAGAAGGGAGCAGGCTAGCCATCAAGCCCCAGCCGCTTCGTCTCGCTCGCTTGAATCCTACGATCCCAGGCTTGCTATCTTGATCGCGAGAAGCGATCTCGGGACCTGGGAGTCAAAAGCCGTTGCAAAGACCTCTTGCAAGCTGATTGTGTAGAATTCGCTAGAACCTGATCTTGGCGTGCCACAGCAGACCAGGCGCCCTTGCTGCCGGGGAGGTTCCCCTCTCATCCCGGGCAGTCGCGGGAGAGCATCTTACAGGCATATATCAGGGCGCTTTTCAGGTATCTCATTGCAAGACCTAACTCTAGACCTCTAGACCTAGTTGACGATCATGCCCTGGGTCTTCTATGATGAAGATACTATGAAACGGATACGCGCGGTTATCTGCGCTCTGATGATGGCCCTAATCCCTGGTTTGTCGGTTTCAGGCAACGATCTTCCCGCGGAGAAGGTGGCGCGGGTGCGAACAGGGATGACGATCTTTGGGGCGATTCTTGGCCTTGGGATTGGCTCCGTGCTTAATCCGAGTCCCCCAGGCATACCTCTTTCCAGCGCTCTTCGCATCGTGATTCCAGTTGCAGCCACAGCGGCCGCCACCGGAGCCCTGGCCAGCCGGTGGATCGCTGAGGTGATTCTGGCGCGCAGGCCCTCGATCATCCTTTCTCCCTTCCTCGGTGCTGGGTTGGGGGCGGCCGGAAGCGCGGTCGTGGGAGGGATAAGCTTTGCACTCGCGTTTGCGATCGCCATTCCAACGGTCGAAGCACCAGCGGGTTACTGGGGGCGTTTCAACTACCCCCAGGCGGTCGGAATGGGCTTCCTCGCCGGAGCGTTCTGGGGCGGGTTATTAGGGATCCCCCTCGGAGCGGTGGCGGTACCGATTATCTCACTTTATATGGGTTTCTAGAGGGTAATCCCCCGAGACATCTCACCGTTGTTCTTATGGAAGGCAGCGATGGCCAAATAGGGAGCTCCATTCCACCGATCCTAGCTTTCTAGTTAACTCTGTGACCTGGTTTGGTTTCTTCCGAGAAAAGTTCGAAAGTAGTTCAGTAAGAGGTGGCTTGTTGGACAAGTTTTGAACCGGCGCTTGCATGCCGAAAGCGGGGGGCTGAGTTACTATTGGAATGTTGCATTTCAAGACTTAACCCTCAGATTTTCACTTCTACTCTGAGTCGTATCGTAGTAAAACGCATCGGGGAGGAAAAGAACGCAAGAAACAAGGTTTGACCCCGTTCCAGAAAGGAAACAACGGTGTGGGAAACGGGGAAGATGGTCAGCCCCTTGGCAACCCATCGGCCAACGATGGAAGCGGGAGCGGAAAAGGAAACCCGGGCAACAAGAAAGGTGGGAAATAGCACGAAGCCCTGGCTTACGGAGGTTAAACGGGCCTGCCTTAAAAAGGGTGGGCCCGTCTGCCATCTATGCTCATGTACGCCAAAAGGGACTCGAACTTTTTCACGAGGCCTTTTGGGGAACACCGGTTGACGAAAATTCTCCCTCCCGCTACAGTGTCTCCTGTGGAAGATCAAGAAGGAGGTGACAACAACACAGGAGATCCCGAAGGATCTGAAGCGACGGCTGTTCGGGATCTGTTTGGTGTAGGGAATGGATCGGGCCAAAGTCGCCATCATTAGGGCGCATGAATACGACCGCGCACAGATCCGCTCCGCTCTGGAGCAGGGACTCGCGCTAATCGGCGGATGGAATCATCTGATCAAACCGGGCGATGATGTGTTCGTTAAGGTCAATCACCTCCCGCCGCCGTCCCCGCCGGAGCGAGCGATCGTCACCCATCCGGTCTTCGTCGAGGCCGTGTTGGATCTTCTTAAGGAAACCGGTGCTGCAATCACGGTGGGCGATGACATCCGGGCCTCCGATGAAGATGGCTTTCGAACCTCGGGGTACCGCGCGATGTGCGAACGCGCGGGGGTCGAGCTCGTCAATCTCAAACAAAGTGGATTCGTCAAAGTCCGCTGCAATGGCCACCGGCTTGAAACAATCTATCTCGCCAAGGCCGTCGCCGATGCAGACGTCGTTATCAATCTGCCCAAACTGAAGACGCATTCACTCACCCTGCTCACCGGCGGCGTGAAGAACCTGTACGGCACGATCCCGAGCGGCCTACGCACACGTTTCCACGGTGACCACCCTCGATTGGAGGATTTTTGCCAGGTGCTCGTCGACATCTTCGCCACCGCCAAGCCGATGCTCACGATCATGGACGGCATCGTCGCTATGGAGGGAGAAGGACCGGCCGGTGGAAAACCTCGGAACCTCGGTATTATCCTGGCCAGCCAGGATGCGGTGGCGCTGGACGCGGTCGCGACGCGGATCATCGGACTGGATCCAACAGAGGTTCTCACCACCCGCATCGCCCACGAGCGGGGATTGGGCGTGGGAGATCTTCGCAACATTGAGGTCGTCGGGGAGCGGATCGAGAGCGTTTCCCTTCCAGACTTTTCTCTACCGGCCAGCGCCGCCGGGCGGTTTGTCCACCGACTGCCCCGGTCCTTATCGCAGTTCTTCGTGCGCCTGCTCACCATCCGGCCGCGGGTCGTCACCCAAAATTGCGTCGGATGCGCCGCGTGCCAAAATGCCTGTCCGGTCGGCGCGATCGCCGTCCGCAAAGGGAAAGCAAAGATCGATCGAAGCATCTGCATCCAATGCATGTGCTGCCACGAGGTCTGCCGCTACAACGCCATCGTGCCCACGCGCTCGCGCGCAGGGAGGATCCTCCATGCCGTTATGAACGCCGGAAGGAGACTCCTGGCGGCTTCCGCTTGAGTCGCGACGGCCAGCCGTCACCGAACCAACGTCCTAGGCGCTTCATACACCGTTTCCTCTAAGTAGAAGCCAGGACACGCCAGCCCCTCAAACCGCCCTAGGTGGTTTTGAGCTCGGAAGTCGCCCTGGCTTTGTACCGTCGATACTCCTCGAAGCTCTTCACCGATGACGCGTTCTGAAGGGGAAAAGGGAGTGACTCGACGACCGTCTTGGTCACCGCGTGAGCAAAAAGGGCGCTCCGACGCGTCGGCGCGTGTTGAAAACGAATTTGAACCTATTGCCTGACTGAAAAGGCAGCGACTATGAGGCGCCCATTGGACGACCGTTGAACCCAAAAGAAAGGAGTGTCTTTCCAGACGCTGCCTCGAAGATATTGCCCCGCTTAAAGCGAAGCCAGATCTCCTGGTTCGTCTCAAGGCAGATGTGGGCTTCCTCCGGCCCCTTAATCACGATCTCCTGGTCCCCCGCGACCAAGCGACCATAGGTCAGACACTCCGCGCCCGTAGGGAGCGTGGTGTGGACCTTCGCTGGGAAGGCTCCCTCAGACTTTGTCGTCGTGAAGAGGATGTCTTCAGGCCGTACGTTAAGAACCACCTCCTGATTTTCCACTAGGGGGTGCTCCGTAGGGAGGGAACACGTCGCCTCGGGATCAGCCTTCAGAGTGAGCACGGCGGGCGGCCCTGCTTCCTTCACGATCGCCGGGATCAGGTTCGCCCTTGGGTTTCCCATGAAATCCGCGACGAACAGATTAGCCGGGAAGTGATACACCTCGCTCGGGGTCCCGATCTGCTGGATCACCCCTTCATCCATCACCACAATATGCGTAGAGAGGGTCATCGCTTCAAGCTGGTCGTGGGTGACGTAAACCGTGGTCGCGCCAAGCATCCTGTGCATCCGCTTGAGTTCAGACCGCAGGGTCATACGAAGCTTGGCATCCAGGTTGGAGAGAGGCTCATCGAACAGAAACACGTGCGGCTCAGTGACGATCATCCGCGCGACCGCGACACGCTGCTGCTGTCCTCCGCTGAGCTCGTGAGGGTAACGCTTCTGAAACCCATCAAGTCCAAGGAGATTGAAGATTTTATCAGCCTTGCGGCGAACCTCCTGCTTTGGAAGTTTGGCCTTCCGAAGTCCAAAGGCGACGTTTCCGAACACGGTCATATGGGGCCAGAGCGCGTAGTTCTGAAACACCAACCCAAGGTTTCTCTTGCCCGATGCCACGTTGATGCCCCGGCTAGGCGCAAAGATGCAGGTGTCACCGATGTAGATTTCGCCCTCATCGGGTTCCTCAAGCCCGGCCAAACACCGCAGGGTCGTGGTCTTTCCACAGCCGGAAGGGCCCAGTAGGGTAAGGAAGTCCTTGTCCTCAATATCCAACGAGAACCGGTCAACAGCGGTAACTAGGCCAAACCGCTTTGTTACGTCTCGGATTGTGATTCCGCTCATTATACCCCCACGAAATTATAGTTCGATCTTTCCCCCAAGTCGCTGAACCAGACTGTGTCCAACCACCGTGATCAGCACGATCACAAGCATGATGCCGTAAGCGTGTTGGGTGAACCCTTGCGTCTGATAGCGAAAGATCAGCGAGGTCATCAAGCCGGTCTTCGGCGTCACAAGCAGGATCACGAGGTCCAGCACCCGCATGGTGGTAATAAAGGTTAGAAGCATCGCCGACAGGATGCCCGGTTTGGCAAGTGGGATCACGATACGAGCAAATCGCATGCCCCAACCGATGCCATGCACAACGCCCACCTCCTCCAATGAGGGATCGATCTGGTGGATCGCGGAGATCCCCGAACTGGAGGAGTAGGGTAAGTACTTGACGACACACGCTAATGCGAGAAGGGCGAACGTGCCGTAGAGCGCGGGCAAGGGACCCCACGAATGCGCGAAGATGCTGAGGTAGATCCCCCCAAACGCGATCCCGGGAATCATGTAGGGCATGAAAGCGAGGTTTTCGGTCACCCGGGAGAGGAGACTCCCGCGGGTCCTAACGACCACGTATCCGATTAATATCCCGATGAACCCACTCGCCAGGGCGGTCGTACCCGCAAGCAGGCCT
>Ga0209986_10001087_pt1 | contig 26450 bp, 24 predicted proteins | sample BlataG_FD_183168 | JGI IMG/M metagenome (GOLD analysis project Ga0209986, IMG submission 183168) | Deep subsurface microbial communities from Black Sea to uncover new lineages of life (NeLLi) - Black_00105 metaG (SPAdes) (version 2) | ecosystem: Environmental > Aquatic > Marine > Oceanic >... | reverse complement strand
GAAGATACTGTTGATTATAGCAAATTTTCTTTTGGGATCGATTACACATTTCCTTTTATGATTTATACAATGGCTGAGTATTTTTTTGACGGCAGTGGTGAAGATGATTCAGCGAATTATGATTTTGCAAAAATCTATTCAGGAGAACGTACAACACTTGCACAACAGTATCTCTACTTTACTATCAGCATAGTACCTGATCCTTTTGCAATTGTACAGCCGAGAATTAGTAATTTGATTAATCTAAATGATAGAAGTCTAATTATTATGCCCCAGGTGAGTTTTTCGATTTTTGAAAATACAGATATAATTGTGGGCCTGAATTATTTCATTGGATCACAGAGAAGTGAATTTAAGAATATTACACCTTTTGATGGTGCAGTATATGTATGGATGAAGGTTTACTTTTAGCGTGCCATGGGCACACTGATACAATCCGTCTGAATTTAATTATCTTCTGATAATTAAGGAGGTGTAGTGGTTGAAATGATTGATTTGTACAAGGATTATAAGGTTGGTAAAGTCCTGTTTCCTGCTTTACGCGGTATAAGTTTGAAAATTGAAGATGGTGAATTCACTGCTATTGCCGGACCATCCGGCTCAGGTAAGACAACTCTTTTAAATATTATCGGCTGTCTTGATATACCTACAAAAGGTGATGTTTTAATCGACGATACAAGCATTACTACACTTTCTACAAAAGAGAAAGCAGAATTTAGAAAAAATGAACTCGGTTTTGTTTTTCAAACATTTAATCTGATTCCTGTGTTAACCGCTTATGAGAACGTTGAGATGCCTTTGATTTTAGTAAACATGCCAGCAGAAGAAAAAAAGGAAAGAGTTATATCAATTTTAGAAGAGGTAGGGCTTGAAGAATTTGTTCATCGGAAGTCAAATGAGATGAGTGGTGGTCAACAACAGCGTGTTGCCATTGCTCGTGCTCTGGTCAAAAAACCGAGCATGGTCCTTGCTGATGAACCTACAGCAAATCTTGATTCGGTAAACGCAAAGGAGATTTTATCATTAATGAAAGAGCTTAATGAAAAGAAAAAGACAACATTCATTTTTTCCACGCATGACCAGCTTGTAATGGAATTTGCCGAGAGAATTATATATTTAAGAGATGGCAAGATAGCGAGTGATAAGAAAAAATGAGAGTACTTAATCTTGCATGGCGTAATGTCTTTCGGCACAGAAGAAGGACAATAATCACTGCGGCTGCAATATCAGTCGGTCTTGCTGTGATGATTTACATGGATACAATGATGAACGGTCTCGACAATCTTGCTGCAGGAAATATTATTAATTTTGAAACCAGCCATTTAGAAATATTTGCCAAAGGTTATTATCGTGAAGAAGGATTATTCCCACTTGATACAATTATTGAAAATCCTGAATTCATTTTACAAAGGATAGCAAAGATAAAAACTATTAAGGGCGTGACACCACGTATCAAATTTCAGTGTCGTATAAATAACGGTATTGATGAACTTCCTGTTTTGGGTATTGGTATTGATATCGAAAAGGAAAGCAAAGTCTTTGAAACAGCAAATACAGTAGTTAGAGGTGAATATTTGAAAAATCCGGATGATATTCTAATAGGGAAAGATCTGGCAAAGGATATGGATTTAGATGTTGGGTCATTTTTGACAATTATTACAAGAGACCGGTATGGTACGTATGAGGCATATGACTTCACGGTTTCCGGCCTTATTAATACCGGGCATCCTCTTTTAGATCGGAATGCAGCCCTTATGCATATAAATATCGCACAAAGACTTTTGTCCATGTATGGGATAACAGAGCTGTGTATTAAAACCAGGGATGACAACAAATTAGTGCAGTTAAAAAATGAGATTGCCGGCAAAATAGGTAAGAATTTTGAGGTTTATACTTATAAAGAACTTAACGCAGGTATTTTTGAAATCTCAGGGATGAAAAGATCAGGCCAATTCATGCTCGCACTTGTCGTGGTGATTATTGCAGCAGTAGGTATCATAAATACAATGCTAATGGCAGTGATGGAACGTATTCCAGAGATAGGAATGTTAAAGGCAATGGGATTTGGTAATTATAATATTGTAAAGATGTTTATCTATGAAGGCGGCTTTATTGGCATATTTGGCAGTCTTTTTGGCTGTTTTCTGGGTTTGCTTGCGTCATTTCATCTTGTATATTATGGGTTAGATTTGAGCCATATGTTGGAGAATATTGATATTATTTACCCAATAAAGTTTATTATTAAGGGAGAAATTAATTACATGATAGTTCTCGGTGTGTTTATTTTTGGTGTTGTAGTATCTGTGATCGTTACGCTCTGGCCTGTAAGAAAAGCAACTAAACTTGAGCCGGTAGAAGCCTTGAGGCATGTATAATGTATTTATTAAAACTCGCATACAGAAATTTTTTCCGTAATACACGACGTAGTATTATCTCGGGTATTAGTGTAGCAATTGCCATCACCGTGATAATATTTGCCCAGAGTTATATGCGCGGTGTAATCGAGAACATAAGTGAAAATATCGTTAGATTGATATCCGGACACATAAGAATTACAACAAAGGAGTATGAAAGACGCGAACGAATGATTCCTTTATCAGAAGCTTTAGATCTAACACCTGAATTATATGACGAATTAAATCATGAAGAAATTCTAATGGTTTCACCAAGGATCAAATTTGGTGTTTTATTAGGTGAGGAAGAACTGAACATACCTGCACTTGGATATGCTATCGATCCTGACAAAGAAACACATATATCGGGATTGGACAAAAGAATAGTTGAGGGTTCTTACCTTGATGCATCAAGCAATGGGGCGATAATTGGTAATGAATTGGCAAAACGTCTTGATCTAGGCGTGGGCGATACATTAACCATAATAACAAGAACAGCGTACGACTCACCAACAGGTATAAATCTTCTTGTTAAAGGAATATTCTCAATCGGTATAGGTGGAATGGATAGAAGTGTGTTTTACATCCCTTTCAATGTTGGTCAGAAATTACTCGATCTTGAGGGCCGTGCTACGGAACTTGTTATTATAGTAAAGGATCCTAATAAAGCGATAAATATTGCCCGTGAAATAAGATTACGCGGCGACTATTCTATTGTTCCTTTTCAATATAATCCTATACTCAAATACATCAATACCTTTAGCTTTGTTTACTCAATTTTTTATGCCATTATTTTAATCGTTGCCTGTTCGACAATTGCTAACACAATGATTATGGTCGTTTTTGAAAGGACAAAGGAGATAGGTATGATGAAGGCAATGGGTTTGAATAATCTTTCGGTTGTTGGATTGCTGACTCTTGAAGCAGGTATTATCGGTTTTGTAGGCAGTTCTCTGGGAACAGTTATTGGCGGTATTTTAAGTTATTGGCTTAAGTATCAAGGAGTTGATATGAGTATGATGTCGTCTTCTACTTCAGCTGATATGCCATTTGGCCCGATTATTTATTTTTCGCCAACACCAATGATTATAATAACTGGATTTTTATTTGGTCTGTTAGCAACAATTATTGTCGCATTCTTACCAATAACAAGGATAACAAAATTAGAACCTGCAAAGGCATTGAAGACTATTTAAAAAATGATTACAATGATAAAAAAAATGAAGATTACAGTGATATCTAAATTTTTGTTGGCGTTAAGTTCAATAATTTCCTTATCCTTGGCGCAAACTGCTGAAGAAATAATTGAGCGCGTAGACAATAATGTCGTTGTAAAAACAACACGCTACAGAGCTAAGATGTTGATTAGTCTTGGTGGGAAAATTAGAGAAAAGGAATTTATTGGTTATACCCGGGGAAAGGAATATTCCTATATGGAATTTGTTTCACCGGCCCGTGATAAGGGGACTCGATTCTTGAAGATTGGCGATGAGATGTGGATGTATATACATGCAGTAGAGAAATCAACAAAGATTGCCGGTCACATGCTCAGACAAAGTATGATGGGTAGTGATTTTTCATATGATGATGTTGCTGAAAATGAAAAACTACAGGATCTTTACGAAATTGAATTTATTGGTATTGATTCAGTCGAGGAAAAGGAATGCTACAAATTAGAATTGACTGCAAAGGTGCCTGAGGTTAATTACTTTTTTAAAAAGATGTGGGTCGACAAGAAGACTTATATACCAGTCAAAGCTGAGCTCTACGCCAAGAGTGGTAAACTTATGAAAGAAATTAATATTACTGATTTTCAAAAAATCGGTAAAAGAAATTACCCGACAAAGATCATAATGATCAATAAGCTTCGTAAGGATACCTTTACTGAATTGATTTTAGAAGAAATTAAACTCGATATTGAAATTCCATCAAAAGTATTTACAAAAGCGTATTTGGAAAGGAAGTAGCCCAGCACTTTGTTGACCACAGGTTTAGGGTTTTCTTTAAACGTATGAGGATTCACCTTCAATCTTCTAGTTGAAAAAACATGATATTGCTCATTCGAAGTATATTGAGATTGCCACGCTCATCCCGCCCATGGGCGGGATGAGCTCGCAATGACAAGAATCATAATGCTATAGAAAAACAATGTTGATAATGCTTTACAAAAAGTGGAGAGGACTCCGCAAAGTGCTGGGTTGACATTAAAATTAAATCGATTATTCTTAATTATGGCGGCGCAAGAGTTTAAGACTTTTTGGGACATTGAGAAAGAGAAGACCTGGCGAATCTATGTCCTGTTTGCGATTCTTCTTCTTTTCTATTTTGTGCCGATTTTTGTAATATGGATAATTGTGAAATTCTTAATTCATGTTAGACAATCCGTGTATCAAGGCGATACGCAATTCAATATATTTGGTTTTGACACATGGTTTGTTTTGATTACAGCCGGCATTGCTGCCACCCTTCACTGGTACTACTCTAACAAGAAGGTTGTGAGTAATATTCTTCTTCTACTCGGCGCGCAATATCCTGATAAGAATGATAGATATCACTATGTATTTCAGAATGTGGTTGATGAGATAGAGACAGCAGCCGGTGGGCTGAAGGTTGAACGTTATCTCCTGCCGACCGGTGCTATGAATGCCTTTGCTCTTGCTGATTTGAATGGCCGATATGTGATTGGTATAACTGAGGGGCTATTGTCCCGTTTGAACCGCGAAGAACTTCAGTCAGTAGTAGCTCATGAGATGTCACATATCATATCTAATGATTGTTTACAAACTACCATAGTCTGTTCTCTTTTTAGCATCTACAGTGAAGCGCTTGCACATTTTAATAAAGCTATAAGCAAAACCGAACTGCGTTCCTCGTCTATATTCAAAGGTGAAACTCAAGATAATGCTACTGCTGCGGGATTATTGTCCTTGCCCGTTGCGTTGCTTTTGTTCGTTACGGATACATTAGGACAGTTGCTGAATATGTTCATTTCTCGAGAACGGGAATACCGGGCAGATGCCTCTGCAGTTAAACTGACTCGTAATCCATTAAGTCTGGCAACTGCGCTCTATAAAATCGGTACACATTGGCGTGGAGCGGGATATGGCGGTGAGCATTTATCGCCTATTTTTATCCTCAACCCTCAATACAACAAACTTGATGAGCACGAAGATTATTTTGCCACGTTATTTTCCACACATCCACCTTTGGTTAAAAGATTGCAGATAATTCTGGATTTTGCTCATGCCGATTTAGCGGAAATTACCCAGTATTTAAAGAGAGATAAAGGTCTCAAGATCGAACCCGAGATGATTAAACCAAGATTAAAATTTCTTGCTGAGCACGAAAACAAATGGGTTGGTCCATTTACAATTATACAACTGCAATCTTTTGATTGGTTAGATCCAGAAACGAAACTACGCATTGAAGGTGTTGATGAAATTTTCATTGCGAATGAGATTCCTTCGTTAAACTATTTTTTTCATAAGCGCGATGAACCAATTTGGAGAATCAGACGACTCTGCCCAGATTGTAGGGAGTGGTTGATTGTTCAGGAATATGAAGGGCTCTATGTATGGCGTTGTGCATTCTGCAATGGAGTCCTTGTTGAGGGTAAGAAACTTCCCAGGATTATTGTACGTAAGGAAAAAGGCTTTACTGAGCGGGTTCAGCGTTTTGCCCAGTTACTCAGAAAAAATGCTAAGAAGAGACATCCTTACTTCAATATCCTCCTTAGTGTATTACATCCGAGAAAATGCCCCAAATGCGGGAAAAACATGGTGCATAAATTCTATAGTTATGCATACCATGTAGAAATCGATACCTGTTCTGCCTGTAATATAACCTGGTTTGATCCAGATGAACTAGAAATTTTACAGTGTCTGATTGAAATGGAAGAAGAATAATAGTAATGATCTGTTTAGATCTTGTAGATGCTTAGTTTTTAATTTTCGAGATATCTGGATATAAAGGAATTAAGGCTATCTTCTAAGAAAAACATCTTAGAAAAATTCGAAAGGATTTTTTGCAATCTATTTTTTTACCCCATTGGATAGCGAACGCCCTACGGAGTTGACTTTTGCTGTTGCAAAAACCCAGTATTCACAAAATGAAGGAATAAATGTTTTGCTGAATTTGATATGTTTAAAGTATTTCGGCAGCAAACTTTTGAGGAGCCCCATTGTTACTTTATCAAATTCCGAACAACACTGCAGACTTACAATGCCATTTTTATTGAGACTCTTATTTATTTTGGAGAATATCTTATTCAGAAATTCTATTCTATGTACTTTTGTTAATGCCTCAGGGTGCATGGTTAAATCATATATCACCGCATCAAGCCCGCGTATTACATCAAGGAATTTATTTGCATCGTCGATTATTACTTCGACGTTTTTCTTGCTGAAAGCATTCTTACATATACCTGGTAAATATTGTTGTGCCGCTTTGATTACATCTCTGTCTATATCTATCAAATAAACCTTTTTTGGTTTATATTTCAGTATTTCTTTTAGGACGCCACCGTCACCACCTCCCAGAACCGCGACCCTTTTTAATTTTTTTCTTCTTGTTATAAGTGGTGTTACCAAACAGGCATTGTAGATATCGGCATCGAATTCGGAAATCTGAATATCGTTATCCAGAAATAGTATTGCGCCAAAATTTTCATTTTCTATAATGTCTATTTGCTGGTACTTTGATCTTTTGCTAAAGAGTCTTTTTTTGATGTGGTACTTTACTTCGAACCCGCTTGAGGTAAACGATGTGATCCAGTCTTTTTCTTTAATCGTAATTGGATTTCCTCTTTGTAGCTCAACAACCCTGACAGTTTTTGGTTTGATTCGTTTTTTTAAGAAGTGTAATAACTGAATTGGTTTTTGGTGGTCGGGTGAACACGTGAATATATCTATGGACGCATGCCGTGCCTCAGGGTAGGTGTGAATAGCTACGTGCGACTCACCGACTACAGCAATAACAGTAACGCCGAGCGGGTTGAATTGGTGGCTTTTTAAACTGATAAGCTCGATATTTAATTGTTTAAGCCCCTGTTTTAGGATATTCACAAGTATTTTTTTATTATTTAAGATTTTTTTTGAACAATAAATGAACTCAGCAACAATATGTGTGCCGGTTGGTTTCATTAATTATTATATTCTAAAAAAATCTAAAAGTCAATATTTTTTTTGGCGAACTATCACATACCTCGTTAGCACTTTTTAAATACTACCCCTGCTATAATATTTCGAACTATGGTTTGGTGAAGATTGCTACTTCATAAAAAGGATTTTGACTAACAAAAAATTTTACTTTTTGATAACCGAGATCCAAAATTTGCTCTTTGCTTATTCCGCATTCTTTAGCAAAAAATTTTGAATCCCAGATTACAATTGTGTTATGGATACTTTTTTGTAGATTTTGTAAATTAGGAAGGGGAAAGTGTTCATAATTGAAACGGTCTTTATTACTAAGGTAGAAAAAGTAGTTCGATGCGGAGATAAGTGGATGTTCTGTGGATAGACTTTTTGCATAATAATGATAGGCGTTTTTTATTAGATAATGATCAGTATCGAGTGAAGGTTTTTGGATTGAAAACATGCTAAAAATCGAGCTTGTAATGAAAAGTGCAGTAAAAGCAGGCAGGGAAATTTTCGGAATTTTTAGAAATTTATACAGGATATTAAGCCCATAAATACTAATTATTGCAATAATTGGTGCAATTGAAACAAAATATCGTGCATAGCCTCCACTTTTGAACAAACCAAACGTCCATAAGATTGTATGTAGTAAGAGAAAGTAGAAGAATACAATAGGGAAGAGGAGTCTTTTTTCAGCTATCAAATGGATCAGACCGATAATAAAGAATAATAATAAAATGCCAGTAATTTCAGGCACCAGAAAGAGGAAATGGAAAAAACTACCAGAGCCATAAACACCTTTTTGCCCTAACCATGGGAAGTTATTGTAAAGCCATATTATTTCACCAGTTTGTAAGAAGCCGAGACAATTCCAGGTAAGACATCCAAGGCTAAGGAATGGAATTGATTTCCATTTTTTCTTATTAATGAGTATGAACATCCAGAGAATTAGAAAGAAAAATCCTTCTGGCCGCGCTAATGGTAGAGCCGAGCAGATAATCGTTGAGATAACATAATTTTTGTTTATTAAATATAATAGACTTATGGTTAACAACGTCGCAAAGATTATTTCAGTGAGTGGATTTACTGAAACTAATAGGTAATATGGTTGAAAAATTAAAAATGGAACTATATATTCAGAATATCGAAGATTTTTTGTACGCGCTAAATGGTAGGTTATGATGGCACATAAGAGGCTAATCATAATTGTCAAAATTTTTGTGGGAAAAAGGCCGAGAGGTGCAGCAAAGGATAAAATTGTTGTTGGTATTGGTCTTCCCCAGATATCTAAGAATAACCAGTTATGTGTCCGAGCGTATTTTGCCATCAAATAATGGGTATAGCTGTCTTCTTGGTACAATTCCTTATAATATAAGGCAATCGTAACAAGAATAATCAAAGAGATTAGGATAAAGATAATTACATTTCTATGTAATTTATATATTGAAATACTTTTTTTCATCCTTTACTGTAGTCTCAGGTCCGTGTCCTGGATATATGATAGTATCAGGTGGCAATGTCAGGATTTTATTCTTTATTGAGGAGATCTCATCTTCATAAGAACTATCATACAAATCAGCTCTGCCGATTGACGATTTAAATATAGTATCGCCGCTAAAAAGCACATTGCCTAATAATATAGAGATACCTCCGCATGTGTGGCCAGGTGTATGGATAATATTGAATGTCAGACCAATCAGCTCGATCTTTTCGCCGCCGACAAGATACTTATCAGGATTAGGCATTTTTCCGGTCTTGAATTTTGTATCTAGCCCGAAGAATTTAGCTGCCATCTTATAGCCATTCTTTTCGCCATCTGTCAATTTTTCTTGCTCAAGTTTATGACAATATATAATGCTATTGAATTTCTCTTTTATTATACCCAATCCACTAATATGGTCGTAATGTCCATGCGTAAGTAATACAGCAGGAATCTTCCGGCATTCACTCTTGACCTTTTTGATCAAAGCATCAGATTCTGAATCGACAAATCCAGGGTCAATGATTACTCCCTTTTTATTATTGATAATCAAATACATATTGGTCTGAATATATCCGACAACAAATTTCTTTATATTAAACTTATTTATAGGATTCAAACAACTTGCCCCATGCTGTATTTAAAAACTTTTTTACAACTGTTTTACCAAAAACATTATACCAGAAAAAGTCATGATAAGCCCTTGATGCTACATATGACCACGGGACTATTGGAGTTCGTAAAAGAATGTGTTCAAATGGTTTTAGCTTTCCCCAATATATTGCTTTCTGTCCTTTTGACGCAAAGGTATCTTTGCTCTCAAAATGAAAATTCACACTGCTTATGTCTTCACCTGCAATTTCAATGTCCTGAGGACGTGCTGTACCAAGACCCTTTTCCTGTGCAAGGTTCAGAAATTTCAATTTCATCGGGTCAAAGCCCATCATCTTTGCTGCAATAGCATCAATTGCAACAGAATCACCACTTGCCAGAAGATAATTCTTTATCTGTGGTTCCATTATTCTGGGGCCCGCCCCATTACCAGCAATTGTTCCATCAGTCAGACAGAACATACCGGGGTGTATTTCTTTCTGGATCTGAAGCAGGTCGACGAGTGTTTCGTGTATAACCGAATGGGTCCAGTGCCGGTTATCATTAAGGAGTCCGCCAAATGCATTTTTCATTGCGCCGGTTATTGTCGTGAATACATGGGTTTTTAGCGTGGGCAAATGGAATGCATTTTTACCAATGAACATTTTTGGTATTTGAATACCCTGTTTTTCATACACTTTATCGAGCACGAGCATTTTTGCCTTTGGTTTATAAGTTATCCACTCAACATCTGGTTCATAGAGGTGCACGAATTTTAACCGATGTTTTTTCATTACTGAATTTAAATGAAGATTTTCTGCACCAAGTTTTGGGTTTATCACAACGGTTTTATTCTGGGCAGGTATAAGATTTTTATATCCCCGGTGTGAAAGGGCAGACGTAACTCCATCAAGCTGCCATGGCGTTGTTGAACACGCAGGATACCAAAAGTGCCAGGAGATATTTATTTTTAAGATAGTCGGTGTACCCTTTTGTAAGAATCTATTAACATGAGCCAGTTCTAATGCCCTGTCGATATCGTCGAGAACAGTATCTGGTGTTGTTTTTACAACTGCAACCCTTGATTTCACTTATTAACTCGTGGTTTGCAGATGATTTCCCTCACTTCAAATGAGAAGAAATCCTTGCCATGTTTTGGTAAGCACACAATTGCAGTATCTGCACCTATACCTGTGCCGCCGATAGACACTATTTCTTTATTATAGGGAATAAGACCTGCATCGAGTGCCATAATTGTAATTTCAACAGCAACCTTAACACCCTGGCCAAATATACGCAGGGTATTTGCTACTAATTCTTCAGCCTCAAGACCACCAAATTTTAATCTGATAGCCCTGCCGATTCCACCAAAAAAATGTGTGCCAGTATATACAATCACCCCATTTCCTTCCAGAATTTTTTTTGTTTTTTTGTCCATTTCAATCGTGCCGGGTTTATAAAATCCCGCCTGATGTGTTACTGAAATGATTCTAATATTCTTTTTCATTTTCAATAATTTTTTAGTGGTTTTACCACTGCACGAAGCAATGATAAAATTTTTTATTTTTAATTGCCTTGCCCGTTTTAAGGCAAGATTAATGGTCTTATTAGTATTTTGCTTACCTGGTTTATCCCAGTAGAAAACTTCGTATTTCATGTATGCTCCTTATTGTTTCCTATTATAATGCTTATTTCTCTAAAGTCAATCTACTCTTTTTTACTACAGATTCCGATTCGGCTATTCGTGCATTCGGGAATTCCCGAATTACCGAATGATGATTCTTATGGATGTTTACTTTCCGGTAAGTTTAAATTTTATTGGTATGGAAACCCAGACTTTAACTGGTCTGCCAAGTTGTGTGGCTGGTTCAAATTTTGCTTTCATAGACGCTTCAAGCGCAGCATTATCAAGTTCTTCAAACCCTGAAGAAAGAAATATTCTGGCGTCCAGAATACTACCATCAATATTAACCAGTACTTTAATTATTACGTCACCTTCGATACCTGCTCTTCTTGCCGACTCTGGATATTTAGGTGCTGGAATTGATAGTGGTTTTGGTTTTTTTTCATAAAGTTTCGTTTTTATTATGTCTATATCACTGGCTGTGAATATCGCAGCCAGTGTTTTGGGTAGACGCCAGTTTATTCGATTCAATTTTACTGGTATAAAGACGATAAAACTATCCTGCGGAGTAAGATTACTTTCTTTTAATCCGTTTAAATATTCTTGGATTTTATTAATACTATTTATTCCGTGTTCTGTTTCATGGTTGTCCATCACACTTAAAACGGATTCGGCGTCTGCAATATTTCCTCTTTTGAGCGCACATATTATTTCACCAAGATATGCACTATTGAAGTTTGAGTCATCATGAGGAATTTGTCTGAAATAAACTAAGGCACTGTCATAATCACCGGTCATCACATATGAATTAGCAATTACTATAAAACAATCTGTAAACGCTGTATCAAATCGAAAGGCCTTTTGATAACATTGAATTGCTTTTTCATAATCTTCACTATCTTCATGCGTACAGCCAACAATAAAATAAGCAAAGCTATTTAAAGAATCTAATTCGAGTATTCTATTGGCGTAGAGTTTAGTTTTTTCAAGGTCTGTATCTAAATACAAAATTGCAAGAATCTGTAGAATGTTTTCATTATCCTTGTTTTCTTTATAAAATTTTTTCCATGTTTCGATTATATTAGATTTCTTTTTGTTTAATAGATACTTATATTTTGGGTTTAACTCGGATATGAATCCCTTTACCTCAGCGAATCTGATTATGCCTAATAATAAATCATCTTCAGATTCATGAATAAGTACAAATTTAGCATTTGTTATGGCATCTTCCCATCTTCCTTGTTTGATTTGCTGTATTGTACTATCTCTTGCCGGTTTAACATCAACAGATTCGAAAACAATTAAGCTAAAAATCAAAATCAACATTTTTTCACCTTTGTATCAGATTCCTCAGTCCATTTTTTTGCAAGTTCATCACGCCGCGGTTTGTATGTTGTTTCATAAAAATAGCGCTGGGATAAAAGTACGCCTTTGTCGCATTCTTTGCAAATCTTTACTGCTTCTTTCCATGCATTTTTAAAATTATCACCAAATCGTCTTTCTATCTGCCGTCTGAAATCTTCTTTCGTTTTTATTTCACTGCCAATAACAAATAATTTTTTGCCATCTATTTCAACACTGTATGCAGCTTCATCACCAATCGCAGTCATGGTGAATGATTTCTGGATTTTTTTAATCTCTTTATCAGATAACTTTTTTTCCTTTAGGGTGAATTGCTTCGGTGCTTTTGCACCACCTTTGCCTTTAAATCCTCTTTTTGCTGCAGCATAAAATATTGCACGGTTTAGTCCGAATGATTTTGCCGAGGCGACAGGCATGCCAAGGACATATGCCCGCGCTGCCTGTAACGTTGCCATTACTTGAAATCTACCTACAGCCATAAGACCTCCTTAAAGACAAATACCTAAAGAATAATGATAAATTCCAAAACCCAAATGACAATTGAATTCCAAATGTTTAAATGCCAAATTTGATGTTTGGATTTTGGTATTGATTTGCCATTTACCATTTAAAGAGTTTCGTATTCGTAATGCGTAATTCGTATTCATAGTATTTACTATCATCGAATGCCTATAATCGCACTGTGCATTGCCTATAATGCCCCTAATTGCCTTGAATTGCCACTATTCATCTATTATCTTCCATCTCGTATCTATTTTATTTTCCTCCAATAACCCCCTCCTTAATCCTCCCCCCTGAGGGGGAGGAAGGTGGGGGGTTTTATTTTATCTTCCTCCAATTTTGTGTGGCGATTGGCGCTTCTTTACCAATAAGATAAGGTGAATCGAGTTTTTTTATAACAATACCCTCGTTTCCTTTTTTTACCTCTGCCTTATAATTTTTCTTAAGATCAGTCAATTGCTTGCCATTAACCGCGTAAAAGGGTTTGTTCAAATTGAGTTTTTGTAGTATTCTCTTTCTTTTTTTTAAGGGTAATTCACAGACACTTTTGTTGCCAAAGAACATAATGTCAAATACAAAGATGATTGGTTTTACCTTTGGTTTTTTAGCAAAGAGTGATGGTATGAAGCGCCTGCCTCCACTTGAATATAATTCACAATCAATCAGTATCCCTTTTGGTAAGATTTTTTCTGCTAATTTAACAAGCCGGAATAGCTTATCAGACCAGTTTGGCTTACGCTCAAGTCGTCTGCCCCAAAATTCAACCTGACCCTTTGGATAGCGTAAAATCTGCATCCGTCAACCATCGATCTTTGGTTCATAAATCCATTCGCCTTTTATTTTTTCTCCAAAATATGGAATGGGTTGCATAAGCCATACAGGACCAATAACCATGTAAAATTATAGCCGCCAAATCTTCTGCGTCAATATATTAAAGAGCTTAAAATTGATTTTTTTAAACTCTCGGGCATTGACTTTATTGAAAGTTTATGGTATACTATATGTTATGAAATTTAGCAAGTCTTTAATTGCAACATTACGTGAAGATCCTAAGGAAGCGGAAAGCAAGAGCCATCGAATTCTCCTACGGGGTGGTTTCATAAAACAACTTGCTGCAGGAGTGCATATCTATCTTCCGCTCGGCTGGCGTATTCTTATGAAAATTAGTAATATAATCCGTGAGGAACACGATAGAATTGGTGCGCAGGAATTATTGATGCCAGTAATTTCACCAAAAGAGCTCTGGGAAGAATCAGGTCGTTGGAAAGAATATGGCGATGATATGTTTCGGTTAAAGGATCGGAAAGACAGGGATTATTGCTTATGCCCGACCCATGAAGAGATTGTTACGGAGATAGCTCGTAAAAGAATCCGTTCTTATCGCGATCTGCCTCAAATCTGGTATCAAATCCAAACAAAATTTCGTGATGAAAAACGACCGAGATTTGGAGTAATCCGTTCACGTCAGTTCATTATGAAGGATTCCTACAGTCTGGATAGGGATGAACAGGGTCTTGATAATAGTTTCAATCTTCATAAAGAGACTTATACAAGAATCTTCAAACGCTGTGGAATTGATTTTGAAATTGTTGATGCCGCAGGTGGAGTTATGGGAACTGGTGAATCAAAAGAATTTGTAGCGAAGGGAAAAGGCGGTGAGGCTACCATTGTCGCATGTAAAAATTGTGATTATCGAGTAAATCTGGAAGCTGCTAAAGGGAGAGCTGAATTTGCTGAATTCGAGGATTCCAAGGTTAATGAAGTTCATACACCGGGAAAGAAAAGTGTGGAAGAGATAAGCGGTTTCTTGAATGTTAAACCAGAAAATCTTGTGAAAAGTATGTTCTATACTACAGCAGATAAAAAGCCCATTCTTATTCTGCTCAGGGGCGACTATGATATAAATGAGGATATAGTAAAGAATAGGTTTGGCTTTTCCTATGAAACAGCTACCCCAGAGGAGATTATCAAATATTTTGGTGTAGAGCCTGGTTATATAGGACCATTAGGAAAAGAAGATATAGATGTTTATGCGGATGAACTATTAAAAGGTGCTAAGGGTATGATTACCGGTGCAAACAAGAATGATTATCATATCAGGGGGTTGAATTTAGAAAGGGATATCAGGGTGAAAGAATTTTTCAATTTAAGGGAAGTAAAGTCTGGTGATAAATGCATTAAGTGTCAGGGTGAACTTGAATTGTATAACGGGCTTGAACTTGGTCATATTTTTAAATTAGGGACAAGATATTCTGAGACACTCGGCGCAAAATTTCTGGATGAAAACGGTGTGGAAAAACCTGTTGTGATGGGGAGCTATGGTATTGGTCTGGAACGTATAATGGCTTGTATTTGTGAACAGAAAGGGGATGAGCATGGCGCAGTCTGGCCTATTTCAATTACACCATATGATATTTATGTTATTGTTTTAAATCCGCTAAACAAAGAGATTGCAAATGCTGCTGATGAAATTATTCAGGCATTGACTAAAGGCGGTTTTTCGATTATTATTGATGACCGTGATATCTCGGCGGGCATAAAATTTAATGATTCGGAACTATTAGGTATCCCAATACGTTTGACTATTGGCCCGAAAGGAATAAAGAATAATAAGTTCGATATATCTCTGCGTGAAACAAAAGAGGTCTTTGAGGTCAATAAAAATTTGATTGCAGATAAGTGTTTAGAATTAAAAGATATTTTATATCGGAGGCTAAATGGATGATAATTTTGATTTAGAAGAAATTTCAAATATAATAAAAGATTTATTGGATGATTTAGGTTTACGGTTTTATGATATACATTTTAATGAAGTATCTAAGACGTTTAAAATTTTCATTGATAAAAAAGAAGGGGGAATAACTATTGACGATTGCAAAAAGGTTAGCAGAATGATTTCTGAAACTATTGATGATTCCGATGTTATCATTTTCCCATATAGCCTCGAGGTCTCTTCACCGGGCGTTGAGAGATCCTTGAAACGTTCCGAGCATTATCTTTGGGCAGTTGGTAAGCTTGTGGAAATAGATACCGGGGATAAGAAAATAAGGGGTTACCTCAGAAATATTAAAAAAAATGGAATTATGGTTGCTACAGATCTTGGCGAAAATTTTGTCCCTTTTGCTTCAATATTAAAAGCAAAGGTTGTGGAGGAATTAGAATATGGTAAACGAAGATAGTTTAATAGTAGAAAATATAAAATCAATTGCAAGGGCCAGAGGTGTAAAGTTCGATTTTGTGATAGAGTCTCTTGCTGAGGCAGTGAAGAATGGCGTAAAAAGAAAGTTTGGTAAGGGGGTTGAATCCGAGGTAGTGATTAATAAATCAACGGGTGACATAATAATTTTTATTATAAAGAAGATTGTTGAGAATGTTGAGAGTGTTGATAAAGAGATATCCTTAGAACAAGCCAGGCAGAAGAAGGAAGATTACGAAATTGGGGATGAATTCCGGATACCGATTGCGCTTGCTGATTTGGGTCGAAGTGCGATTGAATCGGTTAAGCAGACGCTTACACAGCGGGTTAGTGAAGCAGAGAGAAATAGAATTATGGTTGAGTATGACAAGAAGGTCGGCGAAATCGTAAAAGGTATAGTTAAGGTTGTTAGCCGTAATGAAGTGCTTGTTGATTTGGGCCCGGTTGAGGCAACAATTCCATCTTATGGTATGATGAGAAGTGAGCATTATCGTTTGGATTCACCTATTCGAGCGGTCGTCGCACGGGTTGACCGTGCTAAATGGGGACCCCAGATTATCCTGTCCAGGACTGACTGGAGATTTTTGGAACGTTTACTATATTATGAGATTCCTGAGATAAAAGAAGGTTTGATTCAGGTAGTTAAAATCGTACGTGAATCTGGAGTGAGAGCAAAAGTAGCAGTTCAGACACTTGATCCAAAGATTGATCCAATTGGTGCCTGTGTTGGTTATCGTGGCAGTCGAATTCAGTTAATAGTTAAAGAGCTGTCTGGTGAGCGTATTGATATTATTCAGTGGAGCAAAGACTCGAAACTTCAGGTGTCCAGGAGTTTATCGCCTGCTAAGATAAATGAGGTAATCACCATTAATGAAGGTCAGGTAGCAGCTATTGTATCAGATGATGATTATTCTAAAGCGATTGGGAAAAATGGTGTAAATGTTGATCTTGCTTCGAAGCTTTGTGAAGTAGAGATAGAGATTAAAAAGGTTTCGGAATACAACAAAGAACTTGCGGAAAAAACATTAGCCAAGATAGAGATCAAAAAAGTAAAGGGATTGAAGCCAGCCTTGAAGAAATTGATGGTCGAAAAGGGTTATGTTAATGTTCTAAGTGTGCTTAAGGCTCCGGTTGAAGAATTGAAATTTCTTTTGAAGCTTGATGATGAAAGTGTAGCGAATATATTAGAGATTTTGGGACATAGGGGCGAAGAGGAGAAAGAAGATGCCACAGAAAAAAGTTCATAGAGTAGCAAAAAATCTGGGTCTATCGAGCGCTGCGCTAATAAAATTACTTGGAGAAATTGGCATTAAAGCCAAGAGCCATATGTCGATACTTTCTGAAGAAGATATAAAAAAGGTCAGGGCAAAAATTTCTGAAGGGAAAAAGCGGGTCAGAAAAGAATTCACGCGTCGTTATACTAAACCAAAAGTTAAGGTGAAAAAGAAAAAAATCGATACGATGGCAATAAAAGAAACGGTTAAATCGACGTTTGCTAAATTGGAAAAAAAGGAGCCCAGAAAACACTACAAGCGTGAAGTACCCGTGAAGCTTGAGCCCGAACCTACAGAAAAACTTGTTGAAGTGGTAGATTTCATGACTGTGGCTGAGTTGTCGCAGGCTTTGAAGATGCCAACAAGTGATGTAATTAAAAAATGTCTTGATATGGGGTTGATGGTTAGTTTGAATCAGCGTCTTGATCTCGATACTATTACACTGCTCTGTGATGAATTTGAATATAAAATAAAGCTTATGTCAGCAGAAGAGCAAATTACAACTCCCCGTGATGTTGAAAAGGTTGAGAGGCCTCCGGTTGTAACTATTATGGGCCATGTAGATCACGGTAAGACAACACTTCTCGATGCAATTACAAAACTTCGTGTTGTTGAAGAGGAGTATGGTAAGATTACCCAACGGATGGCGGCATATCAGATTACCTACAATGATAGAATTATTACTTTTCTTGATACGCCAGGGCACGAGGCATTTACTGCTATGAGGGCAAGAGGTGCCCAGGTTACTGATATCGTTATTTTAGTTGTTGCCGCTGATGATGGTGTTATGCCTCAGACTGTTGAGGCAATTGACCATGCGCGTGCTGCCTATGTGCCAATAATTGTATGTATAAATAAAATTGATCTACCGAATGCAAATGTTAATAGGGTTAAAACTCAACTTGCCAAGGCAAATGTTGTTATCGAGGAATTCGGAGGAAAATCTATATCTGTTGAAACATCGGCATTAAAAGGCGTTGGAATGCCTGATTTATTAGATGCGATACTTGTTAAAGCGGAGGAATTAAAATTAGAGGCGCCGGTTAAGAAAGCCGCAAAAGGTGTTGTAATAGAAGCCCGACTCGATCGAGGAAAAGGTAATGTTTCTACTATTCTCGTGCAGGAAGGTGAACTTCACAAAGGTAATCCATTTGTATGCGGTCCCCATTTTGGGAGGGTTAGAGAATTGTTTGATGATAAGATGAACAAGGTTGATAAAGCCGGACCTTCAACACCAGTATCAGTTCTGGGATTTAGCGGTTTGCCTCAGGCTGGTGAAATTTTCCTCGTAGCAGATAATGAACAGCGGGCAAGAGAAATTGCTTATCAAAGACAGCTCATGGAGAGGAGCCGAAAATTGAAAGCAAAATCAAAAGTAACTTTGCTCGAGCTGCAGGAAAAAATTAAGGCAGGTGAGACTAAGGAGTTAAAGATTGTTCTCAAAGCAGATTCTGCCGGCTCTGTAGAAGTACTCGACGAAAAATTAAATGAATTGAGTATGGAGGATGTAAGTATCAGGGTTGTTCATAAAGGTGTCGGAAATATAAATGTTTCGGATATACTCCTTGCTGGAGTTACAGGGTCAATATGTGTTGGATTCCACGTGGGCCCAAGTACTAATGCCTTTGAATCGGCAGAACGTGAGGGTGTTGAAATTCGTACATACCGTTTGATCTATGAGGCATTGGATGATTTGCGGTCTGCTATGTTGGGTATGTTGGAACCGAAACTGGAAGAGGTGCTTATTGGTGAGGCTGAAGTGAGAGAGGTTTTTAATATCCATAAACTCGGTCTTGTAGCCGGTTGTTATGTAAAGGATGGTAGGGTTATACGGAACGCCGTTGCACACGTTATTAGAGATGGAAAAGAAGTTTTAGCCTCCAAGGTTGTTTCTTTAAAGAGATTCAAAGAAGATGTTAAAGAAGTTCTTGTTGGTTATGAATGTGGTGTGAGTCTTGAAAATGCAGGTGATTTGCAAAAAGGTGATACTATTCAATTCTATAAAATAGAGAAAACATCAAAGGTAAATGGCAGATAAGTTTTTTATTGGCCAGGGTAAATTAGATCTTCATATTGATAATTGTCAGTCGCTTAAAGACAAAAGAAGAGTGGTGAAAAGTCTGAAGGAGAGATTGAAGAATCATTATAATATTGCTCTATGTGAATTTGGTGATTTATCTTTATGGCAGAGAACTCAGTTATGTTTTGTAACATGCTGTAATGATAAATCAGTGGTGGATTCAACAATGAAGAAGGTTATAGATTTTATAGATAGGGTGCATTCTGTAACATTGTTAGATTTTGAACTACACATCATATAATGAGAAAAGAAAGAGTAGCTTCAGTATTAGAACGTGAAATATCAAATATAGTTACACAGGAGATAGGTGATCCCAGGCTCGGTTTTATTACTATTACGAATGTGGTTGTAAGCTCTGATTTAAAAGTAGCAACAGTATTTTTTTCAAGTTTGGATAATAAGGCAGAAACTTATAAGACATTGATGAGGGCAAAAGGTTATATCCGGAGCATTTTGGCACATCGTGTAAGCTTGAGGTCAATTCCCGATCTCGTATTCGAGATTGACGATAGTTATGAACATGGGACAAAAATAGATGAATTATTTAAGACAATTAGTACGGATAATAAAGAATAGCAAGCGAATTTTAATCGCTACTCATTTTGATCCTGATTGTGACGGTCTTTCAGCAGCGTTAAGCTGTGCTTATCTGGTAAAACATTTTAAACGCAAAAAACCGATACTTTATTGCTGTTCGGCTATTCCTTCAAAGTATCGTTTTCTTTTAGGGGGATGGAAATTCGTAAGAAAAATACCCGAATTTGATTTATTGATTGCGGTTGATTCAGCAGATCTCTCAAGGATATTCCCTGATTCGAATTATCTCAGATCAGCAAAATTAGATTCTAAAATAATTGTAAATATTGATCATCACAAAAGTAATGATTCATTCGGAGAATTGAGAATTGTTAAGGATGAGGCATCGTCTGCCTGTGAGATTATTTATCAAATGTTTGAGAAACTACGGATAAAAGTTGATAGATCTTTGGCAGAAATATTTTATTGTGGGATTTACAGTGAGACTGGTGGATTTGTATATCCCAATACGACAAAGGAATCATTAGATATCGCAGCTGCATTGATTGAATCAGGTGTGAAGCCAGGTTCACTTGTGAAAAAATTAAACGCGAAGACCCTCAGTGGTACGCTATTACTAAGTAAGGTTCTTAATACAATAGAGATTAAAAATGGTGTTGGTGTTATGTATCTTACTCAGGATATGTTAAAGAGAAGTCGCGCCCGGATGCCAGATTCAGAAAATTTTGTATCCTTTCTTCAAGCTATTAAAAATGTTAGGGTTTCATTCTTTTTACGGGAAGAGAGGGAAGGAACGCGAATCAGTCTGCGCAGTGACGGTGTTATTGATGTTGATAAACTGGCAAGGAGATATGGCGGAGGTGGTCATCGTCTTGCTGCTGGTATAAAAATCAAAAAAAATATTGATACGGCAAAACAAGAAATTTTGCGTGCAATACGTAAGGAAATTAAGAAAAATGCGTAGAATGCCCCAGTGGAATATGTTTCGCATTCCACAGGATGAATAGAGCGTCCCAGTGGAATAGTTGCTCATTCCACAGGATAAATCGGGCGTAAGGCGTTTAACCTGCGAGTCTCCAATTTTTGAGGGTTTCATAATCAAAGATTATGCTCGATAAAATTTTGTTAGTTGATAAACCAGTTGGTTTCAGCTCTTTTCAGATTGTTCGAATTTTAAAAAGTTATTACAGAAAGGTTGGTCATGCAGGCACCCTGGATCCTTTTGCCAGTGGTTTATTGATTATTCTCATAGGTAAGGCTACAAAAAGATGCATAGAGATTCAAAAAAATGAAAAGGAATATATTGGCGAAATAATACTCGGAATGGTAACCGACACCTATGATATAAGTGGTAGAAAATTAAAAAAAATACATGAAGGGCAATGGATTTTTGTTTCACGAGAGAATGCTGGGCAGAACTTTAGCCCTGCAGATCTTTCACTCGAGGAATTAAACCGAACTGCTAATGAGTTTACTGGAGAGATTGAACAGATACCACCGAAGTTTTCTGCTATTAAACAGGGTGGTAGGAAATTATACGAATTAAGCCGTAAAGGAATTAGTGTACAACCACAGAAGCGAAGGGTGTTTATCAAATCCTTCCAGATTACTGAATTTGATTATCCAAAATTGAAATTCAATGCAGTCGTTGGTAAAGGTGTCTACCTGCGTTCTCTCGCCTTTGATTTTGGTAATAAGTTGGGCTGTGGAGCAACATTGCTGTCATTACGAAGAACACGGATCGGTAAGTACGAAGTCGCCAGTGCAAAAAAAATGGGTGATATATTGTTATCCCCTCCCTTGGGGGAAATATAACAAAATGCGAATACTAATTGACAAGAGATATCCTATAACCAAGGATTCTGTCTGTGGTATTGGTAGCTTTGATGGTGTTCACAGAGGTCATCAAGAAATTGTAAGATATTTAAAGAAATTGGTTGAACCTAAGAAGCAGGTGGGGATTATAACCTTTGTTCCTCTGCCATTTTTTGTATTAAAATCAGCCCCAATCATTTATCTCACTGTGAAACATGAAAAAGAAGAATTTTTTAAGGAATTAGGAGTGGATTTTATATACTACTTCAAGTTTACTGAAAAATTTTCACAGTTGAAACCTGATGATTTTGTAAGATTAATTGCTGAAAAAATTTCTCCTTCTACGGTTGTGATCGGCGAAAATTTTCATTTTGGCAAAGATAGAAAAGGCTCAGCTAAATTATTATTGCAACTTGCAATTGATAATTTTTCAGTACACATTCTGCCGCGAGTTAAAGAAGAGGGCACGATATCGAGTACGCGTATTCGGGAGCTTCTTTTACTGGGACATATAAAAGCAGCTAATAAATTATTGGGTAGGGAGTATACAATTACGGGTAGAGTAATAAAGGGTAAAGGAAAAGGAAGAAAACTGGGGTTTCCCACGATTAATATTAACGTGCAAAAGGAGAAGTTAATACCGCTTGATGGCGTTTACAAGGTAAAGGTTCTTATTCGTAATAAAGAATTCCTCGGTGCAATGTTTTGTCAGCATAATCTGTTAGAAGTTCATCTCCTCAATTTTTCTGGTCATCTCTATAAAAAAGAGGTTGCCATAAAACTATTCAAACGCATCAGGAATATTGAAAGATTTCCAACTAATGAAACACTGGGAGCGGCTATTGCAAGAGATATAGAGGTAGTGCGGGGAATTAACTATGCCTAAGATTAGGATTTTATCGCCTGAGGTCAGGGGTAAGATCGCAGCTGGAGAAGTTATATCAAGGCCGTCCTCGGTTATTAAGGAGTTGGTTGAAAATTCATTGGATGCCCAGGCAAAGCGGATTGAAATAGATATTACAGACGGAGGTAAGCAAAAGTGTTTGGTGAATGACGATGGCATAGGTATGATCAGAGATGATGCCCTGCTTGCCATTGAAAGATACAGCACAAGTAAGATCGGGACGATTGACGATATTGAGGACATTAATACCTATGGATTTCGTGGCGAGGCGCTGGCAAGTATTGCCCAGGTTTCATATTTTGAGTTAGAAACATCAGATGGTGAAAAGGGGACAAAGATTGAAGTAAGGGGTGGTGAAGTAAAGGGAGTATTCGATTCACACCGCCCACGAGGTACAAGGATTAAGATTTCAAACTTATTTTTTAATCTGCCGGTGAGATTCAAATTTTTAAAATCGAGCCAATGGGAACGCCAATTGATTACAGAGATTGTAAAAACTTACGCATTTGTTAACCCTGAAGTACATTTCAGTCTTGGAGAATCAGAGCGTAAAATACTTGATTTTTTAAGTACGGATTCGATTGAGAAAAGGATTAAAATGTTCTTTCCGCGAAATATTATTGAATCTTTAATAAATATCGATACAAATATTGGTAAAATAAAGATTTTTGGTTTTTTTTCGCATCCCGAATTCTTTGAACGCCATCACATGAATTACATATATGTAAACTCAAGACCAGTTAGATACCCGAGAATTTATCGGACAATTATTAATACCTATCAGAATCCTAAGAATCCCCCCGCTTTTATACTTAATATTATAGTCGAACCGAAATTTGTTGATATTAATATTCATCCGGCAAAGAATGAGGTAAAATTTAGGGACGAGAAGTATATTATAGATTTACTTACGCAAATAATAAAGAAGAAGATATTTTCAAGAGCAGCAGTCGTTGATTATAAACCACAAGAATCAGCTATAAAAACTCCGGGCATAAAAATGGCTGGTAAGTTTATTCAGGAAACTGTCATGCCTTACGAGCCGGAAAAAGGGGCAAAGGAGGTGACCACCAAAGATTCTGATGAGTTCTGGCAACTGCACAACACTTTTATATTATCTCAAACGAGATCAGGTTTAATAATCGTTGATCAACACGTTGCTCACGAAAGGATTATCTATGAGTCAATAATGAAAGGTAGGAGCGGAGCACAGAGGTTATTGTTTCCAATTACTCTTGAACTCACGCCGGAACAATATCGAGTCTATAAGAAAACCAGGCTATTACTGAAGGAACTCGGTATAGAATTCAAAGAATTTTCATCCCGTACCATTGTAATAGATAGCTTACCGGCTAACGCACAGGTTAACCGGGAAGATATTGGCGGATTGTTTGGCGAGATAAATGAACTGGGTAATTTAATGAAAGAAAAAAGTGAAATAGCCAAGGTTGTTGCATGCCGGAGTGCGATTAAAGCAGGTCAAAAACTTTCAATTATTGAAATGCAGAACCTCATTGATGGACTATTTGCCTGTGAAAATCCATATACCTGCCCCCATGGCCGGCCTATTGTTATAAAATATACGCTTGACGAACTCGCCAGCAGATTTGGAAGATAATAATCTTCCTCAATTTTCCTCCCTCTGTTTAATAGCTGAGGGTATTTTTGGAGTGCAATGTGTCCTCACATTGCCATAAAAAGAAGATGTAGTTGCTCGATTCATCGGGCATATAAATAAAGGTAGACCGTCAAGCAGTGTTGCGGTTTACTCTGTATTAAGGAGTTTCGCCTTCTGTTAAATATTAAAAATGTAGTCGTTCGATTTATCCCGCCCTTTTACAAAAGAGCTGGATTTATCGAACAAAATCCTTTCTTTAAACATTATCTGCGTAATCAGCGGCATCGCTATAATAATCTGTGTGTCGAAGGCCTGACTTTTTTGACATTTTTCTGGCATAATCATAATGAAACCTCTGTAATTTAAAGACTTTTTAAGTAACCCCTTGACATATTACTAATTTTCGATATAATTATTATATAAACGAATTATGCAATACGTTTGTCTAATAAATAGTGAGGTAGATATATGAAATTGAAAAAATGGTTGGTAAATAGGTACAATCTTCTTTGGGAGAAATTTGAAAGTAGGCCTTTTAAACTTAATGAGGCAGTGAGTGCTTTGAAAGAACATGTTGGGGATAGCTCAGAGCAGGTTACGATTGCTTTGTCTGAGTTAAGAAAAGCAGGTTATTTGGTTAGCAAATTCGATCCTGAAGATGCACGAAAGAGAATATATAATCTAAGGAGTAAAGTTGAGTATATTTCTGAAACCTTTTCTCAATTATCTCGTGGTGACCTTGATGGTTTGTTGAAAAAAGCCGCAGACATTATTCGTACCAGAGTTGACTACACATTTATTCTTGTCCTCCTCTTTTACAAACGTATTAGCGACAAATGGGATATGGAATTCAAAAAGGCAAAAGAAGAGGCACTTAAGGATGGTTTAAACGAAAAAGAGGCAGAGCAAGAGGCAAAGAATGCCATGTATCATGACTTTGATATGCCTGAAGAATACCTGTGGGAAGAAATACGTAAGGACCCTGCAAAGATTCCAGAGAACTTTTCAAAGGCTATGAAAAATCTAGCAGACCGTAATCCTGAACTACGTGATGTCTTTGAAAACGTAGATTTTGTTCAGTTTACTAATAACCGAGAAAATGCTGAAATCCTCAGACAACTTGTCGAATTATTCAGTGCCCAGTCACTACAGTATGTCTCACCAGATATTCTTGGAGATGCTTATGAATGGATATTAAAATATTTTGCACCACAAAAGGCAAAAGAAGGTGAAGTTTACACACCAAGAGAAGTGATATGTTTGCTCGTTAAGATGCTTGAACCAAAACCCAATGAAAGCATTTATGATCCTGCTCTGGGATCCTCGGGTATGCTTATTCTTTCATATCATCATCTCAAACAACACAATGGTGAAAAAGCGGCGGATAAGCTTTTTCTGTATGGACAGGAAGCAAATTATAAGACTCTTGCTCTTGCTAAGATGAATCTATACATCCATGATATAAGAAACGCAAAATTGGTGCTCGGTGATACACTTCTCTATCCAAAATTCAAAGAAGGTGATAAACTACAGCAATTTCATATTTGTATCGCAAATCCTCCTTGGAATCAGGATGGTTATTATGAAGATGTACTCAAGAAGGGTGAATTCTGGCACGAACGTTTTAGTTATGGCTTTCCTACAAAGCAATCAGCAGATTGGGCATGGATTCAGCACATGATTGCTTCAGTAAATAAAAAAAATGGTCGGGTTGGTATTGTAATTGATAATGGGTGTCTATTCCGAGGCGGCAGAGAAAAGGCAATAAGGTCTGGTGTGATAAAAGATGACTTGCTTGAAACAGTAATTCTTTTGCCGGAAAAGCTCTTCTATAATACAGGTGCTCCTGGTGCCATTTTGATTTTTAATAAAAATAAGGCTAAACTTAGAGAAAATCGAATTCTTTTTATTAATGCAAGCCAGGAATTCGAACAACATCC
>Ga0209986_10001086_pt1 | contig 26464 bp, 26 predicted proteins | sample BlataG_FD_183168 | JGI IMG/M metagenome (GOLD analysis project Ga0209986, IMG submission 183168) | Deep subsurface microbial communities from Black Sea to uncover new lineages of life (NeLLi) - Black_00105 metaG (SPAdes) (version 2) | ecosystem: Environmental > Aquatic > Marine > Oceanic >... | reverse complement strand
TACATCAAACGGAAATTAGCAAAACTCAGGGCTGTGCCTTTCACTATGCTGTTGGCGATTGATAAGAATCTTGCTGGTTTTAATTCGGCAAATTTTGAGTTGGGGCTTAATCAGCCCGTGATTCTGTTCAGCAGGAAAGTGCCTGTTGGTGAGGTGGTCCGGTATTTGGCGAGGATTGAGGGTGAAGAGATAATGAGGGAGGTGGAAAGGTTGAAGTTTAGGGGGATGCGGATAGAGATTGAAGGTGATATAGTTTCTATTAAGGATATTGCCAGGAGGTATACGGTTGGTAAAGAGGCGGTAAGGGTGTGTTTGAATCATCCGGAGTATGTTGTGTTTAAAGAGGTGGTTGTTAAGAAGGTGGTGTTGAGAGAAGTGAAAAAGAAACTTGTTTCTATAAATATAAAATCGTATGTAGAAGCACGGAAGGCTATTGAGGATATTGGTTTACAGAATCCTGATGAAGTTTTGGCAGAACTTGGGTTTACAGTAAAATGGACGGGGTTGGACATGGGTGCTGCAAGTATTGAGTTATATTAGGGTTTTCTTTCAGGTGTCGTTTCCGCTGGCTCTAAATACCACGAATTTCTATCTCTCATATAGACCCATCCAAGCGGCAGTAATTGATGTTCTCTTTCATATTGATCAATAACTGTAACATTGACCTTTAGCTCAAGACGTTCGTTACTTTCAATTACTTCGTCTGGCACGCTAAAATGTCCTGTGACTCCAAAACGGGGGTTCAAATTCCATAAGCGCTCACCAGTATACTGGCTTGTTTTTACAATCCCCAAATCTTTATCTCCAAGAAATGCTTGTACGGCAACTGAAAACTTTACAGGAAGAGAATCTCCACGATGCATAACATCAATTCCTACGTCTGGCAAATGACGTTTTTGTCCATTTGGCAAATCTTGAGTAATATCAAACCAGATTGGAGGGACAAGATGACGTGTATGCTCTTCATAAATTTGCTCTCGGCGTGCCTTAAGTTCTCTTGGTCTGTATTTATTACCCTTGGGATGTTCATCATTATATCTCCCAATTTCGCTGTGACAATCGAAACAAAGTGGAATAGCATTATCAATATCGCCGGGTCCACCTTTCTTTTTTGGTATAATATGGGCAATTTCAATGTTAGTTCCACAGGCTTTTCCACATAGGCAACAATGACGATCACACCAAAGGAGGCATTTTATTTTGTCATTTTCGCTAAAATCTCCAGTCATGGTAATCTCCTCCAGTTGTTTTTAAGCAATCAAAAATACTATTCTATTGGAGCATATATCTCGGTCAAAAGCTCTTCTGGAGGAACCTCTCTTGGGGCATTCAGATAAACTTCCCTTGTTGGACCCACTATCCTCTTCCCGCTCTGTCCGAGCCACGCAAAGAGTTTCTCATATGTGGGCTCGCATTCCTGATATGGCCCCTTGTGGACAATCTTCGCCATTTTACCGCCAGGCAGCTCATAGCACTTGATCTCGTCAGTGTCCTCTACCTTTTCAGAAACAGGGACAGCAACCTCGACATTGGCATTACCTTCTTTGTCAGCCTTCTTTGCCTCCTCAACAGTCATCTCGTGACAGACAAAAATCGGCGGTCCCTTAACTTGAACTCCTCTCTCTTCTGCAAACGGACATACCTTTGGTATCATCATTCCTATTTCCTCATATTTTCCCTTCTTTCGCATGCCAAGAACCATCTGTGGTTGGACTTCAACAATTCTTATTTCCATTAAATTACCTCCATTATGTGCAACAATATTTGAACTATATAAAAATTTGCGTAAATTCACCACCCGAGTAATATTGCACATGATGTCTTGCGGACATACGAAGTTCGCCGTAGGCGAATTTGGGCGTAGCGTAGCCGCATGTCCGCTGTTATGTGAAGTAGTACCGCTACGAGTTTTAATTTCATCATTCAATAAAATCCATCCATCCTAGTCTTGTAACTCAACCTCAAGGTCTCTTCTTGCTGCGTCACGCCTATAAATTTCAGCTATCCGTCCTAACATTGCGGAAGTTCTTGGCCAGGTATACTTGATTTTATCAGCTTGCTGTTGATATTTTTCGGCAAGCTCTCGCTCTTGCTTCCCACCTTCCTCCATATATCTTGTAGTCGCACCACGTTGATTGTATAGTCCAATTTCAATACCCCCCTCTATATCGCTAGTTTCACACCTCTCTAACACATCCCTCACTGACTCATGCGGCCATACGCCATCGCTTCCAGCCGGGGAATGTGAAAGCAACTCACCTAGGTACTCATCACCGATGCGACTTCGATTTCGTTGGACACACTCTTCTCTCACCTTATCTGCCCACTCTTGTAATTGCGCTGTGTCTATCTGTCCTGCATTGTTTTGACCAGGCAACTGATCTATCAACTTCAATAAGTACCACGCATTCTCGGCTTTTTGTTTTATTACTTCGGGTGATATGTCCGAGAACTCCCCTTCGATAGGCGGATCTGCCTTAAAAGCTAGACAAATGAGCTGAACAAAGAAACTCGGGTTTTTGGTGACCTCCTTAAGCAGAGCTACTGGTTTTATGTCGTTGGAGCGAAAAATACGCACATACATCCATTCAATACGCGCCAATCGCTCGTCGTTAATGTCTGCGCTAGATTGGAGCGACTTTATAACCTCGACAATATCGTAGTAGCTGATTGGAGTAACGGGCGTTGTTTCGCAGTCATCTGGATTTATTGCGGCCAATTCAAGGGTTCTTGCTAGAATATCGCCATTAAGCCCCGTTTTACGTGCGATGGTATGTAAATACTGTGCGGCGGCATTAATGGCTGCAAGAGGCCGATTGTGAGCCAATAATTGCTCAATTACCCAGTTAGAATATTCTTTGTCTTCTTCCTGAAGGTAGTATCCCTTTACCTCTCTCCAGTAACGCTTCCCTACACTTTCTGGCAGAGTTTCAAGGAAATTGAACATAGCTTTGTTAAATGGGAGACCCAAACAAAAAGCTGCCCATATTTCATCATTCCAATACCCAAAATATTTTTCTCTTATACTATCTAACCAATCTGGGACCTGGTTATATCTGGCATTAGCGTATGCTTTGGCGGTTTGATCTAACGACTGGTTTTCATCACCTAACCAACTTAAAACAAACTCCTCTACTTCGTTTTTAAAGCTGGATGTACCAAGGGAAGTACCTAAGCTCCAAGCAAACTTAGCGGATGCTGCTAGTCGCTCAATTCCTGAGGCATGTTCAGCATCCCAGATATTCTCTAAAGCATCACTGCGTGCCTGCTCAATCAACTTCTGTCTTTCTTCATAGTCTTGGCGAGGTGCAAGGTCGGCTAAATTAGGAAAATGCTCATCAAAAAGAAATCGATGCCTTTTTACCAAGTCATCAGGAATCAATCGCTGGTAGATTTTATCCAACTGATCAATTGCCTCTTTTGGCAAAGCCCACTCAGCATCTGAAAACTCGCGATGGTGACAGACTATTTTTCTCAATTCATTACGTATTTCATGGACAGCAGTATCATTGAACTCGCCCAAATCCTTACCTCTAAGTTGGGTTACCGCAACATCAAAAGACTCTTTGGGTAGCTGAGGGAGCACTTCTACTACCTCTGGCCAACGGGTATTGGGCTCTTCATCAACATGCTTTAATACCCTTTCTGCAATAGCGACAATATGTTGATGATACTCGCCGCGCGTGACACCTTTTTTCCACCCTTCAGCCCAATCACGGAACTCAGGTTGGTGTATAGGCGTTGAAAACCCACCACCTCGTTCTGGGAGAAGATCCATCAGCAATTGCCAGCAAGACTCAGGTTCAAAGCGTATCAATGTATCAATAATATTTAGCCTTTGATCTAAAGACGCTTTCGTCTGAGGCAACCAACCTTGGAAAATCTCTCTAAGGCTGTTGGAAGGGCGATTAGAATAACGGCCACCAGGATCCAAGCGAGAAAGCTTCGCTAATATGCGAACCACATGAGCTAAATAATTTAGATCCCATGAAACACCTTCAAGTGCCCATAGCAAGCCAGCGTGCGGGCATCCTCCCATATCGCCCTCTTCAATAAACAGCTCCATTAATGGTGGTGTCTCACCTTGAAGGCCAGTTTCTACCGCCTCTAAAAAAATATCTGGGGCTGCTTCTGCTAATAGAGGCAAAGCCTTTCCAAGTGAACCCCAGCGCTGGCCAGACATATCTTCCATTAACAGAGATCTAACCCACAAGGACACTTGATCTTGCACGGAATTTGAACCAACATTCCGGCAGTCACTGTCACCATAACTGGCTAACATCGCCAGCATCTCTGCTAGTCCATACCGCAGCGAAGCCGAATGCTTAGTCACCTTACCATGTACATTTGCCATCCATCTTTCTTCTGGCGGCAACTCAAAACGTGGGTCAAGTTCGTGTAGCACTTCTTTTGCGACCTGACCAAATCGCTCTAAGATACTTTCGTTTATGAATGAGCTTAATAATGCCCAGGCATCTTGGCGAGAAACAATTTGCCAAACATTCCCCACGCGTCGAACAGGTGGGTCATCTGCTAAGGACCATCTATTAAGCTGCTGCTCTAGCTCAGCATAGGGGATACCTGCAAGCTCCGCGAGCTTTTCACAATCGTTTGAATTAATTACGCTCCATGTCCCTGCGAGCAGCGCTGCTAATAGTGAGTTAGCATTTTCTGCAGTCGCCCAAACAGGCCGCTGATAATCAACTGGAGCAAGTGCAGAATGTCTGCGGATAGGCTGCAAATATCCGCGACATGATTTTACTACTTCTTTGGCAGTATCCTCATCTAAACCCATAGCAACTAATGCACTGATTTGTTGGTCACGATTTGCTTTACCAAGCTTAATACCCTCTTTTCGACCACTATATTGCTGTGAAGATTCTGTCAAAATTACCCAATGCCCTCGCTGCATAGCCAAGCCCGAATTACGGAATTTATCAAACTGAGGAATAAGTATTAGAGGGTCTCGACTGTCAAGAAGAATATCCCAGTCATTTGGGCTCTTAACTACCAAGAGACGCACTGACAATTCCACATGTTGATTTACTACTGCAAGTGTAAAAGCATACGCCTCTTCTTCTGACTCACCCCAAACGCGAATAACAGAAGGCTCCGCTTTCAAGTAGTTGACCAATTCATTCGCTTGATCTTGTCGGCCAGCAAGTAACAAGTCTGCACTAGAAGCCGGTTGGGTAGCACAACTCCAACTATCCCAAGCTTGTTCTATATCCCCTGCACCTTCTGGTCGCTTACCTATCAGCCTCGCAAACCAACGATGCACTGCAGGGTATTGTTCAAGCCACGCTTCTAAATCGTCAGCATTTAGTCCTTTGACCTGTGCCCATTGTCCCTCACCAGTTTTCTCTTTTACCCAATCATCTCGTTTAGTCCACGTTCGAGATGTTACGAATACGAATGTCGTATTTTTCTTATCAACTCCCCGTGGGTCATTTGTGCGTTTTTGGTAATCCGCGTTAGCCTTAACATTAACCTGTTGTTTAGTGCTAAATTCCCAGACGGAATCACCCTTTGAAACAAAGGCATTACCTTGAGCATCATTTAGAACGCCATCCCATCCACCAACTGAAACGCTATCTCCAGCAGGGAAGTTAAGCAAAGAAGGATTTACACTTGCGAACACCAGCTTTCGTACTAAAAGCGGCAATGTGTCTTGCGCTTGGCGACGATTAGTGTTAGTCCATTGATTAATATCTTGTGCGGTTACATACCAACCTTTAGACATTGTATCTTCTCTCTATTTATAAATCGCCCACATGGACGTGAGCAAAATTGCCAATAAAATAATGGTACTATTTCACATAACGTTCCGAGCGTATCTGAAGTTACCCGAAGGGGAATTTGGGCGAAGGTGCGAAGCACCGTAGCCAGATACGCTCTGTTATCGGAAGTGCGCTTTCTCATTTTTATCCCTTTATCCTATATTTTTCCCTTATACCCTGCAAATCCCTTTTCTCAGCCTCTGGGTCTTTGGCGTATATCTCGCTCAATTTGTCCCTGATTTCTCTCATCATCCTTACAGCATCAAATTTTTTATCTTTCATAAAGCACCTCCCTTGGACTTCTTATTTCTAATAGTGGATACCCATATTTAAGGTTTACAGAATTGTAAAGTCTGATCTTGGTCAGATTCACTATATGTCTGAAGTTCCAACTCACTAAAATATCACCCCTGTTGACTGTGGCTAAAGCGATGTGCTGTGCATCTACCAAATATCCCTCGCTTACGACACCCTCCTCAATATAATGGCGTGCTAATTCCCTCGCCTCATCATCCAAAATGACATATTCTCTGTGTTCTTCTTGTATTTCCTCAACTAAGTTCCTGACATTCAATGGCGCCTCCTCCAGTTCCTTCAATGTCAAATCTGAAATTACGAGGACTTTTAAACCCAATTTAAACTCTTCTATTAGTTTGTTAGACCATTCCTCGAATTCCGCATCAAAACATCCTCCAAATACTGAGGTATCCACATATACTTTTATCATTGTGCAGTCACCTATTTCTTATTACGCATTTCCGATAACTCCAGTATATCCGACACCAGTGTCGTATATCCCCCCCATTTTGGAATGATATCTGAACTTTACTTCGTATATATCACCCTTTAACTGATACTTCTCACTCATTTTTACCCACACACTTTCAATTAGAGGGAGGCATATAAATAACTTACCATATCTTCCAATAACAAATGTTTTCAGAAACAAAAGAAGGACCCACAAAGATATTAGTACCGAAGCAACCCACAAAATCTATTTTTAAATAGTTCCTTTGTCTGTCCTCTCCATGCAAGAAACATAGACATGCGCATCCTAAATCACCCCCCGCTCCTTCATACTTGTATACCCGTTCTTCGACACAATAACATGATCATGAACCTTAATCCCCAACAACTCCCCTGCCTGAACCAACCGCTTTGTTATTGCGACATCCTCCTGACTGGGCTCCGTATCACCCGACGGGTGATTATGAACTAAGATGATAGACGCCGCACGATCCACAATAGCATCCGAAAACACCTCTCGCGGATGCACCTGGTTAGAATTCAAAAGCCCGACCGTAACCACCCTATTCCCAATAATTTCGTTTGCACCGTTCAAAGATAAGCAAACAAAGTGTTCCTGCCTCTTATCGCAAATGTCTCTTACAAAAGGCAGAACGTCAGATGGGAAGGTTATCCTGATCTCCTTTTTACCAAGATACCGTCTGGCAAGCTCGAAACTGGCAAGAATCTGGCAGGCTTTTGCGTCCCCTATGCCATCAATGTTCATTAGCTCTTCAAATCCGATCTTGTCAAGATTTTCTTTGAATCTGCTCTCAATTTCTGACGCCACCTCAAGAACGTCCTTTCCCGGAACTCCCCTTCCAATAAGAACCGCGAGTAATTCAACATCCGAGAGCGAGGACGCTCCTCTTCTTATTAATTTCTCCCGCGGTTTGTCTATGTCCGGAATATCGGAGATTTTCTTCATTATGTCACCCAATTGAAATCTAACAACGTTTTCGATTTTCTTTTTTGTGCTTTCTTCATTTCTTTCTGTTTCGCCCGTTCTTTTTTTATCCTTTCTAGAAGAACACTCGCAGGCTCGTCATTTGAGTCCTGCGGCACCAGCTCGCCACTAAATGCCTTTGCGCGGAGAGTTTTGGTGAGTTGATTTGCATGGGTGGTTGCGGCGGCTACACGTTGTTCGACCTCATCGGCGAAGTGGAAGATGTTTTCGACTCGGTTGACGATGACACGTTGTTCGGGGAGAGTGGGGAGAGGAATAGAAAAGGTAATCATAAACTCCTTGGGGACTCTCATTTGTCCTACGGTACTAGTAAAATGGGCACTTGCTTTATTTCGGAAAGACTCCTGCCTAACGAAGTAGAAAATATATTCAGGGAGGATTTCATCTGGTGGTCTAATAACATGAAACTCAGTAGAACCAAAGCCTAAACCGTTTTCAAGATTCCTGGCTATGGCTGCTTTTCCATTTTCCATACAGGGTGTTATTCTAGCAAATATCACGTCATTTTCAATAAATTGTGTGTGGCCTTTTCGTGCTTTACCAAGAGGTAATATTTCTGGAGTCTTTATGGTCCCCTCTATTTGGTCAACGGCGGTCATTGGCACAAATGTTGTAGGCAATGATTGATCAAAATCTGATAAGTTGGTTGATTTTGGATTGATGTCGCAAACTTCTCCAAGTTTACACCAAACCCACTCCTCCGGCAGCTCTGGCAACTGCGCGGTCTCCCCCTCCTGCGGCTCCAGGTTCTTAGGCTTCTTAGGCTTCTTCTTGCCCTCTGCTTTCGCTTTTTGACATTCCTTCTCATATCGTCGTATTCGCTTTTCCCGAATCCTTTTCAAAAGCTCCGAAGCCGGCTCAATATCAGGATGCTCTCTGCGCCAGTCCTCTGTCAGCCGTCCTGAGCAAGCAGCAGCAAGCACGCTCTGGCGGAAACGTTTGATGAGCGGTGGGACCTTTGCCAGATGGTCCCTGGAGGTGTTCACCTGCGCCAGAAAGGCTTCGAGTTTGGCGACGATGCGATGCTGCTCATTAAGAGGAGGGAGAGGAATTTTAAGATTAGCTAATTTAGTAGCGTTTACATTTGGAATTGCAATACCAGCAGTATTATCCATTATCGAAGACCAATAGTATAGGGTTTTTAGAAAGAGCGAAATATAGCGAGGGGGTATTGGAGAAATTGCGTTGAACCTGATTAAATATGAGGCGAAAATTGCGTTTGGACATTCTGTGATCTCTATGCTGATTCCCACTGAGCCAGCACGAGAAACAACAATATCACCAGGCTTTAATTTATATTTGTCTGGATCATCAGGTAATTTGGAACTGGCTGGGACAGTTGCCCAGTTAATATTTCCAGAGGAAATGTCCGTAGTCCTCAATAATTTTAAACCATCTCCATTTGGATCAGCACTCGCAGTCCACCCATATTGTGGTTTACTACAAATATCACCCAGCGTCGTCCAAATCCACCCCTCCGGCAACTCATACGGCTCTTCCATCATTCATCACCAGAACCCTTTCCGTTCCTTTCGAGAAGTACCATTACATCTTGAAGACCGTCAACGGCAGATTCAAGATGTGTTATTGCCTCGCTAACAAGTTCATCGGGTTCAGGCAAATCATCTGCATCCTCCAACGATTCGTCCTTTAGCCAGAAAATGTCCATGTTGTAATCACGTTTCTGGATTTCTTCCGCGGTGAATTTCTTAAAACGCTCCGTCATCTTTGTCATCTCCTCTCTCTTTTCCAATGCGGAAGCAGTCACTACGTTTGGATCAGGACCGTAACATTCCTCAAACTCTGCGAAATGCTCAGGAGTAAGTGGTCTCTCCTTCTTTGTTATGCTTGGTATGTTTGTTCGGCAGTCATAAATCCAGACGTTCTTTGTTTTGTAGCCTCTCCTGAAGAATACGACGTTCGCTTTCACGCCAGGAGAATACGGTGTAAAGGTCCCTCGCGGCAATCGGAGAATAGTATGAACGTCACAGTCTTCCATAAGTATCTTGAAAACCTCACCAGCCTGGTCACTGAACAAACAATTGTCAGGGAGAACGATTGCCGCTCTTCCCCCGGGCTTTAGTATCGTCATCACGTGCTGAACGAAGTTGAGCTGCTTGTTTGATGTTGATATCGTGAAATCCTCGCGCACTGGCGCCTGATTTGCCCCTTTTGTTCCGAAGGGTGGATTCGTCAAGACCACGTCATGGCGCTTGCCCGGGTCAGGTTCATAGATCGAATCACCAAGATATATATTCGCCTCCAGATCATGTAGATAAAGATTCATTAGACATAAGCGGCGAGGGCGTGGAACCAATTCAGTTCCATAATAGGTACGATTTTTGATTCTCTGCGCATCTTCTCGTTTTAGTGCCCCTTCTGTTCGTTCCATAAGCCATTCATAAGAACTCATCAAAAAACCGCCCGTACCAGCCGCGGGGTCACAGATGGTAAATTCATCGTTTAGTCGGGGGTCGGGTTTCATACATTTAACAATAGATTGTATTAAAATTCGCGGCGTGAAATATTGACCCGCACCTTTCTTTCCTTCACTTGCCGCTTTTTCCAATAATCCTTCATAAGCCGCTGCCTTCACATCAACATTAAGACCTGTCCACTCTATTTCATCAATGAGATTGATCAATCGCTTGAGATTTACGGGATTGGTAAACCGGGATATGGCACCGCTAAAAATATCCCCCAACAATCCTTTCTCCTTTCCCAATTTTCTCAGAAGGTCCACGTAGTATTCTGTAAGGTCTGTACCTGACTTCTCCTTCACCGTCTTCCAATCAAAGCCTTCTGGTAGTTCAATCCCTCTCTCATCTGCCATCTTTAAAAATCAAAATCCGCTTTATCAATAGTCAGATTTTGGATAAGATGTGCTCTTATCCTTTCAAGCCATTTCATTTGATCCTCGGTAAAACTTTTTCCTGACGTTACTCGCTCGAAAGCTCCATTTACTCGCTCTTCGGCATTAAGAAGCGCCTCATCCTCGTCCGCTGCATGTTTTACCATAGAAATAATATCTGCAAGTGCCTTGTTGTATCTCAATTTATGAGCCCTTCGAAGATTCTCCTCTGAAAATTGCCCCTCCTGCGTCCTTGCCATCTTTGTTCTTAATTCTGATAGCGCTTCTGTGTTCCAGTCCGCAGGTCTTTCCAAAAGTATTTCAATTGCTTCAATCTGCTCAGGGTTCTCTTTGACAAATCGAGAGAATGCAATTAAATAGTCCTCGGGCTTCCAAACTTCACCATCACGGTACCTTAACAACCATTCAGATGATACTGCGTCCTGTGTTTCGTATGTTACAATAAATCCTCTTTTTGGTCTTGGATAGTTAACCAGTAAGTTCTGGAACTCAGGGTCTCTAAGAATTTTCATAACGGTAACAAAATCATCTTCAATCCTATCGGACAAATCACGGGCAAAGTTCCCCATATCCCCATCTGGAATAAATCTGGCGAATTTTTCTCGTGCGGTGCCACTTAGTTCTTTATCTATTCTCTGGAGACGTTTTACAAGACATTTTGCATTATATCGTCTATCCCTATTTTGATAGATATCTTCTATGATTTCCGCATACGTTCTTGTAGCTTTTACGGGTGGTTCCGGCTCAAAAACAGTGGCATTTTTAAAATACTCAAAAAGACCACCATTGAAACAATCGAAGGCAGTAAAATGTGTTTTGTTAATTTCATCGCATCTTCTTGTGCCCCTTCCTAACATTTGCTCCCACAGTATCCTTGACTTTACCGGGCGAAGAAACACCAGGAACTCAAGTGCCGGTATATCAACGCCGGTAGTCAGCATATCCCTTGAGACTACAATACCCGGGTTTGGTCGGTTGCGAAACTCTCTGATTCTCTGCAATGGTCTATCAACGTTTGGACTACCGGTAATCTTCTGGACGAACGTATCTCCTCTCCCGAAAACGTCTCTACATATATCCACGAGCGTATCACAATGGGATGTATGTGTCAAGTCATTAGCGGCAAAGATTAAGGTCTTTGGAAAACGTCCGTATTTTTTCTCGTGCTCCTGCGCGTATTTCGCAATTTCTTCGACAATCTTTCTATTGCTGTCCGGTGAAGTGACTTTCTGTTCGATTTTAGAAGTATCAAAATCCCTTTCATCTTCCAATGTATCCAATGACTCCAGACCCGTCTCCGTGTCAATTAAACCAACCGTTTCACCTTCGTTCAAAAATATTCCGTTTATTCTTACATTGGATTTGATACGAACCGCATCCCAGTCAACTAAATACCCCTCTCTTACCGCCCGTTCGTATTCGTAGCGGTACACGATATCTTTAAAATAAGCGGTAGTATGAGCCGCAGGAGTGGCTGTGAGACCTATCTGGATAGCATCAAAATATTCAAGAACTTCACGCCATTTACTTATTTCACGAGCTGTATACCCACGATGACATTCATCAGCAATGATCACATCAAAAGCATGAATAGGAATGTCAAGTTTGGGTGCATCGCTTTCATCATCTACATCTTGATTCGTGGATTCAAAAGAATTCTGCCATCCAAATAAATTCACGCGCATTCTCTGGATTGTGCATACGTATACGAAAGCATGACCCGGTTGGGGATCAGTCAAATAACTATTTGGTAAAACTTGCGGATTAAATATATCCTCTTCATCGAAATCTTCCCTTTGAAATCGCTGAGAATATACCTCAAAAGTCTGTTTGAATTTTAATCCTTGTTCCGTCTCAAACGTAGCAAAAGCGTTCACTGCCTGTGCCGCGAGAGCTCTTCTATCAACTAAAAATAAGATCCGCTTTGCAAATCCTGACTTTATAAGCCTATATATCTGGGAAACGATAGTATATGTTTTACCTGTCCCCGTAGCCATTGCCAGCATCATTCTACGTTTACCATCATATATGGCATCTTCAACTGCATCATTCGCTTCAATTTGATAAGGACGTAAACGGTGGTGCCGATTAGGATTGTCTTTAAACCACTTGTAACACGCTTCAGCATCCTTTTCCAACATTTCTCGCAAGGCTCCTGGCGTATGGAATCCTGATACCTTTCTCGAACGGCTATATAGTTTTCTTACATCCTGGAACCAAAAAACCTCGCCATTTGTGGAATAAATAAAAGGAACCTGAAATCCATCAAAATCAAATGAAGAATCTTCTACTCCTTTAGAATATCTTTGAGCCTGAACGAGAACATTTTGAGGACCTAACGTTAACTTTTTTGCTTCAACCACAGCAACTATTTGTCCATGATCTACGAGGGCATAGTCCGCATGACCGTTTGCGGTAGGATATTCCTCAATAGCATGAGACGTATAGAAACTCAAAGGTTTTGACCTATCATATCTTGTAACTTTCCAACCCGCAACTTCAAGTTTACGGTCAATACGATTCTTTCGAGTTTCCTCTTCTGTTTCATCTGCTCTGTCGGTCATAGCCTAATCAAGAAATTAATTTGATTTTGTGCTAAAAATTCTTCCATTGCGGGCCTCGTTCGGTGCGGTTGATTGCGATATGAACTGAAAGTACATCTTTGCCACCAATTTCACTTAACTTCGGTATATCCGACATCAATGTCGTATATCCACTCATTTTTAATGATATCCAGACGTTACTTCGTATATACCTCTTTTTAGTTGAATCCTCTCACTCATTTTTTACCTCCTCACTTCAATTAAGTGAATACGTATAAATAACTTACCATACCTTCCACTAACAAATGTTTTTAGAAACAAAAGAGGGAACTACGAAGATATTAGTCCTGAAACAACCCACAAATCTATTTTTTTATAATCCCAAGATGGAATTCTTTTCCATGAGGTTTTGGTATCTAACGTCCTTCTTCTTTGCGGTTTCTAACCAGAGCGACATGGCGATTTTGACCTCCTCCAATGCTGCTTCTTCTGTTTCCCCGAATGCAGAGCATCCAGGTAACTCGAGAACCACCGCTATATAGCCCTCGTCCTCTTCGCTATAGAATATCTCTATCGCATATTTATACATCGTTCTCCACCTCAAATAAAACAAATGCCTCTGCAATCACGCACAACTTCCTTTTTCCGTTTCTATCTTAATATTACGCTCATCGCACTTATCCAGAATACCTTGTTTCTTTGGGAAAGAAAGTTTGAACGGCAGCCCTTTTCTACATCCGTATTCACGAATGCAGAACGAAGCCACTAAATTACCCGTTTTTCCACTTTCGTATATCCCCTTTTCATGTAGCAACCCAAACAAAAACCCGGCTGCAAATGCATCGCCTGCGCCTGTCGTATCCACCACGTCCTCCGTAGGACGTGCATCTATCAAATGCGATTCACCTGTGCTATCCGCGACATAACAGCCCTTTTCGGCAAGCGTCACGCAAACAATCTTAGCACCGATATTCAGAAGAACTTCAGCTCCTTTTTCATAGTCCTCCCTTTTTATACTATCTAATGATTTCAACTCCTTAAGGCTGAGAAAAACCACTTCACTTCGCTCTATCAGCTCAGCTAAATCCGCAAGCCCGTATTTGAAACAGAGCATCCCAGGACTGAAACAGAGCTTCGAGTTCATTCTCTTCGCCAATTCGCACTGCATTTCCAATTGCTCTTTGTTCACAAACGAACTCGTATGCAGAAACCTCGCATTATCTACAAATTCCATATCTATATTCTCCATGCACAACCTATCATTCACACCGGGATGGATATAAAGCGCTCTTTCTCCACGGGCGTCAATGAATCCTATTGCGGCGCCTGTGTAGCCCTCTTCTTTTCTTATCCTCGTCTCTACGCGTTCTTTCCTGAACTCTTCCAGAATTAGTTCGCCTTCTTTGTCGTTTCCTACAATACCCACGAAACCAACGTCAACGCCTAATCTCGACAATGCAACGATTGTATTTGCCGCAGAGCCTCCCGGTACCTTCTTCACGTCTATAATCCCTACCTCTTCCCCGCCTCCCGCTATTCGCTCCACGACATATAAAACATCGTAATTCAAAGCCCCTAAACCAATTACTTCTTTTCTCATCTTTTCTTCCTTAACCTTTTATGGAATAAAAAAGAGGGAAAATAAATTGTTGACACAGATTAACCCAGATTAACCCAGATGATGAAAATCAACAATGTTAAACTAAAATAAATCCGCGTAAATCCGTGTTAATCTGCGTCTTAAATGGAAGGAAGTTATACTTTATGTGGAATTTAAAATCGAAAAACATTTATATGGATAAAAATATTATTCGGTATTGCCCATGACAGAGGAAGAGAAAGAAAGAAAAGTGCCTGCAACCCTCTTGAAAACGGTGAGCGAGTTTTATAGGGAAAGTGACGTGGTTTTTAAAGAATTTGATGAAATCCGCGACAGCTATTTGAATGGCAGGGATATTAAGGAAGACTTGAAAAAGTTTAGAAGCAAAAGAGTTGGTATTTTTTGGTTGATTTATGACATCTTTCATAAAGAGGTGGAGCTTGAAGACAAGCTTGACGGAGCGGGGGTAGAGAAAGAAAAGAGGGACAAGATTCTTGAGTTTAAGAACCGTTTCTCTGATTTAGCCGAGGAAATAGATTTACTTGTTCTTGAGGAATTAGGAGTGAGCAGGTAACAGAACATGCTCAATAAAGTGTCGGTCATTTGGATTTGTTTAGTATTTCGGATTTAGTGTTTAGGAGTTCTACCCACAAGATAGTGCGTGAAACATATTTCTAACCTGCTTCTCCGTTTCTTCGCGCGTGCCTTCGTTATTTATGACGATATCCGCGAATTTTAGCTTCTCCTTCAGCGGCATTTGTAGTTCAATCATTTTCTTCGCATCCTCCTCCGTTCCCCCGTCTCGTTCCATCACCCTTTTTATCTGCACCTCCTCGCTGACATAAACAACAATTACTTTATCGAATTCTTTTTGAATCCCCAGCTCCATTAACAGCGGGACGTCAATAACAACGAGAGCATTTGGCTCCATTTTCTTTATCGCCTCGACTCTCTCCATGCACTTCCTTCTCACTTCCGGGTGTATTATATTCTCTAAAACATCGAGTTTCTCGGAATCCCCGAACACTATTCCCCTCAGCCTCTCCCGGTCTATCTCTAAATCATTCTTCAATATTCCTTTACCAAAGAAATTCACTATCTCCCGCCACGCCTTCGAACAGGGTATTACAACCTCTCTGCTTAGCGCATCACAATCTATTGCATAAGCGCCGAGCGTCATAAATGTATTTAACACGAGGCTCTTTCCACTTGCTATTCCCCCGGTTATGCCCACCACTCGCATTTCTTTCTAAGAAAGTTTTACTAACAACTTAGACACTGCGTAAGCAGGAAATGCCGCCGATATTTTCTTCCCGTAGATAGAAGAAAGCGATAAGAATTGGATATTCAACGAATCCGCAGCTTCCTTTGCAATGAAATCACCTATTCCCGCGGATACTACCATTTTCAATCCATACTTCTCTTTTAATCGCACCATCGAAGCAGCCAACCACGCCACCTGTTCTTTCTTTACCTGCTCTGCAATACCGATAGCGCTATCCTCTCCCATCTCTTCGAGGTCACTGCATACTACCCTGGATAGCCTTCGCATCGCACTCGCTCTGCTTTTTTGCTCCTTTTCTCGACCCACAAAGGCATAACTATCCGGGCTTTCACAACTGTAATCGTCCGCGGTTATGTATCCGAGAACGAGGTAAGCGTCAGCGGTTATTGCGAAAAGCTCTGAGGAAATACTGCATTCTTCATTATCGCCTATCTCGACTTTTTTCAGCACTGTGGCAACGTTGGTTCTTAAGACGCCGGAATAGATTAATTCGCCGGATTTCAGTCTTTCGAAGTCTGTTCTCTCCGCCTTTATTCCACCTCCTACTATTGGAATCACATCCGTTGTGGTGCTGCCGACGTCCACGAAAATTGCATCCCCGTATTGCTCAGATACGAACTTCGCGGAGGCGAGCCAGTTCGTAGATGCGAAGGAAAGCGGGTCTTTATCAACGTCGGAACCGTTTTTAAAAGTACACATCCGGTTGAAAAATTTCGCATCCGTAAACGTATCGGAAACCGCTTTTTTTATGTATAAAACACCCTCCCTTTTTGTCTCGAAGCAATCGCATAGCTCCCCGGTCATCACCACACCTACCGCTTCTATCCTTTCTCCTATCTCAAACTTCTGTTTCGCTTCTGACAGCACGTCAGATAGAATTACCTCTTTCTTCCACAACGGTGCATAAATTGTATCTACAAATCCGTCCGATGTGGCTACTTTCGTATTCGCTCCTCCTACATCCATGCCTACTATCATAGCACCAGCGTAATTATTTCTAAAAAATCTACTCGTTTAAAGTCGGGGTCAAAAGTAGCGATTTTGTTGATTCCGTAATGCTTGCATATTGCTGCGATTAATGCATCGTTTGGCAATAAGCGATATTTTACCATAACTTCCAGCACATCATCCCATGGAAGGGTTATGGGAAGAACTTTAACATTCCACTTTAATAGCGAAGAGAAAAAATCCTTAGATAGATTAAAACAACTCCTATATACCTTCTCATTTTTCTTTAGCTCCTTTATCAAATCATAGTGCTTTTTTATTCCTGTTAAATCTGATGCTTTGAGTTTCATCAAAATATAAGTTGTTTCCTCGAGCACATTCAGAGAAGTATAAAGTTCTTCTGAAACTATTTGCTCATAAATCTCTTTAGCTTCTTGTTTTCCTCTAAAAAAATCGACAAAGAAAGAAGTATCCAAAAATACTTTCATGCTCGCTCACTAATCATTAAATCTCTCTCTTCCTCAACTGAGATTTTCTTATCCTTGAAAATTCCGAAGAACTTTTCAAAATGCCACTCTTCAATCACTATTCTCCTCTTTACACCATCCTTTAATTCCACGGGCTCCAAAGGCTTAAACACTCCTTTCTCATAAACAACCTCAATTGTTTTTTGCATCTTCTTCCCTCCTTTTCTATACTATTAGTTTTCAGATTATAAAAAACTTCTTTCTTTGGTAAAACTTTCTTTTTTAAGGAAAGGTTTATGAGCAACGATCGCAACAGAGGGGATAGCAGAATAGAAGAATTTAAGGAAGGGGTGGCGCGGCTGTTAAACGAAATCGGCGGCTGTATCGAGGCGGTAGAGAAAGAGTTAAGCAAACTAAGTGGTGTGAAGGGCGAATTAAATGGGATAGTGAAGGAGCTGGAAAGAAGGAAAGCGATGTTAGAGTTAGAGCAAGAGCAAGAGGTAAGCGGTGAAGAGCTGGAGGAGATAGGCGATGCCGTTGCGATTCTGGAAGAGGAGGCAGAGGCTAAGAAAAGGAAGACAGAGGAGATATTGAAGGGCGAAGAAGCCGGGAAATATCTGACCGATTTAAAATACTTGAAGGCGGAATTCGAGAACTACAAGCGTAGAGCGGAAAAGGAGAAGCGAGAATTCGCGGATTATCTCATCGAGGGCGTGATGATGGAATTGGTGGATGTTATGGTCAATTTAGAAGCTGCAACAGAGCATGCGAAAGAGAATGTGCAGTCAGAAGGTTTAGTAAAAGGCGTGGAAATGACATTGAAGCGGTTCAAAGAGGTTTTGGAGAAGGAAAGCGTCACGGAGATAAAGGCAGAAGGAGAGAAGTTCGACCCTTTCGGGCATGAAGTTGTTTCAAAAGAGGTAAACGAAACTTATCCCGAGAATGCCGTTATCGAGGTGATTAGAAAGGGATATGCCCATCGTGAAAAGGTCGTAAGACCTGCATTGGTGAAGATAGCGGTGAAGGGGAAGCGGTAGCGTATTTTAAAAAGAAGTGGAGGTGATAAATATGGAAGAGCGGGGTATGAGCAGAGAGGAGATAGAATCGCTGCTCCAGGAGAAGAAGTTGAAGGATTTGTCTTACAAACGTGTTTTGAGTTCGATGTGCACGTATCCGCACGAAATAGCGGCGTATGCACATAATAAGTTCCTGGAATCGAATTTAGGCGATTCGGGGCTTTTCCCGGGGACAAAGGAGATGGAAGACGAAGTGATACGAATGATAGGGGCGCTGCTGGGCAATGAGAACGCCTTTGGATATGTTTCCACCGGCGGAACAGAATCGAATATACAGGCGATAAGGGCGGTAAGGAACAGGAAAAGGAGGGAAGGACTGAGTGGGATGAACATAATCGTGCCGGAAACAGCTCATTTCTCGTTTGACAAAATCGCGGACATTTTGTGCATAGAAGTGCGGAAAGCGGCTCTGGACGTGGAGTTGCGAGTGGACGTGAATTCGGTGGAAGAATTGATAGATGATAAAACGATATGCGTGGTGGGAATAGCAGGGACGACGGAATTTGGGCAGATAGACCCGATAAAGGAGCTTTCGGAAATTGCGAAGGACGAAGGCATTTTCTTGCTCGTTGATGCTGCTTTTGGCGGTTTCGTAATTCCGTTTTTAGAGGCGAAATACGAGTTCGATTTCTCGCTTGATGGTGTATCCTCTATTTCAATAGACCCGCATAAGATGGGGATGAGCACGATTTCCTCAGGATGTATTTTGTTTCGGGAAGAGTTATATTTGGAAGAGTTGGCAGTGCTTACGCCTTATCTGACGACAAAGGAGCAGTGCTCGTTGATAGGGACGAGAAGTGGAGCATCAGCAGCGGCTACTTTCGCGGTTCTCAAATATCTCGGTAGCGAAGGTCTAAAAGAAATTGTACGTGAATGTATGCGGGTAACGAGGCTGTTAGTGCGGGGAGCGAAGGAAATAGGCATTCGTCCAGTGATAGAGCCCGTTATGAACGTGGTAACGTTGAGTTTCCCGGCGGCAGAAGTAGAAAGGGTGGCGAATGCGTTAGAAGAGCGGGGATGGCGGGTTTCCGTAACAAGAGTGCCAAAGGCGCTTCGATTGGTGATAATGCCGCACGTGAAGGAAGAAACGGTGAAGTTGTTTTTGGAAGATCTGGAGGACGTGGTGTAGTGGTATCTGCTCAAAATCCGGTGGAATTTTGAACAGAAAATGAAAAATGAAAAGAGCGAAGCCACAACCGTATGCAGGCTTAACGAAGTTTCAAGCGGATGTTATTTGACCGGCTTTGCACCTTTATTCATGTTTGCACTTTTAATCCGAAGGTTGCACTTTTATTCAATATCAATGTCAAATCGTGTTTAATCAAATCTATCCTTTGATGTTTCTCTGCAATTTCTTTTTGCCTATCAAAAAGTATCTCCGGTTTTATGATGCCTTAATTTTTAGCCTTTTTAACACCCATCTTCTATCTCTTCTTCGCTTTCCCCTTCACCAACAACACCGGGCTTTGAATTCGTGTTCGGTATAATTGGGATAGTGGCTGCGATATATTTTGGTAAGTTAAACTCTACTTATAAAACAAATAATTTAAATTGATGGGAAGTTTTAAATAACTAACAATAGAATATTTTTTTTATAATAATGGAAAGAAAACTTCTCGCTGTCGGAAAGAAGAAAAAAGCGAAAAGCTTATATAGAAACTACTTTTGAAATAATTAAATAAGAAAAAGGAGGAGATGAAAACGGGCGATTATTCATTGAGTGGGGCAAACATAGTAATTTTAGCAAAAAATCACAATCCATCAATAGTTACTAAGGAGTGGTTAGCCCAGAAAGAGATAATTAAGGAAGACATAGTTAATTTTACCCATACTCCACTGTTTTCTTTAGTTGAAACAACTAATTTTAACCTTATCGTTGATCCTAATAGACTACAAATATCGGTAAAGAAGGTTATTCCTGAAAATATCGAAAACCTACCAAAAATTATCGAAACGTATATTACCAAATTACCTGAAACACCATACGCAGCTATAGGATTTAATTATTCATATCGTATTACGATGGGGGGGAGAAGTTTAAAGGATATTTTTTCTTTCGATGATAAGATATTAAGAAAAATATTCTCGAATGACTATCGTCTTGGAGTAACAGTACATTTCACAGTTAGAGATTTTGTAGTACAAGTAAATCTTCAACCTCCAAATGAAGAGTTAAAGGCGAATTTAAATTTTCATTTTGGATCCGAAAATTCCGAAGAAATTAAAAAAAGGTAGAGGAGTATTCAGAATTAAAGAAAAAAGCAGAAGAAATTTTGGAGGGTTTATTTAATGTCTGATGTAGGTCGTTTGGGATATGAGGGCATTCTGAGTACTACCGTCGCAAGAGATGAGACGCTTTTACGAGAAAACAGTGAAAAGCTTGAGGGATTTAACGACTCGGTAGTGAATGGAATTATTAACCCTCGCGTAAAAGAAAGAGAAACTCTTGCATTTCTGCTAAAAGAAGCCGCAGAAATTAGCGGAATAGTAATGGGTCTCAATCGTGTCTATGATACCTTTAAGTATTTTCCTGAGCCATTGGGTATTTTGCCTTCAATAGAGTCAAAAGTTAGGGGAATTACAGATGAAGCTAAACAATTTTTAATAACAGATAATCTGTTGTGCGATATAATTGACGAAATATTGGTTAAAATCGAGGATATTCTTGTTGATCGAGAGCATGAAATAAGACTATATGTAAGTAAAGATATGGAAATAGAGAACTGGGAGGAGTTTGTTTTCTCTATAGAAATCGAAGAAGAAGACTTCAGGAAGATAATCCAATTATGGGATGAAATCGAAGAAGAAGCTGAAAAGGTAATAGATGAGATGAAAGTAAAATCATGGGGATTAATGCACATAGAAAAAATAAATGAAATACTATCAATAGAAGTAAGAAGATTGGAAAATGTTTAATCCTTTAGATTTTTTAGCCCTTGCTAATGAACTACAGCATTCGACAGGGGATGAAGCTAAAATAAGGGCATCCATCGGTAGATCTTATTATGCTGCTTACTTACATGCCAGAGAATGGTTAATTAAGAGCAAAGAATTGGGATTTATATGATGATTATACCGATCATCAGAGAGTACCAGAAGGACTTGAACGTTATAAAGGAAGAGGATTAAGAGATGATATGCGTAAGTTGCGCAGAAATAGGAACCCGGCGGATTATAACTTAAAAAGGAGATTTAATAAAAAGGATGCCGATGATGCAATAATTCTCGCACAGACAATCATAAAAAAATGCGCTCCATAATTTGAAATAGCTCGACTCTTCGACTTCACCTTAAGCTGTGATATGCATCGGCAGCAATCGCCTAGGTTGTGGTGGTTGCAGTGGATTGGAAAAGGGTTGTTGGGAATTAGTAGATGGTGCTTTCTATCTAAAAGTTAACTACTTCGTAGATATCTTCGAATTCTATAATCATAAACTGAAATGTCAGTCACAATTCCTTTTTCATGAGATGCATGAGTTGGGTATCACTCCTGACTTCTGCACTTTTAATCATGCATCTGCACCTTTAATCAACGAAAATTAGTATTAAAAGTGCAAAGCCTATTTGCCCGAAAGCTTTATATGTTGCGACGGTTGATGCTCTGATTAATATGGCAAAAAAATTGGCGGCACTTGACGTGAACAAATGCATTGGGTGTATGGAATGCATGTTTGCATGTTCGAGAAGGGTAGGTAGAGGTGGTTTTGACAAATCGGCGATTAGTGTGCGGTCTGCCGGTGGCATAGAGCGCGGTTTTGTAATCGTCGTCTGCCGTGCATGTGAGAATCCACCGTGTGCAAAAGTATGTCCCACGGGTGCTTTAAGGGAGAGAAAAGAAGGAGGGGGCGTGATATTGAATGAGGATAAATGTATAGGCTGTGGCTTTTGCACGCAATCCTGTATCATGGGTGCTATTTTCTGGGATAACGAAAGGAACAAACCTATCGTGTGCAAATACTGTGGCGAGTGCGAAGATTATTGCGTGCATAATGCCATTGGCATGGTTGAAGTCAAGGCGGGGGCTTAGCAGAGGGGGAAGAAAATGAAAGCAAAAGATATGAACAAGGTTCTGAATGTAGATTTAACGAAAAAGGACATAAAAATAGATGAGCGAGGTGATTTATTTGACGAATATCTTGGTGGTTCGGGTGTTGCGATAAAGCTTCTGGAGGAAGAGTGTCCGAAGGGCACAGACCCTTTAAGTGCATCGAACCCGATAATCTTTGCCGTCGGTCCTCTTACGGCTTTATATCCTTCGGCTTCTAAGACCGTAGCGATGTTCAAATCGCCATTAACGGGCAACCTTGGAGAAAGTCATTGTGGTGGAAGAAGTGCGATGGCTATTAAGTTTGCGGGTTACGGGGCGATAGTAATCAAAGGTTCAAGTGACATCCCGGTATATCTGGCAATACATGGCGATGACGTACACTTTAGAGATGCCTCTTCTATATGGGGTATGGATGCGCAAACCGTGGGCAGGATTTTAAGAGAAGCGGAGACGGGCGCGGGTGTACGGACTATTATACGGGTTGGAAGAGCGGGAGAAAAAATGGTGCGGTATGCCTGTGCGGTATGCGAAACATATCGCCATTTCGGCCGACTCGGCCTGGGTGCGGTGATGGGCTCGAAGAAACTGAAAGCAGTGGTTATATCTGCGGATAAGAGCGTAGAGATACCAAAAGAGAAACGGAGGGAATATAAAAAGGTTTACGATGAAATACAGAACGTTGTGGTTGAAACGGATGCAATGGAGAAATATCATGATTTAGGCACTTCGGGGAAGATATATGATTTGAATAAAATCGGAGGGATGGCGTATAAGAATTTAGAATCTGCGAGTGCACCGGAGGAGATTGCGAGAGAATTATCGGGCGAGAACTTTGCCGAGAAGTTTCTTTCGAGACGAGTTTCATGCTCGCATTGCCCGGTAGGCTGCGTTCATTTAGCATCGCTCCGGGAACTTTACGAGCCCGGCTATTATTTCAAGACCACGACCATTCCTTACGACAACGAGCCGATTTGGGCAACCGGTTTTATGCTCGGAATGAAGAAAGCGGAGGATTGCCTGAGGTTGATGGATGTGGTTGACCGCGTTGGCATGGACGTGATGAGCACGGGAGTGACCTTAGCATGGGCGACGGAGGCGTATGAGCGCGGGATAATAACGAAGGAGCATACCGATGGTCTTGAGTTCAAGTGGGGTGACGTTCATGTTTATTCCGAGGCGATAGAGAAGATAGTGGTGATGCCAAACGAATTCTATCAAAATCTGGCTAAGGGCTCTGAACATGCGTCAAGTGTCTATGGCGGGCAGGATTATGCACTTGCATTTGGCGGTAACGAGATGCCGGAATACCATACCGGGATTGCATGCTACCTGAACAATCTCATGGGTGCGAGGCACAGCCATCTTGATTCCGCGGGATACGACCTCGACCAGAAGTTAATAGGGAAAGAATTTACCCTTGAAGAAGTGGTGAGTGCGTTATTGAAGGAGGAAGAGTGGAGACAAATATTATCAAGCCTCGTGGTGTGCTTCTTTGCGAGGAAAGTTTTCACTGCGGAAGCAATAACAAAGGCTCTGGATGCAATAGGGATAGAAAAATGGACGGCGGAGAAATTAGAAGACCTGGGAAGGGTTATTCATCGAGCCAAAATGGACTTCAAGTTCAGAGAAGGGTTTAACATCGCAAAACTTCGGATACCGAAGCGGATTTTTGAAGTGCCGACACCGCATGGATTCTTGAAGGAAGAGGAGATTAGAAAAGCACTCGGGCTATACGGGGAGATGATTGGAAGGAAGGCGTAGCCGTAATTATTTGGGATTTTTCAAGACATATTTTTTGCGTGGTTAAACCTACCGATACATTTGAGAAGTTGCAATTAAAACCTGCCGATATATTTATATAATTCGCGGATTTTGTATCTATCATGGAAAGAGATGAGATTTTAAGAATTCTGTTGGATTGGAATTACTGGGGCGATTATGAAGATGAGAGCATAGAAAGGGGAGGATATATAAAGGAGTTAAATCGTCTGCTAAAGACCGGTGAGATAGTGGTTATCAAAGGTGTGAGAAGGTCCGGGAAGTCAACGCTAATACTTCAATTCGTCAAAAAATTGGTAGAAGAAGGGTTAAAGGAAGAAAACACTCTGGTAGTGAACTTTGAGGACCCGCGGTTCAAAAATCTCGGTTTAGCGCTTTTGGATAAGATCTATGAGACATATAAGGACGAATTACAGGCGGAGGATAAGCATTTGGTCGTTTTAGACGAGGTTCAAGAGATAGCGGGCTGGGAAAAATTTGCACGATATCTGCAAGAAGCGAAAAGAGGACGGGTTCTTATCACTGGCTCGAGTTCGAAGTTGTTATCTGAAGAGTATTCAACGCTTTTAGCCGGCAGGCATGTAGATATGGAAATCTTTCCTTTATCATTCATGGAATTTTTAGAGTTTAAGGGCGTCTCGATAGAGAGTGAGCTGGATATTATAAGGTACAGGCATAAAATAAGGAAGTTCCTGAGGGAATATATGGAATTTGGAGGTTTTCCAAAGGTTACGCTAATAGAAGAAGGAAAAAAGGATTTGCTCGCCAATTATTTCAGGGACATCGTAATAAAGGACGTTCAGATGCGATTTAGAGTGAGAGAGACGGGAAAACTGGAAGAACTGGCAAAGTATTACCTGACGAACATCTCCACTTTGCAGTCCTTTAACAGTGTAAGAAAAGCGTTAAATTTGAGTTTAGACACAGTAGAGCGATTTTCCAGATATTTTTCGATTGCGAGATTGCTCTTTTTTGTGCCAAAATTTTCTTTTTCCTTGAAGGCGCAGGTTCTGAACCCGAAGAAGGTGTATTGTATAGATTCCGGGTTGAGAAATATAGTCAGTTTCAAATTTACCGAGGACCTTGGGCGGATAGCGGAAAATATAGTCTTTTTAGAGTTATTTAGAAGGGGGAAAGAGGTCTATTACTGGCGAGACCGGGCGGGGAGGGAAGTGGATTTTGTCGTTAAGGAAGGACTCAAAGTCCGAGAACTGGTGCAGGTGTGCTGGAAGGTTGAGGGGGAGGAGAAGACAAGAAGGCGGGAAATCGTGGCATTGGTAAAGGCAATGGATGAATTGAAGTTGAAAGAGGGTTTAATAATTACGGGGGACAAGGAGGGGCGAGAGAATGTCAATGGTAAGTGGGTGACGTATAAACCATTGTGGAAATGGTTGTTTTGTGAAAAAAGATAAGCAGAAATGCTTATCTCCGCTTTTTACCATCTGCCTCTACCTATTACTCTAACGGTGTCACTGCCTACTTTCTGAAGTTTGGTCTTTATTTTTCTCATCTTTCACCCCTCTTTATTTTATTGAATGTGTTGAAGAACGCCATTAGTATATCTATAATGTATTTGCAATACCCGCCGGTAAGGATAATGGTCTCGCGTTCGTCAAGTGATAATAAGTCTGAGTGTCTGGATATATAGTATAGTCTCGAACCGCTTTAGCTTTCTTAGAGTCGTTTAAACGCCCCTCATTATGAACGATAAAATTTCTAATTTTATTAAGATACATTATCTCATTCCAAGAATGGTTTGTATCCGGGAAATCAAGTTTTGCAACCAGCTTAAGGTACTTACTTGCCCGTTCGATACCGCTTCCTTTCAGGTCATTTACATCAAGCAGCAAAGCATGATCCTTCCGTAAATATCTGCAATAATCATTCAACTTATGTTCAAGATAAGAATGGCAGGTCACCAGAAAAGAATTTCGAAGAATTTTTGGGAATACCTCATCAAACTTCCACAACTCGTCAGAATGATAAGAATCCTCTTCCCAACTAAGCTGTCCAGCTTTGAGTGCATTCTCATGCTCTTCCTTATTCTGTTGTAATAACTCTTCAAATGAGTCAATATAGCGTTGCAAGGTTCTTAAGAAGAACATACCCATGGTCATCCGGATCATTTACGAACCTCCTCTTTTTATATAAATCCTCTTTGTTGTTTTTATCTCCTTCTTCTCAGCGCCAGATTCTCCGCTCTTTAAATAGGGTGCATTACCTAATTTTTAGAGACAAGATAAAAAGATTTTTAAAAGCCTCTTACCCAATCCAAATTTATTTCTTGTGATTGCATACCCTTTCCATAGGAAG